>Ga0181520_10006438_pt1 | contig 17951 bp, 13 predicted proteins | sample PEATcosm2014_Bin_29_FD_132451 | JGI IMG/M metagenome (GOLD analysis project Ga0181520, IMG submission 132451) | Peatland microbial communities from MTU Mesocosm Facility, Houghton, MI, USA - PEATcosm2014_Bin02_30_metaG | ecosystem: Environmental > Terrestrial > Soil > Wetlands > Peat | place... | reverse complement strand
TCGTGCAGGACATGTTCCTCACCGAAACCGCGCAGTTCGCCGACGTCATCCTCCCCGCCGCCAATCTCTACGAAAAATCCGGAACCGTCACCAATACCTTCGGCGACCTCCAGCTCGTCAAGAAAGCCGCCGACCGCGCCGGCGTCCGCTCCGACTTCGAGCTCATCGTCCGCCTTGCTGACGCCATGGGCGCCGACGTCAGAAAGCTCGTCCCCTTCAGCACCGGCAGTGTTCGCGCCGACATGGGCCAGGCCCGCGGCGCGCAGTCCGGCGAGGCCGACCGTCACGGCGTCTGGCTCTCCGCGCATCACCTCGAACCCAAACTCAGCCCCTTCGACCCCTTCGCCATCTTCGACGAGATGCAGCGCCTCGTCCCGGCCTACAACATCCCGCGCCTCGACCTGCTCGCCGGCAACGATCAGCACCTGCGTCCATCAACACCCCCAACCATCAGTGCGGACCGCCCCGACCTCGTCCTGCCCTCCAACGACACGCTCTTCACCTCCGGATCGCTGGGCCTTTACAGCAAAACCCTCCACTCCGTCCTCGAATCGCACAAACCCTCCGAAACAGCAGCAGGGGCCCCCGGCGCGCCCGCCGTTGGCGCGATGGGGTCTTAGCGGATTAAAGACCGGAAAGCTCAATGGAAACCCACCTGATTCCGTTTCTGCTGATCAGCCTCGCGAAGGTCATCGTCGTCGTGGTCCTCTTTCTCATGTCGGTGGCCTACACTGTCCTGCTCGAGCGCAAGCTGGTCGGCCGCATTCAGAATCGCTGGGGACCCAGCCGCGTCGGCCCCTTCGGCCTGCTCCAGCCCCTCGTCGATGGCGCCAAGCTTTTCCTCAAAGAAGACCTCATGCCCGAAGCGGTCTACCGCCCGCTCTACATCCTCGCGCCCATCATCGCCCTGGGCTGCTCGCTCATGTCCATCTCCGTCGTCCCCTTCGGCTCCGAGGCAGCCACATGGCACGGCGTGCAGCTTTTCGAAATTTCTGACTCCAACATCGGCCTCCTCATCCTCCTCGGCATCACCTCCGTCGGTGTCTACGGCATCGCCCTCTCCGGATGGTCGTCGAACAACAAATATTCCCTCCTCGGCGCACTCCGCGCCTCCGCCCAGGTCATCAGCTACGAGCTCGCCCTCGGCCTCTCCCTCGTCGGCGTCGTCCTCCGCTCCCAGTCGCTGAACCTCCGCCACATCGTCGATGTCCAGGCCACGCACGGACTCCTCTCCTGGAACTTCTTCGGCGGATTTCAGTTCGTCGCCTTCTTCATCTATCTCATGGCCGCCTACGCCGAAACCAACCGCTCCCCCTTCGACCTCCCTGAAGCCGAGTCCGAGCTCACCGCCGGCTATCACACCGAATACAGCTCCATGAAATTCGCCATGTTCTTCATGGCCGAGTACGGCAACATGATCACCGTCGGCTGCGTCGCCACCCTCCTCTTCTTCGGCGGATGGACCAGCCCCTTCGGCAATCTCTTCCACTTCGCCACCGGCCCCATCGCCACGGCGCTGCTTTCCATCTTCTGGTTCGTCATCAAAGTTTTCGGCTTCCTCTTTCTCTATATCTGGGTGCGCGGGACGCTGCCGCGCCTCCGTTACGATCAGCTCATGGGCCTGGGATGGAAATTCCTGGTGCCCGTGGCCGTCGCCAACATCGTTGTCACCAGCTTCTGCATCGGATTGCGGCTGCCGACGCAGTAATACAATTTCTGTTTCAGGCAATTGGGTTTCACAACCTGCTTTGAAAGGTCACGGCTTCACTCCTTGCGGAGAAAATGGTCCGCATCAAGGTGCCGCGAAAGCGGCACGACGGTAAAAGCACCGGCCTTCAGGCCGGTGAAAAGGGACGCTCCACCAGGAGGCCTTTAGGCCCGGCAAGCTTTGAAGGGGCACGGCTTCACTCGTGCCGAACAAGAACTGAGGTATGCAGAGCACTGCTTTTGTATCAGGGCACGACTTGAGTCGTGCCGAACAGGGTTAATTCAGGATGGGGCTTTAGCCCCTGGAGCTTTGAAGGGGCACGGCTTCAGCCGTGCCGTAAGAATTCGCAAAATGTTTCGGCTTTAGCCGCTGAGGGAAGGTTTCTTCATAGTTTTTTGAACGCAAGTTAGTCGAAAAACCATGCATCTGGCTCTCTTCATCATTTTCGCGGGGCTGTGCGTAGCGGGCGCGCTCAATCTCCTCCTCCAGCGCCATCCCATCAACAGCGCCCTCTCGCTCATCGTGGTCATGAGCTCGCTCGCCGTCCTCTACCTGCTCCTCGGAGCCGAATTCCTCGCCGCCGCCCAGGTCATCGTCTACTCCGGCGCCATCATGGTTCTCTTCACCTTCGTCATCATGCTCCTCAACGCCGGCAAAGAAGAGCGCACCCACGGCAGCAAGCTCGCCTACATCGCAGGATTCCCCGGAGCCGCCGCCCTCCTCGGCCTCCTCGCCTTCATCTTCATCTCGCGCCGCGGCGAATTCGGCGAGGCCCGCCTCGGCGAATATCTCGCCACCACCAGCGACCTCAGCCGCGTTCTCTTCAAAGACCTGCTGCTGCCTTTCGAAGTCACCTCCGTCCTCATCCTCATCGCCATCCTCGGCGCAGTCGCGCTCGCGAGAAAGGAGCACTGAGCCCGTGGTCCCCATCGCTTACTACCTCGTCCTCAGCGCTGTCCTGTTCTCCATCGGTGTCGCCGCATTCCTGATCAAGCGCAACATCATCACCGTCTTCATGTCCATTGAGCTCATGCTCAACGCCGTCAACCTCGCCTTCATCGCCTTCTCGCGCCAATGGAGCCAGGCCACCGGCCACCTCCAGGTCAACGGCCAAATCTTCGTCTTCTTCGTGATGGTCGTCGCCGCCGCCGAAGCCGCCGTCGGCCTCGCCATCATCATCGCCGTCTTCCGCGCCCGCAACACCCTCAACGTCGACTCCATCGACCTGATGAAACTATGAACCCCAACCTTCACCTCTGGCTCATCCCGCTCGTCCCCTTCGCCGGATTTCTGGTGAACGGTCTGCTCGGCCGCAAAGCGCCGAAGGCGCTCGTCACCACCGTTGCCCTCGTCGCGTCGCTGGTCCCCGCCATACAAGTCGCAGTCATTGTTACAAAATTCAGTTCCCTCACCCTTCCCTGCAGCGAAAACCTCGGAGCCTGGATCCGCTCCGGCGCATTCCACGCCGACTTCTCCTTCCAGCTCGATCAGCTCACCCTGATCATGCTGTGCGTCGTCACCGGCGTCGGCTTCCTCATCCACGTCTACTCCATCGGATACATGGCCCAGGACTCCAGCTACTGGCGTTTCTTCGCCTACATGAACCTCTTCCTCTTCTTCATGCTCACCCTCGTGCTCGCCGAGAACTTCCTGCTCATGTTCGTCGGCTGGGAAGGCGTCGGCCTCGCTTCCTATCTGCTCATCGGATTCTGGTTCACGCGCGATTCCGCCGCGAAAGCCGGAATGAAAGCCTTCATCGTCAACCGCATCGGCGACTTCGGCTTCCTCATCGCGATGTTCCTCCTCATCGCCCACTTCGGCTCGCTCAGCTTCGGCGAAATCTTCCCCCGCATCAGTGCCGCGCCCGATCTCCAGGGCGGATTCCTCACCGCCATCGCCCTCTTCCTCCTCCTCGGCGCAACCGGCAAGTCCGCGCAGATTCCGCTCTACGTCTGGCTTCCCGACGCCATGGAAGGCCCCACCCCGGTCTCCGCGCTCATCCACGCCGCCACCATGGTCACCGCGGGCGTCTACATGATCGCGCGCACCCACGTCATCTTCGATCGCTCGCCCCTCGCGCTCTCGACCGTCGCCATCATCGGCGTCGCCACCGCGTTCTTCGCAGCCACCATCGGAATCGTCCAGACCGACATCAAGCGCGTCCTCGCCTACTCCACCATCTCGCAGCTCGGCTACATGTTCCTCGCCTGCGGTGTCGCCGCGTACTCGGCAGGCATCTTCCACCTTGTCACCCACGCCTTCTTCAAAGCCCTGCTCTTCCTCGCCGCCGGCTCTGTCATCCACGCGCTCTCCGACCAGCAGGACATGCGCTTCATGGGCGGCCTCCGCACCAAAATCCCCATCACCTTCTGGACCATGACCGCCGCCGTCCTCGCCATCTCCGGCGCGCCGCCGCTGGCTGGTTTCGTTAGCAAGGACGAAATCCTCTACCAGGCCTTTATCTCTCCCAATGGCGGAAAAATCCTCTGGGCCGTCGGCCTCCTCACCGCCGGGCTCACCTCCTTCTATATGTTCCGGCTCTGGTACCTCACCTTCTTCGGCGAGTCCCGCACCGCCGCCGCGCACCACGAAGAAGACCTCGCCCCGGTCCACGCGCGTTCCGATACAAAGCTCACACTCGAAGCAGAACCCCCTCACGCCGTCCGCGAAAGCCCGTGGGTCATGCTCGCCCCCCTCATCATCCTCGCCATCCTCTCGGTGATCGGCGGCTTCATGGGATGGCCTGAAGCCCTCGGCGGCAGCAACTGGTTCTCGCACTTCCTCGATCCCGCCGTGAAATCGGTTCACATGAGCTACGAGCAAACCGCTGTAGCCCTCGCCACCAGCGCGCCCGCTACACCAATTCCCGCGCCCGCTGGCGATAACCACCTCGAACGCATCCTGGCGCTCGTCTCAACCCTCGTAGCTTTCACCGGCTGGCTCACCGCCCACATCCTCTACTACGCGAAGCCTGAACTCCCCGCGCGTCTCGCCGCTCAGCTCCATGCCCTTTACGCCCTCCTCAAAAACAAATACTGGGTCGACGAAATCTACTCGGCCCTCATCGTCGCGCCCGTCCTCTTCATCGCCCGCTGGATCCTCGGCGTCCTCATCGACCGCGGCGTGATCGACGGCGGCGGGCTCATCACCGGCTACACCGCGCAGGGCTTTGGCGCCCTCGTCGCCCGCATTCAATCCGGCAATATTCGCTCTTACGCAGGATGGCTCGCCCTCTTCGCCGCCCTCCTCCTCGCCATCTCCTGGTTCGGGTGGACCGCCCACTTCACGCTCCGATGAAACCCACCATGAAACTCGCACCAAAATCTTCGCCGAACGAAAGACCCGAGACCAAACCGTGCTGACCGACCACATCCTCACGCTGATCACCTTCGTCCCCACCGCCGGGGCGATCGTCGTCGCGTTCCTGCCCCGCCGTGGCCGCGCCATCCAGTGGTTTACGCTCCTCGTCGTTCTCGCCACCTTCGTCTTATCTCTCCATCTGCCCGCGCACTTCAACGCGAGACAAAACGGCTTCCAGTTCGAAGAGAATTCCCCCTGGATCACCTCGCCCGCCATCCGCTATCACCTCGGCGTCGATGGCCTCTCCCTCTGGCTCGTCCTCCTCGCCACCTTCCTTGGGCCCATCGGCGTCCTCGTCTCCTGGCGCGCCATCCACGAACGCACCAAAGAGTTCTACTTCCTCTTCCTCCTCCAGCAGACCGCGATGATCGGCGTCTTCGTCGCGCTCGATCTCTTCCTCTATTACGGTTTCTGGGAACTCTCCCTCGTCCCCATGGCGATCCTCATCGCCCTCTTCGGCCCCAATCGCGGCCGCCAGACTGCCATCAAATTTTTCCTCTACACCTTTATCCCTTCCGCGCTCTTTCTCGTCGCCATCCTCTATCTCTACGCCAAAGCCGGCACCTTCGACTTCGTCCAGCTCCAGAGCGCACTCGCCGCTGGCTCGCTCGGCATTACGCCCCAGGCTCTCTCCTGGCTCTCGCTCGCCTTCCTCGTTGCCTTCGCCGTCAAAGTCCCCATCTTCCCGCTGCACGGCTGGCTCTCGGACGTCATCCAGGAAGCGCCCACCGCCATGGCCATGGTCGTCGCAGGCAAACTCGGCCTCTACTCCATCTTCCGTTTCAACCTCGGCCTCTTTCCCGAACAAGCCCGCGCCATCGCGCCCCTCATGATCGTTCTCGCTGTCATTGGCATTCTCTATGGTGCGTTGATCGCACTCGCGCAGACTGACATGAAGCGCCTCATCGCGTATTCGATCCTCGGCAACCTCAGCTTCTGCATCCTCGGCATCTTCTGCTTCGCCCTCGCCGGCTTAAACGGCGCCGTTTTCCAAACCCTCAACGAAGGACTCACCGGCAGCGCGCTCCTCGTCCTCGTCACCCTCCTCTACGAGCGCTATCACACCTGCGACATGACCCTCTACGGCGGACTCGCCGCCCGTCTCCCCTGGCTCGCGACGCTCTTCGTCATCACGTCGCTCGCTCTCATCGGCCTGCCTCTGTTCAACGGCTTCATCGGCGAGTTCCTCGTCCTCAGCGGCTCCTTCGCCTCGCATCCTCGCTGGGTCGCCGCCGCCACTCTTGGCGTCATCCTCAGCGCCTCCTACATGCTGTGGATGGTGCAGCGCATCTTCTACGGCCGCGAGTCCTCGCTCAGCCTCAACCACCCCGCGCCCGATCTTAATTTCCGCGAGCACATCACCCTTTGGCCGATGGCCATTCTCATGCTCGCCATGGGCGTCCTCTCCCCGTACTGGATCAGAGGCATCCAGAGCGGCGTCCTGCAATTTCCCGCCATCGCTGAACGTCAGGCCCACGGCGCCAATTACGTCCTGATGCACGCCACGCCCGCGCCCCCCGACCCAGCCCACGTAACCGGCGGAGGCCCGCGATGAACGCCCTCCGCATCCTCCCCGAAATCGTCTTCACCCTCGGCGGCATCCTCGTCATGCTCGCCGACGCGCTGCTGCCCAAATCCCGGCCCCGCAAGCCCCTCGGCTGGCTCGCCGTTCTCTGTGCCCTCGCCGCCCTCGCCGCCAGCTTCTGGCAGGCGCAGCTCCCGCCCGGCACCGCGTACTACGGCGTCGTCCAGACCGACGCCTTCAGTGTCTTCTTCCATGTCCTCATCGCCGGCATCGTTCTCGCCTCGCTGCTCATCACCCTTGACGCTGTCAGCCCCGAAACCGAAGGCCTCGGCGAGCTCTTCGCCCTCATGCAGTTCGGCGCCGTCGGCATGATGCTCATGTCTTCCGCCGTCGAGCTCCTCCTCGTCTTCGTCGCCCTCGAAATCTCCTCCATCTCCACCTACATCATGGCGGGCTACCGCCGCAAATCCGCGAAGAGCCCCGAGTCCGCCCTCAAGTATTTCCTCCTCGGCTCCTTCGCCACTTCCTTCTTCCTCTACGGCATCGCGCTGATCTTCGGAGCCACCGGCACCACGCGCATCGACGCCATCGCCGCCTCCATCGCCCAGGCCGTCGCCGGAGCGCGCATCGATCCGCTCCTCTACATCGGCCTCGCCATGATCATCATCGGCCTCGGCTTCAAAGTCTCCGCCGCGCCCTTCCATGTCTGGACCCCCGACGTCTACGAAGGTGCGCCCTCGCCTGTCGTCGCGCTCATGTCCACCGGCCCCAAAGCCGCAGCCTTCGCCGTCCTTCTCCGCATCGCCTACGGAGCGCTCCCGCAACTCCACGACCACTGGGTCCCCATCCTCTGGTGGCTCGCCGTTATTTCCATGACCATCGGCAACCTCGGAGCCCTCCGCCAGCGCAACGTCAAGCGCATGCTCGCCTATTCCTCCATCGCGCATGCCGGCTACATCCTCGTCGCCTTCACCGCGCTCTCTCCCGACGGCATCGCCGCAGCCAGTTTCTACGCCGTCTCCTACGCCGCCATGAACGTCGGCATCTTCGCCATCGTCAGCCACACCGGCGGCTACGACGATCACCTCACCCTCATCGACGACTACCGCGGCCTCGCTTACGCTTCCCCGCTGCTCGCCGCTGTCATGGCCTTCTTCCTCATCTCCCTCATCGGGATCCCCTTCACCGGCGGCTTCTTCGGCAAGTTCTACGTCTTCTCCGCCGCCCTCCACAGCGGAATGGTCTGGCTCACCATCATCGGCCTCATCAACAGCGGCATCGCGGCGTTCTACTATCTCCGCGTCGTCGCCGCCCTCTACTCCGAACCCACCGGCGCATCGCCCATCATGGCCGTCGAACGCCCCTCCTTCCCCCTGCTGCTCGCCATCTTCCTCACCGCTGCCGCCACTCTGATCCTCGGCATCGTCCCCGGCAACGTCCTCCACGCCGCCCAGGCAGCCGCCCAAACCTACTCCTCCGTTAGCACCCCCTCCCGCTAGCGATAAACCAAGGCTGGCCCGGGTCTCGATTCTGAGACCCGGGATAGCGCAAAGCGCCCGCTTTGCTCTTTGACTTCGCATTGTCATCCTGAGCGCAGCGTTTAGCTTGCCCTGAGCTTGTCGAAGTGAACTCGCGTTTCATCGCCTGCATCACCGAGTCGCGGCTTGCGGAAAAACACGCCTTTGTATCAGGACACGAGTTCACTGCATGCAGAAAAGTGCGCCTTTGTATCAGGGCACGAGTTCACTCGTGCCGAAACAGCCAGGGGACGACCGGGCTTCAGCCCCGGTGGGATGTCTGCTTTGAAACCGTTTGGCTTCACAGCTTGCAGAAAAAACTCAGTTGTTTTGAAGGGGCCCGGCTTCAGCCGGGCCGAGAGACTCCAGAATCAATCCGGCTTCAGCCGCTGAGGGATGATTTTGTTCTCATCAGGACTCTATTCCGCAAGCTGTCTGGCCCGGCCGTAAACGGCGCAAGATCCAGTGGGCTTCAGCTCCGAGGCTTGCTATCCGGTCGGAATCCAATCCTGCGTCGCGTTACTGGCGGCAGCGCCTTCATTCCCTTGACCTCGCCGGCAAGGCGCTCAATATCCGAAGCGAGAATCTCGATCACGGACGCCGCCCGTCTATGCCCTCGTTCGAGCTTCTCGACGCGAGTGGCGATGTCACGATTGCTTGCGACGATTTCCCGCAGGCGCACAAAAGCGCGCATGATCACAATGTTCATCTGCACGGCACGTTCGCTTTTCAGCACAGAAGCGAGCATAGCCACACCCAGTTCGGTGAATGCGAAGGGTGGAGTGCGCCGTCCGCCTCTCCCCTCCTTTGCCCTTGCACTTTGCAAGACCAAACCACCCGCCTCATCCACTGAAAGCGCGAACATGAAATCCGGCGGGAAACGGCTCTCATTGCGCCGAACGGCGAGGTTCAGATTTCCTGTCGTAACCCGATACAGCGCCGCCAGATCGCTGTCGAGCATCACCTTCCGGCCCCGAACCACATGGATAAGGCTTTCCACGGGACGAAGCGTGGCGAGAGCTGTGCCTCGACCCCTGCTTCCTTTTGTCATGCTGACAAATTGACGGATTATGGCTCGGCGGTCAACTTAAACCCGCGATTCTCGAAGTACTTGCGTACCGTCCGCCAGTCCTCAGGAAAGGAACTCGTCCCGCTGCATCCCCCACGGCAAATCCCGAGCCCCCAGCCGAGCCAGCGTCGGCGACTCCCGCCGAGCCGGCCGCGATGCCGAAGCCGGCGCGTCCATCACTTCCTTCCACGCCGTCTGAAACTTCTCCATCTCGCTCCGCGTTCCCACCGTGATGCGAACGTAGTTCGGCCAAACCGGCCAAACCCGCCCGATGAAGACGTTCTTCTGGATCATCGCCTCGATAACTTCTTTGCCCGGCCGCCCCGCATCCAGCATGAAGCAGTTCGTCTGCGAAGGAATGAACTTGTAGTTGTTCGCCGTCAGCCACGAGAACGTGGCGTTGCGAATGTCGGTGTTGATCTTCCGCCGCTCCGGCACCAGATCCGCAACCTGCAGACTGCTCGTCGCCGCCGCCACCGCCAGAATCGGCATTGAGTTCATGCCATAAGTCTGAATCTTCGCCAGCAGGTCGGGCCGCCCGATGGCGAATCCGCAGCGCAGTCCCGCCATCCCGTAGATCTTCGAAAACGTCCGCAGCACGATCAGGTCCTTGTCCGCCTTCACCAGATCGATCGACGGCGTCGCATCGGAAAAGTGAATGTATGCCTCATCCACCAGCAGGATCGAACCCTTCGGCTTGTTCGCCAGTCCGTACTCGATTTCGGAGCGGCTCGTGATCGTCCCCGTCGGATTGTTCGGATTGCAAATGTAAAACACACCGGCGTTGGGATCGGCAGCAATCATCGCCCTCACGTCGTGCGAATAATCCTTCGCCAGCGGAACCTTCACGATGTTCGCTCCGCTCATTTTCGCCGCGTACATGCCCGCCTCGTACCCAGGATCGGCCGTCACATAACTGCGCTCTTTCGACGTGAACGCCAGCACCGCATAGTGCAGCGGCTCGCTCGATCCGGCATACGGCAGCACGTACCCGGACTTCAGCCCCTCCGCTGCGCTGAAAGTGTCGACCAGCTTCTGCGTCAGATCGAAATCGTATCGCCCGCCCTCCGGCAGCAGGCTGCTCATCACCGCGCACGCGCCGCTACACGGCCCCAGCGGGTTCTCGTTGGCGTCGATGCGCACCGCCCCAGGAGCGTAATCGCGGGCCACTCGCCGGCGTTGTGCAAGCGCGAGCTGGGGCTCGGTCAGAATCGGCACAGCGGCCGCGGCGGTTGCAGCGGCAGCCAGGCCAAAGAAACTGCGGCGTGAGAGATTCGTACTCATATGTGCCTCCTGAGTTTGAAATCCGGAGCCCTTTACTTGCCCAAATGAGCGCGTGTCTGAACAGGATGACCGCTGACCGCTGTAACTTCGATCTCCACCAGCGCGCCGGGAAGAGCAAGCGCCGCCACCTGCATAGCGCTGCGCGCCGGTTTGTTCGGTTGATCCTTTGTACCAAAATATTGTGTGTAGCCCTTCATAAATCCGGCAAAATCCATCTTGCCGCCCTGCGCCGGATCGCCCGCCAGGTAAACGTGCATCAGCACCACGTCCCCCATCGAAAGGTGCTGTTCCTCCAGCGCCTTCTTGATCGCATCCAGCGTGTGAACGGTCTGCGTTTCGGTATCGCCGGGCGTGCTCTTTGCCACCGACGAGTCGAGCATCCCGCTCATATACAAAGTATCGCCAACCCAAACCCCTTCGGAGATAGGAAAGTTCGAATTCGGCAAAGGAATGCGCGTAACGGTATTCTGCGCCGTTGCTGCTGCGCCGGCGCCGCTCATGAATGCAGCCAGCATTGCCATCGCCATTCGCTTACGAAGCTGCTTACGAAGCAAGGTTGCCTCCATTCTCAATCCGCGCCCCCATCTGATTGATGACTCGATACGCCGAAAGCGCTGCACCTTCCTGCCAGCCCACCAGGTGGCTGGTGTGATCGCCCGCAAAGTACACGCGACGGTCCGGACTCAGCAGAACATCGAGCGAACCCGGACCGGCGTGGCCGAATCCGCTGATCCAGGAGCCGAGGTTATACGGGATCTGGCCCCAGGAGATGTAGACAGGTTTGGAAAGATCCTTCCCGTGACCCGGATGCAGTAACTCAATCGCCTGGCGCGAGGCCGCGAGTTTCGCTTCGGTCGTCGGCAGTTTGCCAAAGGCGGTGCCGTTTTCAATGGAATAACCACTAACCACGACGCCGCGCTCGGAAAACAATCGCGCACTCGGATACCAAACCACGTTCACGGTCTGTTGCAGATAGGAGAGCCCGCCGTAGATGCCGTTTTCGGTTTCCCAGAAACGCGGCGCTTCCCACGCCACTTTGTAAGCCGAATCGTAACTCGTTCCGTCGATCACTTGCCTTACAGCAGGACTGAAATCCGCGTCCAGTGTGCGGACAATCGTCAGCGGCATCGCGCAGATGCAGTAGTCGGCCTCGATCGTCTGATCCGTTCCGCTGGCGCGATCGTGATAAACCACCGTGACTCCGGATGCCGACTGTCGAATGCTCCGAACCACCGCTCCCGGCCGAACCACGCTGCCGAGCTTCTTCTCAAACGCGGCGGGAATGCGATCCATGCCGCCGATGGGCTGGAACATCGTCGGCTGCCAGTCGATCACTTCCTCGGCCAGCATGCCCTGCCACAAATCGGCATCCAGCAGCGCATGCATCGGCAGCGGATCGATAGCTTCGGGCATTTCCTTGCCGGCCCCAGGAGGCACTTTATAGCCCGACCGCTCGGTGCCCTTGAAGGACAAGTCGTCCTTCAGATCGCCATACTGCTTCAGAAAGTCAATCATGCGCTCGCGATCTTCGGCCGTAATCTCCTCGTCAAGAGCGCCTTTGCGAATGCATTTGGCGAGCAGTTCGGAAACGTGTCCGCGCGTATCGTTGACAGCGCGCCGCTCCGTCACCGCAGCGCCGTCATTCAGCTTGTTGCTTTGCATCAGAGCGCCGCGCGATGAATTGACTTCCACCTCGAGCGGCACGCCCAGCTCGTGGCAATAGCCCAGCATGGTGCGGTGAACCGAGGGAAGGCGCGCCGGTCCGGCGTTGAAATAGTTGCCTTCATCGAATGTGCAGGATTGGCGGACGCCGGAGGTAAACTCGACAGCGGAACCGCCGCGAAGGGTCCAGTTGCGGCCACCGCATCGTTCGCGGGCTTCGAGCAGGGTACATCGATAACCAGCTTTCCCGAGCTCGTACGCCGCAACCAGGCCCGCGATGCCGGCGCCCAAAATGACGACCCGGGTTCCGTTCCCGTTCACGAGCCGGAGCTTGTTCGCTTCTGCCTCAGCTTCCGGTATCGCCAGCAGACCAAGGGACTGCATCATCGTGAAGGCGGCACGATATCCACCCGCCTGGCCCACGCGCATCAGAAACTGGCGTCTGGTGAGACCCATACTTTGAAATTTTTCCTTTATTCCGGGGAACGCGATCATTGTGACACAGCTTCTTGATTCGGCCTCAAAAAAAGGGCCCGTGGCCGGAGACAAGAACCACGGGCTTCAGGGAGGCTAAAACAAAATTTTGAGCGCCAGCTGCGTGTTGTACGGCTCGCCCGCGCCGATGCCCGGTGCTCCGTAGTTGGCTCCAATCGTGGCGGCGATGGCGCAGGTGCTCGAATTGGTGCAGTACCCGTCGCCAGGCGCCGCGAGATTGAGGTGGTTAAAGAGGTTGAACATTTCCACGCGGAACTGGGCGGTCACCCGCTCCGTGATTTTGGTGTTCTTGAAAACGGATAGGTCGAGATCTTCGAACCCCGGCCCGGGGAGGACGTTACGCGGCGTGTCGCCAAACTGGCCCGGCACTGACGAAGTGAAGGCGTTCGGGTTCAGCCAGTTGACCGAGTAATTCTGGACGCTGTGGGAGACGCCAGCATACGGACTGACGCCGGGCACGAAGTTGGCGCGATCCGCGAATTCGCCGCTGCCGCTGCCGCCTTGACCGGCGACAGGAGTGTCAGTGGAGAAAACGGTGAAGGGCTGGCCGCTGTGGAGGTTCACCAGGCTGTTGAGCTGCCATCCGTTGGTCAGCCGCTTCATGGAGCCGCCACCAGGGACGTCATAGGTAAAGTAGGCGGTGAACGTATTACGGACGTCGAAGTCGCTGTTGCCGTATTCACATTTGAAGCAATAGCTGTTCTGAGGATTGTAGAGGTAGATTTGACTGCTTTCGTCGAAGGAGTGTCCCCACGTGTAGGAAAGCTGGGACGTCAGGCGGTGCCAACTGGCGAAGCGCAGCAGGGCCTGAAGCGAGTTGTAATTGGAGGTTGCCTCGGACTGAACCTGGTTGATCACGCCGTAGTTGGGATACTGGGTCGCGTACGGGCGCAGACCAGTAGCAATGTCGATCTGGTTGATGTCCACCAGGTTGCGCAGGTGACGGCCCTGGCTCCCGACATAGCCGACCTGGGCGATGGCCCCTGCACCGAGGCTCTGCTGGAGGTTGAAGTTGAAGTTCTCCACGTATCCGGGGCGCAGATGCTGGCTGACGGAGAACAGATTGACCGAGGGGCAGGTGCTGGCATTAGGAGCGAGGATGCAGGGATTGGTCGGGCTGCTCTCATTGAGGAAGATCGGTGAGCCGTACGCCGCGCCGGTCGGAATGGTGCCGGCCACCGGCCCGGATTGTTCGACCGGGGTTGCGCCCGCGGGATTATCCTGCACCCCAAAAGGTCCCCCATTGCTCGAGAAACGCGAGTTGAGCATGTTGACGACATTGGGGCTGTCGAAGCCGAGTCCGAAGCTTCCGCGAATAACAGTCTTTCCGTCGCTCATGGGTTGCCAGGAGAAACCAGCGCGCGGGCTCACGCCACCATACCACTGCGGATAGAGGGTCGGAATGGTTTCGCCGGCGATAGCGATGCCGTTGGTGGCGCCTGGCAGAAACGTGCTCAGGTCCTTAGTCCCATCGTGCATGGGGCCGATGTATTCGTAGCGGAGGCCATAGTTGACATTGAAGCGCGGGGAAATCTGCCAGGCATCCTGCGCGAACAATGCCCATGAGTTGACAAAGACCTGGCGCTTCGGGTCGCCCTGGACAATGCTGGTCGCGCTGGAATCGAAGCAACCGGCAAGGAAGTCGGCCAGAGCATAGACGTGGGTGGGATCGGAAGTGGACGGGGCCGTCGTCGGATTCGGGATGGTAGCCAGCGCGTCACAAGGCGTTGAACCGGCCGCGCTGGACCACGGCCCCTGGGTTCCGTCGAAGACAAAGGTGCCGCGCTCGCCGCTTTGATAGAAGTCGTCGATCTGGGCCTGTCGGAATTCGCCGCCGAAGCGGAATTCATGTTTGCCGACCGTCCAGGAGAGGGCTTCGTCCAGATGACCCGTAATGTCGTTGCGTCCGGAATTCACGGTCGCACCGACATAGTCAAAGCCGTCCGCAGAAGAACCAAGACCGCTGCTGGCCGAAGGCGACGCTATCTCAATGCGGGGAGAACCGGCGAGGGCGGGATCGGTAACCCCGGTGTTCAGGCCAAGGGCGGCCGGGTCATAGTGCGTGCTCTGATCGGAGAATGACTGGTTGTAGTAGTTCACCCCGGCGAAGAGCTGATTGGTCATGTGGGTTGACAGAACAGAGTTCCACGTCAGCGAATAGTTCTGCACGTGCATCGGCCCCACTTCGAAATAAGGCGTCAGCAGCGAGACGGTGGGCGCGATCTGCGGTCCCTGTCCCACATACCATTTGGCTGAAATCTTGTTATTGGTGTTCAGGTTGTAGTCGAGTTTGATGAGCCCGTTGTGGCTCCAGCCGATTTCGTTGGCAGGGTTGTCATAGTTGAACGGCGTAGCGGACCCGGTAAGCGCGGCCGCAGGCCACAGGCCGGCGTAACTTCCCGTGCCCTTGAGAAGATTGATGGCGGTTTGGTTTTCGGGGATACCGTAAGCCGCAAGCTGCTGGAGAGCCACTGCCTGATAGGCCGCGGATGGTTCTGTGGAAGGTTGATTCACGCCGATCACAAATTTCTGCTCTTCGTACGTCACGAAGAAAAAGAATTTGTCGCGCCAGATGGGACCGCCGGTGGAGAATCCGTACTGCTGGTTGCGCAGCTCAGGCTTGGTCGGCGAGAGAGCGGATTGCGCGGCGAGGGCTTCGTTGCGGTTGTAGTAGTAGGCGCTGCCGTGCAGCTGGTTGGTGCCCGATTTGATGACCAGGTTGACGGTGGCTCCAGGATTGCGCCCCGTTTCCGGGCTCGCCTCGGTCAGCGTCGAGAACTGTTCGATGGCGTCGATCGGCAGAGTGACACCGGCGATCCCGGAGATGCCGCCCTGATTCGCGGCCGGAATGTTCCACCAGGCGTCGTTATTGTCCGCGCCCTCGATCTGCCAGTTGACCATGTCGGGGCGCGTGCCGTTCACCGAGCCGTAGCCGCCGCCGGAGTAGCCCGCGTACCCCGGAATCACCGCGATCATCTGCGTGAAGTCGCGCCCGTTCATCGGCACGTCCTGCACCGTCTCGCTGGGAATGTCCGTCGTCTGCACCGTCGATGTCGTGTCCAGCGCCAGCGCGTTTGCCGAAACCTCGACCGTCTGCGCAGTCGATGTAATGCTCAGCTTCACCGGCAGTGTATAGATGGTTCCGGCAGAAACCGGTACGCCCTCGATCTTTTCCGTCTTAAAGCCCGCAGCGGTCACCGTCACCACAAACTTGCCGATGGGAAGGTCCTGGAACTCATATTCGCCGCCGCTCGAGGTGACCGCTTTGTAAGTCACCCCTGTGCCGGAGTTGACCAACTCCACCGTGGCGCCGGGCACCACTGCGCCCGAAGGATCCGTTACCGTGCCGTTGATGCCGCCGCGAAAATTCTGCGCGCGCAGGGATACGGCGGTTAACAGCACTACCACCAGAACCAGATAGACACTGCGGCTGAAAGCACTCCTCATAAAACCTCCGAAAAAGTAATGGCCCCTCACCGGCAGACCATGGTGAGGCACTGCGAAGGCGCGCAGCTTAGGCGCGTCATCTTTTGCGAATTTCCTGGGGTCTTCGACAGGGAAGGTCTGCCGCGAGAGGTTTGCGCTTCTGACTAGGAAGGCGAACTTCCGGCTCTTCATCTCGTCGCGAAATGAAGGTGGTCCTTCATTCTTCGCACAGCCGGCGGGAAATTTCAAGTGGCATTCACGATTCCTTCACAACCAAAGGTGGAAAACGACGTCGCCCATCCTCCTCCAATCAGCCGCTCGGCGATTCCCGAAACTGTCCATTTTCAACACAATTCCCCGCCCATCATGACACTTTTTTGTTACCCCAATGCCATGGACTGTGCCCGAGATCACATACAGCCGTTCCCGCGAAAGTGCAGCATTAGTACTCGGAAAGGAGGGTATTATGCCGAATCGAATCCACGTCGCATTCGTGGCGGGGCTTCTTGCCACCGCCGCTTTCGGGATAGCCCAAACAACACCAGTCATCAAAGAAGTTCCCATGAAGTCCACCTCGCCCGCATCCGGCAAGCAGATGTACTCCACTTACTGCGCCGTTTGCCACGGAGTGGACGGCAAAGGAGGCGGGCCAGCCGCAGCAGCCCTGAAAGAACCTCCGACAAACCTGGCGCAGCTTGCCAGGGACAATGGCGGAAAGTTCCCCGACGCTCACATCTATTCCGTTCTGCAGTTCGGGATGGAAACAACTGCTCATGGCACGAAGGACATGCCGATATGGGGTCCTGCGCTTCGGTCGCTCGACCGGGGCAGCCCGGCGCCTGAGATGGAAGAGCACCAGAGGCTCGCCAATCTGACCAACTACCTCAAGACTCTCCAGCAACAGTAGAGAGCTACAGTAGAGTTTGTTCGATCCAAACCAAAACTCCCTGCCGCCAATCGCAGCAGGGAGTTTTCGCTTTCTGCCTCGAAACTACTTCACCTTGAGCAGGATGATCACGAAGGTGAACAGAGCGAGCGATTCAATGAACGCGAGGCCGAAGATCAGGAACAGCTGGATCGCAGCCCGTGCTCCTGGATTCCGGGCTACCGCCTCGGCCGCGGATCCGGCGGCGCGGCCCTGTCCCAGGCCGCACAGGCCAGAGGCGATAGCCATGCCGATGCCGGCCCCGATCGGTACCCAGCTATTGGTTGCGCTGCCCGTGCCGGCGGCCTGGGCGAACGCCGGGGTCGCCATGAACAGCGCGGCCAGCGCCATGAATGCATATTGCAGTTTCCGCATTTTGTTTCTCCTGCTTCCCTAAAATTGCCGCCAGTGGGTGGTTGAGGCTCACCGTGCTGGCCCCCTCACGCTGAACGGCTTTCCCAACCGGAGTGGAAGCGGCCCTCCGGCAGAAATCTTTAGAATTCCTCGACGTGCTCGGTCGCCAGTCCCAGATAAATCATGGCGAGCAGCATGAAAATATACGCCTGAATCACCGCGACAAACAGGTGCAGCCCCAGACCGGCGATGGGCAGAACCAGTGGGATCATCGAGAAGAAGATGATCGTGATCATGTCGCTGGCCACCATATTGGCGAAAAGACGAACCGTGAGCGACAGGACACGCGCAAAGTGCGAAATAATCTCGATCGGGAACATCAGCGGTGCGAGCCACCAGACCGGTCCCATGAAGTGCTTAATGTAGCCCACAGGACCCTGGGCGCGGACGCCGTTCCAGTTGTAATAAACGAAAGTGAACAGTGCCAGTCCCAGCGGAACCACCGGATTCGCGGTCGGCGTATCGATCCCCGGTAACAGTCCGAAGCAGTTGCAGCACAGGATGAACAAAAGCAGACACGTCACCACCGGCAGGAACCGCTCGTATCCATGCCCCATCACCTGCTC
>Ga0181520_10006437_pt1 | contig 17951 bp, 16 predicted proteins | sample PEATcosm2014_Bin_29_FD_132451 | JGI IMG/M metagenome (GOLD analysis project Ga0181520, IMG submission 132451) | Peatland microbial communities from MTU Mesocosm Facility, Houghton, MI, USA - PEATcosm2014_Bin02_30_metaG | ecosystem: Environmental > Terrestrial > Soil > Wetlands > Peat | place... | reverse complement strand
GCAATGGGAGCGGCATCGCGGGTTCCCAGCGCAAAGTACACGTCGCGATAGAGTTTATAAAGCTGCTCGTAGACCGCGGCCGCCGCGGGATCGGGCTGGACCGTGCGCAGAGGCAGGCAGACTGCTTCCTGGGCCTCTTCGATGGTCTTGTAGGTACCAGCCGCAAGCAGCGCCATGATGCCCGAACCCAGGCTGGTGGGAATGCCCGCGGGCACCAGCACCGGCTTGTTCAGCACGTTGGCATAGATACGGTTCAGCACCTCGCTCTTCTGCGGAATGCCGCCCGCGTTCACCACGCGGTCAATGCGTACGCCGTGTTCTGCCATCCGCTCCAGAATGATGCGGGTGTGGAAGGCGGTGCCTTCAATGGCCGCAAACAGCTCGTCCTGCGCGGTGGAAACCATGTTCCAGCCGAGCGTCACGCCGCCCAGCTCCGGATTCACCAGCACCGTGCGGTCGCCGTTGTCCCAGGTGATGCGCAACAGGCCCGACTGCCCAGCCTTCCAGGCGTCCAGACCTTCCGATAGCTCCGCAACCGACTTGCCGGCGCGCTTGGCGATGTTGTCAAAGATGTCGCCCACCGCCGACAGGCCCGCTTCAATGCCCGTGTACTGCGGATGCACGCTGCCCGGCACCACTCCGCAGACGCCCGGTACCAGCTCCGCCTTTTTGGCCATGGCGATGATGCAGGTGGAGGTGCCCACCACGTTCACCGCGTCGCCCTCGCGGCAGAAGGAGCCGAGTGCGTCCCAGTGCGCGTCAAATGCGCCCACGGGAATGGGAATGCCTGCCTTGAGGCCCATCTCCGCGGCCCACTTGGCGGAAAGGTGTCCAGCCAGATGGTCGCTGGTCAGATACTCGCCGCCCATCTTGGCGCGAATGCCCTTGAAGAGCGGATCAACCGCCACCAGAAACTCTTCCGGCGGCAGACCGCCCCACTTGGGGTTCCACATCCACTTGTGGCCCATGGCGCAGACGGAGCGCTTGAGGTCGCTGACCTTGGTGATGCCGCAGAGCGTGGCCGCCACCATGTCGCAATGCTCAAGGGCGGTCACAAACTGGTCGCGCTTCTCAGGATTGTTGCGCAGCCAGTGCAACAGCTTGGAGAAGCCCCACTCGTGCGAGTAGGTTCCGCCGCACCAGAGAATGCCCTCAAAGCCCAGCTCGTGGGCCTTTTGCGTAATCTCCTGGGCTTCGCGGTGGGCGCGATGATCGCACCAGAGATAGAACTCATCGAGCGGCACCAGATCCGCGCCCACCGGGATCACGCTGGAGCCGGTGGTGTCGAGCGCAATGGCTTCCACCACGTTGCCATCCACGCCGGTCTGGGCCAGCACATCGCGGGTAGCCTTCACCAACGCATCCATCTGGTCGTCGTGCGACTGGGTGGCGTGGTCCGGGTCCTCGCGCTTGCGGTGGAGAGGATAGCTGGCAGAGGCCGTACCGATGGGCCCCTTCTTGCTGTCAACAAGGGTGACGCGAACGCTAAGAGTTCCAAAATCGACGCCGGCAACGATACTCATGGGAAACGCACCTCTGGTAAACGCTTTCTGACTCGCCCACCAGATTACACGATTCCCCGCCGTCTCGTCTTTGCCCGCGCGCACAGGCGGTTCCGCGGTGCGGTCTGGAGGGGTTTCAGGATCGATCGAAACAGCCCTGCATCGAGCCAAATCGGGGCTCCCTGCGGATGGTCGCATCGACTTATAGATCCGGGCCTTGAAGGGCGTATGGGTATCCCACCCATTGCGCGATGGAGCCTGCGCAATGGATGGGGCACAGTGCTCGATGGGCCAACCCACATCGATGCAGGTTGCCGCTCTCGGATGGCCGCGTAGGTTGATCGATTCGACCCGGAAGCATCTCGTCTTCCCAGCCTTTCCACCAAGAACGCGGAAAGGATGGGACACGGCGCGGTTTTTCTTTGGACAGGACAGTAACGAACCCGCCCCTGGGTGAAGGAATCCCGAAGCCGCTGGAGCTACTTCTTCTTGCCCGGCAACATGGCCATGAGGCGTTCCATCATCCCCGGCTTGGCTGGCTGCGGCTTGGCGGCAGCGGCAACCGGCTTGGCAGGCTGCTCGGCAGGCTTGGGGGGACTGGCCACGGGCAGAGGAGCCGTTTCGGCTTTCCTTTCCGCAGCGGCGGGCTTCTTCTCCTGCTCGTTGCCCTTCTTGTCGCCTTCAGGGGGTCCCGCGGGCGGAGGCGGTGCGCCACCCACCACGCGCACATTCTTGAACTGCGCGGCCGCTGCATCATCGGCATTTTTTACCAGAATCGAGATGCGCCGGTTGGAGGGGTCGTAGGGATTATTCTTGACCCGCAGCAACTGGTCGGCATAGCCGCGCACCTGCGTCACCTGATCCATCCGCACGCCGTTCTGCTGCATCAGGCGCCGGGCGGAGTTGGCGCGGTCGGCCGAAAGTTCCCAGTTGCTATAGGTGGCAACGCCCGAGTACTGGGCGGCATCCGTGTGGCCTTCAATCAGCATTTGGTTGGGCAACGTCTTCAGCTCGGTGGCCAGCAGCTTCAGCAGCTCCTGGCCGGTGGGGCTCACCACCGGACTGCCGCTCTGGTAAAAGGTTCCGTTCTTGTCTTCGATCAGCTCAATGCGAAGCCCTTCGGCGGTAATGGTCATCTCGATCTGCTTCATCAGCTTTTCGAGTTCCTTCTTGTCCTTGATTTCCTTTTCCAGCTTTTCCTTCAGCTCCTGCAGGGCCTCTTGCTTGGAATCGGCCATGTAGGCGTCCGGGCCCGTGCCGCTCAGGGTGGTGCCCATCAGTTGCCCCGTACCTTTGGGGTCGTTGAAGTAGCCGGCCACGGCCTTCTTCACCTTTTCGCTTGAGCCCATCAGCCACAGCACGATGAACAGCGACATCATTGCCGTCACAAAGTCCGCGTACGCCACCTTCCAGGCGCCGCCATGGTGTCCGCCATGGTTGACCTTTTTCTTGATGACGTAAATCGGTCGTAGCTTGTTGTCTGACATCGGCTTGCGCTCCGTATCCTCAGCCCTGGGTTGCTAGAGCGGTTCCAGAATTGCGGTACCTGGAAACCCATGCTCTCAAGTCGGCGCGCCCCTCAGGGCGCGACGGCCTTTCAAGGTGCTGGCATGGGTATATCAATTCTGGAACCGCTCTAAGCCGCGGCAGCCTCCACGCCGCCGCCCTTGCAGTTCTTTTCCATCTCGTCAAAGTCGGGCCGCACATTGGCCGGAATGGCGCGACGGCCCATCTCAATGGCGATCATCGGGGCAGAGCCCTTCAGAAAGGCCAACATCACCACGCGCATCACATGCAGATACTCGTTGTGCTCGTCGACACCCTTGCGCATGGCGGAACTCAGCGGACCCACCACGCCGTAGCAGGCCAGAATTCCCAGGAAGGTTCCCACCAGAGCGGCCGCAACCTTTTCGCCAATCTCTTCCGGAGGCCCACCCAGTGCGCCCATGGTGATGACCACACCCAGCACCGCGGCCACAATACCCAGACCGGGCAGTGCGTCGGCCACCGTGGTCAGCGCGTCCACGGGCGCCATCGAACCGTGGTGATTGATCTCCATATCGAGTTCCATCATCTGGTCCATGTCAAACGGCTCCACGCCGCCGGTGATGGCCGTGCGCAGCGTATCGCAAACAAACTCCACCGCGTGATGGTCGGCCAGAAAGTCCGTATAGTTCTTGAAGATGCCGCTTTCCTTGGGCTTCTCCACGTCCATTTCCACGCTCAGCAAGCCTTCTTTCCTCACCTTGTTGAGGAACTGGTACATCATCCTGAGGGTGCTCAGGTAGCGAGCCTTGGTAAATTTCGAACCCTTCAGCACGTCCACCAGACCGTTCATCACGCCCTTGATGATGTGCATCGGGTTGGCAATCAGCAGCGTGCCGGTGGCCGCTCCCGCGATGAGGAGCAGTTCGGCCGGCTGAATCAGTACGGCGATGTGCCCCTTCTCCATCAGGAAGCCGCCAATCACGGCTCCGAAGACAATCACGATCCCTATGATGGCAAGCATATCTTCCCCCCCGCTGGCGGTGTAATCGTATTTCCTCCGGCTTGCATACTGATCTGCAAGGATTTCTGCGCCTGTTTGAGCAATGCGGCCAGGGTGTCGGTTTCACCCAGCCGCGCCTGACAGGCACCCACGCTGACCGTCAACTGCACCCGGTCGCCCCACCAGCGAAAGTCGGTGGTGCGCGCCAACCCCGCCAGCTTCCTGGCATGGCCCGACAGCAAATCGCCGCTCCGTTCGTGAGCAATCACCAAATACTCGTCCGCCCCCCAGCGACCCATCTCTTCGGCCGGGCGCAAGCCTTGCGCAATCACATGCTGGATCTTGGCCAGCATGGTTTCGCAGGCCGCCGCGCCATGGGTTTTGCGCAAGTCATGCGCCTGATCGACGGCAATCCACAAAACCCCCAACGGTTCGCCGCCATTGATAAAGTCCTCAAACTTCTGGGTCAGCCGGTCTTCCAGTTCCTGCTGGCTGGCCGCCACGCTGCTGTCGTCGCCGGTATCGCCATGGGGCAGCGCATCCAGGCTGCGCGCCGGATGGAACAGAACCGCACTGCCAATCCTGCCGCCAAGCCCATCGCGCAGAATCAAATAGGTACCCAGTAAGGGCACCTCATGCCCCTGCTTGTGGCGCAGCCGCATGTGCGTCTTGTGGCCGTGACCGAGCGCCGCCTCAGCCGCCGCTTCCTCCCCCAGAAAGGAGTCAAGCGACTCCGGCACCGGCCGACCCAGCAGATCAATCGCCGCATAGCCGGAGATCGCCTCCGCCGCCCGGTTCCAGCACACAGGCACCCCTTCAGGCCCCTGTATCACTACCCCGTCGGGAAGACTGTCCAGCATGGCTTCCAGAAGCTCACTTCGCTCCATCTTCATGACCCTCAAGTCTCTTCACCTGGCCCTGGAACGCTGGTCAAGTCGCAGTTGCACAGATGCAGCAAGGCGGCGTGAGAGACTCCCGCACCCTGTTCATCGGCGCCCAGAAGGCGAGCATCATCCCGGCTTCCCGCTGGATGGGAGTATTTGGAGGATTTGAGGCAGAAAATGGTAACCCTCTCCTGGCGTTTTCCACCTTGGGATGTGGTTACTTTTTGTTACCTTATTTTTTGCAGAGCCAGGCTCAATTCCTGTACCCATGCTGGCACCTAGAGATCCGGCACTTCAGCAGTGGCATCTCATGCCCACCCATTCCCGCAAAAAAAGCGGGAATGGATGGGGCACTCAGTTGTCAGTATTTATGGACTAGATCAATAGTGCAGGGAGGCGCTACACGTTGGCCCGCACCCACTCCACAATGGAGCGCACCGCCATGCCGCTGGGGCCTTTGGCAATGAACGGCTGCGCGTTCTCCACCCAGGCCATGCCGGCAATGTCCAGATGAATCCAGGGCGTGTCCTCGGCAAACACATGCAGGAACTCGGCCGCGGTGCAGGCTCCGCCCCAGCGTCCGCCGGTGTTCTTGATGTCGCCAATGTCGCTCTTGATCATCTCGGCGTACTCGTCGCCCAGCGGCAGCCGCCAGAACTTTTCGCCCGAGACCGCGAGCGCCTGATCAAACTTGGCATAACTCTCGTCGTTGTTCGCAAAGGCTCCAGCGTTGATCATGCCCAGCGCCACCACGCAGGCGCCGGTCAGCGTGGCCGCGTCAATCAAGTGGGTAGCGCCCAACTGCTTGGCGTAGAGCAGGCCATCGGCCAGCACCAGCCGTCCCTCGGCATCGGTATTGATGATCTCGATGGTCTTGCCGTTCATGGCCGTCTGCACGTCGCCGGGCTTCTGGGCCTTGCCGTCGGGCATGTTTTCGGCAGCGCAGACCACGCACACCACGCGGACTTGCGGCTTGAGCAGGGCAATGGCGCGCATGGCTCCGATCATGGCGGCGCCCCCCGCCATGTCGTACTTCATCTTCTCCATGTTCTCGCCCGGTTTGAGCGAGATGCCGCCCGAATCAAAGGTGATGCCCTTGCCCACAAGACCGAGAACCGGGCCCTCGCTCACGCCCTCCGGCTCATAGCGCAGAACGATCAGCGCGGGTGGCTCCTCAGAACCCTGGGCCACGCTCCAGAAAGCGCCCATCTTCAGTTCCTTGATCTTCTCGGTGGAGTGAACCTCCCAGCCGAGGCCGTTCTCTGAGGCCATCTCCACGGCGCGCTGGGCCAGGATGGTCGGGGTCAGCTTGTTGCCGGGCTCGTTCACCAGCATGCGGGTAAAATTCTGGCTCTCGCCCAGGATGACGCCCTCGGCAAAGCCGGCCTCCGCGGCTTCCCTGCCGGCCTCAGTTGCAACCAGGGAAAACTGCTCGATGCTCTTGTCCTTGCGGTCGCTGCGGTAGGTGTCGGGATCGAAGTCGCCCACCAGAGCGCCCTCAATAGCCGCACGGGCCACCGAACCAACTGGCAATTCAGAAAAAGGCAGCAGGAAGACCACCTCGCGGATGCCGCGGGGCTTGGCAAAGCGGACCGCGGTTCCGGCAGCGGAGCGGACGGCATTCCCGTCGATCTTGGCCAGCTTGCCCAGGCCCACCACCAGCAGACGCTTGGCCTTCAAGCCAGCCGGGGCGTGCATCAAGAGGGTTTCATTGGCTCCGGCCTTGAACTCACCACCGGTCAGCACGGCTGCGGCCGCCGCTTTCAGGGCCTCATCGGCCACCAGCAACACGGGTTCCGGCTTGGCGTCAGGCCCCTTTTCGGTCTGCGCGTCGGCGGCCAGGGCCACCAACAGTTCCGTCTCCATCCCTTGGGCATCAGCAAAAGAAAGGTTCGTCTTCATGCAGACATTCTTTCACCACGGGCATCCTAGCTCCTAGCACCTGCGGTGCGGCAGACGCGCTCCGCGCCATGCGTGCAGCAGGCTATGGTTCTGGATTAGGTGAGCTTCCGGCTGGAGCGCCATTGAACCGGCGGGTTAACGCTGTCTGAGTGCCCCATCCTTTCCCGCGGCTTTTGCGGGAAAGGGTGGGAATGATGCGCCACTCTTCAATTGCCGGATTTATAGGCCACCGCATCAGGCGTGGTGCAAAGAGGCCAGATTCCGAACCAGGCGCATGGCCAACGCCAGAATCAGCGCGCCCAAGCCATAGGTGATGAAGTTGAGGCCCAGCGCGACGGCCAGGAAGAGGATCGCCAGAATGCCTTTGGGCTCGGCCATCATGACCAGCGCGGCCGGCCAGAGCAGGTCCATGGCGTCCATAAACCAATCTGCCGCGTCCAGCATGGGGAGCAGACTCAGCATAAACATCAGAATGGCCACGCCCACCCCGGCCAACCCACCGCGCATGAACCAAAGCAGCAGATCAGGCTGCGACTCTTCCGATTCCAACCGAGAATCCTCAAACATGGCTTCACCCCACCGGCGACGTTATGCCAGAGACATTGGGCCGCAAGGCCCCTGGCTAGCGCATTTTCTGGAATGGCGTAGACCTGGATTTCATGGGTATCCCACCCATTTCCGCAAAAAACGCGGAAATGGATGGGGCACGGAAGTCTATGGCAAGAGAAAAATGCTCTAGCCGGATGATCGGCAGAAAGTGAAGGATTGAGCAGCAAGGATTGCAAGGAGTTGAACTCAATTCCCGAACCGGCTTCCAGCCGCTGCGCATTGGGTCGCACGGGAGGCCAGTTTGAGAAGCAAGGAACCCTATTCCCTAGTCCCTAGTCCCTAGTCCCTAGTCCCTAAAAAACCTACCGCCCCATCTTGTGCTTACTGGCATTGATGGCGGTTTGGGCTTCGCGGTCGGCTTCGCGGCGGCGTTCGGTCTCGCGTTTATCCCAGTCCTGCTTGCCCTTGGCCACGGCCAGCTCGCATTTTACCCGGCCATTCTTGAAGTAAAGACGCACGGGGATGAGCGTATGGCCTTTGATCTGCGTCTTCGACTGTAGCTTGCGAACCTCTTCCCGGTGCAGGAGAAGCTTCCGCGTACGGGTTTCTTCGTGATTGTTGTAGTTCGCGTGGGAGTAAGGCCCGATATGCATGTTCAGCAAAAACGCTTCGCCGTCCTTCACCAGCCCGTAGCAGTCCCGCAGGTTGGCCTTGCCCTCGCGAATGCTCTTGACCTCGGTTCCGCGCAGGGCGATACCGGCCTCGAACTTTTCCATCAGGAAGTAGTTATGGAAGGCAACGCGGTTCTCGGCGGCATTGCGTTCGCCGCTGGCCACCGGGTCGCGGGGCCGCTGCGGCTTGGCATCGGCGGCAGCCTTTTGGGGCGCGATCTGGTAACTGGTTTGGCGAGCCACGGAGAACCATCCTTGTTTCTTCATCCTAGCATTTGCACAGAAGCCCTTCCGGGCTCCAGCAGGTCAGACGCCTTGATTGTCCCCGAATCCGGAATCCGCCCCACCCCCACGTTGCTCCGTTTCTTATTGTCCTGCCTGCACTTTGCTAAAATGAGGCATCGCTGGCCCACAGGCGCCGCCAGTCGCGCACGGCGCGAAAAGGGCGCAAACGAATGCGTTGGGGCGCACCAAGGTCGCCCACTTCCTCACGCCAGCACGCGTGCGGAACTTCAGACGCCCGGGAGTTCGATGATCCGCCGCACCGATTCGCCGGTTATTGCCGGCTTTGTACCCTCCAGGTTTTTGGCTGCCCTTCTGCTCCCGGCAATGGGTTTGATGCTGGCTGTCTGCACTGTGCCCGCGCACGCTGAGTCAGCCGCATCCTACTTCAAGCACGGTGAGGCGGCCGAGGCCGGCCAAGACTACGACGCGGCTTTTGAGAACTATCAGAAGGCCTACAACCGCTCCCCCAAGGATCTGCGCTACCGCACGGCGCTCTATCGCGTACGCGTGCCCGCCTCCGCTCTGCATCTGGGCAAGGCCCGCAAGCTGGAGCAGACCGGCGACTCCCAGGCCGCTCTGGCTGAACTGCTGCGCGCCACGGAGATTGATCCCTCCAACGAGGCCGTACAGCAGGAGATTGCCAAGCTGCGCGCCAAGTCTGGCCAGGCCACCGCGGCCGCTGCCACTCCCCAGCCCGACGGCGAACAGAGTGACCTTGACTCCATCAGCTCCCCGGTGCTGCTCCGACCAGTCTCCAACGAGCCGCTCTCGCTGCACATGACCGAGGACGCCAAGGTCATCTACCAGGCCGTGGGCAAGGCCGCCGGCGTCAACGTCCTGTTCGATCCGGATTACACCTCCAAGCGTGTGCAGGTGGATTTGAACAACGTTTCGCTGGTGGACGCGCTGCGCATTGTGGGCACGCTCTCCAACACCTTTTGGCGGCCCATCACCTCCAACACCCTCTTTGTGGCGCAGAACAGCCGCGTAAAGCGCACCGAGATGGACGAGCAGGCGGTGCAGACTTTTTATTTGACCAACGCCTGGCAGCAGAACGACATGAACGACGTGCAGACAGCTCTGCGCAACGTGATGCCCAACGCCAAGGTCTACGGCGTAGCCAGCCAGAACGCCATTGTGATGCGTGGCACCCCGGACGAGCTGATGCTGGCGCAAAAGCTCATCGACGATCTGGACAAGGCCCGCGCGGAAGTGGTGGTGGACATCGCCATCATGGAAGTGAGCAAGAACTTTGAGCGCACGCTGGGCATTGCGTGGCCCACCAGCGCCTCGGTAGCGTTGCAGACCGGCACCACCTCCAGTACGGCCTCCACCACCACCACCTCAACAACCTCTTCCACCACGCCCACGCTCTACAATCTAGCCAATCTGACGGCGTCCAACTTTGCGGTCACCATTGGCTCCGCAACGTTGAACATGCTGCTCACCGACTCCAACACCAAGATTCTGCAGAGTCCGCGCATCCGCGCCACCGATGCGCAGAAGGCAAGCATGAAGATTGGCTCGCGTATCCCGGTGGCCACGGGCTCTTACTCGACGCCGGGCGTCTCTTCGTCGGCCTCTATCGGCTACGCCCAGACCCAGTTCCAGTATCAGGACGTGGGCGTGAACATTGAGATGACCCCCACCATCCACTACGACCACGACGTGACGCTGAAGATCAAAATCGAAGTCAGCTCGCACTCCGGCGACCAGACCATCAGCGGCGTGACCGAGCCCATCATCAGCCAGCGCGTCATTGACCAGGTGATCCGTCTGCGCGAAGGCGAAGCATCCATCCTGGGCGGCATCTCGGACAACGAAAACACCGCTTCCTGGAGCGGTCTGCCCGGCCTTTCGTCCATCCCGCTGCTGAAGTACCTGTTCGGCTCAAGAGATACCAAGACCACCGACGATGAAGTGGTGTTTGTGGTGGTGCCGCACATTGTGCGCGCCCAGGATCTGGGTCCGTCCAACCTGCGCTCCATTGACACCGGCAGCGGCCAGACCATCGAGCTGCGCCACATCGACCAGGCCTTTGTGGCTCAGCCCATCCAGCGCCAGGCAGCAGCGGTGGTTGCTCCCATCCCGGCGCAGAGCGCGCAAAACGCTGTTCCCACCGCGCTGCAGCAGATGCGGAACCCGGCCCGTCTGGACGGCGCAACCGCCACCATCGTTCCCACGCCAGCCTCTGCTCCGCAGCCGCCAGCCGCTCCGGCGCAACCGCCTGCAGCTTCGGCCAACGGGCTGGCGTTTACACTCGCCAATCCCCCGGCGGCGCAACTGGTGAACGGCGCAACCTTCCAGGTGCCCATTCTCATCCGCAACGGGGCTGACATTGCCTCGGTTCCCCTGCAACTGCACTACGATGCAACCAGGCTTACGCTGGCCAATGTGGCCGGTGGCGATCTGCTCAGCCGCGACGGCCAGGCTGTTGCCCTGATTCATCGCGACGACGGGCCGGGCAACCTGACCGTCGTGGCTTCGCGGCCTCCAGGCGCGGCCGGCGTGGGTGGCGCAGGCACCATCTGCGTGCTCACCTTCCAGGCCAAAGCACCGGGAGCTACCACCATCGCGCTTACCCGCGCCGGCGCCATCAACAGCAACCAGCAGGCCATTCCCGCTGCCAATGCGCAATTGAACGTGAACATCAAGTAACGGCATCAAGGAACCAGATCGAGGGTGAAGAAATGACGATCAGACTCCAATCCGGCCCCAGGTCCCGCCCCCGCGTCCCACGCGGCGAGCGCGGCCTTACGCTGGTGGAACTGATCATCACCTTCACCATCCTCTCCATTCTGGCCAGCGCCGCCATGCCCCTGGCCCGCTTCCAGGTGAAGCGGGAAAAGGAACGCGAGCTTCACCGCCAGCTCTGGTCCATACGCGATGCCATTGACCGCTACAAGGACGCTGCGGACCGGGGCGCGTTCCAGACCAAGGTTGAAAGCCAGAACTACCCGCCCGACCTGCAGACGTTGGTGGATGGCGTGGAGGTGCAGAGCAAGAAGGTTCGCTTCCTGCGCCGCATCCCCGTCGATCCCATGACCGGCAAGGCAGAGTGGGGCATGCGCTCCATGCAGGACGATCCTACCTCCGACTCGTTCGGCGGCCAGAGCGTCTTCGACGTTTACTCCAAGTCCCAGGGCACGGCTCTGGACGGAACCCACTACTCCACCTGGTAAGGGCCACATCAACGTGCGCAGACCTGTCCAATCCGAACGTGGCTTTACGCTCATTGAGCTGTTGGTTGTGATGACCATCATCGCGATCCTGGCTACGCTGGCGCTGCCCCGCTTTACCGCTTCAGTCCGCGCCGCCCGCGAGGCCGTGCTCCGGGAAGACCTGCACGTGATGCGCTCGGCCATCGAGTCCTACACCATGGACAAGCAGAAGGCCCCGCAGTCGCTGGACGATCTGGTGACGGATGGCTATCTGAAGTCCATCCCGCTGGACCCGATGACCAACAGCAAAGACTCCTGGGTGGTGAACAACTCCGACTCCTTGAGTTCCGTGGACCAGACCGAGCCGGGGATCGACGACGTTCACTCCGGCTCGGACGCCCTGGCCTCTGACCAGCAGCCGTATTCTACCTGGTAGCGGGCGCAATGCCTGACCTTCCCTCCAGCATTGCCCCTGCCCTGGCCGAGGAGATCCGTGCCGTGTACGCGTTCTATGCGGCGCTGGCCCCTCAGCTCGATCCCGACCATGCCCTCGGGGGCAAGCTCCTCTTTGCAGGGCTGCTCAACGACCAAAGCTGCCGCATGATCCGTGCCGCCAACATCGCCGGAGCGGCTTCGCTGGCCGTTTCCAGCTCTCCGGACGAGCTTCGCAAAGCTCTCCACAACGGAGTGGTCGACTTCCGGGTAACCTCGCTCGACGAGGCGGTGCGCATTCTCAAAAACGAGATTCGCAAACGCCAACCGGTGGCCGTGGCCGTGCAGGGTGTACCGCTGGAGCTGGTCCAGGAGATGATCGTGCGCGGCCTGCAGCCTGACCTGCTGGCTACAACCCCTCAGGAGCTTGAGCCGGCCCGCGCTGCCTTCCTGGAACGTGGTTCTGCGCTGGTCGAGCCCTGCTCTGCGCAGAACCTAGAAAAACTGCGTATCTGGGCGGTTCCGGTAGCATGGCATGCGCGGATGGCCGAGCTGGACGCGCAGCTCCAGGAGCTTTTACCGCCCGATGCCTACGCCGCACGCCGCTGGCTACGCCTCTCCCGGCGCTACCTGGGTGCACCGGCCCGCAAGCTGCGCTCGGTGACCTGCAGCGACCAACTGGCAGCAGCGTTCGCGCGAATTCTTATCTAATTGGATACCTTCCGCTGTGGTTTCTCGATTCCTCCATGGATGAGACGACGCGCGGGGTAACATTTTTGCAATGCGGTAAGTGCTCTTCACGTGGCACGTAACCGCGGAATCCTCTCCTCTTGCGGATATCATGACCCCTTCGCTGTCTGCCCGTTCCAGCGCCAGCCATCCAGAGAGACGCGTCGCCGGCCTTGACGCATTGCGCTCGCTCGCCATCGTCTCCGTCATCGCCTACCATCTCCATGTCTTTCACGATTTGGGCGCTCTGCCCAAATGGCTCGAAAACACGTTGCAGCAGGGATGGATGGGCGTGGATCTGTTCTTCGTGCTGAGCGGCTTTCTGATCGGAGCGCAATTCCTCCGCCCTTATACTCTGGCGCGCACTCCGGCGCTCTGGCCGTTCTATCGCGACCGGATCTTCCGCATCCTGCCAGCCTACTTCTCGATTCTTGCGCTCTACCTCTTCGTGCCTCTGTGGCGCGAGACCGGGCAGATGTCGCCAGCCTGGAAGTTCTTGACCATGACGGAGAACATTTTTCCGGACGAGGTGATGAACCGGGCCTTCTCCCACGCCTGGTCGCTGTGCGTGGAGATGCACTTCTATCTCATCTTTCCCGTGGTTGTTCTACTCATGATGCGCAGGCCTTCGTGGCAGAAGACTGCCTTTCTGGCTTCAGGTTTGGCCTTGCTGGGACTTGCGATCCGGGCTTGCGCCTTCTTCGCCTGCGTACAGCCGCTTATGCAGACTGGCCGCCCTTACGGCTACGACTTCATGGCGTTCCTCTACTACCCGACCTACAGCCATTGCGACGGACTCCTGATGGGCGTCCTGCTGGCAGTGCTCATGCTCTTCCGGCCCGCGCTTTGGAGCGCGCTCACCCAACGCGGCCTCGAATGCCTGCTTGCTGGAACCATCTTGTTGGGAGTTTCCTTCTGGATCTTCGCCTCCAAGTGGCATCCCACAACCCCTTCCGGCATCTTCGGCACCATTGCCGGACCGCTGGTACAGTCGGTTGCCATGGGACTTCTTCTCATTGCTTCGGTCGCGAGCGGCCGCATCGCGCGACTCTTCAAGATCCCAGGCTGCGGCACAATTTCCACCCTGGCGTATACCCTGTACTTGGTCCACAAGGAGCTTCTTCACCTGGTGGATCGTGTCTTTCCGGCACTCTTCCGGTGGAACCGCCTGGCCTGGGTTGCGGTATATGTTGCCAGTTGCCTTCTCTGCGCCCTGGCGCTGCACCTGGGCATCGAACGCCCATTCTTGCGTCTCAGGTCGCGCTTGCGGCAACCCAGACTGACCCAATTGGAGCCGCAGGTGGAAGGGGGCTGAGGTCCGTTCCGCAGAGACCTACCCACTAGCACCGGAAGAGTTCTTTCATCTACGCCAGCAGAATCGCCCCGCCAGCCTTGGCTGCCAGTGCGCGGTCAAAGGTGGCCAGCTGCAGTCCGGCAGCCTCAGCAAATGCCGCCAGATAGGCATCGGCCCATTCCTTGGGCGAGGCTTTGGATGTTCCACTACGAGCGCGAAAGTATGCATCCAGTCCTGTTGGCTCCTCGGCGAACTCGGCTTCCGCCTCCAGAGACCAGCGATCATAGGCCTCCCACGCCTCAGCCTGCGTCAGGGTTCCAGCGCCCATTACCGCCTGCGTCGTCAACAGCCGCAAAAGTCCCATCTGCGTCAGCCGACAAAACACCAGCGCCGCATCTGGAGACAATTGGCGGTACCAACTCCAGGCCACCTTGCAATGCTGGTGGTCCGGTGAGCTAAGCGCCAGCCAGACATTGATGTCAGGGAAGATCGATAAGGTCATGGATTTGCTCGTTGGTCAGGTTGATGGACCCAGGAGCATAGGACTTCAAGATCGGCGCGGATAGCCTGCGCACCAGCCTGCGCCCATCTGCCGCCAATTCGCGCTCCAGAGCTCGCAGCGCAATGGTCCGCACCGTCTCGCCTGCGGTCGCAGCCCGCACCTTCAGCGCGCGGTAGGTCTTATCCGGAATGTCGATGGTGGTCCGCATGACCGCATATTAGCATAAAAACATATTTATGGCGCAATCAAACACACCCCATCAGGTTCCTATTGACCCGCCCATAAATACGGACAACTGGGGGCCCATCCATCCCGCGTTTTGTGCGGGATGGGTGGGATAGAGTGACACGATTTGAGGACAGGATCGATAATATCCCCGCGCCTTACTCGGCCGCCGCTTCTACCCGAGCCCAAAGTTCCTTCAGCCCGTAGCTGGTTTTGGCAGAAACGGCAAGGATGTCGTCCACCTCCAGGCCCTTCTTCAGAGCCAACAGGTTGCGGGTGCGCACATTGCCGCTGAGCCGGTCCACCTTGGTGGCCACCACCACAAAATCGCGCCCTGCCGAGCGCAACCACTCCAGCAGAACCAAGTCGCTCTCCTGCACGCCAATGTTCGAGTCCACCAGGCAGATGCAGAACTTCAGTTCCTCGCGCGCGCTCATGTAGGGCTCAATAAACTTGGGCCACTCCGCGGAGATGGACTTGGAGATCTTGGCAAATCCGTAGCCGGGCAGGTCCGCCAGCACAATGCGGCCCACGCGGCGCTCGTCCTTGAGTTCAAAAAAATTAATTGCCCGTGTGCGCCCCGGCGTGGAAGAGACCTTGGCCGCCTTCTCCCCTACGATCGCATTCAGCAGGCTCGATTTACCGACATTCGACCGGCCCAGAAAGGCGATCTCCGGCAGATGGCCGGTGGGGAACTGGCTTTCGGCCATTGCCGAAAGAAGAAATTGTGGTGTGTAGCGCATTGCAGTCAGCCTTCGGCGTAAACCCAGCCTTTTCCTAGGATACAGGAGTGCATGGCCCGATCAGGCGCTGGCTGCATTGCGCAGCCCGGTGCTGAGCCATGCGGTGGCCTGCCAGGTGAACTCCAGAGTGCGCTCCGGGCCCATGGGCAGGGCGCCACTCACAGCCAGCTTGGCCACGCCATGCACCAGGGACCAGGCCGTCAGTGCCAGGGGCAGCGGATCGCCCGCCGGCAAGGTGCCCTCCGCCTGCGCATCCTCCACACAGCCCATCAGCACGCCGAATGCGCCCAAACCGGTCGGGCCCTTTTCACAGTTCTCGGGCAGCTCGCGGGGCAGATCGAACATGACCGCAAAGTGATGCGGCCAGCGCAGCGCGAACTCAACATAGCCGCAGCCGCTCAACTGCAATCGATCCTGCGCCTTGGCCCCACGCCGTACGGCCAGCTCCATGGTCTCCTTCAGGCGCTCGAAACCCTCCTCCGCCACGGCCAGCAGCAGCTCACCGCCGGAGGCAAAGTGGCGGTAGGGAGCGTTGTGGCTGACTCCGGCCCGCCGCGCCACCTCGCGCAGAGTGAAGCCCTTGGGGCCGCGCTCACCCACCAAAGCCACTGCCGCCTCCAGCAGAACCGCGCGCAGATTGCCGTGATGGTAGGGTTTTTCTTCCGTCATAGCAAGATTTTAATCGACAGATGTTGACACGGGCAACATGATTGGCTAAATTAGATGTTGCCAGTGTCCACATACTGAGTACATGGACGTTAGCTAGCAGGAGGCTCCTATGGCGCACATCTCTTCCACCCCCCTCAAACAGGCTCAACTCCAGGGCCCATGGGACGCAATCGTGATCGGTTCCGGCATGGGCGGGCTCACGGCCGCTGCCCTGCTCAGCGTGCATGGCCAGAAGCGCGTGCTGGTGCTGGAGCGGCACTACGTGGCCGGCGGCTACACGCACAGCTTCTCGCGCCCCGGCTTCAGCTGGGACGTGGGCGTGCATTACATCGGCCAGGTTGCCAACCCCACCGATCCAGTCCGGCGCGCCTTTGACCACCTGACCGCGGGCCGGCTCCAGTGGGAACCGATGCCCGAGGTCTACGACCGCGTGGCGATGGGCGGGATGAGCTTTGATTTTGTGCGCGGCAAGGAGCGGCTGAAGGCCGCCCTCAAAACTCGCTTTCCGCAAGAAGCGCAGGTTATTGATCGCTACTTCAAGGCCGTGCAGGCAGCCAACCGGGCCGCAGCGCTCTACTACGTGGAGAAGTCGATTCCTGCGCCAGTGGCGCGGGTGATGGGCCGGCTGCTGCGCGCGCGCTGTTTGCACTGGGCGCGGCAAACCACCAGCCAGGTGCTCCGCAAGCTGGGCGCAACTCCGGAGCTGGCCGGGTTGCTGACCGCGCAGTGGGGCGACTACGGATTGACGCCTGCGGAGAGCAGCTTTGCTATCCACGCCACCATTGTGGAGCACTATCTGGAAGGCGCCAGCTATCCGGTGGGCGGAGCCGAGCAGATTGCGGCCACCATCCTTCCGCAGATCGAGCGCGCAGGAGGCATGGTGGTGACGAGCGCAGAAGTTGCACAAATTATGGTGCAAAATGGCATGGCAACCGGAGTCGAGCTGGCAGGCGGTCAGCGGATCGATGCGCCTCTGGTCATCAGCGATGCAGGAGCCATCAACACCTTCTTCCGCCTGCTGCCCGCCCAGTTACCTGACGATCGGCCGGAGTTGGCCAGCCTGCGCGAGAAGTTGCGCGGTTTCGCACCCTCCATGGCGCACCTGAATCTGTTCGTGGGATTCGACGGTTCCAGCCAGGAGCTGGGGCTGAGCGGCACCCAGCTGTGGGTTTATCCCAGCCACGATCACGACGCAGAAAAGCAGCGCTTTGTGGACGATCCCAGCTTGGCGTTTCCTGCCATCTTCATCAGCTTCCCCTCGGCCAAGGACCCGGCGTTCGAGCAGAGGCATCCCGGACACGCCACGGCGGAGATGGTTGCGCCGGTTCCCTACAGCTTCTTTGAGCGCTGGGCCGGAACGCACTGGATGAAGCGGGGAGCCGAGTACGAGGCCTTCAAGCAGCAATGGACCGAGCGTCTCACCGCGGAACTGCTCCACCACTTCCCGCAGCTCAAGGGGCGGATTGCGCACGTCGAACTCTCCACGCCGCTCTCCACACAGCACTTTATGAACTTCCAGCATGGCGAGGTCTACGGCATTCCCGCCACGCCGGAGCGTTACCTGCTGCGGGAACTGGGGGCGCGGACGCCCATCGCAGGACTGCTGCTGACCGGTGCCGATGTGGCCGGCGCAGGCGTAACCGGCGCGCTTTACGGGGGTGCTATCGCTGCCGGGCTGGCGCTCAAGCGGAATCTGATGGGGGTGCTGCACAAGCCGTTGCCGTCGCAGTCCGAACCGTCGTAGAGTGATTAATGCCGGAGGTTACCTTTCCCAGGTCTCAAAATCGAGACTTGGGGCACGGCGGATTCAAGCTCCAAGTGCAACAGGTGTGATTTTAGCCGACCAGTGTTGTACGAAGTCGAAAGCGCCTTCGGGTAGGAACAGTTCTGCAGGCGCTTTCCATCCCAGAGATTT
>Ga0181520_10006436_pt1 | contig 17952 bp, 15 predicted proteins | sample PEATcosm2014_Bin_29_FD_132451 | JGI IMG/M metagenome (GOLD analysis project Ga0181520, IMG submission 132451) | Peatland microbial communities from MTU Mesocosm Facility, Houghton, MI, USA - PEATcosm2014_Bin02_30_metaG | ecosystem: Environmental > Terrestrial > Soil > Wetlands > Peat | place... | reverse complement strand
GATGAAGGGTACGGGCTTTAGTAGGTGAAGGGTACGGGCTTTAGTAGGTGAAGGGTACGGGCTTTAGTAGGTGAAGGGTACGGGCTTTAGTAGGTGAAGGGTACGGGCTTTAGCCCGTACATAATGACCTTGCCCGCGCATAAACTCTGCAAAATCAACGCGGGCTTTAGCCCCTGAGGGACGTTTTCCTCCTGATTCACCCAAAACTCTGAGTTTTTCCGCAGCCTCTTTAGCCCCTGAGGGAAGATTTGATTACGGTCAGAATCTGGTTATGAAAGAGCTTCTAATCGGTCGGGCTCCCGGCACACGGCTCTTCCCTGCCCTACTCACTCTTCGCGCAGCACTTCGAGTGGACGCAAGCCCAGAATCCTGTAGCTCGCAATCCATCCGGTGGCAGTGGCCAGCAGCGCTGTTCCAAAGAGCGCGATAAGCGTCGCCGTCCACTCGATATGGAATGCTATGTCAAGCTTGAAGACATGGAATAGCACACGTGTCATCAGATTTCCGAAGACCACGCCCACGGATCCGGCTAACAGGCCCAGCACGCTGAACTCGACGCTGAAGGTACGGACGATGCGCATCCGTGTGGCGCCTAGCGTCTTGAGCACCACCGCCTCGCGCATTCGCCGGAAGCGCGTGCTGGCGATGCTCGAAGCCAGAATCATCAGCCCCGCGAAAATCGAGAAGCCGGCCAGAAAGCGCACCACAAACGTGATCTGATCGACCACGCTTTCGATCCGGTCGAGTATATCGGCCAGGTTGATCACCGTCACCGTGGGATAGACCGCGAAGAGCGCCCGCTCCATCGCCGCCACCTGCTTGGGATCGATGTGTACGCCGCCATACCATGTGGCCGGCTGGTCTTTCAATTGGCCCGACGGCACCATGAACTGAATGCGCGCGCCCAAGTGCTGGCCGTCCGCTTGATAGATCGCGGCCACTTTGAGTTTGCGCGCCACGCCGCCTACCTCTATCTCGACCGGCGAAGCAATGCCCAGGTGCAGCCGCTGGGCCACGCTCTCGTTGATGGCAATCTCCGCCGCATCGGCATTCTTCCACCACTTGCCTTGCGTCAATTTGTCGCCCGCCGGAGCAGCATCGGCCCAACTCAGCTCGGCATTCTCCAGCAAATGCCGCGGATAATGCTCACCTTTCAGTTGCTCCACCGGCTTGCCGTTGAGCGAGACAAAGCGTCCGGCCACCACCGGCATCAGGTCCAGCGATTGGCCCGGCGCCTGGCTCACTCCCGGCTGGTGCGCGAAGAATTCCTTCACGCCTGCAACCTCGTCGGTGGTCAAATCAATCAGGAAAACATTCGGCAGCTTGGGCGAGGCGGTCTCGCGCAGATCGCGCAACAGCGCCGACTGCATCAGATAGACACCAAGAATCAGCATCACGCCTGTTCCCAAGGCAGCCAGCACCGCAGACGACTGGTTTCCCGGACGATATAAATTGGCCAGCCCGTGGCGCAGGAACGAAGGCAGGCGCAGCCGCACGCGATTGAGCAGAAAACGCAGCGTGCGCAAGGCGACCGCAGCCAGAATCAACGACACAATCAATGCAATTGTGAAGAGCGCGGCAAACCACACGCCCACCTTGGCCGACTCGGAGAGCGCCCAGGCGATTCCGCCCAGCGCGGCTGTGACTAGCACCGAGATTCCGATTTGCAGGCGGCGCGCCCACCAGCGTGCAATCCAGCCGCCGAAGCCCTGCGGTCCCTGCTCGACCAGCCTGCGCAAGACCAGCACCGGCCTGACATTTCGCACATCCAGCAGCGGAGGAAGACAGAAGAGCAGCGTGGTCAGCAGGCCCGTCGCAAGCCCGGCTGCGACCGAGCGCCAGGGAATTTCCAGCGTCGCGTGAACCGGCAACAGTTTGCCGAAGACCGCCGGCAGCGCGGCCATCACGCCCACTCCGGCAACCACGCCCACCACGCCCCCGGCCAGGCCCAGGCCTAAAGTTTGCAGCAGAAAAATCCGCAGCAGGTCGCCGGAACCCGCACCCACGGCCTTCAAAATGGCCAGCATATCCATGCGCTGTTCGAGGTGCGCGTGCATGGCCATCGCCACGCCAATTGCGCCCAGCACCATGGCCACCAGGCAGATCAGACTCAGAATCGCAGTCGCATTGTCCAGACCATGGCTCAGCGCCGGATTGCCTTCGCGGTAATCCATCACTTGCGCGTCGGGCAGCGCCGCCTCCACCAGCTTGCGCAGTGCGATGGGATCGGCTTGCGCGGGCAGCTTCATCAGCAGACGCTCGGTGGCGCGGCTGCCCGGCGAGACCAGGCCCGTGCGCCCGAGAGCCGCCTGCGAAATCATCACCCGCGGCCCTAATCCCGCGCCCGCGCTCATGCGATCCGGCTCCTGCTTGAGCACCGCGCGAATGCGGAAGTTGATCCCTCCCAGCCGCAGCGTTTGTCCCACGCGCGCATTCAGGCGAATGAGAAACTCCTCGGCTACCACAGCCGAGTCGCCGTCAAGAGCCTGTTGCAAGCTCATCGCCGGATCAAGCTCGGCATTGCCGTAGTAAGGATACTCGCCGGGGTCGACAGCCTTGAGTGAAACCAGAATCGGCACCGGATCGGGCGGCACAGAAGCCATCGAGACGGTCTCTGTCATCCACGTCGTCCGAATCCCGTCAGGCCCGGCAATCGCCGTGATCTTGCTCGTTTCTTCGTCCGTCGGCTGACGATAGAGCCGCGCGCTCAAGTCGCCGGCCATCAGCGACCGCGCTTCCGTGCCCAAGGTTCGCCGAAAGCTCTCGCTGAAGCCGCGCACGCCGACCAGAGCCGCAACACCCACGGCCACCGACAGCACCACGAAGCCGAATTTGCCCGGCGCTGAGCGCAAATCCCGCCAGCCGATGGACGCGGCCCGACGCCAACTCAATGCGCTCTTAGCCATTGTGCTCCTGCACCGCTGTCAAACCGGTTGCTGATAATCTCGTTTCTGTGACAGGTACGGGCTTTAGGGTGAAGGGTAAGGGCTTTAGACCGTACATGAATGCAGCAGAATCGGTGAGGGCTTTAGCCCCTGAGGGACGTTTTTCGTTATTATTACTCAAATTTGGCGGATTCTGCACAGCCTGACCGGCCGATCCAGACCCTGCAAACGGCAAAGTGTCTTCGACAATCAACCCATCGCGCAGCATGATCTTGCGATCAGCACGGCTGGCAACTTCGGGATCGTGCGTCACCAAAACCAGCGTGGTGCCCGCCTTGCGATTGCGCTCCAGCAGCAGGTCCAGCACCAGCTTGCCGTTGGTGGAGTCGAGATTGCCGGTTGGCTCATCGGCCATCACAATCGGCGGCTCGACAACAAACGCGCGCGCCAGCGCCACACGCTGCTGTTCGCCGCCGGATAGCTGCACCGGGTAGTGGTCCATGCGCTCGCCCAGCCCTACCTCTTCGAGCAGCCGCCGCGCCCTCTCCACGCCGCTGCCCTCCGCGTTCAACTCATAAGGCAGCAGAACATTTTCCAACGCGGTGAGAGTCTCGATCAACTGATACGACTGGAAGACAAAGCCGATCTTTGCGCCGCGCACCTGGGCCAACTCGGCTTCGGCAAGGTTGTGAATCGGCGCGCCGTCGAGAAAAATCTCGCCGCTGCTGGGCGTGTCGAGGCCAGCCAGCAGACCCAGCAGCGTGCTCTTGCCGCTGCCGCTGGCGCCGACGATGGCCACAAACTGACCGGCGGGAATAATGAGCGAAATTCCTTTGAGAATCTCCACTCGCCGCGCGCCGTTCTGAATCCACTTCTTCGCCTCCCGAACCTCGATCACTCTGCCTCCTGTGGCTCTGTCAACATTCCCTGATCCCTGGTCCCTGATCTCTGATCTTCGCTACACTGTTACTGTGTACGTTCGCCGCTCACTGATTGTTTCGCTCTGGCTGATTCTTCTCGCCTGCCCGCTCAAGGCCGCCGACCGGCCTCTGCTGGTTTGCTACGGCGACAGCATCACCGCCGGCTACGGACTGGAGAGCGGCCAGGCCTTTCCCGACGCGCTCGAACGCGATCTGAACGCTCGCGGCTACCACTACAAAGTTAAGAATCATGGCACGAGCGGCGCCACCACCAAGGACGCCGTCGCCGATCTGCGAGCAGTTTTGCTTCTGCGGCCCGAGATCGTCATCGTCGAATTCGGAGGCAATGACGGCCTGCGCGGCCTGCCTCTCGAACAGACTCGCCGCAACCTCGACGTGGTGCTAACCGCTCTGGAAGATGCTCACATCAAAATTCTGTTGGCCGGCATCACGCTGCCGCCGAATTACGGCCGGGAGTACATTCAGCAATTCGAACAGCTCTTCCGCGAGTTGGCGGCCAAACATCACGCGGCCTTCGTGCCCATGATCTACAAGGACCTGATCAACGTGCCTGGAACCATTCAGCGCGACGGCATTCATCCCACCGCCAAAGGCTCTGAGATCATTGCGCGGACGCTGCTGTCGGCTCTCGTGTCTTTGCTGCGCAAAGGCCAGTGAATGCTAACAGTTCCGAGTTTTTGACAGCGAGACTTCCTGATAACTGAGCACTTAAAGCTGTCTGCTGTTAGCTGGTAACTGTTAGCTGTCTTACCCCATTCCAACAACTGGCTGAAAAAGCGTTCCGGCTACGCGCTTGGCGATGCCCACAAGATCGCGCTGGCTGGCGAAGACTTTGACTAGCGGCGCGCGAGAAAACTCCGGCAAATTAGCCTGCGCGCCGTTGCGTAGCCTTCCCAGGGCCATCGCATCGCCAGTGACCGAGGGCATCTCCGGCAACAGGCTGCGCGGATGAAGGCAGAACGGCTCCAGCGCTTCCATCTGTCCAGTCAAGAGAGCCAGTTCGTCGAGCGTGTGCGCCTCGGCGAGGGTGAAGACGCCGGCCTGGGTGCGGCGCAGGCTGCTCAGGTGTGCCCCACAGCCTAAATCCTGGCCTAACTCATGTGCCACCGAACGCACGTAACCGCCGGCGCTGATCGTCATCGTGAAGGCGGCTTCAGCACCATCGAGCGAAACAATCTCAAAGCTGATGATATGAATCGGGACCGCCTTCAACTCGACAGTCTTGCCTTCGCGAGCCAGTTTGTAGGCGGGCGTGCCAGCTACTTTCTTAGCGGAATAAATTGGCGGCATCTGCTCGATCACGCCGCGGAAGCGGCTGGCGATAGCCTGTATCCTCTCCAACCCCAACGGAGGGTCCAAAACCGCGGAGCGGTCCGGCCCTTCAGGCTGGCCTTCGGCGTCGTAGGTGTCGGTGGCAAAGCCGAAGCGGATGGTCCCCGCATAGCTCTTTTCCGCCGAGGAAAAGTACTGCGCCAGGCGGGTAAACTTGCCCAGTAGCAGCGGCAAAACGCCGGTGGCCATCGGGTCGAGTGTACCCAGATGGCCAATGGATTTTTCGCCTGTAATCTTTCGCAGCCGCCCCACCACGTCGTGGCTGGTCATGCCGGCCGGTTTATCAATAACGATTAGCCCGTTCACTTGTTTACTGTATCTGACCAGGCTGGTTGCAAGTAAGCCAGGCATCACGCGACAATAAATTCAAAAAAACTCGACATCCGAATAGAATTACAACTTTTATTGAGGCATGGCGCATTTTCCCAACATCCGCGCCGACCAGAAACACTATGCGCTCGCTCAGGGTGACAGCGATGAGGATGGGCGCGCAACGGTACATCCCTCGTCGGTCAGCGAAGCTGTGGTCGATTCATACTGCTTAACTGGCCCCATTCCATGCTTCAAAAGCGAGACCTGCGCTCCCCGCCCTGACTTCAAAGGCCATCCTTTGCAGCGCAACCCCGGTCGGCACATTCCATGCGGCCAGAATCGAATCGATGCCTTTTGCCTTGAGATGCGCAATATATCTTTGGTCGGCGCCTTGAATGTGACTGAAGAGCCAATCCTCAAGCTGGTTGATCACCACTAGATAACCCGACAGGCGCGAACCGCTTTTGAAGCGGGCATACAGATACTCGGCCCGCTCGATCATTCGGTCATGCTCCTGAATATGCACCGCCGCATTGGGATAGGCGGTCTCAGCAAAGATCTGCTCTTCATGGGCAATATGAATGCGAGTGTGCCGGACCAATTCTTCAAAAATGCGCTCCAGCGCAAGCTTGGCGCGGCCCGTCACCAGCCCCTCGTGCAACTCGTTGACCAGAAGCACCTGTTTCTTGTGGTCGTTATCCAGCAGCTTCACATCCACACGCATCCGGTTGGTCCAAACAATAAACGGCATTCGCGTACAGTCCTTTCCCGTCTCTTGAGTACTATCGGCAGGGAAGGGAAAAATGAACAGAGAAAAGTTGCAAAGTGAAAGCCGGGGCGTCAAGGACGCGGCCGGGAGTGCCTGAATTCGATGAGAATCACCGGGGAAGTCTACAACAAACATATCGTGTGAGCGGCCTCCATAATGTGGACGCCGAATTAATTTCTTCTGGTTGGCGCGAACCGTATCGCTGGCTGCGATTTTTTGTGCATTGAGTTCGTGCTTTCCCAGCTCCTGCATCGGGAGCCAGTGCGCCCGTGCTTTGCATAACAACAAGTTGAACAAGCGGTCAGCGAACTACCGCAACAAATCCTCCAGCGTAGTGCTCAGGTCAGTCTTTTCATCACGATATTTCACGATCACCGGCGCGTAGACGCTCAGGCCCCATTCCCGGCTGAGTTCATGGCCTTTGCCTGGGGCGATGGCGCGGGAACCGGGCACGACTACTGCATTCGCAGGAACGATCAACGGCTGCTCGCCGGCGGCTCTCAGAACCGTTCCGTGAACCAGATCAAAGAGCGGGGTTCCGCGGGTGAGGATGGTGCCGGCGGCCAGCACCGCTCCCTTGCGCACGATTACGCCCTCGTAGACCCCGGTGTTGCCGCCCACCAGCACGTCGTCCTCGATAATCACCGGGCTGGCGTTCACCGGCTCGAGCACACCGCCGATCTGCGCCGCGGCGCTCAGATGGACGCGCTTGCCGACTTGCGCGCAGGAGCCAACCAGCGCGTGCGAATCCACCATTGTGCCTTCGTCCACCCAGGCTCCGGTGTTGATGTACATCGGCGGCATACAAACTACGCTGCGAGCTACGTAAGCCCCTGAGCGCACTGCGGAGCCGCCGGGAACCACGCGCACTCCGTCGCCAGATCCAAAATGACGAACCGGAAATGTACTCTTGTCGACAAAAGACAGGCCCGAGGAGGGAAACTCCTTCAGCACTCCCAGGCGAAAGCCGAGCAGAATGCCCCGCTTGACCCAGGCATTGACTCGCCAGCCCGTAGGTGAATCGGCGTCGGGCGAGGCGGCGCGCACTTCACCGCTCTCCAAAGCAGCCCTCAGCACCAGAAAAGTCCTCATGGCGGAGTCGTCCCCGATGGCGCCGGGGCCGGCAGCGAAATGGCGATCAATCGTGTTTTGCAGTTGGGTGATAGTCATTGCATCCGAGTCTATCAATTGACAGGGAAGAAGGAACAGGGCCATCTGTTCTCTGCTGCCGGTCTGCGTGGCGCGCCTGGCACTCAGGCCACGGCCACTGGATGGAGTTTGGCGCGGTCCTGACTGCTCAGGCGAACCGGCTGCAGACGGAAGGAGTTTTTTCCCTCTGGAATCATCGCCAGCGGGACGGGTTCTCGATCCAGCTTGGCGTGCATATGCCTGGATTCCAGCCACGCGCACAGACGAGGATCGAAGATCTCCGGCTCATCCTGCCAGAAATCAGGCTTCAGCCCGCACGCAATCTGGAGATGATCCAATTGCAACTCGATACACGAAATGTTCTTGGGGAAATAACGCCGGACGTTTTTTGCGCCCACATGAAGTCCAGTGACTCCGCGTCCCTTGCTTTGTGTCTTGACCACCATACGTACCTGCCGATCAACGCTGGATGAAGTTAGTCTAGGGAGGCAGGTCGAGGAACGCCGACGCCAGTGAAGGAAATCCGCTGTACGGATTCCTCGTTTGAAACTCACCGGCCGGAGGGCCATTTTGGGACGATCATGCGCCATTTAATTTGCACTGTCAAGAATGATTATCTCCCGGTTTTCCACAGGTTGTCCTTCATGACTTTTATATGCGCTGGGCGTGAATGCAAGGAGAAATATCTGGTAAAAAGATGAATAAAACGGCGGAGGCCGTACTGTCATGAGCAATCCTTAAGCTGTTGGCCGGTCGAGAGTCCAACCTTCAAGCGGGCGCGTGAGTTCAAATTTATAGCCGAAGCCTCTGGAGTTGTCTATGTAGCGGAGGAACTCCGGCTGGAAACTGTACAAGGCGCTGTGGCGAATCGCCAGGCGAAAGACTGTTCCGAGCTTGAATCGTTCGCAGTAGTCCTTGACAAGTACGCCGCGGCGCTCGGGATCGGTGATTATGCTTGTTGAGCCGCGCATCTGCAGGCCGCGAATCTCCTTCCAGCTTGCGGCATTGCCATGGACTGTTGCCGCCGCGCGAGGCGTTTTCGTCAGATTCAGGCTGTGCAAGCTGCTCTCGGAAGAAAGCCAGTAGAGCGACAGCCGTCGATCGGCAATGTAGAAGAGCGGCGTCGCACAGGGCGCCCCGTCTTCGCCGGTGGTAGCCAGCGACAAGGTGGTTTGTTGACGGAGGAATGCGGCAACCAGCTCCAGTTGTTCTTGCGCTTCGTTCATGGCTCTTACTTTATTCCCTGGCCTGCCGCCTGAAAAGAAGAAGAGGCAGCCGCAACCGCGGACTGCCTCTCTTGCTGCTGCCGAATGCAGGTTTGCAGTTTACGGCAGATAGTAGCGGAGCGAGGTCCAGAACATATTGTCAATGCCCTTGGCGCCGATGCCGCTGGCGCCTGACCAGCCTTCGCGGACCGCGTAGCCATACTGGAAGCCCTGGCGCAGGCGGCCGTGTTCGCCTTTGTAGAAGTCATACCACCAGCCGGCGGTGACTTCTTGCACGTCGCGGGTTTGCGCGCCGCAGGAACCGCCGGGCAAGTAACCGCTGCCGTTGTAGCCGGGGTTGGCGATGGATGTGCAGGCCGAGTTAGAGAGATACCGCGAGCCGTAACCCACCGCTTGCTGCGCGGTAGGTACGCTCCAGTGACCGCCCCAGCTTCCGCCGGCGGCAATCATTATTGCGGTGGGAGTCTTGCTGCACATGGTTGCAACGGTGGCGGCGGTGACGCCGGTCTCGCAGAAGACGGCGCTCGGAGAACCCAGCGAGAGCGCATTGGCATTGGAGAAGTCGGTACGGCCGGCATAGTCGCCGCCGTAGTTCAGATAGACGGTCAGGCGCGGCGTGGGAGTGGCCTCGACGGTAAGCAGGCCGCTCAGGTTATGGATGGGAGCCAGATCGCCGTTGGCGTCCGAAGTAACGTCAGCCAGCGTGCTGTCGCCATAGCGGCCCATGCCCGGACCATACAGCGCCTTGGCGCCCACCGTGAGCTTGTCCTTGACAACCGGAACGCGGGCGCTGGCGCCGAAGCCTCCGAGGATAATGCTATTCACATGCGAGCCCGTGGTGCTGGAGGCGGGCAAGACCGCCGTTCCAGGATTTGCTCCGTTAAAGCCTTCGATATCGACGATGGCGGTGCCACTGGCATCCTTGCCGCCGAACTTGACGCTGTTGGTGGTCACGCCGGGATAGACGGTCTCGTGCGCGAAACCGGCGATTCCAAAGATTTCATAGTGACCGAAGCCGGGATCCAAGGCTGCCTTCGCGATCACATCCGGCGCATAGTTGAAAGAGATGTTGGAGATGATGGAGTTGGCGATGACGGTGTTGTAGACCGGAACCGTCACATAAAGTGTGTTGCCGGCCGAATCGGTTTGCTTCTGGCTGGCATAGTTCTGAATGTAAGGCGCGATGGACGAGATGCCGCTGATGGCGGCGTTGTAGTTGCCGCCGTTGGTCCCGGCGCTGCCCAGCACTGCGTAGGGCGTGTTGCCGGCGATTGAAGCGGTATAGAGCAACTGCGGATTTTCAACCGAGATGCCAAATGCCGCTTTGTCGGTGCTCTTGACGACCCGGAAGCCGTACTGGCGGGTCCAGACAAAGCCCGGAACGTAATTCGGGTCGATGGTCAGCGGAGTCAAGGTATCGCTGGGAGCGCTGGAGATGCCCTTTTTGCCTTCCGTAGCAAGCGACCAGAGCTGTCCGCCGGCAACCGTCAAGCCATCGTTGGTCTTCGCCTCGGCGTAGAGAATGCGCTGGCGCAGCACGTAGCTGTTGGACTGGTTATTATTGGAAGTGATGCCGGTGCCCAGGAAGTCAGCCTCCATGTAGCCGCGCATGGTGCCCCACTTGGCTTTGCCTTCGGCTAGCATGGTGATGCGCGACTGGCGCGCGCTGCCGTAGAACTCGCTCAACGAATAGTTGTCCGAACCTTCGTACGGAATCGAACTAAAAGCGGTGGGAATGTCGCCACCAGTGGCCTTGGTGCGGTAGACGGTTTCACCCGCCAGGAAGCCGCCCGGTGTAATGCTGATTCCCTTGTAGTGAAGTACGTTGGGGCTGTCAATCTCCTTCTTGAGCTTGGAGGTTTCATCAGAGACCGTGGCGGCCAGCGAAGCCTGATTGCCCTTCAAGTCGGTGACGGTGGATTGCAGCGTGGTGACGGCCGCGGCATTGTCTGTGACCGCTTGCTGCTGGGCCGAGGCCGCGGCTTCCGCCTTGGCTGCTGCGGCCTGCGCGTCGGCTGCTGCCTGCTGAGCCTTCTGCAACTGCGCGTCCTTCTCGGCCAGCCCGTTTTTGAGGCTGTCGATCTGGGCGGACTGCTTCTCTAACTCGTTGCGCAACGCCTGAATCTGCTCTTGAACCGAGGGCGACGCGGGAGCCTTGGCCTGCTTAGCGGCAACGTGCTTCTTCTCCGGCGGATTGGTTTCGCCGGTTTGTCCATACGATGCAACAACGCTGACTGCCACGAGTGCGGCAACTGCGAATCTGGATCTCAATTTCATGGGGCCTCTCATTTTCCTTTCGAATCTGTTTTGGTGGTGGCTGTGCCTGCTCGCCCGATCGAACACTCTCTACTCCCGCATTCTGGAGACAATCAAATTGATGCCAGATCGTGTCGCTACGGGTACGTGGATTGTGCATGGATACCCGGGATATGAACGAAGCCATCCCCGCCTGCTTCCGTTTACAAGACTCGCAGATAATTGTGAAGATTTGACTAATTCATGGATTTTTAACACTGTTATCGATGGTTATTCCCCATTCTGCATGGTGGAAGATTCACACTGAATTAACATTGGAAGTTTTCCTGATGAGTTATGGATTCGATCCTGAAAGGCCCCACCGACCTCCAACTCTTGATAATCCGCCGGCCGCCTTCGAGTGCTAAAATCGACAAGTGCCGGGTCCTACGCGACGTAATCCCGCCAACCCCGCCAGGTCCGGAAGGAAGCAACGGTAACGGGCTAGTACGGGCGCAGTAGGTCACCCGGCGCTTTTGCGCCATGGGCGCTGATTTAATTGAGATTCGAGCGACAGGCAACCGCGGGTCCTTCGACTTTGCTACGCTTCGCTCAGGATGACAGTTTTGTTTTGAGTGGTGAACCAAAAACACCTCACCAGAGCCGCAAGGAGAAATGCATTGACCCTCAGTGTTCGCCCCATCGTGGGCTGCCGCGCCAAGATAACGGCCTTCGGAACCTACGTCCCGCCTCAAGTTCTGACCAACAAAGACCTCGAAAAAATAGTCGATACCAGCGACCAGTGGATCATGGAGCGGACCGGCATCCGCGAGCGCCACGTGCTGGCAAAGGGGCTGGGCGTGAGCGACATCTGCACCGAGGCGGCCAAGAAGTGCCTGGCAATGCGCGGCATTCCGGCCACTGAGGTCGAGGTCATCATCGTGGGAACGGTGACGCCGGACATGATGTTCCCGTCGACGGCCTGTCTGGTGCAGCACAAGATCGGGGCCAAGGGAGCGTGGGGCTTTGATGTCTCCGGCGGCTGCTCGGGATTCATGTTCGCCCTGCAAGCGGGCGTCAAGATGGTCGAGAGCGGCGCGCGTAAAATGGTGCTGGTCTGCGGCGCCGACGCCAATACGAGAATGACCGACTACACCGACCGGACGACGTGTGTTCTGTTTGGCGACGGCGGCGGAGCGGTGCTGGTTGAACCAGCCGAAGAGGGCGAGATCGGATTCATCGATTACGTGCATGAGATCGACGGCGCGGGCGGCGTGAGCCTGAATCTGCCGGCCGGCGGAAGCCTGAATCCGGCCAGCCACGAGACCGTTGACAAGAAGATGCATTACATCCATCAGGATGGACCAGCGGTCTACAAGTTTGCCGTCCGCAAGATGTCCGAGGCCACGACCAAACTGCTCGAGCGCAACCATGTAACCGGCGCGGAGCTGGGCTGCTTCATTCCTCATCAGGCGAATTTGCGCATTATTCAGGCCACCGCCGAGCGGCTGGGCATGGACCCGAGCCGCGTGATCATCAACATCGAGAAGTACGGCAACACTTCGGCGGGAACAATTCCGCTGGCCATGGAATCAGCGGTGGAAGAAGGCAAGCTGAACAAGGGCGACTTGGTGCTGATGGCCGCCGTGGGCGCGGGCTTCTCAGTGGGAGCGGCGCTGCTGCGCTGGGAGATCTAAGAACAGCAAGTCAGCCAGTCAGCGAAAAACAGCGGGGCCGGTTCCTTCGAGGATTCGGCCCTTTTTGCTGACTGCTGATGGGATGCTGCGAGGAGATTGACGGGGATGAACTCGCTGGCTGACTGGCTGGCTGCCTCGCTAAAGTGAAAAGTTGTACTCCGGCAACACGCCGGCTTCGGCAGCCATGCGGAAGAAGCATTTCATGCCGGCGATGCACTCTTCGTCGAGAATGTAGTGGATATTGGTGGTGAGATAGGCGCGAATGGTCTCTTCGGGGATGGGGATGCGGCGGGACCACTCGGCGACCAGCGCGTCGATCTTCTCCAGGCCGTGGTTGCGGGATTGGATCATGTCTTCCGCTATGCACTCAACCAAAGGGCTGCCCCACGCAGTGGTGCTCCAGACGGCGGAGACGTAGGGCAGCCCGGTCAGGGCGCGCCACTCAGCGGCCAGATCGTGATAGACCAGCTCAACGCCCGTGCGTTCGAAGCGGTTGGCGCGCTCCTCCAGAGCCATCAGCGCGGGGTCGCCGATAAGGATCGCGGCGTCGGCTCTCTGCAACATCGCGTCGAGATCGGCTACTGCGGGCAGGAATGGCACGTCCGGGTTGCCCCAGTGGCGAAAGAGGATGCGGGCGTGAGCCAGTGTGGTGCGGCTGGCGGTGTCGGCGGCCACCGAGCGCACAGCGGCCAGCGGCTGCGCGGCGCGGCGAACCAGCAGCAGAGAACGAACGCGGCCCTTGGAGGCGATAGTGCAGCCGGGCAGAATGCGCAGGCCGGGAGTTGTGGCGAGAGCTGCGATGGGAATCAGGCCGATGTCAGCCGCGCCCGTGGCCAGCCGGTCAGCGCACTCCGAGGGCGACATTCGATCGATTTGATAGCGAAGGGCGAGCGGGGCATCGAGCGGCGGGTGCTCGAAGTCCCACATCAACGGGGCCGGGTTCAGAAAGCCGATGGCGGCAATGCGCAAACGGGATGGATTGGCTGAAGTCACTGCCTCTTAGACTACTTCTCCAGGGCAGGGGATTCCGGGGGGAGCATCCGCTGCGCCAATACTTGCCGCTTGACTTCATCGATTCAGGGCAAACAACAAGACCTAATTACCAAAGTGTGCGATATGTGGTTTCCTGTGAGGAAATTAATCTGTACAATTCTGGGACAGTGGCCCTCCCATGACGACGATCTCCCAAACCGCGCTTCAATCGCCCCCGCCGCAGTTGGATGAGGATCGACTGGCGTGGCTCGGGCTGGTCTTGGCGCCTGGACTGGGTCCAAAGCGCATCCTCGACGCAATCAAGCATCTCGACGCGCCCAGCCAAATCTTTACGCTCCCGCTGACCGCTCTCGAGGGGTTGCGCTTTCCTGCCGAGGCAGCGCAGTTTATCTTTGACGGCAAGGCGCGTCAGGTGGCCGAGGAGGAGTGGGCACGGGTTGCCGCGCAGGGAGCGACGCTGGTCACCTACAGTTGCCCGGAGTATCCGGAGCGGCTCAAGGAAATTTACGACCCGCCGCCCGTCTTGTGGGTGCGCGGGGATGCTGGGCTGCTCACCCGTCCGGGCATCGCGATTGTGGGTACGCGCCACCCAACGCCCTATGGCTCGGGGATGGCGGAGATGCTGGCGCGGGATCTGGCTGTCCGGCGGTTGCTGATTATCAGCGGCATGGCGCGGGGCGTTGATAGTTGCGCGCATCGCGGGGCGCTCGAGGCTCGAATGCCCACCGTGGCAGTCTGGGGCACGGGCATTGACGTGGTTTATCCCAAGGAAAACAAGAAGCTGGCCGAGGAGATTCTCGCCCTCGGCGGCGCCATTGTCAGCGAATTGCCGATGGGGACATTTCCCGCGCCGCAGAACTTTCCCCGCCGCAACCGGATCTTGAGCGGGTTGAGCGTCGCCGTGCTGGTGGTCGAGGCGGCGGAGAACTCCGGCACGCGCGTGACCGCTCGCTGCGCCTCTGAACAGAATCGCGACCTCTATGCCGTGCCGGGAAACGTCACCAACAAAGGCTCATGGACGCCCAATACGCTGATCAAGCAAGGGGCCAAGCTGGTAGCCACCTGGGAGGATGTCTGGGAAGATTTGCCCTCGCAGGTGCGGCTCGAGTTGGAGTCCTACGCACCGTCTGAGGCCAAATCCGCGACCACCGCGTCGCTCTTGCCGGACCAGGTTCTGCGCCCCGAAGAGGCGATGGTGCTCGAGGTTCTGCACAGCGACGAGAGCCTGCAAATCGACGAGATTCTCGAATTGCTGGAGACGCAACTGACCTCTTCCGAGGTCTTCATGGCGCTCTTCGAACTGGAAATCACCGGGCGCGTCCGCTGCCTGCCGGGAAAGAATTACGTGCGCGTGATGTAGGGTATTCGCGAATTTCCGGCTTATGCCCGAGTCAAAATCATGCTACCGTTTACATTATGGCTACGATTTCACAAATCCCGCTCCATGAATACCTCGGCAATAACTTCAGGCCGGACCGCGAGTACGTGGATGGCGAAATCAGGGAGCGCAACGTGGGTAAGTATGAACACGCGCGAGTACAGGCTTTACTGACTCGATGGTTTGGAAATCATGAGCAGCAGTGGGGAGTCCAGGTCGTTACCGAACAACGGGTCCAGGTTTCGCCGACTCGTGTCCGAATTCCCGATGTGGCGTTGTTGACTCTCGGCTCCCAGCCGGATGTGATCGTCGAGCCGCCGCTGCTGGTTATCGAAATTCTTTCGCCCGACGATAGTTACTCCGACACCCAGGAACGCGCCCAGGACTACCGCGCAATGGGCGTGGAAACGGTTTGGATCATCGATCCCAAGACGCGCTCCGGCCGTATGTGCTCTGCCACGGAATGGATCGAGGCCGCGCGCCTGGAAGTCAAGGGAACGCCCTTGTTCGTCGATCTGCCCGAGATCTTCAGCCAGTTGACCGCCGCCTGAGCAAAAGAAATTCCGTTTGAGGCATTCATGTACGAGTTTATCTTCGAGGCAATAGGAATATGGCTGATGGTCAGTGTGCCTTTTGCTTTAATTTGGGGATGGCTGCGATGGTGGAAGCAGACTGATAAACGAAACTTATTCTCGATTTTGTCCCTCATCGGCTTTGCCTTCGCCACAGCATCCGCTCTGCTTGGAGTTTCCACGGCAATCTATGCAAAATTGATTGGCGGATTTCCGTTTTATGACCCGACATTACTTCGAATTTATCGGTATGGGGCACTGATTTCATCGCTGGGGATCGGATTCGCAATTGCTGGTTTATGGAGAAGAAACTCATTGCGTTGGCACGCGCCAGTCTGCGCTTTGGGTACTCTACTGTACTGGTTCATGCTTGCATCCACTGAATAACGGCAGAACGTCCGATAGTGGCGTTGAGTAAACTCTGAACAATTCCATTTCGCGATCCAGCATTCCCTCAGGGGCTAAAGCCCATACTAATTTTGCGGCGTTTGCGGCACGACTGAAGTCGTGCCCTGATACAAAACCATCACGATTTTGAGCTTTTCCGCAGCCGTAAAGCCATGCTCTTTCAAAACACTGTTCGAATCCGAGATTGCAGAGACTCCTTCTTCCCTATTCCCTGTTCTCTACGTCAATCAATCCGCCGGTACGCTCACCTGGTGGCGCAGGTCGGCGCCGCGAACCCAGAAGATTACGTCGGTGGCGATATTCGAGGCGTGATCGGCGATCCGCTCGAGATTCTTCGCAACCAGGATGCCGCGCATCGCCAGTTGCGTCGAACTGGGCTGCTGCTGGATGAGCGCGAGCAGGTCGGCGTGGGCGCGGCTGTTCATGCGGTCGATCTCGTCGTCCATTTTGCGCACCTGCTCGGCCAATTCCACGTCGCCCTCCAGCAGCGCCTGCACCGCCGAGCGGATCATGCGCGCGGCAAACTCGCCCATCGCGGCAAAATCCACCGGCAGATCGATCTGTTGCAGCTTCAGCATCTCGCGGGTGCGGCGGGCAATGCCCATCGCCTGATCCCCGGCCCGCTCCAGGTCGCCGTTGATTTTGATGACCGCCAAAATGAAGCGCAGGTCGATGGCCATCGGTTGCTCCTTGGCCAATAGCTCATAAGCCATCTCGTCCAGCTCGCGCTGAGCGGTGTTGATGGCCGTCTCGTTCTGCTTGACGTACTTGCATAGACCCTTGTCGCGCTGCAGGTAGGCGTCCACCGCCGACTCGACCGCCTGTTGCGAGAGGGCAGCCATGGCCAGCAGCTTGTCCTTGAGTTCGGCGAGCTGAAGTTGAAAATGAATTCGCGGCAAGACAATCTCCCTCTATTGATTGTGCATCATGCCATGTTAACAGCAGAAGAATTCCGCCCCAAGAATCTGAACAAACACCATTGCCTGAAATGTTTTAGGCTATAACCATGGATAAACCCATCTCTAGTGGAAGTTCAATGCTCAGCCTGAACCCGGCCGAGTGCCAGCCCCGTCAGATTTACAAGCTCATGACCGGCATCATTGTGCCGCGCCCAGTAGCGCTGGTTTCAACCATCAGCCGCGAGGGGGTGGCCAATCTGGCGCCCTTCAGCTTCTACTCCGGCGTCGGGTCGAATCCGCCCACAGTGCTGTTTTGCCCGGCGCTGCGCGAGGGCGCTTCGGCCGGAGGCGGCGAACGAAAAGACACCCTGCGCAACATCGAGGAGACCGGCCAGTTTGTCATCAATGTGGTCAGCGAAGAGATGGCCGCGGCAGCTAACACCGCTTCCATCGATGTGCCCTACGAGGTGGACGAGTTTCCCCTCTCGGGGCTGACGGCGGCGGCGAGCGAAGTCGTCCGCCCGCCGCGAGTAGCCGAATCGCCGGCGCAGATGGAGTGCAAACTCCTTCAGGTCATCTACACCGGCCACGCTCCGGCGAGCGGTGTCATCGTGCTGGGCGAGATCGTCCGCTTTCACCTGCGCAAGGAGCTGGTCGAGAATTTTCGCGTCGATCCGGCAAGACTGGACGCCGTGGGCCGCATGGCCGGCAATACCTGGGTGCGGACGCGCGACAGGATCGAGCTGATCCGGCCAAAATAGAAGAACTGAGATCATGACGTCGCTATTCCAAAAGATGCGTAAGCACTCTGGATGTTCTGTATTCAGTGCATAATCTTCATTGATGTACTGCCTTGAAAGAAACATCCGTTACCAAACGGCCACGCTACTGCGTTTGGCGCCCAACCCACGTCTTCAGGGCAACTGCATGAAGACATTTTTGCAGATAATTACCCTCCCCGCGCGCACAATAAAAGCATGAACCACGACCACAGCCCCGGGCTTTTCCTGGTCCCTCAGTCCCTGTTCCCTTGGTCCCTGGTCCCTTGGTCCCTAGTCCCTCAGTCCCTAGTCCTGTGCAGCCGGGCACATCCCTGACATTTCAGACCGGGGACATCCCTGACACTTTTTCGTTTTCTGCCGCGGAATTGCGGTTT
>Ga0181520_10006434_pt1 | contig 17953 bp, 19 predicted proteins | sample PEATcosm2014_Bin_29_FD_132451 | JGI IMG/M metagenome (GOLD analysis project Ga0181520, IMG submission 132451) | Peatland microbial communities from MTU Mesocosm Facility, Houghton, MI, USA - PEATcosm2014_Bin02_30_metaG | ecosystem: Environmental > Terrestrial > Soil > Wetlands > Peat | place... | reverse complement strand
CGCCGCTCCACCAAACCAACTCGTTCGCGGCAAGATTATGCCGACCACAATCGCCAATTCTACCCGTCATTCACGAGAATCCGCATCCGACGCGGCATAATCCGGCACGCGGCATTATGAGCCAACTCGTGGGTTACCGTTTCGTAGTACGCACCCGGCAGGTCGAACGTCGCCTTGGGCGGAACGCAGATGAAGTCGCCTTCCCGGTGATTGGGGAAGGAGCCCGCCGGCGTGGGGCGACGGTAAAAAGCGCGGTCGCCGCCGAAGCGGACGTCCGCGCCGGTCGCGGCGATCAGTTCCTCGGCGGGGGCGAAGTCGGGCCGGGCACCCGTCTGTCCCTCGTCCTCGTGGACCCGGAATGCCTCGGCACCCTCGACCTGGTCGGCGTTGAAGACGACGAACGTCTTCATCATGAAGAACCGCTCGTCCTCCTCGTCACCGGTCAGGTCGTCCGTGACCGTCCTGGTCAGCGGCTTCCAGAAGACGACCCGACAACCCCAGTGCCCCTCCTCGACGCCCCGGGGACGCTTGGAAATGCTAAGACCGAGGCTCTTCCACATCGGGAACGTCCCCCACCACCGTGACGTAAGACCGTGCCGCATGGCATGGAGTTCGAGCAGCAACGGGTTGACCCCTTGGTATGCCCTGCGGCTGGCGACGTTGGAATGGCGGGCAGGCTGGCCTGCGTTCGTTGTCGCCCGCCACGGCCGCCGCCAGGGGAGGAGATTCTGCTCCAGGGCGGTGATGATCTGCTGCGTGACCTGCTGGCGGATCTCGGTCTGGCTGGGCATCGTTCGTCCTCCGATACCCTGCTGTTGTACAGCTTAACCGCGAACGCCGATCCGAGGCTGCCGTTTCCTATCAAGATGCGCATAGGGAGGAGTTCCTCGTTGGCGAGAGGGATCGCAGGGAGGTTGCCGGCGTTTGAAGTCTCATTTGAGACTCGATCCAGTCTCAAAGTCTCAGGTCTCAGCGTGAACGCGCCCCCAAGATAGGGAGGGGCAGCGGCGATAAGGGGCTCTTGTAATTGGGTTGCTTGTTGGGTATCGTGGTAGCGAAATGGGGATGGAGTCCCCCCAAACTGCCATGGCTTGCTCGCCACGTCACGGCTGATGACTCCTGCCAGGCTGACGTTGAACCGGGCGGGATCTGTCGGCGCGCAAGCCCGCTACCACTCCCGCGGGTTCTTTTTGCTTGTGGGAGTTTCTTTATGCGCAGATCGTCCGGAGCCATCGACAGGGCTACGGGCAGTGTGGCTTCCGCGACAACTTGAGGATCGCCACTCGAAGAAACGGTTACTGGACGAAACTACACACACTTACGTAGCCATGAGAACACTCGACGAACTGGAAGAACCAATACGACAGGAGAAAATGATGACGAGAAAGATTGAAGCGATTCGAGCGTTGGAAATCCTGGATTCCCGCGGAAATCCTACCGTGCGAGTTCAGGTAACCCTGGACAATGGCATCACGGCATCTGCCTCGGTGCCGTCCGGCGCTTCGACCGGGGAGAACGAAGCTTTGGAACTCCGCGACGGCGACAAGAATCGCTACGGCGGCAAGGGCGTACTCAAGGCCGTAACAAACGTCGAGCGGGCTATTGCCCCGAAGCTGGTCGGCTTGGATGCAGCGCGGCAGACCGAGATCGACCGGCTGATGATCGAGATGGACGGCACGCCCACCAAGAGCAACCTCGGGGCCAACGCGATCCTGGGCGTTTCGATGGCGGTTGCTCGTGCGGCGGCGCTGGCCGTCAATCTGCCGCTTTACGCCTATTTGGGTGGAAGCGGGGCCGTGCGTTTGCCGGTGCCCATGATGAACATCCTTAACGGCGGCAAGCATGCCGACAATAGCGTGGATTTCCAGGAATTCATGGTGATGCCCGTCGGAGCGCCGAACTTCGCTGAGGCCCTCCGCTACGGGGCCGAGACGTTCCACGTCTTAAAGAGCATTTTACACAAGAAGGGCTACGCCACCAGTGTCGGCGACGAGGGAGGGTTCGCTCCTAACCTGAAGAGCAACGACGAAGCCTGTGAAGTCATCATCGAGGCCATTCAAGCGGCAGGCTACGAGCCGGGCGAGGACATCGCCATCGCTCTCGATCCGGCAGCGAGCTCGTTTTACGAGGACGGGGCCTACAACCTTGCCAAGTCTGGTCAGGGAAAGAAGACCGCCACACAAATGACAGCCTTCTACAAGGCATGGCTGGACAAGTATCCCATCGTCTCCCTTGAGGACGGGCTGGCGGAGAACGACTGGGAAGGCTTCCGGGAGCAGACGGCCGCCTTGGGTGACCGAATCCAGATCGTCGGCGACGACATCTACGTCACCAACACGAAGTTCATTGCCCGAGGTATCAACGAGAAGTCCACCAACGCCGTCCTCATCAAGCTGAACCAGATCGGCTCAGTGACGGAGACCGTTGAGGCCATCGAGATGTGCCGCAAGGCCGGCTGGGGCTACGTCGTGTCGCACCGCTCGGGCGAAACGGAGGACACGTTCCTGGCGGACTTCGCGGTAGCGATGGGCGGCGGCCAGATCAAGACAGGCTCGGCTTGCCGCAGCGAACGGATCGCCAAGTACAACCGACTCGTGGAGATCGAAGCCGAGCTGGCCAAGGCTGCGGTATTCGGAAGATAGCGAGGAGTTGCCATGTCTGAGGTCGGTACTGAGCAGGTGCTTGTCGTTCCGGCGGAATTGTTGTCCCGTCTCGGCTATTTCCAAGGGTTCAGCGGCGACGTGGATCGTTACGTCGGTACGCTGTTGGATTCAAGGTACGCCAGTTACCGTCCTCGACATGAGGTCGAGACCGACCCCTCCTACAAGCAACTAATCCCGTACGTGCTTTTTTGCCACGAAAACGGAAGTGGATGCAAATCGCTTTTCCAATATACTCGCGGCCTGAAACAAGACGAATCGAGGCTCCGCGGCAGGCGAAGCATTGGCATAGGCGGGCATATCGCCGCCAGGGACACGATCGCTGGTGGACTCGCCAACGGCTTCTTGGAAGGCATGCAGCGCGAACTGGAGGAGGAAGTCTCCATCGAGACCCCCTATCGCCAACGATGTATCGGACTCATCAATGACGATATAACCGGCGTGGGACGAGTCCACTTGGGGATCGTGTACGTCTTTGACGTGGAACGACCGGTCGTGTCAGCACGCGAAAGCGAACTAGTAGGCGGCTGTTTCCTGCCTCTCCCGGCGATACTTCGTGACATCGGTGAATTTGAGACGTGGTCTCAGATATGCCTGCGGGAGCTATTCAAGGGCTCAGAAACAGATTGATCCGATCGGCAGCGTCGACAAGATTTCGGCAGCAGTCGTGGGACTGGAGCTCGCCACGAAATGCCCGATTCCCAGGAGGTCGCGGGCGGCACGAAGGGGTCAAATTGTTGCCGATTGGGTAGCGGTCGAGGACGGTCGGCTCAGCGACATGTTACCCGCCTCAATGGAAATCGTCACCGCCCGTCGCATGCTCGCCGGCTTGTCCGCAGTCGAGGCAGCGACGAGCGGCGGTATGAGGTCGTTGGCATCGACACCGCAATCTTGTCACGCGGCATGGCGAGCGATCAGCACCGTGCAGGAGCAGTGGTTGCTCACCTGGTCGGCAGTGTCTCCCAAGCCGGAATTCTCGCCCTTGCTGTTGGCTCCGAGAACGAGGATATCGGTCTTTTCCTCTTCGGCACACGTGATGATCGCGTCGGCCGGGTGGCCCTCGCGGAGGATCGGGCTCAGCCGCACGCCTCTTGAGCGAGAGAAATTGGCGGCGGTCTCAAGCAGTTCTTCCAAGTGGCGGCGTGCCTGGTTCCTGGCGTTTCCCGCCAGCTGATCCAGACGAGGAATGCCGATGCGTTCAAGCACCGCAACCGCGGTCAGGCAGCCGCCATCCTGTCGGGCCAGATTGACCGCGGCTTCCAGTGCCCTTTCACTTCCGCACGAACCATCAAGTGCAACAAGAATGCGAGGCATCGTCTCTCCTCCGAAACGGTTTTGTCCTTGCCGCAAGGAAACCTGAGCAACAAAAAACCCCCAGGGACAAGGTGTTCCCGAGGGCGGTCGTTCAACAAAAACGCCCTACTTCCAAGGAAAGCCTTGTCGGTAGGGGTCATTATCCGCCAGACTCGGCATGCCCGGCGGCGATTGAAGGCGAACCCCATCGCCTCTGCCATCGGAATCCTACTTCGGCAGGGCAGACGTGTCAACATGAGGCCGGACATCTGATTTCCCCGACCTGCCTGTTTCCCGTACCCTCCGAGACCTGCGTTGATCTGCGATGAGCAAGGGAGCGTCTGACATCGTGCAGCCGGCATTGACAGCATATCGGGGGGTGATAGAATGGGGACGGCGATGGGGTTCGCCATCAACCGCAGGCGTTGCGGCGCATTTGTGGCTGTTGCACCGCAATCCCTGCTGATGACCCCTACCTTGGAGAATCGTCTCTTGGTAGGGGCGGTCGAGAACATCAAGGCCCCGCCAGGAGAACCGTACTCCTGGTGGGGCCTGTTTTTTTGCCGTGCCAGGAGCCGCTTCGATGAAAGTCATTACCGTTACTCGGGAGTATGGTGCGGGAGGCGGCGAGGTTGCTCGACAACTCGCCGCAACACTCGGCTGGCAACTGCTCGACCGGGAACTGCTTCATCGGGCGGCGGAGATCGAGCACGTGCCCGACACGGAGCTGGAACAACTCGACGAGAAAGCCCTCAAGATGGCAGACCGTTTTCGCCTGCACCCGCCGCACCAGAAATACCTCCACGGGTTGACCGAGGCGGCCCGTCGAGCGGCGCAAAAAGGTGAGGTGGTGCTGGTTGGTCGCGGCGCACGGCACCTGCTCGGCGAGATGCCTGGGGCATTCCATCTGCGTCTGGTCGCACCGCAAGAATGGCGAACGGAGCGGATGTCGCGACTCGAAGGCTGGTCGCTCGACGAGGCCCGCACCCGCTGTATCGAAGTGGAACGCGTCCGAGGACTTTTCACTCGATACTTCTTCGGTCAGGCGGCGACGCAACCGGCTCAATACGATCTGACCGTCAATACGGCCCGTGTGCCACTGGAAGACGTGACCGGTACGGTTACCACGATGGTTCGTTCCGGTTCGGCTCCGGCGGTCGGCTCGCCCACGGGCCGCCGGGTGTTGACTCTTTCGCGGGAACGGGGAGCCGGCGATGCCGGTTTCGCGCCGCCGCTGGCCGATCGACTCAAACTGCACGTTTTCGACCGTGAACTCTTGGAACAGGAATCTGCTGGCTCGGGACTGTCCGAAGCACAGCTGGAGAAGATTGACGAGCAGCCGGCTAGCATCTTCCAGCGTTTCCGCCCGGGGAGCATCTACCAACGCTATTTCGAGGCCCTCAAGGAGACGATGCGGAAACTGGCGGATCGCGGCGACGTAATCCTGGTCGGCCGCGGGGGCAACTGCTTCCTCAGAGACGATCCTCGCGCCTTTCACGTCCGCCTGGTTGCCCCGATCGAAGTGCGCTGCCGCCGGATCATGGAATATCGCTGGGTGCGTGAGGCGGTGGCCAAGAAACAGGTAGCTGAGAGCGATACGCAGCGCCGCCGCTATCACGAGTGCTACTTCGGCATCGACTGGTCGAATCCCCTGGAGTACCACATCACCGTCAACAGTGGCCGGCTCGGGCCGATGGCCTTGGAACTGGTCGCCGTGGCCGCCGAGCGTCATTGGAGCCGCTCCTGAAGCACCGGCGGCAGGTGGCTGCCGTTTTTATCACGACGATGGGAAACCACCGATGGAACTAACCTGGGGAATAGCCGCGATTTGGCTGGGACTGGCGCTGTTGGCCAGCCTGTTGTCGATCCGTTTCAAGATGAGCGTGGCCCTGGTGGAGATTCTGGTGGGGATCGTTGCTGGTAACGTCGCGCTGCTCCTCGACCACTATCGAGTCTTTGGCCTGCACTGGGAACTGAAGCCCAACGAGTGGATCGCCTTCCTGGCCGGTTTCGGCAGCATCTTGCTGACGTTCATGGCAGGGGCGGAGATCGAGCCAGCGTTGCTGCGCAAACACTTCAAGGCGACGTTCTCCATCGGACTGGCGGGTTTTGTAGGGCCATTTATCGGGGCAACGCTCTACGCCCATTTCGTGAGTGCGTGGGACTGGAACGCTTCCCTGATCTGCGGGATAGCGTTGTCCACGACTTCTGTGGCCGTAGTCTACGCCGTGATGGTCGAGACAGGGCTTAACGAGACCGAATTGGGCAAAATAATTCTGGCTGCCTGCTTTATCAACGACCTTGGAACGGTGGTTGCGTTAGGAGCCTGCTTTGCCAGCTACAACTGGAAGCTGGGCGTGTTCGCCCTGGTGGCCGTCGTAGTCCTGTGGATATCGCCAAAATTCGTGGCTTGGTTCCTCAATCGGTTTTCATCGCACGTCAGCGAGCCGGGTGTCAAGTTCATCTTCTTCGTGCTGTTCGCCCTGGGCTCGCTGGCGGCGCTGGCCAATAGCGAAGCGGTGCTGCCGGCATACTTGGTGGGCCTGGGGCTGGCGGGTGTCTTCGCCCGCCACCGCGATACCGTCCGGCGATTGCGTACCACCGTGTTCGCATTGCTCACCCCGTTCTATTTCCTCAATGCGGGCATGAAGGTCTACCTGCCCGCACTATGGATTGGTCTCGGGCTGGTCGTCGTTCTCTTGGCGGTCAAGATGGCGACCAAGGTAGTCGGCATCTGGCCGTTGACGCGACTCTTCGGATTTGGATTGCGTGAGGGCAACTATACCACGCTGCTCATGTCCACGGGCCTGACGTTCGGCACCATCAGCGCCTTGTTCGGGCTGAACAACCATTACATCAACCAGTACCAATACTCAATCCTTGTGACCGTGGTGATCGGCAGCGCCATTGTACCGACAATGATTGCCCAGGCATGGTTCAGGCCCGAGATCGAGCCGACCGTAGAGTTCACGACGGAACCGTCCAGCACAAAGACATAGAAAACTCAAGTCAGAAAGCCGTAACCGCAGGTGGTGAACGTCGGATCCAACCACCAGCCACGGCCATGCGACGCAATGAGGAGGTCTCTCATGTTCAGCAAAATCCTAGCGGCTATCGACGGGTCGCCGGCCAGCGAAAAGGTATTGACGACGGCCGTCGATATGGCTACGCACTACCAGGCGGAGCTGATCGCCCTGAGTATCGCCGAGTTGCCGGAGGTGGTGGCGATGGTCGACGAAGTGGATGAGCTTCGCCGCGGCACCGACGACTACTACCGCGAAATCGGCGAGGGGGCCGTGGAGTACGCCAAGAGCCACGGCGTGAGACTGCGGCACGTGGTCGTTCGCGGTCACGCCGCCGAGGAAATCATCCGCTTCGCCGAGACCGAGCACGTGGACTTGATCGTCCTCGGCCGCCAAGGACATACCCGCATCACGAGATTCTTCCTCGGCAGTACCACCGACCGCGTAAGCGAACATTGCCATTGCACCGTGATGATTGTGAAGTAAGCGAGGATGGACGATTGAAGGACTCGTTCTTGCAAGAACCGGCACTCGACGCAAGCCAGTCAAGGACGATTCACGACCTGTCTGGCCTGCCTCCTCTGATCGAGAATCCGACCGACGGCAGCAGGCTGCTGTTGGTTCCTGCGGGCGAGTTCCTGGCGGGAGGGCCAGGCAGGAACGAAGGGGGCGGCCCGGCGTTTCCGGTGGAACTGTCGGCGTGTTACGTGGCGATGCACACGGTGACCAACGCCCAATACGCCAGGTTTCTGAGCGATTGTGGGCCAAGCGAATGCGATTTGGAAAGATGGATTTCCATAGGCAGCGATTGTTTCGTGCGGCGGCGAGGCAGCGTCTTTGAGACTTATGGCAGGAAAGAGGATCATCCGGTCGTGCAGGTGAGCTGGTACGGCGCAGAAGCGTATTGCCAGTGGGCAGGCGTACGGTTGCCCAGCGAACTGGAATGGGAGAAGGCGGCACGAGGCGTGGACGGACGAGAGTACCCCTGGGGCAACGAGTGGGACGCAAACAAATGCCGTTGCAGCGAGAACAGGGGCCGTGAAACGACGTGCAGCGTATCCTCGCATCCCGATGGTCGTAGTTGCTGGGGACATTATCAAATGAGTGGGAATGTGTGGGAGTGGTGCGCCGACGCTTGGGAATTCGGCTCCTATGCGCGATACAAGCACGGCGACCTGTCGCCACCTACGCTCGACTCGTTGGGCTCACGGGTCTTGCGGGGCGGTTCTTGGTACTTCAGTTCGCGCGTCTTCTTCCGCTGTGCTTGCCGGTTCGGCCTCCACCCCTCTCCCCTGTTTGCGTTCTACGGGTTTCGTGTCGCCAAGAGTCTGACCCCTTGAAGGCTCGCCACGTTTCTCCTTCGTCGGCGAGGGCATCCTGACTACGATGGAGCTTTCGCGTCCTGGTCGGTTGTGAGGACGATCCGCCAGAGGTAAGATCAACGCTCGTCGGACAGTCAACACGAAAATGACCATGCCATGAACCGCCTCGTTCCCCTTCTCCTCCTGACCTTCGCCTGCCTTCTCTCCTCCTGCCATGCCCAGGATACATCCCAGCCGATCACGACCCTTCCGCCCGTCGAGGTCTACTTCTCGCCCAAGGGCGGCTGCACCGAGGCGGTCGTCAAGGAGCTGAACGCCGCCAAGGCGAACGTCCTCGTGCAGGCGTACAGCTTCACCAGCACGCCCATCGCCAAGGCGCTGCTGGAGGCGCACAAGCGGGGCGTGAAGGTGGAGGTCGTTGCTTTGCTCCGCTAGCTAATGGATACCAGGACGACTCCATACCCTCGGTCCATCTTGGGCGACGACGCGCCTTAGCGGGAACGGGACGCGGCCGTCAACGCGGCCAAGGACGCCGGCAAGAAAGGCCCGGAAGTTTTCGGGGCGACCAGAGCAGCCGTGAAGCTTACGGATGCACAAAAGGCCAAGATGAAGGAGGCCATTAAGCCTCTGGCCAAGGAGTTCCGTGAGAAGGTGAAGGCAATCCTGACGCCGGCGCAGCAAGAGCAACTGAAGACGCAGATTGCAAAGCACGCTCCGGGGGGGCGAGGTCCCCAAGGCGGTCCGTCTCCGCAGTGCCATAGTTCGCAGTCGAAAGGCGGACCGTGTGCGCTTGGACATGGTGTTTCTCAACCGGGTGGCAAGGATGGCAAGTGGCAAGGCCATCACAAGTGCGGCCACTGCGGCCACCACAAGCACGGCCATCATCACGGGTGCCACCACGGTCACCACGGTCACCACTGCCATCACGGTCACCACTGCAAGATGACGAACGGGCAGCACGGCTCCTGTCCGTCGAAATGCCCATCTGGTGTGACTTGTCCCGCGGCGAAGAAGCCGACAGCCAAGTGCCCATCGGCTGCGACTTGCCCTGCGGCGAAGGCGCTCACCGGCATGAAGGCCATCGAGGCCAAGCTGGCGGCTTTGGAAAGAGAGAAGACTGCCACGGTGGCCGCGTTGAAGAAGGCCGAAGAAGCGACGAAGGCTAGGCTGATCGCCCTGGACAAGCAGCGACAAGAAGCCCTAGCAAATCTGGAGAAGGCCAAGAAGGCGGAAAAGGAGCCGACAGGCAAGAAGGAAGGACTAGCCCGGCACTAGCTCTGTCGTTAGCATACTGTTGGTCAAGACGCCCGGCGAGGGTTTTTGTCCCCGCTGGGCGTCCTTTTGCGCCCCCGGCTTCGCAAGCCCGAAGCCCGAATCGTTGCAGACTGGCGTGCATAGCTGAGGAAGTGGCGGCGGCGTCGACACCGATGCCGTACCGTATCGGTCAGGATGCCCGTCGGATCGAGGGCTACCAAAAGGACTCCAAGCGGGCAGACCGCCATGCGCCTGCCCATCGGCTTTTCGGTGCGAAAAGTCGCCTCCGACCCGGGATGTATCCTGGATGTCAGGCTTTCGCCGACGAGTTGCCACCGAGTCAGTCGCTCCGACTTCAACCTGGCGGACAACTTCGTGTTGCGCAGTATACTGACTCCATGCGCATCCCCCACACGCTACTCTCGCCCGCGGCGTTACGGGCGGTCGTCGAGGAATTCGTCACCCGTGACGGCACGGACTGTTGTGACTCTCTATGCTCTGCTTATGTTGGACAGAGGACACCTTTCCTGGCCTGAGGTTGTGCGATATATTGCATTCCGCTATGCCGAGTTCGCGCATCCCAAGACCCCCCTCAAAAAGGAGGCAATCATGTCCAAAGCTATGTCCTACGTGGCTGTCGGTGCAGTGGCTTTTCTGGTCGGCGGATTCTCGTTCCGACTCATCAGCCGTGCCGAGGACGGGAAGGCCGAGCCGAAGCACACCGCAATCCAAGAAAACAGCAGAGAGGCCAACGCTGCCGTCCCCCGATACTTCACAATCGAGGGAATGACCTGCCAGGGTTGTGCTGACAGCATCGCTGCGGCACTGACCGGCATTCCCAATGTCCGTTCGGCCAAGGTGTCTCTTCAGGACAAGAGGGCTGTTGTTTTGGCCGAGGAATCCCAGGTGCCGACGAAAACAATCCTGGCGGCCGTCGCTGCGGCAGGCTACAAAGGACAATTGGCTTCGGCAGAGCAAAGCACGTCTGCCACGGCCAACACTTCCGGCAAGCAGCCGATTCTCGTCAACATCACTCGGGGTAAGAATGAATTGCACGCCGTTTCGATGGCATTGGGGCTCGCTCAATCGGCAATCAAAAACGGCAGACCAGCTGTCGTGTTCCTCAACGTGGAAGCGCCGGTTTTTGCGGCGAAGGACTTGGGCAATGACGTGAAGTACGCCGACTTCCCGCCGGTCAAGAAGATGCTCGCCGATTTCGTTGCTATGGGAGGCCGCGTGTTAGTGTGTGGACACTGCGCGCACGTTGTCAAGCTGGAACAACGGGACATGATCGACGGTGCACAAGTCCGTGCCCACGACGAACTCTTCGCCGCGATGCCACCTGGAACGGTCGTTTTTTCCTACTAACCTCCGCTCGGTTGCGGAGCCGCCTTCGGTTCATTGGGTCCGGATCGCTTCGATGGGTTCTAGCGAAACCGCGCGGATCGCGGGATAGATGCCGAAGACGATGCCCAAGCTGACGGCAATGCCGGCAGGCTCACATGAAACTACGCCGTTCCACGCGCCGAATGACGATGCAGGCCAGGTTGCGGCAATATGGGGTACCTCATGCCCCTTCTTTCGTTCTCCGACTGGCTGGAGAACCGCGACTCGGGAGCTTTCGCCGCCGGGATCCTGCCCATGCTTGTCGCCCGGTCCGCCGCGGGCATGTCGAGGGACGATCTTGCGATAGTCCTCCGGCTTCCCCCCGAAACCCTGAACGACCTGCTGCGGGCCCTGACGGCGACTGGGCAGGTGAGGATGCTGAATGTCGGCGGGCGGACGGTGTACAGGGCGGCGGGGTGAGGCGGAAAGCGCCGAGCTCGGCGCTTCGGGTGGCAGGGGACGGGCCGGATTCCGGCTCGGGTTTCACGGGCGAAATTTGTGGTGCCGCGAGGTCACGTTGATCGTCGTCTTGCGGAGCTGGGAGCGAGGATTATGACATGACCACTTCCTGGTAGACTGGCAACCCGATGTCGGCAGAGTGCATCGCCTTGCGACGCGCACCGACAAGCCAGAGCGTTCACACCGTTCGCCGCCGATACCGATCCCCACGACGCCTAGGTGCTGAACCTACAGAGACCGCAGCAAGAATAAAGCTTGCATGTGTGCCGCGATCAACAATAGGGCGCATGCACCGGTCCATTTCGGACCCCGAGACACTTGCACGCCAAAACGGTAGCCAGCCAGAATACCGACTCCTGTTAGCATGAGCGCGAGCGTTGCAGCCAGCAGCCCCATCGAGCCCTGGTGGATGGCCAGGGACGCGAGGACGAAACCCCAAGCCAAGACAAGTAACCTCGCATTGATTGTCATTCCCAAGAGTGTCATAGTTTGATCCACACCCGATGTCTCTCTGGGGACGAAGCTTGGTTTGCCCAGCCAGAACATGTTTATCGCCACGAGGCACACGAGGACCATATCGACCCAGAGCACCCACACTCCCATACGATGCGTTGCCTCGATACCTAGAAGCCAGCCAGCAACCAATAGGGCGAATTGCAGAATTGCCAAGTTCCAAGACAGTTGGCATACTCGGAACCGCGATAGCCCGACAAGCCCTGTACCCAAGGTACATGCTGATGCGAGCAAGCTAATGCCGAAGCCGAAACAGAGCCCTGCCAGGTCGAACCAACTCATGTCTCTTCCCCCCGGTGCCCACCAACCTTCCCCCCTGATCCGTAGTCGGGTTCGGCACGGATCATTGCGGCCCGTGATAATGTGCCTGGCTCAAGCAGCAAGCCCAAGGAAGTCACGCCGGAGCCGGCGCAGCCTGCGTCTTGGCCTTCTCGGCCATCTCGCGCTCGGCGATCAGGTCTTCCAGCCGCTCCTTCTCGCGCAGCAACTCTTCGAGCGACTTGCCGGACTGGTCTTTGGCCTGGAAGCCGGAGAACGGCAAGTTGATCGACTGGCCGCGCAACCACTCGTCGATCTGTGCCTCGTTCTTCTTGTACATATAAAACCCCAGCGAGGCGACGCCGACGCCTACGACGAAGCCGGTCACATGATCTGAACTGATGGTCATAAGTGTTACTCCTTGGAACTTGTTGCGAAGATCTAGTTAAACCGTATCGGGATTCCCTGCGGCATGCGTCCGAATCCCTCCAGCACCTCTCCGTGGACCTTCGACACGTCCCGGAGTTCCTCCAATAAGCTGCGGAAGGGGATCGCTCCGCCACCAGTAATCGCGTATTTAAGGAGCCCCTGGAGTGCGCTGAGTATTCGCACTCGCTCAGGAGCGTCCACATCGGGGCTGATCATCACTTCGTAGCCGGGCTGGCCGTTTCCGCGCCCGCGCACTTCCACAGGTCGGACTTGCACGCCGGTGGGAGGAATCGCGACCAAGTGCCGTCCGAAGGACGCCAGCCAGGTGACAACCGAGGCCGTCAGTAAGTTGCCGCGAACAAAAGCCGTGACAAGGTAAGCCAGCGAGAGGACTTCCGGATCGAACGTCCCGCGCTCACGAAGCTCCTTCCAAGCGTGGTCTACCACCGCCCCTACCGTACCAAGCCCGGCGAGCCAGTCCCATCGCGTTGGCGATCCGTTGGCCATCTTCAGTCCGTGCATCACGAGCGACAAGGCCAGCAGAGCGGCAGACACCGTGGCGCTGCCGCCCAGCGTGGGCCGCTGCTCGGGTTCCGTCAAAAGCCGAACCGGCGCGGCGTCGTAATCCAACGAAAGGTGAAAAGCGATTCGCAATACGATTTCCTCCTGGCTGATCTCGTGGGGGTGGAAACGGGCCAGGATGGACCTCGTGACGGGAGAAAAGCTGATCGACTCCATCCCCGGATGTTCACGGACCCCGGCAAGCATCCGTTGCACGTCCCTTGGCGCAACGGACATCCGCGTACGGACCCGACCGGGAAGGGAATGAACCACTGTCACGACCGGCTTCTTGGATGCGATCATCGAGCCCTCCGTTCCACGTCATGGAACAACAGCCGGGACGAGTTTAGCACCACGCCTACGGTGCAACTATTGTGGAGCACCGCGCCCCAAAACACCGGCAGAACGCCGATCGAGGCCAGCACGAGTCCCAGCGTGTTCACACCGACCGCCGCGGCAAAGTTCTGGCGAATGGTCAGCATCGTCCGCCTCGCCAGGTGGATGACGGCCGGAATCATCAACGGATCATCACCCGTAACGGTAATGTCGGCCGCTTCCATCGCAATATCCGTCCGTGTCCCACCCATAGCGATTCCCACGTCGGCATAAGCCAGAGCCGGGGCGTCGTTGATCCCGTCGCCGACCATCACCACGTGCGTACCCTTGGATTGGAGCTTTAAGACCGTTTCCGCCTTGTCGTCGGGCATGGCCTCGGCCCTATAGCGATCCACCGTCATCCGGTCGGCAATGATCTCGGCGTGTTGCTCGACATCGCCCGTCAAGAGCACGATGTCATCGATACCCGTGTAGCGGAGCCGATTGATGGCCTTCTTCATGTTCTCCCGCAAGGCGTCTTGGATGCCCAACACACCCAGAAGCTCGCCCCCCTCGGCGACGTATATGATGTTCTCGCCCGCACGGACCAGGCGATTGACGGCCTCCACGGCGGGAGCCAATTCGATGGCGTTTTCCTGCATGAAGCGGCGGCTTCCCACACGGATGATCCGACCGTCCACTTGCGTCTCGACGCCACGGGCCGTATGCACTTGGGTATCGTGGTGGGATGGTATCTGCCAGCCGTTACGCCGCACTTTCTCCACGATGGCTGCCGCCATCGGGTGCGTGCTAGTCTCTTCCGCGGCGCCCGCATATTGCAGCACGTCGCGGACCGGCACTTCAGCCTTCATGGGAATGACGCTAATGACTTCCGGGCGTCCCACGGTCATCGTGCCGGTCTTGTCGAAGATCAACGTGTCGGCCTCGGCCAGCAGTTCCAGGTAATTGCTGCCCTTGATGAGGATGCCATTCCTTGCCGCCGTGCAGATGGAAGCCGACAGGGCGGTTGCCGTAGAGAGACGGACACCGCAAGAGTAGTCGATGATGAGCATGTTCAGCGCACGGCTGCTCTTGCCCGTCACCAGATACACGACCAAGGCCAGCAGGAAATTGACGGGAATGAACTGGGCCGAGAAGCGGTCGGCGATGGTCTGGACGTTCGCCTTGCGGTGCGTGGCCTCCTCGACCATGTGGACGATGCGGGCCACGGCAGTCTGGTCGCCCACCTTCACCGCTCGAATCACGAGCCGGCCGCTCTTGACGACGGTTCCGGCAAACACCTGCTCGCCCCCGGCCTTGCGCAAGGGCATGTACTCGCCGGTAATCGACGCCTGATCGACCGCCGCCTCGCCCGACTCCACCAGCCCGTCCACGCTGATCTTCTCGCCGGTGTGGACCATGATCCGGTCGTCGGGGTGGAGTTGATCGAGGTCCACTCGCTCCTCTTGGCCGTCGTCCCGCAACCGCCAGACGGTCTCTTCGCCAACCGATAGCATGTTGCGGATCGCGCGGCGGGTGCGGCCCATTGTATAAGCGGTGAGCAGTTCAGCGATGTCGGCCAGCCAGATGATCGTGAGTGCCGACAGCCCCCGGCCGCTGGCGATGCTCGCCAGAATCGCGGTGGCGCTGAGTGTATCGGCGTTTGGACGAAACGTGGTTGCCAACGAACTCAGTCCGCTGCGGAAGATGGGGATTGCCAGCGAGGCGGCCGTCAGCGACGGAACGGTAAGGAATCGGCCCGCGAGCGTGACCGGCCCGTGGCCCATGGGCTTGCGGAAGAAGTAGTAAACGAGCGTTGCCGTGGTGACTCCGATGCGCGTGAGCATGTCGGAGAGCGACCCCTCTTGCAGCCGCCGCTCGTTCACCGTCGGGCGGTTCTGTTCGGCTCGTTCGGCCTTATAGGCGGTCAACGAGTACGACCCGATCACCAATTCCGTCAGTTCCAGGACATCCTGCGCCGACACCTGCGTGTGGTCATAGTGGAGAAGGACATTCTGCGTAAGGATATTGACTCGGGCCTGGCAGATCGGCGACAAGTCCTCCAGCCGCTGCCGGATTTCGGCGACGTAGATGGCAAGGTAGCGCAGCGCGCGGCAGCGGATCCGCACTCGGCCAGGAAGGGCATGAACAATTTCGCAATATAAAAGCGGTTGCCGTTTGTGCCAGAACATCATCGACCATCCTCAAACGCAGCTACGATTGCCGGCCGCCCAGTAGCGAGGCCAACCCCCACCAGACAAGCGTGAGCCCCGCCGGAAACGCCCGCATCCCTTGCACAAGGAGCCGTTGGATACCGATGGCGGCCAACAGAATGAGCCCGGCCGACCAGAGATCGAGCAGCCCACCAGTCCGGTCGTACACCATCCGATTCACGCTACCCAGGATTTCCCGCAATTCCCGCGTGACGACCGGCTGAGGCATCCGTTTCAGTTCAGCGTCCAGATTCATCAAGCGGACGACGGCGGCGAAGAGCAACTCCGGTCGCACTTCGTTTTCTCGGTAGACAATGAGGACGCTGCCCGTGGCAGGGTTTACTTTGACGGACTGCACGCCCTGAATCGTTGGCAACTTTTCCCGCACCAGCGCCGCGCCCGCACCGTTTTCCGCCAGGGACGGCACACGAAGCCGGACCCGTCCGGGCATGAAATGCGCGGTCTGGACCGGCCCGGTGCGGAGCATGGGCATCAGTGTGCGGCGTCGAAACTTGTTCTTCCCTAGCAGCCCGGCGAGGAGGAATCCAGTGAGGATGTGCATCATTGCCTCCGTAGTGCTTGTCGCGCGCTTCGACGCCTCGCCTCCACCACGTTGGCGAGCCAAGCCTATCTTTTTTGCCAGCAAAATTATACGGGCATGGTGCGGCGGGGCAGCCACACGCAGAGAGGGAACCCCGTCTCCAGCCTTTCGCCGCCCGCCACAGGGGCTTTCCGAAGGCGTGGTTTCCTGCCACAATTGTCGTGCGTCGTCAGGACACTCATACAGTATAGAATAGATCGGCTGAGCAATATAGACTGGATGAGTAAGATATAGCGGCATGGAAAGAATTATTTGTCCGGGATAGCAATACAACCCTTGGTGGGGGTGCGGATGGAGAGTGTCACGGTAGAGAACTATCTCAAGGCAATCTACCAACTGTCCGATGCCTCGGGCGGTGCTCCCACCGGCGAACTGGCTCGCCGCCTGAAGATCACTCCGGGCAGTGTGACGTTGATGCTTCAGCGGCTCGGCGAAGCGGGGCTGGTGAAGTATGCGGCGCATCAAGGCGTCCGCCTCACCAAGAAAGGCCAGAAAGTGGCGATCCGCGTGGTGCGTAGCCATCGTCTGCTTGAGCTATACCTCACCAATACTCTGGGGCTCCCCTGGGACGAGGTGCATGAAGAGGCCGAAAACCTGGAGCACGCGGTTTCCGACCGATTGGTGGCCAGAATTGACGAGTATTTGGGTCATCCCGACCGCGACCCTCACGGAGACCCCATTCCCGACGCCGATGGCAAGATGCGGACCAGAGAAGGAACCCCGCTGGCGGAGTGTGCCTCGAAGACTTCCTTCGTGCTGTTGCGGGTGCCGGATCGGTCGCCTGATTTTCTTCGCTACCTCCGCGATGGCGGTTTGATCGTTGGCGCGAAGGGAACGGTGATGGAGAACCAGCCCTCGGCGGGCATTGTGGCGGTTGAGGTCGGTGGTCGCGCAGTCAGCCTCAGCCGGGAAATGGCGGCCAGCGTGTTGGTGCGCCCGGTTTAGCGAATCTTGCCGGGGCGGCCACGGTTTGCGTTTCGGCTTCTTGCGCATGCCCCAATAGTCTGGCTTCCTTCCTGCCATAGGCTTCTTCGGCCACTTTTGACCAACGATTGTTTTTGGGTTGCCAAAACCTATAATTTGAGGAACCTGGAAAATGTGCGCCTGAATCGGATCGTGCCGGGGGTGCGATGAGAATGGGGAGACCAGAAGGTCAGCGGGCAAACATCGACGATTCAGACTGCATCTACACGTCGGCGAATAGCGGCCGCGCTGTGGCTCCATCGATCGGCCACGTCTCATTGGAAGGAGTGCATGGCAGCGTGGAACTGCCCGACCATCAGGCCGGCTTCTGGCCGCAGTGGTGGGCATTCTCGGGACCGGCGATTCTTGTCAGCGTCGGCTATATGGACCCTGGCAACTGGGGCACCGACCTGCAAGGTGGCGCTCAGTTCAAGTATGGGCTGTTGTGGGTCGTCGGCATGGCCAGCCTGATGGCCATCTTTATGCAGGTGATCGCTGCCCGTTTGGGCGCGGTGACGGGCAAGGACCTTGCCCAATGCTGCCGTGACTGGTATCCGCGGTGGACGCGCTGGCCCAACTGGCTGGTGTGCGAGGTGGCCATCGGCGCCTGCGACCTGGCCGAGGTGCTGGGCAGCGCCGTGGCCCTGAACCTGTTGTTCCATATTCCGCTGCTGTGGGCCATCATCATCACCGCCCTGGACGT
>Ga0181520_10006433_pt1 | contig 17953 bp, 21 predicted proteins | sample PEATcosm2014_Bin_29_FD_132451 | JGI IMG/M metagenome (GOLD analysis project Ga0181520, IMG submission 132451) | Peatland microbial communities from MTU Mesocosm Facility, Houghton, MI, USA - PEATcosm2014_Bin02_30_metaG | ecosystem: Environmental > Terrestrial > Soil > Wetlands > Peat | place... | reverse complement strand
ACTCGGATGCCGGGATAGAGTTGCGCAAGGAGTTTTCCCTCGAGCGTATCCTTCCGGCCCAGTTTGCTGGCCTTGCGGGTCACTTCTCCATTCGCATCGATCTTCAACTCAAGAATGAGCTTCGATTCGCCTGTCGTGTTTTGTGGCCTTGTCGCTGTCATCTTTTCTCCTCACTTGTCTGGCGTGCCAGTTGAGTGAATGAGAGTCTTGGTTGTCCCGGTCCCTCATTCCTTCTCGCTTGGTTGCCCGTGTCAGGGGTGAATGTTGACCGAACCCAAGTTTCAAGAATGAAAACCGGGTCAGCATGGAATTCCTCATCGCGGATGCGTTGAGGGTTCAAGAGAGGCTGACAGTGACCCCGACAAAAGTAACTTTGCCTGAAGGTGTATCTCCTCTTTGAAACTCGTTGCTGACCTCGTTTGCCCGCTACTTTTCGAGCGGGCGTTTTACCAAAATCGGATTGCCTCCCTGCACCTCAGCCTCCGCGCGGAAAGCGGTAACCACATAGATCACGCCTCCCTTCGACCGAAAGGCTTTGATCAAGGCGTCACTTTCGCTCTGTGCCTCCTCGCCAAGTTCCGGTTTGGCCGGCGTCGATCCATCCTTGGCCAGGAAGTACCGCGCAACCTCTTCTGGCGCACGCGACTTACGAGTACGCTTCGGTGCTCCAGGATTGACTGCGCCATTTGCCAACTGTGGCCGGCCGTCTAGCGTCGGCTTTGCAACTGCTGGTTCCATCTCGCTCCTCCGTTACTCCTGTCCAACTACGCCGTCTGGCGCGGCCAGGATGCGGTCACGGCGCTCGCCATCAATCGGGCGCTCACTGTACTCGGCAATCCAGAGCCCGTCCGGATTGACATCGGTCCTGCGGTCGGCGATCAGGCGCACCCGATACTCATTGACGAAGTGATCTGTGACCTCCGAGCCGTTCGATACATGATGTACGTCCTTGACCCCATAGACCAGAAACGTCAGCGGTTCTCCCGGCTCGGTTTCGATCTCACGCAGATGAAAGACGGATTGGATCTGGTCGTCATCGACTTTTCCGCGCGTGTTGTCGTCGGCCATCGCCTTCATGGTGTAGCTGCGCAGATTGCGGGTCATCATGTTGAGGCTTGCGGCCCAACGCTCATCGACGTTGGAAGGCGCGTAGTTGAGGTAGCTATCAAGAAACCGCTTTACGAACGCCTGGTCGAGAAAGGCATCTGTCCCGGTACTTCCAGCCGATGCGCCTCCCTTTGTTGGTTGGCCGACAACCACCGCATCGCCATTCGCGCCGATGCGGATCACCGTAGGCGGCTGCATGCGAACAAAGACCGCAAGCCCCAGCGCAACCAGAGCCACTGGAATCGTCAAGAATGCCAACAGCCACGCCCGGTTGGCGTTTGCCGTTAACGCTCCATCCACCTCGTAATACTTGGGGCGTGCATCGAGTTCGCTCCCTTGCATAACTGCCTTTGCATTTGCCATCGTTGATCTCCTCTCGAAGACTCTCTCAGTCGCTTGCCTTTCCAGCGTTGTCGATTGCTCTTCTTCCGGTAACAGCGGCCTGCGTAGCCACTCGCGCCGTATGGTAGGCACCCCAGGTGGCAATTCCATCCCGGCGTGGATGAGGAGCATACGAACTCCAGGCCCACGGATTTCCACGGTTCACACTCGCGAATGTTGGGGCAGCCGAACGCGACCGGAAGCCGGAGCCGGAACCGGACCCGGAACCGGAACCGGAGCCGCGGACGGGAGCGGGACTCTGCTGCGCGCCCGTGCTGTCCTCTCTATCACTGGCAAGTTCGCCGTGCCCGGCGGCACTCATCAAGGAACTGCGCATATGACCCGCATGACTCTCAGCGGTAGGTGAGCCATCATCCATCTGTTCTGTACCATCTGAAACTTCTGCCGATGTATTTCTGGCTTTCGTGTCCATTGCGGGTTGGTTGCCTGCGCTTGTGGACGAACCGCCCGGACTGACTCCGCGTTGAGATGGCACTGGCTGATTGCCACTGCCCATCCCCGCAGGCGGCTTGCCACCTGCACTAACCACCCCGGCGCTACTTGCGGCATTGCCAGAGGCGCCCGCTGCACTCCCGGCACTTGCTGCCGCCGCGCCAACGGCCGCGCCCTCGATGGCTGCTGTACCCGCAGTAATGGCCGTAACCGCGGCTCCAATCAGCATGCCTGCCGTCGAGCCAACATCGCCGGATACGATTCGTTTGGCCATGAATGGAATCACGGCAATGGCCAGGGAGAAGATGATGCTGGCGAAACCGATCAGGAACGATCCTTCAAGGCTGCCCAGACCTCCCAGAAAACTGTTCTGGCTGAGCATCTGGCCTACCTGGCCCATCTGCACCGCGCTCAATAGCGCGCCGAAGCCGCCATATAGAATCGGCCAGGCATTCCAAATGAAGACGTTCTCGACATATGCCTTGGCGATGCGGTTGGTCGCTCCCAGTGGCATCAGCGAGATGACCAGTGGGCCAAAGATGTACAGAATGCTTCCGTAGAGGATGTAGAAGAATCCGAAGATCACGATCACAAGCGGATAGAGAAGATAGGCAACCAGAATAAGAATGGCGTCGATCAAGCCGGCGATCGAGCCGGTGACGAGACCCCACATCTGCTGGAAACCAACCTGGCTGAACTGCGTCTGGATGTCGTTCCTCCAGTTATCCAGCAGGTTGAGCGCCCCAGAAGCATTGCTTATCCAATTGCCGGCGTTGACGAAGCCCTGATTGATCGTCGTAAAGACGGCGTGGTAGTTCATCACTACCACTGCCGTCGCAACGTACTTGATGAGGCTCGCTCCCAGGCCGCGCACATCGCCGCCGTGGAGCGCGGACTGATAAACCTGCCAGAGAAACCCAACAACAAGAATGACGTAGCCCACGTTCTGCATTCCTGACGTGATGCTGGTCGAGTCGATCCCTGAGACAGCCTGCGTCAGAAATTGCTCAAAGAGATTCAGTTGCGACGAATCGATCAACGCAAGCGAGATCACGCCGGGATGGAGAACGGAAAGCATCATCGAAGATCACCTGTTCGTCAAAACACCATTGATTACGCCGTTGCTGTTTGTCGAGTCCGTTGCCGCCAACTTCGACGCCTTGCTCTGATTGGCAATATCGATTCCGCGCGTGCGCATCAGCTCGGCAAGAGCCGACTGCGTGTACGCGTTCGCTCGCACAACCCAGACATCTGCTTCGGCTTCGATAATCGGTGCGCTCCCCGGAGCCGCGGCGGAAATCTGCTGGCCCATTTTGTCCGCTTCAGCCAACTCAGCATCCGCCAGTGCATCAATCTGGATGGCGCGCTTCATCGCGTCCTGCGCCTGCGCATCCGTCATGTCGGTCATGTTGCGAATCTGCGGCGATGCGGCATTCTGCGCCATGACCACCCCGTACACGTTTTGAAACTGCGGCGAAACGGTTGAAACATTCGCCGCATTGCGGGAGAGCAGAATCGATTCAAGATTCCGCGACTGCGGCAGCGTTGCGCTCGATACGTTGCCCTTGAACAAGGTGCTTACCTGGCTGAATTGGCTCTCGAACTGGGTGACTGAGTTCTTGGCCTGGTTGATCGCTGCGATCGGGTAGACAACCTCCTGCTCATACTTAGCGACAGTCTGCTGTGTCTGATTGATCGTCTTGAGCGGCGCAGCCACATACGTGCTCATCAAGGACTCAACCTTCGACAACGCCGCCATGATTGCGGCGAGATCGATTCCGAATTGCCCGTTGGCGCGGCCCGGAGTGAGCATCAGAGCAATCACCGCCACGGCGACCGCATTCCATACGGTTGGCCGATACCATGGATGATCCTTGGGCTGATCGGTTTCTGTGCTCTGCGCCAGCCGCACTGTTTCAGCGGCGATTGGCTCTCTGCGGCGCCAGAAGAAAGGCTTCCGCACCTTGGTCGTCTTGTTATTCATGTCTGCCATCGAGGTGTCTCCTTACCGGCTAAGTGTGCCGGTGACAAGACTGTTGATTGCACTCGCCGCCGTCGCCTTCCGCTTTACCAGCACATTGTCATGCGCAATGCGGCCGGCTTCCTGACGCAGTTCCGCTGCAAGCATCTTTTGCATGAATGCCTGGCAACGAAGGTTGGCAACCTGGGCCTGCGCGGTTATGAAGGGCGTTGACCCTGGAGTGCTGACCGCCGCCTGATTCTCCATCTGGTTGGCGGTCGCAAGAATGACGTTTTGGCCCTGGTCCGAAATGAGTGTGGTCTTCAGGGTTTCCTGCCCCAGAGCATCGTCAATGTCCATCATCACGCGATCCTGCGGAGAGGCAGTGTTCACCGGCGGAACCGTCCCATAGTTCGTCGCGAAGCTCGCCTGAAGAGCCGGAATCTGTGCCGACTGCCGGCTGTGCAGAATCGTCTCCAGTTGCTGAGGACCAGCAAGGGTCGCACTGGGCGAAGACAGACTGAAGACCTGCGTCATGTAGCTGCGATAGCTCGTGATCGAACTCGACACAAAGCCGCGCGCCTGGTTTACCAGCGCCAAGGGCCACACTGTTTGCTGGTACAACTGCTGTACCTCTTGGGTCACCTGATTGATTTCGCTGAGCGCCGACCCCATGTCGTTCTGAATGGTGCCGAAGAGTTCATCGAAGATGTCGAGGATGCCTGCATGGGCCCGCGATGGAAGCGTCAGCGCCACAGCCAGCGCCAGGGTTCCTCCGACCAGCCACTTCCACCGTTTGCTCTGATAGATCGATTCATGTCCAGCCCGATAGGGCACACCATTCAGCAAAGAGTCGTCTTGGGATTCGAGATTTGTGCTGTTCATTGCGTCACTACCTCCTGAACTTCGCCTGAAAGTTCTTCCGGGAGCGGAGCCAACTCCGCCAATCCGCGCGGATACCGCGTGGCAAGCGCCTCGTAGGCCGCAATCAGCGGAATGCCCGCGCGCCTGGCCAGCCACCACCTGCGATAGGTCCGCTCACGGGGATATGTGGTTGTGATCCAGTAGTCGACCGGGCTCGGCACAATGCGGATCGCGTGTGTTGACTCGGCCTTTTCGCCGATAGCGATTAGGAACTCGGCGCTGTGCCCTTTCTTCGGATGGGCGAACGTCCTGATCTGGTTCAATGCCGTCTCGTTCAGATGGAGGTGATCTCTGAGCGCTCGCATATCGCCCGGCTGCTTCCCGATGATCTTGGTCGTAGCGTTCTTGACGATGCCCGCGCCATGCTCGTTCGGCTTGTCGGGAGTGCCAACGAAATCCTCCGGCGTCTGGCTGATTCCCCAAACGCTGGCATTGCGCTTGCGGGCTGTGCGGAAGAGTTGCACGACAACAGAGGCCAGGATCGGCGACTCCAGAAGCGCCCAGCACTCATCGAGCAGAACGATGCTCGGCTGCCCGGTCCAACCGGAAGCCCGGTGCGTAGCCGTATGCGCGATCAACAGGCTCATTGCGCGCTCAAGCCGCGGATCGTCCTTCAGCTTCTCGACATTGAAGTAGAGCCATGGGTTGTCGAGCTGAATCGTCGTCGGCCGGTCGAAAAGCTTTGCATACGGCCCTTCGTCCACCCAGGCCCGCAGCTTGGTCGAGGCCATCTGTGCCATGGCGTTGATCTTCTGATTCCGGTCCCGATCCTGCCAGTGCGCCAACTCCGCGGCCAGATCCCCAAACAATGGAATCGGGTTCGAGCTTTTGGCGCCGCACCGCTTGTAGGTGGCCGCAATCGCTTCGAGCAGCACACTGTCCAAGAGATCAATGTCGAGGTCGGGCGGCGTATTCTCGCCCAGCATGTGCCGCGTCAGATTCTTCAGAAACGAAAGTTGGTCGTTCGATGGCTTTTCTTCATTCTTGGGCAGATCCCAAGGATTGATCGTCTGATCGCTGTCGAGCGACATCTGAATCATTTCGCCGCCCATCAGCTCGACCAACGGCTGATAGGAGTCCCCGCGCTCCAGGATCGAGATCAACGCATTCGCGCGGGCGGCCATCAAAAGCATCTGTTGCGCGGCCAGCGTCTTGCCGCCTCCGCTCTTGGCCATTAGCAGGCCATTCGCATCCGAGAGATCGGGATCGAACATCGAATAGGGAATCAGTTGCCGGTAAGGTGTCTCGAAGAGAATCAGCGGACTCTTGCGAGTGCCCGTCCAGGGCATCTCGACGGGGATAAGGTCGGCGGCGTTCGGTGTGAGCATGTCCTGCTCGCGTTTGTCGCTCTCACCCATTCCCGGCAGCGTCCCGATAAAGATGCGGCGCTTGGCAATCGTTTCGACGACGGCCTTTGCGCCATTCATATGGGTGAAGGCGTTCAAAACTTCCTGGGTACGATTGGCCAGATCGCGCTCCGCCCGTTCAAGATCCCCGAAGGTCACCGCCGGCTGAGAGGTGCGCACAACAACCGACAGGCTCAGTTTCGCGGTCTTGAGCGAACTCGAAATGATGTCCCGCTGTACCTGCATCAACTGAGCCTGCGCCACCTCGGCCTCTGGATTCGATTTGAAGTTGCCGTTTGCGTCCTTCTGAGCGGCAATCATCTTCTGCAGGCGCTTCTTGTACCCCTTGAGCACCTTCACCTGGTCGGGGACAACCACCTGCGCACTGATGACTACCGGGAAACCCAACGTCGAGAATCTTTGCAGCACCCCTGGAAATGTCGCGTCGGGCAGCTCCTTGAGGCTCACCACTGAATAGAGATATCCATCGACGTTCAGGTACGTTTCCGTCTCGTTCAGGATGCTCGCCTCTATAGCCTGCTCGCGTGCGGAGCGGTACTGGATCAGATCCTCGCCTGGATAGTAAGGGCGTCGATCGCGCCGCGTCGGGTGCTGCGCGTGCTTCAGTTCCTCGAAGAGTTCCTGCGTCGCGAGCCTACGCGGTGAGAGGTTGGCTGTCTCCATCGAGCTTTCAATGCCACGCAGAATCGATTCCAACTCGGCGAGATAGGTATCGTGTTCCTTGCGCGTCCGCTGGATCGCCTTCTTCTGGCTGAGCGCGAAGCCGCCAAGGCGCCGATTCTGCTGCGCTGAGTGATAGAGCTTGGCATGGACGCGCGGATCCCAGATGAAGTACACATGGAGGCGGTTCTCAAAGTAGAATCCGCTCTGTTCCTTTCGCTGCCACATCCTGAGCCGGTGCGTGTCGAGCGCCATGACCTCTGATTGTTGCGTGCGCTGCTGATTCACATAGTCATCGAACAGGAAGCCAAGGTGCTCTGATATCTCGTACCGAAACTGAATCCGCATGCTCACATCGGGCACTCCGCGGATCAGCGCCTCCAGCATCGACTTTGCTTGATTCCTGTCCTCATCCGTGGCGAAGTAGGAGAGCACGCCCTTCAATTCATAGCCAGCAACAAAGGCGCCATTCGTGCGCACCATGATGTTGTCGCCCTGGGGCAAGTCGCGGAGCGGCAACAACTCGCATACTGCGGGAACTTTGAGCTTCTTATCGTGTTCCGCGTAGGTCATTGGCATACGGCATCCCTCTCCACGGTGTTGCGTCTTATTGCGACGCATTTCTCTCCTCGCAGTCCTTCCTCTGCAACCTTGGCAAGCAGAGCGAACTCCTGGTGGAACTTTGCTGCAAAGATGACGCTCGCAAAAACGGCCCGTGCGGCCTCAGTATCCAGGTTGAGCGCCACTGTGCCATCGTTGTGCATTTTGAACGAAGCCCGCATACTTCTATTCCTCAACTTCCGTGATGTAAGGTTGCAGCAACTCCGAATCTCGCTCAAGTGCGCACCATGCGTGCGGCGCTACAATCGACTTGATGAGGTCCATCAGATAGCCGCGAGGCTTGCCATACTTGAACAGGATCAGGAATGGCACGGCGAGCAGCGGCACTACAAACTCCATGAACAGACTCAGCGGCATCCCCAGAACCTTTGCGTTCCCGGTGACGAAGTGCCCGAAGATGTTCATCAGCGCAGCAAGCGCCAGCACCAGGATCAGGTCCTCGAACTCAAGTCCAAGAAACGTCACCTTGGTATGCAGGTTGCGGTGAACGGGCGTTAGATCGAGACTCATGTAGGTCTCCTTCTTTTGGTTCTCCTCAGATTCCATGTGCTTGCGTGACCATTGACTCGGCAAAGCGGACGATTCCCGAAACCATCAAGGCGCCCATCGCGGCGATGAACTTGCGTATCCATGTCGAACCTGGGTAGATCTCCGAGACCACCCCGCCCATGTGCATCGCCATCGCCGCAAGTTGCGTGAGCGCGAAGACCGGTAGGATCACGTTTGCGATCCAGTTCACCAGGTTCATGACCGCGGTCCAATAGCCGTCTGCGCTTGTGGGACCTGCGTTCTGCACAAAGCCTTCAAGGGCGCGCAGCATCCCAGAACACATCAACGAAGCAAAGCCTCCATAGAGAAGCTGCTCGAACTGTCCGCCCTTGCTATAGCGATAGACCGCTCCGGCAAAGAATGCACCGGCCATCGTCGGCATCATGACGTTCCCGGCCCAAGAGGCAAGGTTCACAATCGCACCATCGAGACTCATCGCTTCCTCCTCACGCGGCCATCGCCTGAAAGAGTTTGAGCAGACCGGTCACACCAAGAAACCCGATCGCCGAAAAGACAAGCCGCGTCCACGGCCTGTGCCGCACATAGTTAATGACCGCTCCAACACACGCCAAACCGGCCGCCGCGGGCATGATTTGCCCCACAATGTAGTTCCAGAGCGAGCCGAGCATATCGGTCGTTGCGTATTGGCCGCCGGAGTTCCATCCTTGAAAGAGTTGCATCGTAGCCGAGAGTGTCATCAGAAACAGCGCGGCGATGATCGAAGCCAACGGATTCTCACCTGCCGCTGTATCTAGCGTTGCCTTGAGCACGAAATACCCGGCAATGACCGGCACCAGCTTGGCGACAATGATTTGATTGACGAAGTTCTTGAAGACCGACTCCATGCTGGCAAGCCAACTCGTTCCAACCGATCCGCTCGCCGATGGAACGGTGATGCCCTGCGCCGCAATCCACGAGAGAAGCTGCGGTAGTGTCAGCAAAATCACAGTCCATAGCACCCAGCGTCCAGTTTTGCCGTTCACATGGAAGTTGGTGCCTCCTTCATGCCGCAGGCTCACCCCCGCGGCAGCCAGCGTACAGAACGCCGCGGGTACCGCGAGATCGAACAGCAGTTGAAGAAGGTCGGAAAGGAATTGCGGCACAGGCATCTTGTTGACTCCCTACTGAATGCCCTGTGCTTGCGTGATAAAGCCCTCGGCCATGCGTCCGAGGCCGGAGATCACGAGCAGTGCCACACCCGTAACACCCCAACCCAGATAACCGCGGCCACTCTTGAAATGCCAGCCTGCGACACCGAGGCAGGCAATCGCAATTACAGGAGCAATCACGTTGCAGCCCCAGTTCACGATGTTGAGGACCGTGCCTTCAACGGTGGTCGCCTGTTGGCCCAGCACCGCCTTGCCGAACTGTGGCGAAGTGCCGAGGTTCTGCGCAACCGCGGTGAAGGGCGCGGCGAGATTACCGGCAAGAATGATCCCGAGCGCGAAGAGCAGAGAAATGCGTTTCCAGTTGATCGCGCCGGGATGCTGAAAGGTTGATTGAGATACGGCGGGTGCTGTCGAGCCCCGCCAGAAGGCCAATGCGGTTTTCATGACTCTCTCTCCTGGACGCGGCTGCTCGGGGCATCCGTGTCAGGAGAGAACTTGAGGCCTAATCGAAACTCGGTCAACCTGGCCGGCTAATCTTGATCGGCATCGCTATATATAAGGTTGCAGATTGGGAGAATGGGAATTCATTCTGAATGCAGTTGTGCGGCCATATCCAGTCACACAAATTCGGGACATCGAGCCGAAGGTCTGACAGAGAGCGGCTCGCTAGTCGCAAATGCTAACCAAATTCCCGCGATGCCAAGAGGAAGCCTCGCAGGCAATCGAATCTTCCGTCGCTGAAACGCCGAAGGCGTCATGCGGAAATATGTCAAACGCACAACGACATATCGGGACCGTTTATTGGTTAAACGCACATTGACATAGTGGGACCGATCTTTAGTCAAACGCACATTGACATATCGGGAACGATGATTCGTCATCCTCGAATCGAGGAATGATATTGGGGCCAAGCGCAGGTACAAGATTTGTGGACTCTGGCCGAACAGGATGCTCGTCTGGCGCAACCTATTGAAAATAAACAGCGTGCCGTGATCTATGTACTGTTGGTCTCCAATGGTTCTTGATAAATCTTGTCTGGTTCTACCCATCATGTATCAATATCCGCGCAAATAGCGGATATTGATAAATATACGAGACTTGCCGTGTGTTGACATCTCCGCAAACTATGCGGATAATCCGACATGAGGCATTATGGGCGCTGAACTCTCCTCTCACCTGTCAGAACTGCTTGCACGCGGCGAGGTCTTCTTCTCCAGTGAGAAGGCTGAGCAGAGCCTTGGACTCGGCCATGGTGCATTCCTGGATGCTGCGGAACGCCTCCAAAAGCAGAAGAAACTTGTTCGGCTCCGGCGCGGCAATTACGTGGTTGTCCCGCCGCAATTCGGTCCGTGGGGCGCGCCTCCGCCATCCTGGTACATTGATGCCCTGATGCGGCATGAGTCGTCTCCCTACTATGTTGGCTTGCTGAAAGCCGCAGAAATCCACGGTGCAACCCATCAGGCAGTGCTGGAATTCCAAATCGTTGCTGAAAAGCGAGTGCCAAATATGCAGGTTGGCCGCTCGTTGCTGTCCTTCTACTATCGAAAGCAGCTTGCTCCTATCTCGCAAGCAATAGCGGACCACAAGACGGACACGGGATCGATGAAAGTCTCTTCTGTCGAACTAACCTCATTGGACTTATTGCGGTACCCGTACGCAAGCGCAGGTCTCGACAATATCGTCACGGTTCTTGCCGACCTTGGAGAAAAGATCGATCCTGAAAAGCTGGCATCTGTGTCGGTGTCGTTTCCAAAATCTGTTGTTCAGCGCCTGGGGCATCTGTTGGATCAACTTAGCTATGCGGACGCTACGCAACCGATGCTGCGCGAACTCCTCCGAGAGCAGCTGCCTCCCTGGGTTGAACTCGATCCAGAAGAAGTTGCCGAGCCTCAACTTGCGCCAAAATGCATCGAGAGAGATAAACGGTGGAACGTCGTTGTTCGCCGCAAGCCGGAGGTCGATGAATGATTCCGATGATGAACATCATTGCCTGGAGCCATCGAGCACCTTGGCCAGAGATGCGTCAGGTAGAGCAGGATTTGATCATTAGTAGGGCCATCGTGGCGATCTTCTCCGACCAGCATCTTCAGAAACAACTTCGCTTTCGTGGTGGCACGGCCCTCAACAAATTGCACTTTCCTGAGCCCTTTCGCTATTCCGAAGATATTGATCTCGTTCGCACTGAGTCCGGCCCCATTGGCCAAGTCCTTGACCGCATACGCGATGTGCTGGAGCCTTGGCTCGGCAGAGCGAACTTCGATCAGAGTCCTGTTGCGCCGAAGCTGAGGTTCAAGGTTGCGGCGGAAGATACTGCTTCTACTGCACAGATACGTCTCAAACTCGAGATCAACACTGCGGAAACGACAGCCTATGATCCGCCCCGCAGCGCACCGTTTCGCGTCGAGAACCCCTGGTTCACCGGCGCGGCAGAGGTCATGACGTTTACAACGGAAGAAATGCTGGCGACGAAACTTCGTGCACTGTTACAGAGGGAAAAAGGGCGCGACCTGTTCGATCTTGCCCATGCGCTGGACGTGTTCAAAGACCTGAATCGGGTACGCCTGCTCGAATGCTTCAACCTCTATCTGGAGAGGTCCAACGTGAAGATCCTGCGGGCTGAAGCAGAACAAAGAATGTTGGCAAAGTTGCGACGGCCGCGCTTCCTCGATGACATGAAGCCTCTGTTGCCGGCCACTGCGCTGAATCAATTCGGAGACGAATCGACGCAACAAGCCTTCTTGAAAGTATTCCACCAGCTCGTAGTAAAGCTTCCAGGAGAACCGTGGGCGAGAACGGATGAGTTTCTAAAACAATATGGAATGCTTTAGGATCGTCATCCTCAGCGGACCGCGTCCACTTCAACAGGCGGCGGCCCCGTTATTGATCCAATCCATCCCGGCAAATTCGCACGATGTTGTGTCAAACGCACATCGACATATCGGGGCCGATTATTAGTCAACCGCACATTGACATAATGGGACCGATTATCGGTCAAACGCACAACGACACAACGGGAACGATTCTATGTCAAGCATTGACCTGCGATCGCGCAGATGGGACTGCTGTTTGGACCCTGAGACTTGTTGGGCACGGCATACGGCTGTTGGCTCGTAGCTGTCTCAGCACACAACCGCTCCAATCCATGAGCAGGCAAAGAAATGCCCCGGCTCTGACGCCGGGGCATTTCAGACGGATGTTGCGCGTCTATTGGCCTGCCACTCGATGCAACCCCGCCTGACTCTCTTCATGCTTGGTAAAGACGATATAGATCTTCGTATCGGCCGGGACCGAGACGATCACCCGGCTGATAGCATTCAGGCTCATCAGTTCGGAGTCGCCAGCGTTGCCGACGTTCTCCGCAACTTGTCCGCGTAGGAGATCTCCTTCAGAGAACGCGGCGCTGGAGTTGTTGCCGACCAGCATCGCGGCCAACGAACCAACACCAGACGCCGCCTTAATCAAGAAGTTCTTCCCCGTGTTCTTCCCGTACACGGTTCCTTTAATAGGGCCGAGATCAAGCCCCGTCCCGATCGCCTCAATCTTCTCCCGTTGCCCGTCCAACAACTCAATCTCATCGAACTTCACGCCAACAAATCCGGACCTGTCCGCCTGCTGCAACTGCCCGTAGACGCGAGCGCCGGCCGGAACTACGATGCGGTCCCCAATGGCGTAGGTGTACTCGACAACGGCGACAACCGGAGCCTCCACCGCACTCGAAATCTGCGTTTCGAGCTTCGCCTCAATCCGCGAGCCAGGCGTCATCTCCAGCACCGGAGCAGCATCCAACGGTGCGCGAGTCGCAGTGTTTGAAGGCTGTGACTGGGCCGGAACGCGTACAAAGACCAGCGATGACTCCTTCAACGCATTTTGCGATTGTTGCGTCTGTGCAGAAGGAGCGTGGTTGGATTCACCATATGGCTTTGGCTCTTCCCACGTCTGCTGCGTATCGGAAAACGATGGAATGTCGCCCAAGGAATTGACGCCCGTTGTGTTGGACCTCGCTGCGCTTCCTGCGCGAGCCTTTCCAAGCAACGCTGGTCCCGCACTTTCCCCTGTACCCGACGCCGGAGTACTGGTGCGCTTGATGTCTCCCGGATGCACCTGCCCACTCGTGTCCTCCTGAACGTCGGTGTGGACGGTCTCCATCAGTGGAGTGACACTACCCTTGGGTTGGCTTGGCGCTGACTGCAGTACCGAATGGCTTGGCTGTTTATCGGCCGTCTTCTTCGATGTAGAAGAGTGGTTGACGAGGCTGGTCAAGGCAAAGAAGAGCACGGCAACCAGTAGCCCGCCGCCCAGCAGAATCAGCTTGCTCTTTTCAATGCCAGGCTTGCCGTTGAGAGCTTCCCTCGTTGCACGGCCTTCGGCTTGTTGTACATCGGCATGGTCTTCAATCAACGTGGGTTCAGTTGGAAGCGGAGGGCGCGGACGCGGCAGTTCCGCGGGTTGCTCTTCCGTAGACTCGTCGATGCTTACAGGGACGAGTCGTGACCCATTGCTTTCGTTGCTATTCATGGCGTCTCCTTTCTACTGTGTCCCACCAGCGATGGGCGGTGTGAATGGCAAGCGGATCAGTACGGGCCGGTCCACCTGGTCGGCCTGCGCAATTTGGAGGAAGAGTTTCTCTGTCGATTGCTTGAAGTTCGGACGGTCAAAGACGACGACTCCATCGGCGCGCGCACCCGCTTCGATCCTAGTCTCGCTCAAGCGGTAGTCGCGAATCTGAAGCTGATCGGCGGTTAGGCTCTTACCTTCCTTCTTTTTCTTCTTCTTGACCGCGCGTCCGCTGATCTGGATCTGCGGCGGCACAACCTCTACCGGCTGATCGGATGCATTAAAGATCGAGAACGAAACCACCGTCTCATTGCTCCATTGCCGGACGTCGCCGAGTGAGGTCTCGATCTGCCTGCCCTCCCATTTCGTCCAACCCGGAGCGTTGATGCGCACCTGCTGTTCATACTCTTCGTCGACCGCTGAGAGCGGCTTCGCTGTTGCGGGAATTCGTGGCAAAGCAGGAGAGGTCGCGGTTCCTGTGACCTCGAGTCTCGCGTGCTCCATTGCGGCGCTGGCAGGGATCAGAAAACTCCTCGGCATGCGGTATTCAATCAAGAAGTCGACCGGCAGAGCAGCCCCGCTCCCACCGGCGCCATCGCTGATCAATTCAAGCGTCACGTGCTGGCCGGATTTGGTCGCGATCAAAAGATTCGACTCGGCAGCCTCTCGCGTGATCGGCTTGACGTAAACGTACTCCGGCTCACCTTCGTTATGTTCCGCCTTGAAGGAACCTGGACTACCGAGAATCACCGACGTGATCTCTTCCGGCATATGAATCACCGACTCGAACTCCGGTCGCAGGTGCAATGTCGTCACCTCCGAAGGGTTGATGGGGATCGTCGCAACGCGCGGCTTGACGGCGTTATCGGCAGCGAACAGACGCAGTGGAAGCAGCACTACGATAGGGAATAACCAACGAAGTCTCATAGGGATTCACCTCCTGTGGAATGAGTTTGCAGCGAGCTTGCGCGCCACATAATGGCGCCGAACCGCCTCGACGTAAGCGACGACATCCGGGTTGTTGTAGTAGAGTTGCCGCTTGCCGACCCATCGGTCCCCGGCATAATAGGCCGCGGCCACAAGCCTTAGATCGCCGTGGAACTCCCACATCAGCGTGGTCAAATAGCGCGTTCCCGCCGCAATGTTCTGCTCAGGATCGAAGGGATGGTAAGCGCCAAAGCGCCGCGCCGTCTCCGGCATCAGTTGCATCAGACCGAGAGCACCCTTGCTGGATACGGCGCGTGGATTCCACCGCGACTCGACATCGATCAGTGCGGCAACCAACTCCGCGGGCACGCCGTAATGTCTGGCATAGTGCTGAACGCAGCTTTCGGCCAGAGCAGTGTTCGCCTGTCCCCAGCCAGCCTGCTGAGCCACCAGAAGAAAAGCAAGAAGCCATTTCATGGGACGGCGCCTCCTGAATGATCAAGGTCCAGCGCATAACGCGCCCCATCGACAAGCAGACTTCGGAATCCCTCGCGCAGGAGCAGATGGCGACGGTCCTTTTCCGTCTTGGCCAGGAACGGCAACAATATGTCTCGCTGCTCCTCTGTAACGTGATCGGCGCCGAGCAACTGCAACGCATTGGCGAAGTCGATCATTTCGGAGACAGACGGCGGCTTCTCTAACGAGTAGTTGCGGAACGAACGCGCAATGCCGGCAATTTCCCGGTGAAACGCTATGCTCGCCCCCGGTGTCCGGCTAGCGATGATCTCCGCCTCACGCTCCGGCGTCGGATGCTCGACCCGCACATACAAACTGCGCCGCCGGATCGGGTCACCCAGGCGCCGCTCTTCATTGCTGGTGAGGACCACGAACGGAATGCTTTTGGCTTCAACCGTCCCAAACTCGGGAATCGAGAGCTGCCAGGCTGAAAGGATTTCAAGCAGCAAAGCCTCAAAACCTTCGTCCACCTTGTCGATTTCATCGATCAGCAGCACGCATGGCTTCTCGCATTCGAGAGCACGCATGAGCGGGCCGGGCCGAAAGAAGTCGCGGCCCTTGAGGTTGGCCTGCAACTCGCGCCAGTTCCCCGCCTTTCCATTCGTGTCCTGCCCCTTCGAGAACTCCAAGTAGAGCCGCTGAAGGCTCTCATCGAAGCGGCCAATGGCCTTATCTTCGGTGACGCCGCGGTAGCATTGGAGGCGCTCGATGTGCGTTCCGGCCGCCTGTGCAACCGAAACGGCGAGTTGCGTCTTGCCTGAGCCAGCGGGGCCTTCGAGCAGCAACGGCTTTTGCAACTTGGCAGCCAGGAAGACGATCCGGGTCATCACCGGATCAATGAAGTACCCGGTTGCCTTGAGCCGCTCCGTCAGTTCGTCGAACGATTCAAACATCCTGCCCCCTATTCGTCGGTGACAGGCTCGCTCAGGTTGCCAACTCGGTCAAATCCCAGGAGTGATTCAAACCGAGGGTTGATTCAGACCGATACGGGCGATTGAAATCGCCCGTATCGGCTACGCAGAGATTGCAAACTTGCTCCGCATAGCGCTTCTCACCGTGAATCTGCGCCCATTTCCGCCAGTAGGGAGTTCCGCGACCCAGGCCTCGATGTCTTCCGTGCGATATCGGACAAGAGGACCAACCTTCAGGTACTGCGGACCCTCTCCGCGTAGTCTCCAGCGTCTCAGGCACGCAAGGCTTACCTGGAGCGTTTCAGAAACCTGAACTTCCGTAAGAAGTGCATTCATATACTCTCCTTCATGCGTGGGGACCGATCGAGCGATGTGACCGAGACCTTAATTGACGTCAATATCTCGGTCAAATCGAACGCCTCACAATTCGTTGATTCATGGACTAACCGTTTTCCGGGTGTCTGCCGCGCTGAGCGAGGGCTGCATCGAGTGCATCGCGTTTGGCATTCATTCGAATGTGGCTGTAGTGCCGCAGCATCTGCCGCGAAACGTGTCCGGCAATCTGCATGATGGTTTCGTCCCCCGCGCCGCTTTCCGCCAATTCGGTGATGAGCGTGTGCCGGTTATCATGCCACCGGCCTTTCACTTTGGCATTTTTCCGGATGCTGTTCCAAGCGGTCTTCAACGATGTCACGTGGCGCGTTGGATCCGAGGGCATGGGCCGGCCAAACGCGAACAGATACCATTGATCCTGAATTTTTCCAAACCGCTCCTCATACCAGGCGCGATACTGAACAAGCGCGTCGTAAAGTTCCGAGTTCAGAGGAATCGTACGGCCTTCCCCCGCTTCAGTTTTTGCCCTACCTACGCAGAGGAATTTGGCCTCGAGGTCGATTTGCGCCCAGGTGAGAGTCTTGATTTCGGAGTCTCGTAGGGCAGCGTTTCGAGCCAGCACAAATGCTGCAAAGATATGCGGACTCTTCGACTTCCTGGCCTGAGTGCGAAGGCTTTCCGTCTCCGTGTCGTTGAAGGCCTTGCCGATCCCGTTCTGGACAGGCAACTTGAGCTGCTTGCTCTTCCGCAGTCGCGCCCGGATGACCTCCCCGGAGTCGCCGAGCATCTTCAAGAGAAAACGCACCTCTTCATTGATTGATTTCGGTGCGGCGCCCTCTCGTAGACGGCTCTCCTGATAATGGAGGACCGAAGATTCGTCGATGTCCACAATCAGTTTGGCGCCGAGCAGGCGCGAAACATGTCCAAGAGCGTATTGGGCGAATGTGGCAGACCGGTACCGGAGTTCATAGCCATCCAGATACTCGTCAATGATCTCTCTCAGGGCTCGAATTCGTTGCTGGCGGGTCTCTGTGATGTTGTTAAATCCAGCCTCCAAATCCCGCCTTCGTTGCTTCTCCGCTTCCTTGGCTACCGTCTTTGATGTTGATTTTGTGGACTCCCGGATCAGGCGTCCAGCGAAATAAAACTTGTACCACCAGACATCCCCTCGTTTGAAGACAGCCATCCTAGCCTCCTGTTTCTGCGTGAGGCGCCGGCGCAGATGCGATCGGCGCAAGTGGAGAGTCAAGCAGGAGGTGGATTCGTGCAAATCGGCAAGACGCGATTCTGTTGAACGGGAAGAGGGAAGAGGGGTTTGAGGCGGGAGCCACAACGCTGAGCAGGAGTGCTATCGATACAGCATCCGTTTTGAAACAGCGTGGGCACAAAAATGGGCACATTTGCTGTTTTTCGTACTTTTTCTGGATGCCCCTGAGTGCTCTAAGTTGTTGATTCTATTTGGCTCCTCAGGTAGGACTCGTTCCCTTCCTCGACTTCCTAACCTATTGAAAAAACGTAAGTTATTGAAAACATGCACCAAAAGATTTCGCCTATTTCGCAGGTTTCGCCTGCTTCATATTT
>Ga0181520_10006430_pt1 | contig 17962 bp, 20 predicted proteins | sample PEATcosm2014_Bin_29_FD_132451 | JGI IMG/M metagenome (GOLD analysis project Ga0181520, IMG submission 132451) | Peatland microbial communities from MTU Mesocosm Facility, Houghton, MI, USA - PEATcosm2014_Bin02_30_metaG | ecosystem: Environmental > Terrestrial > Soil > Wetlands > Peat | place... | reverse complement strand
GCAAAACTCTATTTGCGCTTCCAAGAAAAACTGGGAGATAAGGTAACATTAGAATAAATTACAAAAATGAATGGTCGGTGCCGTTGCTATGTCGGGACCTTTAAATAGTCAACATTAATGGGTTACGACGATATCATTTTCAATAAGTCCCGACAACGCAACAGAACCATGGCAGGTGTCTTTTAACTCCAATTAAAATCTGTCCTTGAGGATTTTCCTTAAGGACTCTTTATCGGTCCAAAGATTGACATAACCAAGAGTCAAAAGTTGTCCGGAACCCGGGGCTGAGGATCCGGAAAACCGGACCGGTCGGATCGGATCGTTGATGGAAAGTTAATGAAATGATCAAACAAAATTTTCATGCGCGCAAGAATTTTAAAATACTCCTAATTAGGAGTATTTCTTCAAAAATGTTCGACACCCCCATCCGACTGTCCAGATAACGTACCATTAACAGGAGAGAAGTAAAAATAATTGAAATTAATTTAATTCCGGTAGAGCCGCCAGTATATGGCTCCCAGTACAATTGCTATTAAAATTCCCACTAGGACCGCAGGTACAAAATCCATATCAATCACCTCCGCTTAAATTACGATTTTTTAGAAGACAATTAAATATATTTTGGTAAGACCATCGTCGTAAGTGATTCTACAGAGACCTAATTCACCTAAGTGTAATTAGTAAATAATGCCGCGCACATAAGCCACTTCAAGTCTTCACTCAATACTCCACCATGCCGGACCATTGGCACCGCTGCACCTGTCTTTTGGGGGTATACGAATTCTTTAAAAGCCGAAAATGAGTTTCCTTGACAGTTAGGCAAGCCTGATGCCAATGGACCTGAGATCCCCCTGACATCCCCACAAAAAGATGGCTGTAAAAAAAGATTCAGGCCAGGCTCATCAGGTAATCGTACGCTTCGAGCGCGGCCTTTGCCCCTTCACCGGCAGCTATAATGATCTGCTTGCTCTTTACCGATGTCACATCGCCTGCCGCAAATACCCCGGGCCGGCTCGTGTGGCCGTCCACATCCACCACGATCTCCTTTTTCCCGTTGAGCTCCACCAGGCCATCAAAGATCTCCGTATTTGGCGTCCAGCCAACCTCGATAAAGACGCCATCAACATCAATGCGCTGTTCCCCCTGCCCCTCGGTTGCAATCGTGATATGCTGGAGGAACGGATCGCCGGCAAGCGCGGTGATCTGCGTGTGGAGGTGCACGGTAATGTTCTTTAGCCCTTCAAGCTTTTTTGCGTACACCGGATCCGCCTTGATTGTGCTCCGGACAAGCAGGCTCACGGAGGAGGCGATGCTGCTCATCTCAACGGCGGTCTGGAGCGCCGAGTTTCCGCCGCCCACAACAGCGATCTTCTTATCCTTAAAAAGCGGGCCATCGCAGGTCGAGCAGATGGACAGCCCGCGCCCGAGGTACTTCTCCTCGTTTTCAACCCCTAGTTTCCGGGGCTGTTTTCCCGGGGTGAGGATCAGGCTCTTTGCCTTCACGGAAAGGCCGGAAACGGTTGTTACCACAAACAGGTTCTCCTCCATTGTAACGCCGTTTACCCGGTCGAGCTCCAGGCGCACGTCAAGGGTCCGGACCTGCTCCTCGAACTTCTTCATCAAGTCTTCACCGGTGATCATCCGGTAGCCCATGTAATTCTCAATGGCCCACGATTCCAGCGCCTGCCCGCCAATACTCTCGGAAACAACGAGCGTTTTTAAGAGTTTGCGGGCGCAGTAGACCGCGGCAGTAAGTCCTCCCGGGCCGGCACCAACGATGATGACATCGTAGGTCTCTCCCGCTGCATGGGTCCCGAAAAGCTCGTTGAGCCTCTGGGAGTCAAAGCCGACAATCACCTCGTCATCAACGGTAATTACCGGTACGCCGCGCTGGCCTGAAAGCGCGATCATCTTCTGAGCCGCAGCGGTATCGGCGCCGACATCAATGGCGGTGTAGGGAACGCCGTACTTCTCCAGGAATGCCTTGGCCATCCGGCAGTACGGGCAATTTTTCGTGGAATAAACGGTGACCGTGCTCATCATGTGCGAAAAGGTTTGCCGCCGATATAAAGATTATGGAGGAGGAATATAGGCTCTAAAGCGCAAATTTCTTTTTATCGCACACCCCACTACCCCATGATACAAGAAGGTACACTCATGCCCGCCGTTACCCGTCGCACCTGTTTTTGGGGAATCTTCTGGTGTGGTATGCTGGTCCTGCTTCTCTGCACTGCCGGTGCCGCGGCTGCTTTGGATACGGCGGCCGGGCCGGTGGTGTACCTTACGTTCAACGAGGGCAGCGGCGCTCTTGCACTCGATGCGTCCGGCCACGGGAATACCGGGACCATTCATGGCAATGCATACCGGATTGATAACAGCGGCTGTGTACGGGCGCTTGTGCTTTCCGGCAATGGCAGTTATGTCTCCGTACCGTATACCCCCGCCAATCATCCCACGGAGGCTATCACGGTCTCGGCGTGGTTCTATGTCAATGATACGTCCCCGCAGACGCTTGTCTCAACCTATGCGGACGGCGGGGGATACCGGCTCGGATTTGATGAGGGAAACGACCTCTGGTGGACGCTCGGGCTTGACAATGTCCGGGGAAGTGCCTCGGTGGTGATCCCACATGAGGCCATCACACCCGGGCAGTGGCACCAGGTCACGGGATCGTACGACGGTCAGGTAGCCCGGATCTACCTGGACGGGATTCTCAAGAACCAGATAAATGCCACCGGTACAATCCGGTACTCCGACAGCAACGATATCCTGATCGGTGCAAATGCCGGGCCAAATGACCTGCCCGACCCGGATGCCCCGGAATACCTCAACGGGGCAATCGATGAGGTCAGGATCTACAACCGGTCACTTTCATACGGCGATGAGATGGATGATCGGTATGCCTGCTCTGCTGCCACCGGAACCGGGATCCTTTCCCTGCCTGCACCTCTCTCACCGGTATATCTCACTTCGGGTTCGGTTTCCCTTGCCCCCGGGGAGACAGCGACACGGAGGCTGACGTTTACCAACCAGAGCGAACAGGGCACCTGGCAGGTAACGGTTTCCCCTGGTTCACGACTTTCGGTGGATGCCTCGGATGCCTACCCCGATGTCTATACGGACGAATGGTACGTTGAGCTCAAAGACCAGGATACCCGGCTCTCCCGCATCGTTGCTTTCCCGGTTACCTACAATGCCCCGGCCACCGGAGTTATCGAATCGGGAAATGCCACCGTACTTGTCCATTACTTTGGTGGCCCGGGACGGTTCCCGGCAAGCGTGATCCTTACCTTCACCAGCTCTGCGGCACCGGAAAGCCCGGTCTCCACGCTGCCAAAGGAGATGCTCGAATATCCCATCATCGTGTTCTACTCGGCATCCTGGGTAACCCTGATCGCCCTTGTGGTGGTCATCGTCTGGGCTCACCGGCGGCACACCAAAAAAGAATAAAGTTATTTTTTCAGGGAGCACGGACTGCTGCCATGCCCCCGGACAGGTAAAAAAGATCACGGGGGGATTAAAGGGTGATTTCGCGGAACTGCTTCCCGAAAACCCCGCAGACCGGGCACTTGTCCGGTGCCTTCCCGATCTCGATGTTGCCGCAAACAGGGCAGAGATAGATTTTTTCCTTGCCCAGGTCATGGCCGGCTTTTATGGCGGCAAGCGCCTTTTTGTACAGGCCGGCGTGGATCTCTTCGGCCTTCATGGCATGGGTAAAGGCAAGTACCGCCTCACTCTTCTTCTCGGCCTCGGCCTCCTTGATAAAGCCGGGGTACATGACGGTGTACTCGTGAGTCTCCCCGGCAATACTGCCTTCGAGGTTCTTCTCGGTCGGGCCTACAGCACCGAGCACCTTGAGGAGTTTCTTTGCATGGACCGTCTCTGCCTCTGATGCCGCTTTGTAGAGTGTGGCAATTGTCGTGAATCCTTCGGCGGCGGCCTTTTCGGAAAACGCCAGGTATTTCCGGCTGGCCTGGGATTCTCCGGCAAACGCTTCCTGTGCATTCTTCTCGGTTGTCATACGGGAACGTATAGTCAGGGAGTTACTTAAACATTCTTCATGAGGCACGGGCGGGCCGGCCTTCCCGGAATTCGGGATAAGATGAATTACATAAGAAAGAGGTTATAGATGCCGGGATACTACCCATATCTATGCACAAAGAGGTACCGGCCCGGGGATCGATTCTCCCCATCCGCGGCAGGCCATGAAAAAGATGAAAGATCTCCCCGCCCTGGACCGGCCGCGGGAGAAGATCGTACACAATGGTGTGCAGGCGCTCACCGATGCAGAGCTCATCGAGGCGATTATCGGAAGGGGGCTGCCCGGCCGCGATGTCCGGGCGATAGCACGCGATATCGTGCTCCTGCTCAGCGATCCCGCCCGGCAGGTCAGGTACGAAGACCTGCTGGAGATCGATGGAGCAGGGCCGGCCAGGGCAGCACAGATCGTGGCCTGCCTAGAACTCGGGCGGCGCCGGTACGGGCCGTCCGATGCCGTGAAAATCCGTACACCGGAGGATGTCCTGCCTCTGGTAGGCCAGTACCGGGATAAGCCGCAGGAGCATTTCATCTGTATCTCGCTCTCCGGGGCCGGGGAGGTGATCACAAGCCGCGTGATCACGATCGGGATCCTCAACCACAGCCTGGTCCATCCCCGCGAGGTGTTTGCCGGGGCAATAACGGACCGGGCCGCATCGGTTGTCTGCGTGCACAACCACCCCTCAGGATCGCTTGAGGCAAGCCCGCAGGATATTGCAATCACCCGGCAGCTCCAGGAGGCAGGGGCCCTTCTGGGTATCCACCTCCTGGACCACATTATCGTGACCCGGACCGGTTTTTCCAGCCTTAAAGAGAAAGGACTAATCTGATCGGGAGATGAAAAACGCCCGGTCACTTACCAGCCGGGGCGGCAAGCGACTGGCCAAGGGCAAACCCTTTCCTGTACGCTGCATCCAGGAGATCCGGCCGGGTCGTGATATCCAGGATGCCGTCCATGCCGTTAACCAGCAGCTCGTCCTGGTACCGGCAGTCGATGATGTCAAAGAACGCCCGTGTTGTCAGTTTTGCCCCGACAAACACCTCCGGAATATCCATGCCGGAGATAGAGATGAAAATGCCAGCCCGGGCAGGCTTCCGGTCCCGGGGAATAAACGACTCGTGCCGGTGGTACTTGGCCATAAAAAAGACCTGGAACCGGTCCATGAAGGCCTTGAGCGTCCCGGGGATCCCCATGGTCATGACAGGTGTAGCAAGGATCAGGCCGTCCATCTCCTTGAATTTTGGGTACACCTGCTGCATATCGTCGTCGAGGATGCAGGTATCGTGCTCCCTGCAGAAAAACATCTCCTGGCAACCCTGGAAATCAAGGCTCGTTACCGGGATAAGCTCCACAGTACAGCCGGCATCCCGTGCTCCCTGTACGGCCCGGGCCATAAGCTGCGCCGTATTGCCCTCAGGGAGAGGACTGCCCAAAAGGCCGATAATAGTGGGAGCCATACCCGGATTAGGAGAAAAAAACCAATATAGTTTTGGATCCGGTAAAAAGGACGCAAGGGGCGGTGCCGGGAGATGTCGCAGACGTGGGTACGAACACAACTGATATATATCTTTGATATGATAGTGAAGTCTGGTGATATCTCTGACCGAACAAAAGACGTACACGGCAGGCCAGAAGGTCGGACCGGGAAAATATGTGTGTCTCGACTGTGGCAAGGAACTTACACTGGACCAGAGCGAGCAGGATCTCCGCAAGTGCCCGGCCTGCTCCTGCGAGGAGTACCAGTGTTTCCCGATGACCCACATCCGGCCGGATATTAAGACTCCCGAAGATGCCAAGAATCCGCCCAGACGCGGTAAGAGTTTCCAGTAATCGCTCATTTTTCCGGCAGGGATCCTGTCGGCGGTGTGCTTCGGGATAACCGGGGAAGAGCCGGTTTTTCCGGATCGTGACGGCACAGCAGAACACCAACGCGAAGGGAAGAGACAATGGTAAACGTATCCACAGAAGGGCAGATCTTCAAATGCGAGATCTGCGGGAATGTTGTGATCGTAAAGGAGGCCGGCGGCGGAGAACTGGTCTGCTGCGGCGAACCCATGATATTGGAGAGTGAATGAGTATGGTTGTCAAAAAACCTGTAGCAAAACCTGTAGCAAAGAAACCTGTTGCGAAGAAGACGGTAAAGGAACTCAAAGGGCTTGAAAAGAAGATTGGAAAAGTGCCCAAATTCTTCAAGGAACTGACCACAAACGATCCCGGGATGTACGATCTGGTCATCAAGATGGAAGACCACATCTGGGACGATGGCAAGCTCACCCGGAAAACCAAAAAGCTGATCGCGATCGCCATTGCGGCGTCGCTTCGCGACCAGCACGCGGTCCGGGCCCAGCTGATGGGTGCAGCAAATCTTGGCGTTACCAAGGCAGAGGTTGAGGAGGCCCTGCGGGTCTCGTTCCTGCTGGCCGGCATGCCGGCCTATGTGTACGGCAAGGCACAGCTGGATGAAGTCATGAAGAAGTGAGGCAACGCCTCGCATGCAGGGACTCCCGGGATTGATTCTCCCGGGAGGACTCCCTTTTTGATTTTTCGCGGGGATAGCATCTGCTCATTCCCGGTCAATCCCGTGGGAGAAGATTTCCCGCAGGTTTCCTATCCAATGGTTTTTCACTCACCGTATCCAAGCTTCATCTATGCCCGTAAAAGTCCTCGCATTTGCCGGCAGCCCGCGCAGGTCCGGCAATTCGGAGACCCTGCTTGACTGGATGCTTGCATCCATGGCACAGGAAAAGGATGTCACAATCGAGAAGGTCCCGCTCACCGAGGCTGACATCAATCCCTGCCGGGGATGCAATGCGTGCGAGAAACTCAACCGGTGCGTCCAGCGCGATGGCATGGATCGCTGGCACGACAAGATCATCGAGGCGGACTGCATCGTTCTTTCGTCCCCGATTTTTTGCATGGGGCTTGCCTCGCAGGTCAAGGCCCTTGTGGACAGGGCACAGGTCTTCCGTTCGCGGAAATATGTCCTCAAGCTACCCGTGGTTCCACCCGAACGCAAAGGAAAGCGCCTGGGGGTCTTTCTTGCAACCGCCGGACAGACCTGGCCGCATGTGTTTGATGGCGCCGTGCCATCGGTCAAGTGCTTTTACCACGTGATCGAGATCCGCGATGCAGACATCCGTTACCTGATGATAAACGGCGTGGATGAGAAGGGGGCGATCACCCATCACCCCACGGCAAAAGCAGATGCGGAAAAACTGGGGATATCCGTGATTGCCGAGCTTAAAAAGCGGTTGTCGGAGGGGATAGTCCCATGACCGTAAAAGTGCTCGGGATTTCCGGGAGCCCGCGCCGGCACGGGAATACCGAGACGCTGCTGGACAGTTTCCTTGAAGGGGCTAAGGCCGCAGGTGCCACAGTCGAAAAAGTGGTACTCAGGGAGATCGATTACTCCCCGTGCCGGGGATGCAACGCGTGCCACAAGACCGGAGAATGTATCGTAAAGGACGATGCCCCGGGCCTGTATGACAGGATCCTTGCCACCGATATCCTTGCCGTTGCTTCGCCGATCTACAGCATGGGGATCACTGCCCAGCTCAAAGGCTTCATTGACCGGGCCCAGTACCTCTGGGCACGCAAGTTCATCCTCAAAACGCTCACGTTCTCCGAGGACCACATCCGGCGGCACAAGGGCGTTTTTATCTCGACTGCCGGGCAGAACCTTGACAGGGTGTTCGACAGCGCCTTCCCTGCCATCACCGCGCTGTTCCATGGCACGGGGTTTGACTATACGGAAAACATTGTGGCCAATAACATGGACGCGTATAACGGGATCAAAAACCACCCGACCGCACTCAAAGAAGCCTATGAGAAAGGTCAGCAGATCGTACGGGATTTAGAGAAGACGGCCGGGAGCAGCTGAAAAGCCCCGGGGCTGTTTTAAAAAAAATCAGAGGATATAGAAAGAGCTCACCAGCACCGCGAAGGATGCGGCGATAAGCAGGACAAAGGCCGGAATATTCCAGGACAGGACCTTGTTCCCGTCAAGTATGCTGATCGGAAGCATGTTGAACGCAGCGATCATGGCGTTAATCTGGACACCGAAAATCCCGATCTGGTACAGGAGGGACTGGGGGGCGGTAGCAAAAATGAGGACCGCAAACGGTATGCAGAGGACGAGGTTGGTGACCGGCCCGGCTGCCGAGATCATTCCGTTCTCCTCGCGGTTGATTGTCCGGCCATCGGGCCTTGTGCTGTAGATCACGGTTGCACCGGGAGCGGCAAAGACAAAGCCCACGAGCGCGGCAAGGGCCACAGCAACAAGCAGCATGAAATTGTTCTTATGGAACTCGGCCCAGAAGCCGAACTTTATTGCGGCAAACTTGTGGGCCAGTTCGTGCAGGACAAGGCCGATTCCCGCGGTCAGGAGGGCAATGACCAGGTAGGTCAGGGCAGTTGCCGGGTTAACGGGCTGGATAGGGCCAAGGACACCGTAGGGCGCCAGCTTGATTATGGCAAACGAGAGCGATACGGCCAGCCATGCGGCAAAGAGATCGTATTCTTCGCGCCGGGTAATATTTCCGAGCATGAAACCACTGGATCAACTAGGGCGCTCCTGCGATATGTGTCTACCGCGTACGGAGATCCAGACAAACTATTGTCAGCACGTTTATCCCTTTTTCCGGCGATTGTACTTTCCTATGACCATTGAGGAGATCCGGGCAGAGATCACCCAGATTGATGAGGAGATCATCCACCTTATCGCGCGACGGCAAAGCCTTGCCGGAAAAATTGCCGCAATCAAAAAGGAGAGCGGGATACCGGTCCATGACAACCAGCGCAAGAACGATGTGCTGGACTACGTGATGAAACTGGCAAAGGCAGAGCACATCGACCCGGTGCCTATCAGGGGGATTTTTGAGACCCTGATCTCCATGAATGAGAAAGCGCAACGGGCGGCAATGGACCCACCGGCAACGAGAAAAAGTACCCGTAAATAATTCCGCAAAACCAACTCTCTTTTTTGGTCCGGCAGCCGCCGGGAGATTTAAAAAACGGGAGAATATCCCCTTTTTACAGGAGCCGGGGGCCGATAAGGATAAAGGCACCGACAAGGATCATCGCAACCCCTATGGCAAACCGGAGCTTCCGGCGGTTCTCAAGCCTCCAGGTGTTCACCCGCTCAGGGGGAATACCCAGGACAACAGCGAGAAGGATGACGATGAGCGGCAGAACAAAGATGAAATTATAAAGAAGAAGATAAGGAATTCCCTCGGTGAATGTGAGGGTGTTGCTGATCAGGCCAAGGATGGTCAGGTAGATCCCCCCGGTGCAGGGCAACTCGAAAATCCCCACAAGGACGCCAAGCACAAATGCGGCAGGCAGTGTGGCGGTTGTAATATACCGCTCAATCACCGGTTTCTTCGATTCGGGGATCGCAAGGAAAAATCCGTCTTTTTTCACCGCCGCTTCAATAATATTTACCACCCCAAGGACGATGGCGATGACAGCGGCAGCAAGCGCTATGAGGCTGGAGATCCCCGAGAGGTGCACAAACGAAAGGACCCCAATGCCGGAGATAAAGTAGAACAAAAAAACCGCGGCGATATAGGTGACGCCCACCATCAGCACCTGCCGGCGGCTCTGGAGCGCAATAATGGAGAGCAGGAGGATAATTAAGACCGTAAAGGCGCAGGGATTAAGGCTGTCGATCCCTGCAGCAACAATTACCAGGGGGACGGTCAGGTGGGAGAACGTGCCGGGACTATTCTCCGCCACGGTGAGATTTCCCTGGGCCGGGCCACCCGAAGAGGCCTGTTCTGCGAGGATCACCTGTTCCAGCTGGTCCCGGATCTGGTCTTCCCCGACCAGTGTATGGTTCCCGATAATAATAGTGGGGACACCCGGGGACGCGATGCCAAGGTTCTGATCCATTGAACGGAACAAGGCCTGGTTGGTGGCGTTGTGGTACACTTCGAGCTGCTCAAGGTCGAACGCCGGGTACCGTGACTGGATGTCAGCAATGAACGGTTTTATCGCATCGCAATGGCTGCACCCCTCACCATAGAAATAATAGCCGGTGACCGGCCGGTTCGAGGCAGGAGAAAAGGAGGGTTTGGATGCAGGAGATGTGCCTTCCGGCAGGGGTTCAGGGGTTACTTTTTTTTTTCAATGGCCTGGAGGTACCCTTCGAGCTTGGCCGGGATATCAACTTCACCGACAAGCACGGTCTTCCCGATCACGATCTCCGGCACTCCCGGGGGGGAGGTGATACCGGCCTCTGCATTTACCTGATCATCGATCTGCTGGTTGGTCTGGTTATACCACACTTCAAGCATCCGGATATCGACATCGGGATACTTTTTGGTCATATTTTCCATAAAAGGCTCAACAGCCGCGCAGTGCGGGCAGCCATTGCCATAGAAATAGTAGACAATACTATCGTTTACACCTGATGATGAGGATGAGGGGGCCGGAGAGGCAGCAAACACGAGATAGGCCACGCTGGCAGCAGCGATAACCACTAACAGTGCAATAACAAATTTTATGATCCTGTCCATCCGGCGACTCCCGTACTCTCTTTTGAAATTCGGTTTATTTCGTAGGTGAGTGTTGCCGCGGCGTGCAAAAAAACCTACTGGAGGGAGATCATTGTCCCGACCCCCTCATGGGTGAAGAGTTCGAGGATCAGGTTGTGCTCCACATTGCCGTTGATGATGTGGGAGTACTTGACACCGTTCTCGACCGCCTTGATAACCGAGGAGACCTTCGGGATCATCCCCTCCCCGATGGCCCCCGAGGCCAGAAGGGCATTTGCCTCCGTAATGGAGAGCTTGCGGAAGACATGAGTCCTTTTTGCATCCATCACGCCATCCACATCGGTCATATTGATCAGCTTGTAGGCCTTGAGTGCAATGGCGATATCGCCGGCTGCTGTATCTGCGTTGATGTTGAGGCTCCCGCCATACCGGTCAATGGCAATCGGGGAGATAACCGGAATATAGTCCCGATCAAGGAGGGTGGTGAGGAGCGACGGGTCAATCCATTCGATCTCGCCGACATGCCCGAGGTCCACCTCCTGCTCCACTCCCTGGACGTTGACTTTCTGGAGATCCATCTTCTTTGCAAGGATAATATTTCCGTCACTTCCCGAGAGCCCGACACCCTTTGCACCGCATTTTGCAATGAGCGAGATGATGCCCTTGTTAATCTTGCCCACAAGCACCATCTGCGCGATCTCGAGCGTCTCCTGATCGGTAACCCGCAGGCCCCCGACAAAGACCGATTCTTTCCCGAGCGCTTTCATCTTCTCGGTGATCTCCGGCCCGCCACCGTGAACCAGCACGACACGGATCCCAACGTAATGGAGGAGGACGGCATCCTTTATGGCGTTCTCAAGAACCTCGGGATCGACCATCGCATGGCCTCCCAGCTTAATCACGATCGTCTTGCCGTGGAACTGCTGGATGTAGGGGAGAGCTTCCATGAGGATGTCTTCGCGCTTCATCATGTGGTGTACCTTCCGTTGATCTCAACATACTTTTCGGTAAGGTCGCAGCCCCAGGCCGTTGCCTCTTCCTTCCCGGCCCCGAGATCGAGAATGAAAATAACCTTTTTCCCGTGCATCGCAGCCTTGGCCTTGGTGAGATCCGCGATAATCTCCCCGGATTTCACCAGCGGGTACTTTTTGTTTCCGTCGCTGATCCAGAGGGAGACCGCGTTCGGGTCAAATTTTACCCCGGCCCGCCCGGCCGCCGCAATGACCCGGCCCCAGTTGGGGTCTTCGCCGTATACTGCGGTTTTTACAAGGGGGGACTCAATTACGACCCGGGCAACCTTTGCTGCCGCTTCCTCTTTGGGAGCGCCTCGGACCGTAACTTCGAGGAGCTTGCTTGCCCCTTCGCCGTCCGCTGCGATCTGTTGGGCAAGCGAGCGGCAACACGCTTCGAGCGCTGCGGAGAATTCTGTCGTGTTTACCTTCCCGGACTCTCCCGTGGCAGTACAGAGTGCTATGTCGTTTGTACTGGTATCCCCGTCAACCACAACACGGTTGAACGTCCGCCGGGTTGCGGCCCTGAGCGCCTCCCTGAGGGGTTGTGCCGCAATCTCGGCATCGGTATAGATGAACGCGAGCATGGTGCCCATGTTGGGCGCAATCATCCCGCTTCCCTTGGCAATCGCCCCGATCGTGAAGTCTTCCTTTTCCACGAGCGCGTGCTTGGGATACAGATCGGTGGTCATGATCGCCTTTACCGTGAGGTCCTCCGCAGCCGGGGAAGAGGTAAGGTTGAGCGCCACGTCCGCACACTGGCGCCGGATCAGGGGCAGGTCAAGGTACCTGCCGATGACACCGGTACTTGCTACGCCAACAGATGATGTATCTACTCCCAGCGCCGAGCCGGCATACTCCGTCATGGAGACGGCATCTTCGTACCCGCGCCTGCCGGTATAGGCATTTGCGCAGCCGCTGTTTGCAATAACTGCTTCCAGCCTGCCTTTCCGGATCTGTTTTCGCATCAGCTCTATGGGTGCTGCCCGGGCAAGGTTTGCGGTAAACACTCCTGCCGAGGTGCCGCTTGCCCGGATCAGGGCAAGGCCGAACTTTCCTTCCTTAATGCCGTTTGCGGTGACACCTTTGACCGCACAGAGACTTTTGTAGGCCATAATAATCGAATCTCCGAAATTGTCGCACGTGAGGTTTGATACCTATAATGAGCGGGAGGCACCGACCGCCTGGACAATGTCAGCGCGGGTGAGAATCCCGATTAGGTTTTTACCATCTGTTACCGGGAGTCGTGCGATGCGCTCTTTGAGCATAAGTGCTGCTGCGTCTTCGATGTCCATATCTCCGGTCGCCGTTATCACCGGATGAGTCATCACTTTTTTTACCGGCAGGTCCCCGATATTTCTGAGGGCATCCTTGGTCTTCTCCCAGTTGATGTATTCCCGAATTGGGACCTCGATGATCTCAAGGGGCGACGGGAGCCAGAGGTCATCGGAGAGCTTGTGGGTCGCAAGCTGGGCAAGGATATCCGACTCCGTGATAATGCCGGCGAGAGATTCACCGTCAAGCACCGGGAGTCCCCCGATATGGTGTTCTCGCAGGATAGCAACCGCGTCGCGGAGGGAGGTGTTGACCGTACAGGTCAGGGGGTTTTTGGTCATGGCTTCTGAAACAAGCATTGAAATCACCAGTTCTTTTAGGGCAGCAGCCCGGGTGCATCGAGACCATCAGTCTCTTTAAATCCGCACATGAGGTTCATGTTCTGGATGGCCTGGCCGCTTGCGCCCTTGACGAGGTTATCGATCGCCGAGACCACCACGACCCTTTTGCCCTCGCTCTCGACCATGATATCGCAGAAGTTGCTTCCCCGGACTGCTGATAGCATAGGCTTCTGGTACCGGACAAAGAATTCGTCCTTGTAATATTCACGGTAGAGTTTTTCCACCTCTTTTGTCTCCAGGGGTTCGTTTAAGAGGATATGGGCGGTGGTGAGGATCCCGCGGTTGACCGGCACGAGATGGGGGGTGAAGTAGCAGGCGGCTTTAGAGCCAAGCTTTGAGAGTTCCTGTTTCATCTCCGCAAGATGGCGGTGGCTGGTCCATTTATAGGGGCTGACATTGTCCCCGACATTGGGATAGTGGGTAGTTGCCGAGGGATTGTCCCCGGCCCCGCTCACCCCGGTCTTTGAATCAAAGATAATGGTATGTGCGCGGGAGGCAATGGGCGCTGCGGCAAGCGTTGCTCCCGTGGGGAAACAACCGGGGTTTGCCACGAACTTTGCGTTGATGCACTCCTTCCGGTGCAACTCGGGGATACCGTACGGGGCGGGGAAATAATCCGTATGGGTTACGCCATATACCTTCTCGAAGGTATCCTTTGGCAACCGGTAGTCGGCGCTGAGGTCCACAACCTTGATCCCCCGCGAGAGCAGCTTTCCTGCGATCGTCATGGCTGCCGTGTGCGGAACCGCAAGGAAGGCCACGTCAGCATCGATGGCATCGGGCGCCGGGTTCTCGAACCTGAGATCAGAAAATCCTGTAAGCTGGGGATGGACCTCAGAAAGCGGTGTTCCTGCAAGGCTGCGTGACGTAACGCAGGTTACCTCTGCAGAAGAATGGTGGTACAACAGGCGGACCAGTTCGCCGCCGGCGTACCCGGACGCGCCGACAATCGCAACTTTCATACTAGGATCTTTTCCTTCCTGAAATCTTAACCTTTTGCGGGAGAAGCGGCAAAGGTACCGGCGGCGCAGGAAGGCAAAACGAAGGCAGGGAATTCTAAAAAAAAGATTTAACGTTCCAGCTTCCGGGTGTAGATGTCGAAAATCCGCTGGCCCAGAATCTCGATACGCTGGCGGTCTTCAAGGCCCTCCAGAAGATCCGCCGGAATGGCACCGGCACCTTTGCTTGCCCCAAGATATGCCCCACAGAGGAACCCGATCGTATCGGTGTTCCCTCCTACGTAGGCAGCAACAGTCAAAAGATCGGCAGGGCGCTGGTACCTCCTGATGAGGAAAAACGAGATCGGAAGGGTCTGGTACAGGGAGACGTCGTTACCTATCTTGAGAATCGCGGTATCCGTCTCAATGCCCTCTTTTTCAAGTTCGATCGCGTTGTGGATCTTGCCTCCCAGGACCTCGTCCTCATTCTGTGCCTGGGCCAGGGCCTTTTCCACCGGGTCTGCGTGCCCATGGATGGCGCTGTATACCAGCGTAACAAAGGTGGAAACCGCGGCATGGGCCGCCGGGTGGGTGTGGGTGATCGAGCAGGCACGCACGGCACGCCCGGTGGCTTCGTGAATATCGGGATACACAAGGGCAAACGGGAGTGAGGCGGGGAGACAGCCGGCTGTTGTTGATTTCACCCCGCAGGATGTTGCCTGCCCGCTGATCATATGATCGCAGGCAGCCGAGATCGAGCCATCCGGGAACCGGAGAACCTCCCGTGCGTAGAGTTCTTTTAATGCGAGGCCGTACCGCTCGTCATTGTATTTCCCGTCGGCAAGGAGCGTGGCCACAAGGATCATGATCTGAGTATCATCAGTATACTGGCCGGGGGAGAGGCCATCGTTGGGATGTCCCTTGTACGCCTTGCGGAAGCCGTACCGCATCTTGGTGAGGCCGGGCATGGTACTCTCATTTGGCATGCCCAAGGCATCACCCACTGCGGCCCCAAGCATACAGCCCTTGATTCTCTCCAGCATTGATACAGTATTGAAAGACACCGCTAGATAAAGAATTCTTATACTATTCTTTTCGCGAAAGTCGCGGCAGAACCTTTACGGGAGCTCAAGTTCGCATCGCAAACCCGCAGGGAATTGTATCCGGATACATGAATTTTTCGCCGGAGTTTTTGCCTGAGCGCCAAAATTTATATAGGAATTTAACATGATTAATTATGTAAAATATTGGGGGGAGACATGAAAGAGAACTTCGATGTCAAACTCGTGGAGAACGCGAAGTACTACACACCAGATGCGGAGTACAAGCGTTCATCGTGGATAGGAGACTACCAGGAAGCATACCGGCGGTTTCTTGCCGATCCGGATGCATTCTGGGAGACAATCGCACGGGAGCTCGAATGGATCCGGCCCTGGGACCGGGTCTGCGAGTGGACATATCCCTATGCCCGGTGGTTTGTGAATGCACAGCTCAACATTACCGCAAACTGCCTTGATCGCCATGTGGCTGGTGACCGGAGAAACAAGGTTGCCCTTATCTGGCGGGGCGAAGACGGCAAGGAGCGGGTGTATTCCTACCAGCGGCTGCTCGGGGAAGTTTCGCGATTTGCAAACGGCCTCAAAAGACTCGGGGTGAAAAAAGGCGACCGGGTCTGTATCTACATGCCCATGGTACCCGAACAGCTGATAGCCATGCTCGCCTGCGCCCGGATCGGTGCCGTGCACAGCGTTGTCTTTGCCGGTTTCGGGACAAGTGCCCTGAACCTGCGGATCAATGATGCCGAGGCCAAAGTCGTGATCACCGCAGATATCTCGATCCGGCGCGGCAAGGCAATCCCCCTGATCACCATTGTCCAGGAGGCGATCGTCCATGCACCGTCAGTGGAACACGTAGTCATCTACCGGAGGCGCAAGGAACCTCCGGTCGAGCTCCACCCGGGACGGGAGCATGACTTCTACGGGATCATGGAGGATGTACCGGCAGAATGTCCCTGTGAGACCATGGACGCGGAAGACCCGCTCTTTGTCCTCTACACGAGTGGATCGACCGGCACACCCAAAGGAGTGGTTCACACCTGCGGTGGCTACATGGTCGGGGCGTACTACTCCACCAAAACGGTCTTTGATCTCAAGGAGCGGGACATCTACTGGTGCACGGCGGATCCCGGCTGGATCACCGGCCACACCTATATCGTGTACGGCCCGCTCGCAGTCGGCGCCACGGTGTTTATCACCGAGATCACCCCGGATTATCCGGATCCCGGCAGCTGGTGGAAGCTCATCCAGGAGCAGCAGATCTCGGTCTTCTACACAGCCCCGACGGCAATCCGGACGTTCATGAAAGTGGGGGAGGACTGGCCCAACCGGTACAACCTCAGCTCGCTGCGCATCATCGGATCGGTGGGAGAACCGCTCAACCCCGAGGCATTCGAATGGTATTACCGGGTGATAGGAAAAAGCCGCTGCCCAATCGTGGACACTTGGTGGCAGACTGAGACCGGAATGCAGATGATCACCACCATGGTCGGAGAACCGATGCGACCGGGCTTTGTGGGAAAACCCATCCCGGGCGTTGAGGTGGATGTCACCGACAAGAACGGAAACCCGGTACCCCCGGGGACCGGTGGTTTCCTCGTAATCAAAAGACCATGGCCGTCCATGCTCCGCACCGTATACAAGAATGATGCCCGGTACCGGCAGTACTGGGAGACCATCAGCGGGGTGTACGCAGCTGGCGATCTGGCGGTCAAGGGATCTGACGGGTACATCATGGTGATCGGCAGGGCTGATGATATCATCATCGTCTCAGGCCACAACATCGGGACGGCAGAAGTCGAGAGCGCGCTTGTCTCCCATCACGCGGTGGCCGAGGCTGCGGTGATCGGGAAACCCGATGCCATCAAGGGGAACGCCATCAAGGCCTTTGTCATCCTCCGGGTGGGAAACACACCGAGCGAGAAACTGACACAGGACCTGATCTACCATGTACGCATGACTCTGGGGCCCATCGCTGTGCCCCATGAGATCGAATTTGTCGACAAACTGCCCAAGACCCGCAGCGGCAAGATCATGCGCCGGGTCTTAAAAGCAAAGGAGCTCGGGATGGATCCCGGGGATATCTCGACTCTCGAGGAATAAAAACCGGAAAAATCGGGTAATACAGAAGGATCACAGAAACGAGTTAAAAAAAAGGATGAATGAATTATGCAGACGGAAACGACACAAACGGCAACAGCCGTGAAAAACCTGGATATGACCGCGAACCCGGCGCCCCTCGGCCTACTGGGCTTTGGTATGACCACGGTGCTTTTAAACCTGCACAATGCAGGTTTCTTCGCACTCGGCTCCATGATCCTCGCGATGGGGATCTTCTATGGCGGCCTCGCGCAGGTGATCGCGGGTATCGAAGAGTGGAAGAAGAACAACACGTTTGGGGCAACTGCGTTCACCTCATACGGGTTCTTCTGGCTGACGCTCGTTGCCCTGCTTGTGCTCCCGAAACTGGGGCTGGCCGCAGCACCTGATGGAGCCTCAATGGCTGCCTACCTCGCCATGTGGGGGATCTTCACGCTGGTCATGTTCGTGGGGAGCCTAAAGGCAAACCGGGCGCTCCAGCTGGTCTTTGGAACCCTGACAGTCCTGTTCTTCCTGCTTGCCATAGGAGAGGCTACAGGGAGCAGCACAATCACGGTGGTCGCGGGGTACGAGGGGATCCTCTGTGGGTTCCTTGCGATCTACGCGGGCCTCGCACAGGTCTTAAACGAGATGTACAAAAAGACCGT
>Ga0181520_10006425_pt1 | contig 17971 bp, 14 predicted proteins | sample PEATcosm2014_Bin_29_FD_132451 | JGI IMG/M metagenome (GOLD analysis project Ga0181520, IMG submission 132451) | Peatland microbial communities from MTU Mesocosm Facility, Houghton, MI, USA - PEATcosm2014_Bin02_30_metaG | ecosystem: Environmental > Terrestrial > Soil > Wetlands > Peat | place... | reverse complement strand
GCAAAGAACAGCGCCCTTGACACCGGCCTTCCCAAACAGACGCTACACCCTGCTTTTTTTACGGCCAAAGGCCTGAAAAAAAGCCTTGACAAAGCCGACGCTGTCATACACGGCGCTACCATTTGAGACACTTGCGGCACGACTGAAGTCGTGTCCTGACGCTTCTAGACTTTCTATTGAGGTTTTCCGCAGCGAGCAAAGTCGTGTCCTCTCAAAGCATCGACTTACTCAGAGCATCCATAAAATATATTCGGCATTGACGGAAGGGAGGCAGTTTCAACAGGCAATAACTCTACATTCCAAGATTCTTTCCGACCTTCCGAAATCAATTGCCTTCGCTGATGATCGTGGGCTTCCGTCGAAAGCAGGTGTGCAAGAAGACCAACCCTGAGCCAAGCAGCAGGAAACTCGCGGGCTCAGGCGCTTCGTCGGGAGGATCAAACCCCAGAGGATCAGCGCCCGACAAAGGCGACGCGGCGGGCGGATCGGGGCTGAAGCTGGCAATCAGCTCGGCTTCAAAATTGCTTCCATAATTTGTCCAGGGCAGCACGGTAAACTGCGACGACAGAACCCCGTCATTTTGATAGATAAAGCTGCCTCCGGGGATGGATGCCGTACCGCGCACTCCGGGCATGGTCGTGGTGCCGCTATCGGTAAAATACTCCGAACCATCGATACTGAGAACGGCCGCATAGCTGTCGCCCGCCGTCAGGTTCAGGCCGCCGGTGCTGAAATCGAACTCCTGGGCAGCGCCGGTCACTGCGGTCAGGCCGCTACTGTAAAGAATGGAACCGACTCCGGTGCCGTTCCAGGAGACAATATAGCCTTGGATCTGGCCGGTGGTTCCCGCATTCAGGAAGAGGCTAAAGGTATTTAAAACAGTGTCGGTTGCCGGAGCCAGAAAGGTCTCACCATAGGTGCTGGTGGCGGAACTGCCGATGGAATGGCCAAAAGGGCCAATGGCGCTGTTGACAAGGGCGGTATTGTTATAAACCGTATCGGCGCGCGCCTGACCTGTAACCAGTAGCGCAAGCACCAAGAGAGATGCTTTCATCGTGAGGCCTCCCAAGCTGACCCGTCTGAAGCGGGTGGGCATAACTCGATTGAGGCGAGCAATGCCCTTTGGCTAACCCTGGGTAATTGAGCAAAATCTGGAGCCGTGGGCGGTGATCTGAGGGGAGGGGAGTGGAGAGCGTCCTAAGGTCAACCGTTGAACGGGAAGCAAAAAACTCTTCGCTTGGATCGTAGCAAAGTCGGGTTGGCTTGCGCAAGCATGGCGCTCAATCCGTTGCAGTGACTCGGCGTATACTTAGTCGGTACATCAACCCGATTGGAAGCAGTTTTGAAAGTATTGATGTTCGTGAAGGCGGACACTCATCAGGGGAGGAAACACGATGTTTCTCCGATCTGCATTTTTATTGATTGGGGCATTGGCCGCATCGAGCTTGGCGGCGCAGACTCCAGCGGCGGGCTACGACACGCTTCAAGATCTATGGGTCTTTCAATCGACGGAGCCGACCAACTGGGCTGGGGGCGACTTATTGGCTCCCGGCAACGCCATTCCGGTCGACGCCAACCAAACTTATAACGGCCTGCCTTCGCTTTCCTTCAATGTTCCGGTTTCAAGCCTGGGATACTGGAACGCGATTCTGGCGGGAGTGGACTGGCGTCCCTATTCTATCGAGTTCTATCAGGCGCATGGTTATCTGGAATTCAATATCAAGGGCGCCGCGGGGGGTGAGCAATTCAATCTGGTTCTCTCCGACTTGCTGCCCAGCCGTTTGGCCAACACCCAACTCTCCACGGCAGCTTTGCACAGCGCGAGTTATGTTGCGACGACCACCTCGTGGCAGCACGTGCGCATCCCTTTGAGCGCCTTTGTTGCGCCGAGCGGTTTTGACTTCCGCCAAGTGCGCTCCATGCAGCTCAGCAACGCCAGCGGCGGAAGCTACGTGCAACAGTTCTGGCTGAATTCCATCGAGTTCACCTCGCCGGACACTGAGCCGAGTTACCCGGCCATCAAGGTGAACCAGATCGGCTACACGACGCAGGCCTGGAAGTACGCTACCGTCTCCGGCTTTGGCGAACTGCTGACGGCCGAGCCGGGCACGGTCTTCGAGGTGATGAACGCGAGCACCAATCAGGCCGCCTACACCGGCCAACTGACTCTCGTGACCAACTACGATGTGGGTGTATCGGGCGAGAAGGTGCTGAATGCGGAGTTCACATCGCTGACGGCTCCGGGAAGTTACTACATTCACGTGGAAGCCGCGGGCGTTGCGGACTCGCTGCCATTCACCATTGGTGACGATGTATTGCGGCCCATGCAGCGGGCGATTCAGCGCTACTACTTCTATCAGCGGCAGGGCATCGCCATTGGGGCGCAATACGCTGATGCAGGCTACGCGCGCGGCCTGGGCCATCCCAACGACGTGATTGCTCAGTTCCGCTCGCACTCCAGCCCGACGATTGACGTCTCTCATGGCTGGTATGACGCCGGCGACTATGGCAAGTACACAAATAACACTTCGCTGACCAGCGCCGGGCTGCTGGACGCCTACAGCATTGCGCCGACGTTCTTCAACGGCCTTCAGGTGAATATTCCCGAGAGCGGCAACGGAATGCCTGACCTGCTGAACGAGGTCAAGTGGGAGCTTGACTTTCTGGTGAAGATGCAAGATCCCGCGTCGGGCGGCTTTTACGTGCAGGCCACGAGTACCGGTTGCATGCCCAATGGAGACTGCAAACCGGAGGAGATTACACTGACGCGCTACGTGGAGGATGTGATCGGCGGCGTGCCCAATGTGCGGCCAACCGCGCCTTCGGCCATGGCTGTGGCGGCGTTGGCGCGCGCCGCGGGCATTTATAACGCATGGGATGCGACTCAGGCGCAGTCTTACCTGGCGACGGCGGAGGCTGGCTGGGCGTATCTGCTGGCCAATCCGGCCAACATTGAGGCTACGGGATTTGGTGGGCAGAGCACCGACGATCAGGAGCGTATGTGGGCGGCGGCTGAGCTCTTCCGCACCACGGGCGATGCGCAGTATAGCAACTACTTTTTGGCGAACTACCAGAATTATGCCGCGCACTTCAGCAGCACCACCGGCAGTGGCACGGACATCATCTTCCGCGCCTTCAACGCCTATAACGGATCGACGGGGGCGGACGCGACCGAGCGCGCCTGGTTCACCACGAACTTTGCCATCTGGCGGGGGATTCAACTCCAGCGCATGACGGGCGCTTGGCGCAACTTTATGCCCGCGTGGGGCTACTACTGGAGCAGCAACGCGGAGACGCTGACGACCGTTCTGATTCTGGCGCAGGGCGAGGCGGGCACAACGGCTCCGTCGGCGGGCGAGGTCGGCGAGATTGTGGATGCCGCGCAGGCGCAGATCAATTACATTCTTGGCGTCAATCCGCTGCATCGCAGCTTCGTATCGGGCTTCGGCGGGGACACGGTGCAGACGGTCTTTTCGTCCATCTATCCCGCCTATGGACTTTACACGCCGCCGCCGGGGTATCTGCCGGGCGGCCCGGACATTGATGACTCGCCCTGGTACTCGCAATTTCCGGCGCGCTGCTATGCCGACACCGACACCGATTGGCCGGTCAGCGAGCACGACATCGGCTATACCGCGCCGCTGGTCTTCACCGCGGCGTACGTGGCGCAGAACTCCTCCGCATCCCACGCGGCAGGCAATGTGATGAACACGCCCGTGGTGAGCGTCGCGCCCACGCCGGCCAGCCCGACGATTGCTCAGAACCTGGCGGTGAAGGTGACCGTTGCGGGCACGCCGTCGCCTACCGGCACGGTGACTCTGGCCAGCGGGACGTACACTTCTGCGGCGACGGCGCTTGCCGGAGGCTCGGTGACGATTACCGTTCCGGCCGGGGCATTGCCGCTGGGCAGCAACACACTTTTGGCCAGTTACACAGCGGATTCCGGCAGTTTCTTTCTCTATAACAATGCCAACGGAACGGCAGCGGTGACGGTGACCGCCGTGCCTGTAAGCTTTGCGCTCAGCGGCCCAGCCGTCACGCTTTCACCGGGTGCGACCATGGGAAACACGTCGACGATTACCGTGACGCCAAGCGGCGGATTCACCGGCAACGTAACCCTGACGGCGGCCATCACCGCCAGTCCGGACGGCGCGCAAAATCTGCCGACGTTGAGCTTTGGCGCAACCAGCCCGGTCAACATCACGGGCGCAAGCGCAGCCACGGCCACGCTGACCATCTCCACCACGGCGCCCAGCAGCGCGGCGCTCGAACGCCCCGGAGCGCCCTGGAAAGCAGCCGGAGCCGTAACGCTGGCCTGCCTGCTGCTCTTCGGCCTTCCGGCGCGGCGGCGCGGCTGGCGGAGGATGCTTGGATTGCTTGCCTTGGCGGTCTTCTGCTTTGGCGGCGTGCTGAGTTGCGGCGGGGGCGGCGGAGGAGGAAGCAGCAACCCCGGAACCACGCCGGGCGCGTATACCGTGACGGTAACCGGCAGCACGAGCAGCGTTACGGAGAGCACGACTGTTACTGTGACGGTGAATTGACGGTGGGTTCGCTCTATCGAATCCCAGGTCTCAAAATCGAGACCTGGGGCACCCATCATTCTTAAAAGTTAGAGATGTGAGCCACCCGCCCGCCGCGCGAACCGTGATAGAAGCAAGCGAACGGTTTCAGACTGGATTCTCTGTCTCCTCTGGGAAAGGAAGCTCCAGTGTAGCGCCCCGTTTTGGCATTACTCTATCAACCATTTTCACGAACCGATTCCACCCAAATCCGCTTGAAATAGCTAACCGCTGAAACATGACCAAAGAGTGCAAATGCTGCGCCAACATCGGATCGCCAATATCCGCAGTTAACCATTGATGATTCTTTGCAAGTCGCCATCCCTTTTCGTTTTTGGGATTTTTCTCTTCGAGCGCTTTCCGTAGTCCAGGTGCCAAGCGATCATACACTAAATCATTTGTATAATGCGCTACCACACTGTAGCGATTCACCGTCATACCAGGCCAAGGCCATCCCTTAAGCTTGTAGATATTTTCATAAAACTCATCTGGAAACTTCTTGGCCCAAGCCGCTAGTTCCTTCGCGATAAGTTTCTCTAGGTATGCTTGCAGCGCATCCCTAGGTCTGATTTCCTGGTATCCAGTCGCCTCATCCACCAGGGAAATAATTGCCACAGAAGCCAAGCTGCGCATCAAGATTTCGGCGCGTTGCGCAACTGCCTTTTGAGGCTTGTTTAATACCCCAGCTTCACGAGCCCGAAGCCAAACATCACATATTTGCGGAAGGGCCGTAGCTGGAATGCCGCTTGCTATTCCTCCACCTTTCAAATTCTGGTATGGAATCGGATTGTTCAGCACCAGCAGCAAATCATCTGAAATGAATTGCCTAAGTGCCGTAGCTGCTATAAAAAATGGAAGTTTCTCACCATCATCTTCTGCAATTTTTGGCTGGTATGCACCCCCTTTCACTCGACCAAGGGCAGCACCAACCCCGTTCTGTGAAAGCACTCTAGTTCCATCTTCAAGCACTGCGCAAGATAGGGTTCTGCCACCGATGCTTAATTCACCGGTATATGTCGCCTGTTTAATCTTGTGCTCATTCCAGCGTGCTGCTGCGGCTTTTTGTGCAATCAGCCGACGCTCGTCTGGTTGCAGCGATTGGGCACGGGCGTATCCGCCTTTTGATTTTCCTTCGTTTTCTTCTGCCATGCTTGCACCTTTTTTTATAATAATGCTTGCGTTCTTCTTTTGCAAGCATTATTATAAAGATGCTTGCTGGATAGAAAATGAATCATCTGAGCGTAGCGAAGCTCATCCAAGTCATATCCGATCAAGTAGAAGAAGTTTCCATTAACGCCACGTGCTGTGCGATTGAATTGCAGGGTATTTGGGAACTTGAGGAATTGGTTCCATCTTCGGCATTTAGAGGTACTTATAGGTTTTCTTCTTGTTTTATTAGGCTTTCTTCTTGCTTTTGTTGCATGAATAGGAGCATACTTGATACGGTGTCTCATTTTCTGTTTTGGAGGCAAAATACCAAAGCCCCTCATTGGCGTGAGGGGCTAGGAATGAAACAAATATCGGTTGATTTGAGCGGCACTTAACAATCAGAGAATATCCTGTAACGCCCCCCAAGTCAAGAACAAAGTTTAGTAAAAGAGATCCCTGCGTCCAAGCGCGGCCAGGGTCTATTGCCTATCAGTCGAAGTGTTCCTGCACCCAAACTGACTGGAAACCATTCATCCTTAACCAAATAGGAGTTGCCAACATGGCAAAATCCATACCGACCAAAGTCGTCTACCGTTCTGCGATAACAGGATTGTTCGTCCCGCAGCGGTTTGCCCAAAACCATCCAAGGACGACGGAGCGCGAACACGTTCCCATCTCCAATCCAAAGAAGTAACCACTTCTTGCCAATGCCGCTCACTCTATAGGGAGTGAGCGGTTTAGGTGGTGGCGGTAGTTCAACTGTAGAACGCCGGACCTGTACTCCGGTTGTTGTGAGTTCGAGCCTCACCCGCCACCCCACATTTTTGACGCGTAATCCACACTAAAAGATGCTCTGATGTGAAGTCAAGCTCGAATATCACACTTGTTTTTCAAACTGCACCACTACCCGTTTCGGGTAGAATGCTCAAGTAAAAAACCCGAACCTAGATATCAGGTTTTATGGCCAGTTGCCCCAGGTCTCACTTTTGAGACCTGGGAACCCATGAACCTTTACTTTTCCGCGCCGTGGCACTTTTTGTATTTTTTGCCGCTGCCGCAGGGGCAGGGGTCGTTGCGGCCTACCTTTTCGCCGGTGCGGCGCTGGGAGGGCTGGCTCGAGTCGCCTGCGCCGGCAAAGCTGGCTGCCTCCAGCTCACGCTGCTTTTTGCGGTGGAACTCCTTCTCCAGCGCGTCGATGGTGGTGGAGGGCGGACGGGTGGAGATGGATATTTCGCGCGGTTCGGCTTCCAGGGTCAACGGTTGCGCGGCGCTCGACACGGGCGGTGCCTTGGGAACGGTGCGGTTGGGCCGCGCTGATCCACCGACAGGCTGGCCGTCCTGGTCGAGAATCTGCATACGGAAGAGGAAGCGGACCGTGTCTTCCTGGAACTTGAGCATCATCGCCTCGAACATATCGAAGGACTCGCGCTTGTACTCGACCAGCGGATCGCGCTGCGCATAGCCGCGCAGATTGATGCCCTCTTTGAGGTGGTCCATCGAGAGCAGGTGATCCTTCCACAGGCCGTCGATGACGTTGAGCATGACCATGCGCTCGTGATAGCGCATGGTGGCCGAACTGAGGAGCTTTTCCTTGGCGGCGTAATCCTGCTCCAGGCGGGTGAAGATGGCCTCGCCCAGCTCATGGCGGTGCAGCTCCAGCGGCGCAATCCCCATGGAGGCGAAGGTCTGGCCGAAGTGGTCGGTGAGCTTCGAGTCGATGCCCTTCAGATCCCATTGGTCGGGATGGAGCTTTTCGCCGGCAAATTCGTCCAGAATATTGCTCAAGATTCCGCCGACGTAATCTTCCAGGATCAGATCCTTCTGATCGACGCCTTCCAGCAGTTGGCGGCGCATGGCGTAGACCGCCTCGCGCTGCTTGTTCATCACGTCGTCGTATTCCAGCAGATGCTTGCGGCTCTCAAAGTTCTGCGCCTCGACGGCCTTCTGCGCGCCCTCGATGCGCTTGGAGATCATCTTGGACTCAATGGGCACGCCCTCTTCCATGCCGAGGCGCTCGAGCAGCGTGCTGACCCACTGCTTGGCGAAGATGCGCATCAGGTCGTCTTCAAGCGAGAGATAGAAGCGCGACTCGCCGGGATCGCCCTGGCGTCCGGCGCGGCCACGGAGCTGATTGTCGATGCGGCGAGACTCATGGCGCTCGGTGCCGAGGATGAAGAGTCCGCCGGCCTCGATGACCTTATCGTGCTCAATGCGGGCGGCTTCGGCGTGCACGTTGAAGACCGAGGCCCATTCCATGGAGTCGATTTCGAACTCCTGGCCTTGATAGTAGAAGCGCTGGAAGCCTGCCGGGGCCATGGGGTTGATGGCGCCCTCGGCCACACTGATGGCGCGCGCCTTGTTCTTTTTGACCAGCTCCTGGCGAGCCATGAATTCGGGATTGCCGCCGAGCAGAATATCGGTTCCGCGGCCGGCCATATTGGTGGAGATGGTGACCACGCCGAGACGGCCAGCCTGGGCGACGATCTCCGCCTCGCGCTCATGGAACTTGGCGTTCAGCACGACGTGCTTGACGCCCTTGCGCTGCAAGATGGCCGAGAGCCGCTCGGATTTTTCAATGGAGACAGTGCCCACCAGCACCGGCTGCTTCCGCTCGTGCAGCTTGGCGATGTCGTCCGCCGCAGCCTTGAATTTTTCCTTCTCAGTGCGATAGACAACGTCGGGATTTTCCAGGCGCAGCATCGGCTTGTTGGTGGGGATGACGACGATCTCGAGTTTGTAAATCTTCTCGAATTCGGCGGCTTCGGTTTCGGCTGTGCCGGTCATGCCGGATAACTTCTGATAAAGCCGAAAATAATTCTGGAAGGTGATGGTGGCGAGCGTTTGATCTTCCTTGCGGATGACCACGCCCTCCTTGGCCTCGATCGATTGATGCAGGCCATCACTCCAGCGGCGGCCGGGCATCAGGCGGCCGGTGAAGGTGTCCACGATGATGACTTCGCCATCCTTGACCACGTACTCCACATCTCGCTTGTAAAGAGCCTCGGCCTTGATCGCCGTCTCGATGTAGTGCTTCATCTCCCAGTTTTCGGCGTCGGCGATGTTGGTGATGCCGAGCAGCTTTTCGATGCTCACCCAGCCTTCGTCCGTCACGCCGATGGTGCGCTGCTTTTCGTCGACAATGTAGTCGCCGGTGAGGTGTTTCTGGCCCTCGGCCAGTTGCAGGCCCAGCTCCTCCTGGCGCTTGTGATCCATCGAATCGATCTCTTCGCCTTTGACCAGCGAGGGCACGATCTTGCGGGCGCGGGCGTACTTGTCGGTGGTCTGATCGGTGGGGCCGGAGATGATGAGCGGAGTGCGCGCCTCGTCGATCAGGATCGAATCGACCTCATCCACGATGGCGTAGTAATGGCCGCGCTGCACGCAATCTTTTATCTCAAATTTCATGTTGTCGCGCAGGTAGTCGAAGCCGAACTCGTTGTTGGTTCCGTAGGTAATGTCGGCGGCGTAAGCGGCGCGGCGCTCCTCGTCGCTGAGGTCGTGGACGATGACGCCGACCGAGAGGCCGAGGAACTCGTAGATTTTGCCCATCCACTCGGCGTCGCGCTTGGCCAGGTAGTCGTTGACCGTGACCACATGCACGCCGTGGCCGGCGAGCGCGTTCAAGTAGCAGGCGAGCGTGGCGACGAGCGTTTTGCCTTCGCCGGTCTTCATCTCGGAGATCTTGCCCTGATGCAGCACCATGCCGCCGATGAGTTGCACATCAAAGTGGCGCATCTGCACCGAGCGCCAGCCGGCCTCGCGGACCACGGCAAAGGCTTCGGGCAGAAGCTCGTCGAGGGCCTCGCGCTCGGCAACCTTGCGCTCGTCTTTATGCTCCGCGTCGTCAGGAATATCCTTGAGGCGCTCGGCGATGCGTTCGCGGAACTCGATGGTTTTGCCGCGCAGTTCGTCGTCCGTGAGCCGCTTGGTGTCTTCTTCCAGAGCGCCCACCAGGGCCACCATGGGCATCAGGCGCTTGATGAGCCGTTCGTTCGCAGTGCCGAAAATCTTGGTTAAAGCCTTATCAAAAAACACAGTATTCTCCGTTTACCAGTGTAAATGGTTGGCCTGCGTGGCGATGACTGGAACCTTGTACCGAACCGGCCTGATTAGCCCTGCACTTTGTCCTCAGGAATAATCTGGCATGCTGAGAAAGCGAGTGATATATTGCCCTTAGCCGGCCACGCACAATGGAAATCCGGCTAACTCCCCGCCCCCTCCTTGGTACGCAAACAAAACCTTCCACCCGCCTGAATGGCACACAGGAGAGTTCCATGCCCGCACCGCTTCCCCCGCTTCTGGATGGACCGATTACGACCGCCAACAAACAGGTTTATGTCGATAACCTGCTGCCGAATGCAACCGTCACTGTCTTTGCCAACGGCGCGCAAGTTGGTTCCGCAACCAACGTCAACCCCGGTGCAATCCTTGTTCCCTTGACCGCGACATTGCAGCAAGGGCAGAAGATCACCGCCAAGCAGACCTACAACGGAACCAACCCGAACATCAGCGCCACAGGCCTCAGCGACGCATCCAACGCGATCAAAGTGCAGGCTGTGCCCAATCCGTTGCCGACGCCGAGCTTTGCCTCGGGGCTCACGGTCTGCGCCAGCTCGATCTATCTGGGAAATCTTCTTCCCGGAGCCGAGGTCCACGTCAAGCAGGGCAGCAATATATTGGTCAATGGCGTAGCGGCAACGCTGACCACCCAATCCTTTCCGGTGACCGGAACTTTGACGTCGGGCAGCAGCCTGGAAGCCTGGCAGACCGCCGGGGGCCACAGCAGCGCCAAGGTGGGCAGCCTTGCGGTCACTGATCCGGCCGGGCCCTTGCCCGCGCCCGTGGTGGCCGAGCCGCTGCTGGGCTGCCAAACGGCCGTCAATCTCTCCAACCTGATTCCCACCGCCAACATCGAGATCTCCAATGCGGGCAACGAAAACTTTGCGTCCACTCCCTGGAATGCCTTCGAACTGTACGGCATGACGCCGTTGGTGGCTGGCCAAACGCTGACGGCGCGCCAGTACTTTACCAAATGCGATCGCGCGCCCAGCCCCACGGCCAGCTTTACGGTCTCCTCCGACCCTCCGCCGTTCCCGAAGGTGAGCTATAAGCCGTGCGGCAATGTCAAGCAGCTTTTTGTCACCAACCTGGTTCCGGGATCGGTGCTGACCATCAAGAGAGTGGTGGCTACTTCATCGAACACCAACACGATCACCGTGATTGGTTCCATGGGCGTCTCTCAGCCGACAGCCACGGTGAACCTGCCGCAGAGCTTCAGCGCCACAGACCCCAACGGTCCGGTTTCGCTTTGGCTGGAAGTCCTGCTGTGCAATCGAAACCTGCCTGCGCCGGGCTACACCAAGGTGGCCTTTGCGCCGCAAGGTGGGCCGTATGGACCGCCCGCGCTGGAGACCCCGCTTTACGATTGCGTCAACGTGGTCGTGGTTACGGGAACGCATCCGGGAACCGAGATTCAGGTCTTCTCCGGCAGCATCTCCGATCCGATTTCGCCCACCGTTGTCGCCACCGGGCCGAAGACGGTGGTTCAGCTTTGGACGCCGCTGGTCACCAACCAGTCGATCTTCGTGAAGCAGACGGGCTGCAATGCAAATGGTGAATCGCATCACGAGGTGGTGAAGTCCTTCAACAAACTCGATGCCCCGGTTATCGTCACGCCGGTTCGGCCGGGAGACGCTAGCGTTCAGGTCAGCAATGTGCTGATTGGCGCCACCGTCACCTTGCTGGTCAATGGCATTGCACGCTCTCAGGTAGTTGCCCTGGACACGTCGGTTTCACTATCCGCGGGCGTTCCAGCGCTCGGCAACGGAGATATGCTAGAGGCGGTTCAGAGTCTGTGCACGCAGACCAGCGGGCCGGGGACGGCGACGGCCACGCTGGGCATTATGAATCTATCGGGTGTTCCCGGCACGATGATCCAGAATAAACCTGTTCAATTACTCACTACCGCAACCGACAGACAGACGGGCGTCGTGCTGCCCAATCTCCCCGTGGTGGTGGCCAGGGAGTTCAACCCTGGGTATCCTAAGTATCTGCCGATAGGTCCGTCCAGCAGCGGCTTTACTGGCTCGTCTTTTGACTATATGCCAGGCAAGACAGATACGACGGCGTATGTCTATGTGACGAACCAGCCTGGCTATGAGGATATTTTGGGCGAAGTTACAGTGACTCCGCCACCTGCGCCACCGCCGCCACCGCCATCGATTTCCTACATCGGAAGCAAGGTCTATGGGAAGAACTTCCCTTGCACACAATGTTCGGTTTCGGGAACCTTTGGCTGGGGCGATGTCCCATCGGGTCCATGGACCGGTGATATTGTGACCGGTATTACGATTCCCGCGTCTCCTTGCGACAATCCCCTGGGGGGGCAATCCTATGGAATCCAGGTGAGCTGCGTTTCAGATCCATCCATCTCGGTCAGCTTGACCGTAAACTGCTAGCTTTTTGCCTGTTTGTTGAATCACCATGGAAGCCCCACCCTGGCCGCATTTTTGTTCTTGCGGCCAGGGTGGGGCTGCCACCACCCTTGGGTGTCCTATCTCTCGATTTTGGGAGATAGGATTGAACAGCCAGCCAGTTCAAAGCCGCAGAACCAACTGCTCCACCGGCTCGCCGCGGCGAATCTTTTTGAGCTGCTGGTCGAGCTGCTTCTTCAGGTTCTCTGGATCGCCGTTGTCGTCTTCATCGGCTTCTTCGCGTTGCTTCTCTTGCAGCACATATTCGACGCTGGGCTTCCAATAGGCCTGCATGAACTGCAATGCCATTCCCAGCGCAAATGAAGTTGGATAGAAGCCCAGGCTGGACTTTCCCAGCCGCTTTCCGCGTCGCCAAAGGAAGCGCCGCAGAAAGTAGTGGAGAAGAATCACAAGGATGGCAAGAAATGGAATGAACCCGGCAAAGATACACCAGGCAGAGATTGTTTCGATACTCATGCACGCCCTCTTGGAATCGCAGAAAGAACTTCGCCAGGCCTTGGCCCTGGGCGCAATGCGGGAGACATCCCACCCTAGCCGCAAAAACAAGAACGCGGCGAGGGTGGGGCACCCATCATTGCACCCACTATTGCTGAATGTCAGGACCAGTTTTGAGGGGACTTATGCGCGCAGGAAGGGTGGCGGACGCTGGAAGAGGGTGGGCAGCGCCGGAGCATCAGGCGTGCGGCCATCGTACTCAAAGGCCAGCGGCGCCAGTAAACTCAGCGGAGAGATTAGGCCGGCGCAGAGAAGCGGCAGAATCGCCAGCCAATCCGCGCTGCCGGCGTGATCGTGCGGGATCAACAGGCACACCAGGGCGATGCCGATTGCGATTGCCGCAATCAGAAGCCATGCTCGCCTATGTCGGTTCTGGATCATCGCTGTTCTTCTCGCTTTTAGTATACGCATTGGTATTTTCTGCCGTCGAATTTCTTGTCTATTCGCCGCTTAGAATCGGCAAACGGCGCATTCGGGTACCTCGGTCATTGATCGTAACAATCATCCCGCTCTCGGCCCGTTCAGAAATGGCGTTATGAGCGGCGATGACCAAGGCCCCTGGTCCCTCCGGGTTATGCTCATTGGTTCGAAGGTAAATGACGCTTGGAAGGGTAGACCCGTGTAATGCGAGCAATTGCGAAAAATCGCCATCGCTGGTGAGAATGGCAGCATGATGCTCAGTGGCCCATTCCAGCAACACCGTATCAGGAGCATCGCCTTTCCCAACACTCCACCAGTGTATTGCTTCAATGCCCGCAGAATGAAGGAAGTCAACCCAAAACGGCGTGAGATTTGCATCGACCAGGACTTTCATAGGATCGGGCGCTCAGGCGCTCAGCCCCACTTCTTCTTCCTGTGCCCGCCACGCGGCATACTGAAGAGCCTCAAGCACATCTTCGCGTTTAATGTAGGGGAAATCGCGGAGAACTTCATCGATGGAATGCCCGCTGGCAAGCTGGCCAAGAAGAACGCCAACTGTCACACGCGTCCCCTTGATGCGCGGCTTCCCGCTCACCACACCTGGAGTACAAACGATGCGGTCCAGTGTAAACATTGCGCCTCCAGTCTCTGAAAATCCTAGCCCATCCATCATATTGTGCCACAAAAACAGGTACCTCTGGTTTAGATTTGCTCTTTATTACCGATCTATCCGCTTGTGGCAAGCCTTGCCGCAGCCGGTAAACTGAATCTATGCATCCTCCGCTGCGGCTGGTGGCAATTGATGTGGATGGGACGTTGACGCCGGCCATTGGGCAGGCGCTGACCGACCGCGTGGGGCGGGCGCTGAAGAGCGCGCAGCAGGCCGGAATCACGGTGGTCATCGCCACCGGGCGGCGCACGGCGTACACGCTGCCGCTCTTTGAGGGCCTGGGCCTGCGAGCGGATACGCCGCTGATTACGTCCAATGGAGCAGTGACGCGGACGCTGGGCGGTGAAGCGCTGGCCCGCTGCACCATGGAGTCGCGCGTGGCGCGCGGGCTCTGCGGGCTGCTGCGGCCCTTTGGGGCGATGGTCTTTACCTTTGACCGGCCAGGGCGCGGCGAGTTGGTGGTTGAGGATCTTGCCCAGGCGCATGGGCGCATTCAGCTTTGGATCGAGGCCAACCGCAACGCCATTGAGATCGTTACGCCGCTGGAAGATGCGCTCAAGGATGGCGAAGAGCCGATTCAAGGGATGGCGGCCGGTACGGTAAGCCAGATGCGCGAGGCCGAGGCGGTGGTGAAGGCCAGCGAGTGGAGTGGCCTGTGCGAGTGCCAACGGACCGAGTATCCGGCGCGGGGCTTTTCGATCCTGGATCTGCTGCCGATGGGCGTCTCGAAACGGTCGGCGCTGGAAAAACTGGCTCTCCGGCTGGGCGTCGAGGGCAGGGAAGCGATGGCCATCGGCGATAACTGGAACGATGTGGAGATGCTGGAGTGGGCCGGGCAGGCTGTGGTGATGGGCAACGCGGCGCAGGAGCTGCGCACGCTGGCCAAGATGCGCGGCTGGAAGCAGGCTCCGCCCAACGACCAGGACGGCGTGGCTGTGGTGCTGGAGGCGGCGGTTACCCGGCGCGCCAGAGCTGATACTGATTGAGTTGATAGGATGGCAGGTAGCAAGCCTCCAAAATTGAATCGAGATTCTGCGAAATTGAATCAAGAAAATACTGGTAAACATGAGCGTGGTGGAGTAGCGATAAACCAAATTCTGATGATGCGACTCCCAATGGCGAAAAGGCATTTGAAACACTGGCAATCTGAAGGAGAGAACAATGCTTGGATTCATGATTCTGACCGTCAGTAATATTGAACGTTCCCTGGCATTCTATGAAGCAGCCTTGAAGCCTCTGGAGATTAAATTCTTTCTGCCTTACAAGGGCAAAAACGGTCATCCAGACCAATGGGGATTGGGCGATGGAAAGCAGGCGTTCTTTTGGCTCCAGCAAGGAAAGCCTGATCCGGCGGCTATTCACTGGGGCTTCAAGGCCGAAAGCAATGAAAAAGTCGACGAATTCTATGTCGCAGCATTAGCCGCGGGCGCCAAAGACAATATCTCGCCGCGATCGCGAGTTGAATACTATCCTGGATACTACGCCGCCGATGTGTTTGATCCGGATGGGTATTCATTCGAAGTCGTCCATAAGAGCTGAGGTGAAGCGCGGCATGGTGGCCGGCATCTCAATGCCTTTCCTCATTCAGCAACCTCTTGAGCATTTTCAATCGATGCGCGGATTTCTCTTCATCACGACAGGAATCATGGTTGCCTGTGCGGCTATGGCTCCGTTCGCCCGCGCCGCCGAGCGCGTGACGCTGCGCAATGGCTTTGAGATACGCTGCGATCATCACGCCGAAGTCGAGGGCCGCACGCGGCTCTACTTGAGCGCAGGCGAGGACAGCTACATTGAGTTCCGCACGGAGGAGGTTTTGGCTGTGGAAACGCTGCCCGATCCACCGCCCGAGCCAAAGGCTGCGGAAACTCCAACGCTGGATTCCCGCCCAATTCCGCAAAGTGCGCGGAATAGGACGGGGCACGGAGATTCACCAAAGGGAGATTCACCAAAGGGAGATTCACCGAATGGCGTTTCACCGCCAGACGCCAAGCTCTCCGAAGCCGACCTGCGGGAGATGCTCGCCAAAGTCGGCCAGGCGCACAACCTGGACGTGGACCTGCTGGCCAGCTTGGTCAAGGCCGAGAGCAACGGCAATGCGCGCGCCGTGAGCCATGCCGGAGCGCAGGGGCTGATGCAATTGATGCCCGCGACGGCCAAAGAACAGGGCGTTACGGACAGCTTCAAGCCGGAGGAGAATGTGCGCGGCGGGGCCAGTTACTTGGACTGGCTGCTGACCCGCTATCACGACAATCTGGCGCTGGCGCTGGCCGCGTATAACGCGGGGCCGGAGGCGGTGGATCGCTACCACGGCATTCCGCCCTATCACGAGACGCAGGCTTACGTGGCGCGGGTGATTCACGAGTTCAACCGGCGCGTATTGGCCCGCGAGGCGCAAACCAGGCGGGCCGCGCAGCATCCCTGAATTGGCCGTCCACCTCAAAGGCTAGAGTTTTGACCGATTGAGTTGGGTTTGAGCCATGGAAAAGCGCGGACGAGGACGTCCGCGCGACAGCCGGTCAGGAGACCGGCGCTACACTGCTCCGTTCTCACGCTGCTGGCCTCTGCCCTGCTCATCGTCGCTGACTGGAGTTTGATGATTGATTTTTTCTAACCATAGTAACCTTGGGAGGCATTCATTGGATTCTCTCAAGATTCACGATCCAAAGTGCTTTTACCGCCTTTCCTCCACCATTGCCCGATAGAATGGAAGAGAGATTGCGGCGGAACGGAGACGGCTTGAAGAAGAATCAGTGGATTCTTGGGTTGGTGGTGCTGGCGGCGCTGGCCGGATTGGTGTATTGGGGACGCGACCGGATTCACTTTGACTTTCACGTCTTCGGAGCGCAGTTGGCGCTGGCCGATTGGCGCAAGATCGCCTTTGCCCTGGGCATCATTTACTGTTGCTACCTGATCCGTTCCATGCGCTGGGCGCTGCTGCTGCGGCATATCAAGAAGGTGGGTCCGCTGTCTCTGCTGGGCACGCAGGTGATTGGCTTCACGGGCGTCGCTCTGCTGGGGCGGATCGCCGACCCGGTGCGGCCTTATCTGGTGGCCAAAAAAACCGGCCTGGCGCTGAGCAACCAGGTGGCGGTTTATATTGTTGAACGGCTGCTGGACATGGGCGCGATGGCGCTGATCTTTTGCTCTGTGATTCTGCTGGCTCCGGCGGGCGCGCTGCCCCATCCTGAGGTCATCAAAAAGGTGGCGTACGGCGGGTTGACCACCACCGTGCTGGGCGCGATTTTTCTGCTGGCAGTGCGTGTGGCCGGGGGCGTGGTGGCCGCGTATGCGGAGCGGATTTTTGGCATGGCCTCGCAGAAGCTGGGGCTGGCCGTCGGACACAAGATCCGCACCTTTCGCGCGGGTCTGGACACCATGCGCAGCTTCTCTGACTTTGCCGCGGTGGGCGGGCTTTCGTTGCTAATGTGGGGGCTGATTGTGCTGGCCTACTTTGAGATCATGCGCGCCTTTGTGGCCAGCCCGCAACTGGCCGATCTGACGCTCTCCAAGTGCATGCTGGTGATGGCCTGGGGAATGTTGGCCAGTGCCTTTCAACTGCCGGTGGTGGGCTGGTTCACGCAGATCGGCTTTGTGGCCGCGGCACTGACCGGCTTCTTTGGCGTGGCTGCCGAGCCGGCCACGGCCTGCGCCGCCACGCTGCTGCTCATCAGCTTTCTGGGCATTGTGCCGGTAGGACTCGTCTGGGCGCAATTCGAGAACGTCAGTTTTCGCAAGGTGGCCGCTGAGAGCGAACAGGCTGGGGAAGAGCTGTCGGTGGAATAGCTGGATCAGCATCGTGTAGCGCCGACCTCCTGGTCGGCTGTCGCGTGGACCTCCTGGTCCACGCTGCACTCTGCACAAAAATCCTATCAATCCTCATCATTCACCGCGCTCTGCGCGCCAGATGCTGCTGATCCAGCGCATGGCGCAGCAGCGTCTTGATGACCGCTTGGCGGCTGATATTCAACTCCATCGCCGCCTGATCGAGTTCTTGCAGCATGGGCAGCGCAAAATCCACATTCACGCGCTGAATTGGCGGCATCATCTTGCCCTTTCCGGTGAAGAAGCCGGAGATACTTTCGCCGCTGTCGGCAAGCTCCGCGATCTTGTCGGCGGATAGCATTTTGTGGGGCTCAAGAGTTTTCGGCATAGAGTTCCTCTTCTTCGCGGGTTGATTTCCAAAG
>Ga0181520_10006424_pt1 | contig 17973 bp, 12 predicted proteins | sample PEATcosm2014_Bin_29_FD_132451 | JGI IMG/M metagenome (GOLD analysis project Ga0181520, IMG submission 132451) | Peatland microbial communities from MTU Mesocosm Facility, Houghton, MI, USA - PEATcosm2014_Bin02_30_metaG | ecosystem: Environmental > Terrestrial > Soil > Wetlands > Peat | place... | reverse complement strand
AGTTCACAGAACGTCAGGCCGCGGGGAAAAGTACCTTGCCTGAGGCCGAACCTGATCCGTCAACAAACAGGCTCAGGACTCCACAAGTTGTGGGTAATTGAAAGCGCTGAAGCGCGGGGCTAATTAACACTGCGCCTCCGGCGCGCTGGTGCGGAGATTGATCAGGCCGGGCGCCCCCGGTTCTGCATTAGAAACCTGGGAGATTTCGCTAGACCGCTCGTATCTCCATTGTCTTTCCCAGCGCCTTCAGTGCCGCGGCGATATTATCGATCTTGGTCGCGTGTCGCGGATCAAGCAAACGGGTCACATGTTGTCGCGGGATGGACAATCGCTTGGCGAGATCGGCAGGGCGCACCTTCTGCCCAATCAATTCATTAAAAAGCAGGACTTTAGCCGAAACGCTTGCGGGAAGTTCGACCAGCCTGTGGCCGCGCTTCGGGGCAGAAGGCATGGGAACCGGCCGGCCATGATCGAAATAGAAATCGAGTGCGGTTTCGAGCGCATCCAGAGCATGACGCAAAGCATCCTTTTCGTCATCGCCGCACGTAATCGCTTCTGGAACATCTGGAAAAGTGACGGTGCACCCGTCGCTCTCGCATTTGACCCTGACTGGATATTGCATGTGGCTCCTTTATTTGAGTCTGAGTTGCTTTCGAATGGCGTGCAAGGTTCCCATTGGCAGGTCTTTCCTGTGCATAGGAATGACAGACTGCTTGCCATTCAAGAACACCTTCAGGTGAGAACCATCTCCCTCTATGAAGGTGGCTCCAAGTGCAGCCAGTTCGCGTTTGAATTCCTTGCTCGTCACGGTCGCAATGTAACCGTTTATGTTTACAAAGTCAAGCCAGGATCCCCACCCTTCGCGCTTTTTGCGCGTGCCCCCGGTAACGCTTTTGGGACCGGAGAGAAAACTCCAGGCAAAAAAACCGCTTACAGCCCCGCTGCTTCGACCGCGCGGGCCACGCGGAAGGCGGTGCTTTCGTTCAGGTGGGCGGCCAGCACCTGCATGCCGATCGGCAATCCCGTCGCCGTGGCTCCGCAGGGCACGTTGACGCCGCAGATGCCGGCCAGACTGGCCGTCACCGTGTAGATGTCGGCCAGATACATGGAGACGGGATCGTCGCACTTCTCGCCCAGTTTGAAGGCGGGGGTGGGCGAGGTCGGTGTAACAATCGCATCGACCTGGCCGAAGGCGGTTAAAAACTCATCGGCCAGCAGGCGGCGCACCTGCTGCGCTTTCAAATAGTAAGCATCGTAGTAGCCGGCGCTCAGAGCGTAGGTGCCGAGCAGGATGCGGCGCTTGACCTCGGCGCCGAAGCCCTCGTCGCGGGAGTGCGAGTACATGGCGGAAAGCGTCTCCGAGGCCGGGGAGCGATAGCCGTAGCGCACGCCGTCAAAGCGGGCCAGGTTGGCGCTGGCTTCAGCGGTGGCGATCAGGTAATAGGTCGGCACAGCGTATTTGGTGTGCGGCAGCGAGACCGGCTGGACAGTGCAGCCGGCGGCCCGCAGGGCTTCAATTCCCTTCTCGATGGCGGCGCGCACCTCCGGGTCCAGGCCCTCGGCAAAGTACTCGGCGGGAATACCGATGCGCAGGCCCTCGGCGGGCTGGTCGCTTTCGGCGGCAAAATCGGGGACGGGCGCGGCCAGGCAGGTGGCGTCCTGGGGATCGTGGCCGGCAATCACGCCCAGCAGCGTGGCGGCGTCGCGCACGTTGGCGGCAAAGGGGCCGACGCGGTCCAGCGACGAGGCGTAGGCAATCAGGCCGTAGCGGGAGACGCGTCCATAGGTGGGCAGCACGCCCACCACGCCGCAGAAGCTGGCCGGCTGGCGAATGGAGCCGCCGGTATCGGAGCCCAGCGTGGCCACAGCCATATTGGCCGCAACCGCTGCCGCCGAGCCGCCGCTCGATCCGCCCGGAACCCGCTCGGTGTCGACGGGATCGCGCACCGGGCCGTAAGCCGAGTTCTCATTCGAGCCGCCCATGGCGAATTCGTCGCAGTTCAGCTTGCCCAGCAGCACGGCGCCGGCTGCGTCGAGTTTCGAAACTGCGGTGGCGTCGTAGGGAGGCTGGTAGCCCTTGAGGATCTTGGAGCCAGCCGTCGCCGGCGCGCCGCGCATGACCAGCACGTCCTTGATGGCCATGGGCAGACCGGCGAGCGGGGGCAGCGGATCGCCCTTGGCGGCCAGCGCGTCAATGCGCGCGGCCTGCTCCATCGCCCGCTCTTTGGTCAGGCTGAGGTAGATATTGAGGCGGCCGTTCTTCCGCTCGATGCGCTCGTAATAGGCGGCGGCGAGATCGGCGGCCTTGCTCTTGCCGGTGACCAGACCGGCGCGCAAGTCGGCCAGGGATGGGGGCTTCTCGACGAAGTTTTCCGTCATTTTGGTTTCGCTGGACAACGTTGTCTTCCTCTCTTGGCGGCCTCGGCGGCGGGCCGGCTCTTATCACGCGCACCATTTCTATTCAAAAACGCCTGTCCTCCTGAGCGAGCGAAGCGGAGTCGAAGGACCTGCTTTTTGTTCTGATGAGGAGAACCGCAGATCCTTCGCTTCGCTCAGGATGACACTTCAAAGCTGAAACGCACGCATCGCTCAAGACACTAGCGCTCGATCACCTTGGGAACCTTGAAAAAGGCCCGATCGGTCTCGGGAGCCTGGCTGAGCACGGTGGCGCGATCCAGCGAAGGAGTCAGCGTATCGGGACGCCAGAGCCCGACGCCCTGGGCGTCAAAGAGGTCGCTGACCTGGGCCAGCGGCGTCACGCCCGCCGTGTCCAGCTCGTTCAGCTCGGCCACGTAGTCGAGGATGGCGTTCAGGTCGTGCACCATGCGCGGCTTCTCCTCCGGCACAAGCTCCAGATGGGCCAGTTCGGCTACCCGCTCCACTTCTTCCACGCTCACTTTGACGGTCATTCTTCTGCTCTTCCCCTCATCCCAGGGCCGGTTTCGCGTGCACAATCCGGCAAATAGATTCTGAAAATAGAGTATAGCGGCTGGGGGAATGACCTTCGATGGCCTGCGAGGAGCCGGTGCGGATCAATCGACGATCAGGGTAAGCACAGTGCTCTGCGACAAGCCGCCGGCGGTGGCCGTTACCGGGATCGAATAGGTTCCCGCCGGGGTGCTGGAGCCCCCTCCTCCGCCACCACCGCCGCCGCCACCACCCGAGCTGGCGCAACTGATTCCTCCGGCGGTTGAAAGTCCCAGCAGCGCGACAAGCAGCAGAGTGCGCAGGAACCTGCGCCGCAGCCGCCAGGCGAGTGGAACTCCCACCAGCAGGCAGAGCAGCGGCCAGGCGCGCGGCCACACAGGATCGCCGGCAGCAGCGCTGGCCGTGCCGGTGGAGACCGCCAGCAGCGCCGACCCGTTGGCGCTCAACGCCTCGCTGGGAGGACTGAAGGCGCAGGAGGCGTAGGCGGGCAGCGCACCGCAGGCCAAGGTGTAGGTCTGCTGTACGCCGCCCTGCGGGGCAATCGTCAACGTATAACTGGCGGGCTGGCCGCTGGTCGCAGTCTGGCTGGGGTTGACCGCGCTCAACGTAAAGGTGAATCCCGTGCCGCTGAGCGCCACCGAGGCCGCGCCGGTCGCGGTGCTGCTGGTTACGGTCAGCGTTCCCGTCTGCGGTCCGGCGGTGGTGGGCGCAAAGAGCAATCCCACCGTGCAGTTGGCCAGCGCCGCCAGGGTTGCGGTGCAGGTGTCGTTGACCAATTGGAAGCCCGCCGTGACGGTCAGATTGAGATTGTTCAAGCTGGCCGCGGTGCCCAGATTGGCGATGGTCACAGTCGAGGCGCTGCCGGCTTGGCCCACCGCCACGACGCCCAGGCTGAGCGCCGCCGGCGTGACCTGGAGCGCGGGCGCAATTGCTCCGCCATTGCCGGTGAGCGGCACATTGACCGAGGCCACTCCGGCGGTGGAGGAGGCAATCGTCAGCGTCGCCACACTGCCTCCCGCTGTGAGCGGCGTGTAGCTCACCGGCAGGGTGCAGTGAGCGCCACTGGCCAAGACCGCGGTGCAGGTGGTGACGCCGGTGTTGAAGCTGCCGGCCGCCGCGCCGGTGAGCTGGAAGCTGAGATTGGCCAGCGGCGCTCCGCCCGTGTTGCTGACCGTCAGCGTCTGCGCCGCGCTGGTTGTACCCACCGCCTGCGCGCCAAAGTTGAGGCCAACGGGGCTGACGGCAATCACCGCCGCCGCCACGCCCGTTCCCGTCAACGAGACCGTTTGCGTTTGCAAGGCGTCGGTTTCGAGGAGCGATCCGTTTTGGCCGCCCGACAAAGTAGGCACATAAACCACTCCGATGGAGCAGCTTGCGCCCCCCGCCAGGCTGGCTCCGCAGTAGTTCGTCGCCTGAAACGGCCCGCTCGCCGCAACCGAAATGCTGTTCAATGAGACTCCGCCGCTGTTGGTCAGGGTCACGGTCTGGACCGGGGAAGACTGGCCGATGGCGGTGCTGGGGAAGGTCAGCGACAGCGGGGCAAGCGTATCGGTGGGCGGGGCCAGGCCGCTGCCGGTCAGGGTCACCGTCTGCGTTCCCGCCGCATCGGTAAAGGTCAGGGTTCCATTTGACGCAACCGCCGCCGTGGGGGCGAACTCCACTTCCACCTGGCAGGTGGAGCCGGCCGCCAAGGAGCTGCCGCAGGTATCGCTGTTGGTGACGATGACGAAGGGCGGAGCGACCGTCACCGAGGCAATGGCCACGGCATTGGGACCGGTATTGTTGACCGAGACCGGCAGCGGAGACGAGGTTGCGCCTACTTCGACCCCGCCAAAACTCAGCGTAGAGGGGCTCAGGCTCATGGGCTGCGCCGGCGCGCCTGTTCCGCTCAACGTTACCGCGATTTGCCCTCCCGCCACATTCGCGCCGATGACCAATTGCCCCGTCCGGCTGCCCGTGGCCGTGGGAGAAAAGGTAACTTGCAGCGCACAACTGGACCCCGCGCCGACCGCCGCGCTTCCACAATTGCCGGTTTCGGCAAAGTCTCCACTGGCTGCGATTCCCACCACAGTCAGCGGATTGCTGCCGGTGTTGGTCAGCGTAACCGTCTGCGGGCTGCTGGTGGTTCCCTGGGCCTGGCTGGCAAAGGTCAGGGCATTGGGCGTGGCGCTGGCGGTGGTTAGCTGCTCGGCCGCGGTCCACAGCGGAGTCTGCCACAACCCGCGTCCATAGGTCGCCGCCGTCAACAGGGCGGGGGCCGGGGGCGCTTCCGCATGAAGAGCAGTCACTGGAACCAGAGGCAGTCCCGTCCCATAGAGCGACCAGCAATTCAGCGTAAGAAAGGCGCAGTTGGCGATCTGCCGCGTGGCGTAAACCCCCAGATCGTTGGCCAGATAGACGTTGTTGGCGTCTTGCGGGTCGACGGCCAGGGCGTTGACCGGCGCACTGGGCAGATTGCCTTGCAGGCTGGTCCAGTGCGCCCCGCCGTCGGTCGAGCGATAGACGCCGATCACCTCCTTGGTGCGCCAGCCGATCCCTTCCGCCGTGGCGTAGACGGTTTTGCCCGTAGCGTCGTGAGGATCGACCGTGAGGCTGGAAATATCCAGTCCGTAGGCGTTGAGCGTATGCGGGTCATTGCTCACCGGGTTGAAGGTCAGGTCGGTCCAGGCCGGCGGGCTGCTGCTGTGGGGGTCGATGACCGCGGTCAAGACGTGGCCGGGCAGGATGCCGCCACCGTTGTTGACCCCGTACATGCCCACGTAGACCGCTTCCGTACCGTTGGCCAGGGCCATCGCCGCCAGCGAACGGATCAGCGCGTTGCCCGAGCAAGCAGCGCTCTGGCCGCCATCGAGAATCGGACTGACGGCATTGGCCGCCGTCCAGCCCACGCCGCTGGCCGGCCCGCGCCAGACCCGGCAAGTGGCGATCAGCAGTTGCGTGCCGTCCAAGGGATCGATGAGAAACGGCGCGGGTGCGCTCATGGTCAAACCGTCTTCCACCACCAGCGGAAGCGGCGTGGTGGAGTAGCCCAGCACGGTGCTGAAGTTGGCCGGCGGAGCACCTGCGGTGGGCGTCCCCACAGCAAGCGAGACGCCGGAGTTGTCGTTCACCAGCCAGTTTCCGCTCAGCGCATCGATGGCCGACGGCCCGCCCTCGCCGCTCAGAATCTGCGGCCAATCGCCCACCGGAGCGGCCGAGCCGTTCACCCCCGCTGTGCCATTGACGCCCAATCCCGCCATCAGAGCGTAGGGGTTGGCGGCGGACTGCGCCAGAGTTCCCACTTCGGCCAGCGAGCCCAGCGCGCCATTCAGGTTTTGAAAGTGACTGGAATCGGTTGCATTGCACACCGAACCTGTCTCGCCGATCTGATCGGTCGAGCGCCACAAGCCGCTATCGTTGCCCACAAAGATCTCGTCGGGATTGGCCGCATTCCAGGCCAGCGCGTGCTGGTACGGGCCTACCTGGGCGCTGCGGCAGGTGGCGGTGTTGGTGGTGTTGCGCCAGACGCATCCCGCCGCCAGGCTGCACTTCCACAGATCGACGCCGCCGGCCAGCAGAATGGTGTCGGCCCCGGCCGCCGGCGCATAAGGAACCGCCGCCAGCGCCAGTGTGTAGTCGCCGTTGGCGATGGTCGCAGCGCCCTGATCGGTATTGCTCTCCAGCGCCGCGGTGTTCAGTTGCGTGGCGAAGGAAAGGCTGGGATTGGCGCAGACGCCGCCGCTTACCGCGCAGGAATCCTGCCACAAGCCCTGATCCTGGTTGTAGAGGTCGGTGCTCCAGGCAAAGGTGTCGCCAGTCAGCGGATTCACCGCCAGCGCGCCGCGAAAGATGGGGCAGGCCGGGGAGCCGGTCAAGCCCGCATTGGTGGGGCAAAGCGCAGCGGTCAGGTTGCTCCCCGGCTGCGCGGCCAGGCGCGTCCAGGTTACCCCATCGGTGGACTGGTAATAGCCGTGGAAGCGCACCGCCGCTACAAAGACATGGCGCACCGGGTTCCACACCACCGCCGTGGCCGCATTGCCGTCGGGCAGGGCGCGGGTATCGTTCGGACCCTGCACATCGTTGCCCGCGCCGTCGGAGATGGTGGCCAAATGCCAGGTGGCGCCGGCGTCGGTCGAGTAGTAGAGGCCCTGGCAGCTCACCCCGGGCTCCAGCGCATTGACCAGCGTGCCCTCATAGGCCTGCGAAACGGCGGCCACCACCGTTTGCGGACTCACCGTGCTCCAGGCAAAACCGGCGAAGCCCTCGCCGATAAAGCCCCAGACAAAATCGGCGGAAGAGTAAATCAGGCTCCAGGTGACGCCGCCGTCCGTGGAGCGCAGAATACCCGCGCCATAGTAGGAATCCAGCGCATCGTTGGGGTCGCCGGTACCGGCCAGCACTACCCCTGTTGCGCCGGGCTGCACGGTCAAAGCGCCAATGCTCAGCGCCGCGTCCGAGGCCCCGCCCAACCCGTTCGCCGCGTCGGTCAGGGGAGTGAAACGCACCGCGGAGAGGGTCGAGCTGGCCGCATTCTGCGCGAACCACACTCCGCCGCCGGTGGTTCCCAGATAGAGGCGATTGCCGGCGCTGTCGGAGGGGTCCAGCGCCAGCGCCGCGATGCGTCCTGTGACCAGGCCATAACTCGAGGTCGAGACCGCCGCCGGCCCGATCGCCTGCCAGGCCGCGGTTTGCGTTTGGGCGCTGGCCGTCAGCGGAATTGCCGCGGGCCACGCCCAGCAAAGCAGGCACACGGCAACGCGGAACGCCGCCGCAAGACGCCGCCCTGGCCCGCACTGGCGGGCAATTGCACCTGTAAGTTGAAGGACTTCCCGCATCGCCGCACTCATCCGGAATGCGAGCCGCTTCTCCTCTGTTGGGCGGGAGAAGGCCTCGGATTCCTGTCGATCTTCCGTGCGAAACGCGCAGTCTCAGGGAATGAATTCGCAGCCGATTATAGTCCAGAAATGAGACAGTCCGGGAAAGATTTCGGTAAACTCGGGCACGGTTTCAAACGGTCTCGCCGAGTGCACCGATTTGGGCGGCCCGGCTTTGCCTCCTCATGAACTGCCCCCGTCCATGCCTGTCAAAATTCGACGAGGCAAGTCCGTTGCTCCCTATGAACAAAGCTTGGAGGATGGGATCAGGATTGGTACAAACACAGCGAGCCAGCCTCCGCTTTGCGGAGTGAACAAGTCAGCAAGTTGGCGCGCTGTTGGTTGGGCCGAATGGATGTTCATCGCCGCCGTAACGCGCTGAAGAACGTCGAGATGCTCCCTATGAACAAAGCTGAACGGGCTGCGATTGAGCGCGGCCTTTCCGGGCGCGAGTCGCTCGCTCAAGAAGACAGCTCTTTGGTGCACGAATTACAGGCCAAGACGCGGGCGTCACCCTCCATTGAACTCATGCGCCGGCTTTGCTCACGGGCTTGAGCCTGCGCAGGCGGTAGATCATGCCGCCGGCCAGCATCAGCGAGATGGACATATAGAAATAACCGGCGCGGGAATCGCCGGTGTGCGCTTGCAGCAGGCCCACCAGCCAGATTCCGGCGAATCCGCCCAAGGCCCCGCAGCTATTGATGAGCGCCATCACTTCCCCGGCCACATTTGCGGGCAGCATCTCCGGCACAATCGAGAAGAAGGGTCCGTAGGGCGCATACATGGCGCCGCCGGCAGCGATCAGGAATCCGTAGGCCAGCCAGAAGCTGTGCACCGCGGTCAGATACGAAGCAAAGAGCGCAAGCCCGGCCAGCAGCAGAAACGGTCCCACGTAGCGTTCGCGGTTGAGCGACCGGTCGGAGGAATAGGCCACCAGCATCATCAGAACCACGGCCAGCAGAAACGGAGCGGCGCTGAGCAGGCCGACCTTCTCGATGCCTAGAGCCGATCCGGCATGAATCATGGTGGGCAGCCAGAGCACAAAGCCATAAACGCCCTGGCTCCAGAAGAAGTATTGCGCGCACAGCAGCAGCACGCCGGGCACGCGCAGTGTGGCTCTGAAGTTGGCGATCCGCGGCAGCGCGGTCTGCTCCTGTTCGAGCTGGGTATTGAGCTGTGCGCAGCAATCCCGGCTCAGCCACGCAGCCTGATGGGGCCGGTCGCGCACCAGCAGCAGCCAGACAAAGGCCCATAAAACCGACGGAATCCCCTCCAGAACGAAGGTCATCCGCCAGCCCACGGCGCGAATCAGGTAGCCGGTGACGGCCGACATCCAGAGCACGGTAACCGGGTTTCCCAGGATGAGAATGGCGTTGGCCCGCGAGCGCTCGGCGCGCGTAAACCAGTGGGTGAGCAGAATCAGCATGGCCGGCAGGATGAGGCTCTCGGCCACCCCCAGCAACAGGCGGTCCAGCGCCAGCAGCCAGTACTCCCGGATCACGCCGGTCAAAGCCGCCAGCGCACCCCAGCAGATGAGGGCAAAAAAGACCAGGCGCGTAGCGCTCTTGCGGCGCGCATAGGCTGCGCCGGGAATCTGAAAGAGAAAATAACCGAGAAAGAAGAGCGATCCCAGAAATGCCGAGCGGGAGTGGTCGATATGCAGCGATTCCGCCAGTCCGGCGGCCTCGCAGAAGCCGTAGTTGGTGCGGTCCAGATAGGCCAGGCTATAGGTGACAAAGACCGCCGGCATGAGGAAAAACCAGCGGCGCTGCAAACCCGGCAGACGGGGCGCTGCGTCTCGCATTGGCTCTTCCGGCACACAAGGTTTATAGCATCCCTGAGCGCAGTCGCTCCAGGGGGAGTTCTTCCTCAGCAAATGCGCCCGCGAATCGCCGAATTCCGCCGCAGGGAATGGCGGCCTTTCGCCTGCCTATCCCACCAGCGGGACGAATCGCCGTGCTATCTCGTCGTAGCGCTCGATGCGCCCGGTGAGGATGTCGTAGTACCAGCCGTGGACTTGCAGACGGCCATGCGCCACGGCATTGGCTACGGCGGTTTGAGCGCGCAGGTTGTGCAACTGCGCCACCACGTTGCCGCGAATCAGCGAGGCCAGCTCGGCGTTTTCTCCATCGGCGGGATCGATGGGCTGGCGGTGCGTAAAGGCCGCTTCAACGTGGCTGAGCCAGCGCCGCGCCTTGGGCATCTGCTCCAGCCCCTCGCGATCCAGCGCAGCCTTGAGCGCTCCGCAGTCCGAGTGGCCGCAGAGAATGGCGTGCTTGACCTGGAGCACCTCGATGGCATACTCGATGGTCGCGGTCACGCCGTCTACATCGTTGCTGGCGATGGGAACGACGTTACCGGCGTTGCGGGTGATAAAAAGGTCTCCAGGGCCGGTGCCGAGGATGAGGTCGGGCACCACACGCGAGTCCGAACAGGTGATAAACAGCCATTCCGGCCTCTGCCCTTCGGCCAGAAGGTGGAATTGATCCCGTTTGCCAGGAAAGATCTCGGCCAGAAATCGGGTGTGGCCTTCGATCAGTTTCTGCATATTTGCCTCCGGATTTATCTGTATACTCCGGGGAGTTTCCCGGTGCGCCAGGGGAAGTGCACGCAGAACTCACCGCTGTCAGACTACCTGAACCGGGCGGCGGCTGCTATCTTGATGCAGAGCGGTGCGGTTGCGCGCCAAGGCAAGGAGTCGAACGGCGATGAAACGGATGGGAGGAACGATGGGAAATTGGATGGTAGGGATGGCGGTCGCGGTAGCTCTAGTAGCGTCGGCATCGGCGCAGACGGTGAACCAGATCGATCCGGCCCTGGCCGCCCGCATCGACCGCATGGCCAGCCAGGTGCTGCAGCAGACCGGGGTTCCCTCGGCTTCGCTGGCCGTGGTGCAAGGCGGCAAGCTGGTCTATACCCAGGCCTACGGCAAAGCCAGCCTCGATCCCCAGAAGGCCGCCACGCCGGAGATGCGCTACTCCATCGGGTCGATCAGCAAGCAGTTCACCGCCGCGGCGATTCTGATGCTGCAAGAAGAGGGAAAGCTCTCGCTCGACGATGTGGTGGGCAAATACGTTTCCGGCCTGACTCGCGGCGACGAGGTCACCATCCGCCAGATTCTCAGCCACACCTCCGGCTACCAGGACTACTGGCCCGAGGACTACGTGATGACCACCATGCTGCCCCCGGCCACGGCGCAATCCATCCTCGACAACTGGGGCAGGAAGCCGCTGGACTTCGAACCTGGGACCCAGTGGCAGTACTCCAACACCAACTTCGTCATCGCCGGCCAGATCGTCGAGAACATCACCGGCCATCCGCTGATGGAACTGCTCACCGCGCGCGTTTTCCGCCCGCTGGGCATGAAGTCGGTGTGGAACTCGGACGAGGTCAAGCTGACCCAGGTGGACGCCACGCCCTACTATCGCCATGCCCTCGGCCCGCTGCGCCGCGCGCCCAAGGAGGGCCGCGGCTGGATGTTCGCCGCCGGCGAGCTGGCCATGACTCCGCACGATCTGGCGCTGTGGGACCAGAGCCTGATCGCCCAATCCATCCTCAAGCCGGAGAGCTACAAGCAGATGTTCACCGAAATCAAGCTCAAGGACGGCAAGGGAACCCACTACGGTTTGGGCGTCGAGGTGATGGACCGCGCCGGCCACAGGTCGATTGAACACAGCGGCGAGGTCTCCGGCTTCGTCTCGGACAATGAGGTGCTGGTGGACGACGGCGTGGCCGTGGCCGTGCTCACCAATCAGGACGCCGTCGGCGCAGCTTCGGCCATCGCCCAACTGGCCGCTCCGGCGGTGCTGGGCAGCGCAGGGGCCAAGCCCGAAGAGACGCAGGCGCTGGCCATCTTCCACGATCTGCAACAGGGCAAGATCGACCGCTCGCTGCTTGCGCCCAACCTGAACGACTACTTCACCGCCGAGGCGCTGGCCGACTACCAGCAGAGTCTCGGGCCGCTGGGCGAGCCGCTCAGCTTCCATCAGAGCGCCAGCCAACTGCGCGGCGGCATGAGCTTCCACGCCTTCCAGATCGTCTATCCCGGCAAGCGGCTCACCCTGACCACCTACACCTACCCCGACGGCAAGCTGGAGCAGTATCTGATCGCCCCGGCGGAGTAATCCGCCGCAAGGGAAGTCTGGCCAGCGTGGTGCCTCAATGTACCCCTGGCGGCGGGGCGGAGTGCTGGATGGGCTTTTTGAAGAGCCATGCGGCGGCAGAGCAGAAGAAGGCCAGCACCGCCGTCCAGCGGAAGACATCCACATAGGCCATCAGCGCCGATTGCTGCTCCATCAGGCCATAGATCAGGCCCATCGAGCCGGGTCCTGCCCCCGGCGGGCCGATGCGATGGCTGAGATAGCCGGCAATGGCGTGCGATTTCTGCTGTAAGACAAAGTTCGTCGGCCCCAGATGCGCGCCCAACTCGTTCTGGTGCAGCGCGGCGCGGCGAATCAGGGCGGTGGTGGCCATGGCAATGCCCACCGAGCCGCCGATGTTGCGCAGCATGTTGAAGAGCCCGGTGGCGTTGCCCATCTCCTCGCGGGGAATGGTGGAGGTGGCCATGGTGGCCAGGGGCACAAAGACAAAGCTCAGGGCAAAGCCGGTCAGGGTGATGGGGATCAGCAGAGTGTAAGGGCCGATGTCCAGATTGATCATGCCGAAGATCAGCGAGCAGACGCCAAAGCCAAAAAAGCCTGCCGAAAGCAGCTTGCGCTGGTCGACGCGCGAGCCGAGAAAGCCGATCACCGGCGAGCCTATGAAGGAGCCGATGCCGCGCGGGCCCACCACCAGGCCGGCGGTAAAGGCCGTGTAGCCCAGAATCTCCTGATAGTAAAGGGGCAAAATGGCGATGGTGATGTAGATGGCCATACCCAGCATGGCAATCAGCAGGCAGCCGGTGCGGAAGTTGCGGTCTTTGAGCACATGCAGGTCGAGAAGGCCCTTGCGGTTGCTCCAGGATCGCCAAATCCACCCCACCAGCGCGACCACCAGCGCCGCCACCGCCCAGCGCACCCAGAGAGCGCCAAACCAGTCGTCCTCCTGGCCCTTGTCCAGCACCACCTGCAGGCAGCCGGTCCAAACGATCAGCAGGCCGAAGCCGATGTTGTCGAAGGGGCCGACCTTGGCGTTCTTGATGTAAGGCGGATCGTGGACAAAGCGGGTAATCAGAATCACCGCCAGAATGCCGACGGGGATATTGATGTAAAAGGCGTAGCGCCAACTGAAGGTATCGGTCAGCCAGCCGCCCAGCGTGGGCCCCAGCACCGGCGCCATCACGATGCCCAGGCCATAGGCGGCCATGGACATGGAACGTTTATGGATGGGAAAGCTCTCCAGCAGAATCGACTGCGAGAGCGGCTGGAGGGCTCCGCCGCCGGCTCCCTGCATCACCCTGGCGAGCAGAATCACTCCCAGCGAGGGCGCCGCGCCGCAGAAGAACGAGGCCACGGTGAAGATGGTCACGCAGAACAAAAGAAAGCGCTTGCGCCCGAAGCGGCGAGCGAACCAGTTCGAGGCGGGCAGGATGACGGCGTTGGCCACCAGATAGCTGGTCAGCACCCAGGTGGCTTCGGAGTTGGAGGCGGAGAGCGAGCCGGCGATATAGGGCAGCGCGACAGAAGCGATCGCCGTGTCCAGCACTTCCATGAAGGTGGGCAGCATGACGGCGACGGTAACCAGCCATGGGTTTACACCCTGGGTGAGCGGGTAGCGGGCATGGGCGGCGGCTGTCGTCATCGCAGAGTGGAAAAGATGAGCTTACAGGATCGGGGGCAGGCCGGTCAGCAACGGGTGTTGAGAGGGACGAGGCCATCGCATTTGGTTTGAGATCGAAAGATAGAACGGTTTTGGACGGGCACGGCCTCGGCCGTCCGATTCCAAGGCCTCAAACGCGCCGGCTTTAGCAGGCCGTGGAAAAACTCCATAGCGGGAGACGTTTTGAAGGGGCACGGCTTTAGCCGTGCCGTATGTTGCTGATAATAATGGACGGGCTTTAGCCCCTGCGGGATATTTCCAGGCAGTTTGGATTTTCACCACAGGCTGTTAAAGGTCTATCCCAATTCTGAATCATTGACGGGGAGAGACAATTCTGATGGATTAATCACTGCCGGTCCCGCCAAAAGTGCGAAAAGCACATACAGAAACAACAACGGTAGGTCCGTAACAATCGTCCCTACTGCACCAATGAGGTAATGGTCGGCGACGGATGAATAAATGTGCGTATGCTCAAATCGTTGAACACCAAATGAACAGAGCGTCTCCAGGATTGCCACAGCCATGGCAAACCAGCGTCCAGTTCGCTTCAGCGCGGCTTGCGTTTTATCCAGTTTGGTTTCGCGCAGCAGATTCATCGCCCATGGAGAAATGCACCAAGCGAGCAAAAGAAAAAATCCACATCCAATAGCGTACAAACCAATTTCAGAATGAATTAAATCATGAAATATGGCGGCTTTCACAAGTACCCAGTCGGGCCAACGAATTGCCGACTCTAAGGATGTCAACAAAACACCCGGTACGCCAACCAGGAGAAGCGCCGTCATGCTTACCTTAAATGCAAACCACAGGATTCTTCCCGCATCGTTGCGCAAGCGAGAGAGCATCTCCGTTAACCTGGCCGACTTGCCCTCAAGAATCGACCTCGCCCAAACCGTCGTGCCTACCATGCAGGCTGCCATGAGACAGAGATCGAGATAATGCTGACCTGGCTCGAAAGGAAAAAGGAAGAGAAATCTCCATCGAACCGTGAAGGAGTTTGGGTCAGCCCATAGCGATTCGCCTCCAAGTGCGGAGTGGGTATGCAGGCACCAGTAGAGCACTTTGTGCTCGGCATACGGCGAACCAATGTTAAGAAGATACTGAAGCAGTTGAATCGCGAGATAGGGCACCCATAGAACTGGATGGTCTCGCAGCAGAACCGCGCTCGAACGCAAGAGTTCTTTCATGGGAAACCATCATAATCTACGGTGCGCAAAGAGATCCCCACCCTAGGCGCAAAGACAAGAACGCGCCGAGGGTGGGGCACCCAGATTAATGGGTGAAACTCAGGTTGTTTGTGAGGTACTCAAGCTGTTTTCGAATCGGGCTTTTCAGCCGGCTAACTGCTCAACTCGGGGCAGGATGGTCTCGTAGGCTGCGTAGACGCCCTCGAAGACCGAATCCCAACTGGCGGTCAGCGCATACTTGCGCGCGGCAAGGCGCATACGCGTGTGCTGCGCGGGGTCGGCGAGAAGATCGGCGATGGCGGCGGCAAACCCGGCGTCGGGAACGATGCGGCCGGTTTGATTGTCGCGGACGATGGTCGCCGGGCCGCCGTCGGGGGTGACGATGGCGGGAACGCCCGAGGCCAGCGCCTCCAGCACCACGTTGCCGAAAGTATCCGTATGCGAGGGGAAGACAAACAGATCCATGTTGGCGTAGGCGGTGGAGAGCGCCTCGCCCTTGAGCACGCCGGTAAACTCGGCGCGAGGCAGGCGCTCGCGCAGCCAGGGTTCGAGTGCGCCGTGGCCCACAATACAGAAGCGGAAACCGGTGATCCCGCGCTGCTCCAGTACCTGTTGGATCTGCGCGAGCAGGGCAACATTTTTCTCGACGGAGAGACGTCCCACAAAGCCGAGCACGAAATCGGAGGAGGGATCGGGAGCGTCCGCCGAACCGCGCTGACGCTTGGCGGGGTGAAAGGGCTCGGCGTCGACGCCGCGGGGCATGAGGCGGCAGGGACGGCCGGCGGTGCGTTCGAGCAGCGCGCAGAGATCGGGATTGGGGGCGAAGAGCACCTTGGCTGTCGAATAGAACTTGGCGGCGACCAGCATGGTCAGGTCTTCGATCTTCTGGCTGGAGGCGGCGGCTTGGTGCTCGGGCAAAACCCGCAGAAACCACCCCGAGCGGCGCGCCAGGTATTCATGCACATTGGTGTGCCAACTGGCGGCCAGCGGCACTCCGCGATGGTGGGCCAGAGCGGCGCCCATCATGCCCAACTCGCTGGGCCCGGTGATGTGGATCAGATCGGGTTGAAAACGGTCGAGGGTCTCTTCAATGAGGGGAATGTGGCGCAGATAGGCGGGGTCCCAGCGCAGATCTTTCTCCAGGGCGATGGATAAAAAGCTGCGCGGAAGCTCCAGCGACCAGACACTGCCCTCTTCAATCAGCGCCGGGGCGCGGTCGCCGGCGCGCACACTGAGGAAAGGCAAATTACGCCGTCGCGCAAATGCCTCGAAGTGGCGGCTGGTGTGGGCGACTCCGTTGACCTCGTGGAAGGAGTCGGGAAAGTAAGCGACACGCGGCGCTTGTTCAGATTGTCCATTCATAGAGAGGGCCGTGGTGCGGAATCTTCTGATGGCAGTGTAGATGAGATAGCGGAGATAGCGGAGATAGCGGCGATAGCGGAGATAGCGGGGTTGGCGGGGTTGGCGGGGTTGGCGGGGTTGGCGGAGATAGCGGGGTTGGCGGAGATAGCGGAGATAGCGGAGATAGCGGGGTTAGCCCGTTGGTCTTGCCGCATGTTTGGAACCGCTCTCCTGTCAGAGAATTCATCCCCGCTCAAAACGCAGCCTAGCACCACAAACCCGTCTCCTCGACATCGATCAAGCGAAGCAAACACCGAAAAAGCCGATGGGGACAAGCCATCGCACACTATGCTAACCCCGCTAACTCCGCTAACTCCGCCAACTCCGCTTGCACCGCTAACCCCGCCAACTCCGCGAACTCCGCTTGCTCCGCTAACAACTGGGACTCGACTTCACGGCTGCTGTTCCTACCCTTCGCTCTCGCCCAGCTTGAGACGGAGTTGCGCGGACTCGCTCCAGGCCATGCGCAGGCCGCCGGAGACCAGTCCGTTGCCCATCATCTGCACTCCGCCAATGATCCAGCCCATCGCCCGGGGCGCTCTGCCCTTGGGCCAGAGTTCGCTCAGGGGGCGGACTACGCCGTTGGCGTCGGGGTGGTAGACGCGCTCATCCCAGGTGCGCGAGCCTTGCGGGAACTCGGGATAGGCGCGAATGGCGTCGAGCGTCGATTGCAGGATGCGGTGCTTCCAGGGCTGAGCGTACTGGGGCATGAAGAGCACATTGCTCATGCGCTCGCGGCGAATCTCGTGGACAAACTCGGTAAAGCTCTCGGCGTTGGTCAAATTGATGTTGGCATTGGGCTCGACGCCGTGGCGGTCGCCGCCGGAGATGAGCACCATATTCCATTGATCGGCCAAACGGCGGACGGCGCGATTTTCATCCCAGTTGCGCAGGCCGTTCAGCTCCAGCGCGTGCATGAAAGCGCCGTTCTTTTGCAGGAACTCGTTGACCAGAAAATTGTGCTTCTCCTGACCGACCAGATACAGGTCCCAGAGCGGATGGTTGAAGACCACCAGCACGTTGGGCTCGTCGTGGAGAGCCTGGAGGATCTCGGTGAGACGGGCGTCGCTGGGATTGGCCGTGTAGCCGGCCAGCGTCTGCATCCATTCGGAGGCTTTTCCGCTGGGCAGGTTGTGGATGCCGAGATGAAAGGATTGCACGCCGTAAGGGGCGGTCCACTCGACGGAAACCGGAATCTGGCGGGCGCTGGGCACAGTGCGCAGCAGCATGGGCGCCTGAATGGTGTCGTGGTCGGTGATGGAGACCATGGGGGCCACATCGATCTTCTCGATCTGGCGGCTCTCCAGGTCAAAGGCCAGCTTGGGAGTCATGGGCGGCGTCCAGTAGCTGGCGGCGTAATTGATGCGTACGCCGTGCATCTGCTCGGAACGGCGCTCCAAGCGCGCGAAGAGAGGGCGAATCAGCGGATACTGATTGCCGAGGTTAGCGAGAAAGTCCAGTGTCTCGTGCGACTGGTTGGTGTGACTGTGCAGGGAAACGCCCGTGCGGAATCCTTGCGATGCGTTTTGGTCGCGCCACAGATACGAGATGCTCGAAGGGGACATGACTGCTCCTCGGTTTCACCTGGAATTCCTGGAGTCAGTATCCTTCGAAGAGCGTCAATGCTGGATGAACAGGAGGCGAATAGACCTTCAATATATTGACAAAAGAATTAACATCCGAGTTGAAATGCAGATAAAACAGGGAACCTTCCGGGTCAAATCCAGTGAACGACCACCGGCTAATAGCCGGTGGCTTCGGGTTACGGCTGGAAGCCGGATTGATCGGCCATGCGGCCGATTACACCACGTTGAAGTCATCGTCGGGAGCCGGGGGCTTCTGCTCCT
>Ga0181520_10006423_pt1 | contig 17973 bp, 10 predicted proteins | sample PEATcosm2014_Bin_29_FD_132451 | JGI IMG/M metagenome (GOLD analysis project Ga0181520, IMG submission 132451) | Peatland microbial communities from MTU Mesocosm Facility, Houghton, MI, USA - PEATcosm2014_Bin02_30_metaG | ecosystem: Environmental > Terrestrial > Soil > Wetlands > Peat | place... | reverse complement strand
GACCAGGAAGCCATGCTTGATCACCTCAAGCATGGGTACTTCTTGAATCAATCTTGAGAACCTCCTTCCGCCGGGAAAAATGTTGCCCCTACATCTGAAAAGATGTGGGGAAAGCATAGCCACTTGTGGAGAGGGGCCGGGGGTGAGGTTGCCGTTAGCCTCTCCCCTCCATACCCGCCTGTGGCGGGTCCACGGGAGGGGTGCCCGCGAAGCGGGCGGGGTAGGAAGCCGTCGCTGTGCGGGGTACGAAACCCCACCATCACTCAGGAGCCCAACTATGTTAGCCCGCATTTTCGCCATCGCCCTTCTCGCCTTGGCCGTCCCTTCCTTCGCCCAGATCGTCGGCGGCTCGCCGCTCCAGCCGTTCACGCCCGATGAACACACGCTGTTGCTCTACCATTTCGACGAAGGCCAGGGCGCCATCGCCCACGACGCCAGCGGCCACGGCTACGACGGCGAAGTGCGCAATGCCGTCTGGGACAAGGGCCGCTTCGGCGGCGGGCTGCAGTTCAATGGCGTCGACAGCAGCGTCTACCGGCGGATGACCGAGGCCATCGTGGGCCTCAAGCAGTTCACCATCGAGTGCTGGTATCGCCAGGACGACCAGTCGGGGCGACAATTCCTTTTCGGCAAAGATGTCACGTTCCACTTCGACCTCAGCGACGGGCAGTGGACCTCGGTGTCCCTGTACAACAAGGGCGGCGCTGAGAAGAACGCCGAGGGTCTGCCGCACAGGCAGATCGGCGCGCAGCTTGGCGCATCCCGCCCCGGCAAATGGAACCACAACGCCATTTGCTACGACGGCAAGAGCGTCAGCTTCTTCTTCAACGGTGTGCTGATCTCACGCCAACCCGCCCCGAAGGACTTCAGCATCGGCACGAACAGCCGGGGCCTTTGGATCGGCTGCTACATCGGCACAGACTTCTGGTTCAACGGGGCCATCGACGAAGTGCGCATTTCCGATTGCATCCGCTACGACCCCGAGCAGAAGCTCGCGCAGGGAGGCAAGGTCTTCGACATGCCAGGCATCCAGAGGGCAGCCAAGGCGGTCCGCACGCCCGCGAAGACGGGCCTTGCGAAGCTCAACATGACGCTGACGAAGCTGTACGGCTCCAACGCCTCCGGCTGGGTATATCTCAAGCCTCGCGACAAGAAATCATCGATTGTCGGCCAGTACGAGATGAAAGGCCTGAAGGACGGCGAGACGCAGAAGCTGGAACTGGACGTCTCGGATGAAGTGCAAGGAGACGGCACGTACATCCTCGGCCTGGAGCCTACCGATAACGGGGCATACTTCGAGGTCACGAACGCCGCCTTGTCTGCGGGGGAGAAGACCCTCGGTACCTGGTCGGGGCACGCGAAGTCGCGACGCACCTTCCAGCCGCCGGTCCTCGTGCCACTGCAGGTGGGCAAGCCGACGGCAGGCGTGGGGCAGGCGTCTCACCTGCCAGGCAGTATCATCCTCTCCCCCGCCGCCGTAGACCGCCTGTGGGGCGATATCGACGCTGACACCGACGACGCGGGCGGCCCGCCGCGCTTGACGGGAAATGGCTATGCCGAATGGTGGTTTGATGTGCCGGCACGCTCGGCGTATCGGGTCAACCTCAAGTACGCCTCGGGCGGCCACAGGCCGTGCGACATCGTCATCGACGGCGACGACCTCAATGATTACAACATGTGCGCCCGGAACGCCACCGGCAGCGCGCGGGCGAAGGACGCCTTCTGGGAGTACCAGGGCACGACGACGCTGCAGGCGGGCCTGCACTGGATCCGCATCCAGGATGTGCCGCCCGACATCTACGGCCTGCGGCTGGAGCCGGTTGCCTCGGCTCCGGCGCGAAAGGTGCCGCTAACCCGCTGCCCTGTTCCCGCACCCACGTTCCTCGCCGCGCCGGGGCAGTGGCAGGTCGCCCCTGGGGTCGGCAAGGCTACTGCAGGGCCCGACACATCCGAACTCGCCTTTTCCGCCACTTTCGCGAAGACCGATCCTGCCGACCTCGACGCAAGGGACGTGGTGCGCTTCACCCGCAAGGTGAACTGCGATCTGGAGCCCTACGGTCGGCTGCGGTTCCGCTTCGAGGGGGACGAGACAGGCCACGTCGTGGCGCTTCGGCTGGTCGATGCCAAGGGCGACGAGAAGCTCTTGTGGCGTCTGCGAGACACGAAGAAGGGACCGCAGGACATCTCGATCCCCGTCTCTTTCGAGGGCAACGATGTCTTCGACCCCGCGCACGTGACGGCTGTCTGCTTCGATCTGGATGAAGGCAACACCCAGGCAGACAAGGTGAACGCCTTCACCGGCCGCATGACCAACCCCGTCTTCGACCGCCGCGATGTCATCGTCCTGCCCAAGGACGCCGACGCCGCGCTGGATGCCGCGCGCGAGCAGATGACTGCGACCGAGAAGCGCCTCGCGGCGAAAGCGCCGGCGCTTGTCGCCCCGGCGTTCGCCCCCTGGGTGAAGCCGGTCGTCCCCGAGGAGCATCCCCTCTATGCGACCACCGAGCCGAAGCCGGTCACGCGGGCGACAATGGGCTATCAACTGCACACCACAGGCTCGCGAGATGTCAGCGCCTCATCACTCGACGAGTTCCACAAGTTCTACAACTTCGGCGATGTCTGCTGGCCGCACATCGGGATCTGCCCGCAGCGACGCGATTACCGCAGCGATGAGGACTGGCACAAGGCGCTGCAGGACATGGAGATCCGCCTCAAGGACGTGCATGACCGGGGGCTTTACCTGTTCGACATCTGGGGCTATGTGCCCAACGGCGAGGCCGGCCCGACACCGCGAGTGACGCCCGAGCACCAGGAGATCCTCACCCGCGTCTTCGGCGACAAGTTCCTCGGCTACGATGACGGCGAGCAGGACGGCCGATACATCGGCTCATACGCGGATCGCGGCACGTTCACCGATCGGCGCGGCGGCTGGGACGACTTCGTGAAGTGGGACAAGGGTATCTGCGATGACAGCATGAACTATATGGACGCCACCGGGTCGCTGAACTTCTCCCATTACTACGGCGAGCGCGGCTGCCGGATGCTCGGCCTCGAGACCGCCCAGGGACTGCCCAGCGACACGCTCATGTTCTCCTTCCTGCGCGGCGCGGCGAAGCAGTACGGACGGCTGACCACACAGGCGACCTCGATCTGGAACCGCTTCGGTTATAACATGTACCAGGATCGCAAGACCGACGGCGGCGACGGCTACGGTTTCGGGCCGCACAAGGGCTGCTCCCTGAGCCTGCACGGGCGGCTGTTCTTTTGCAGCTACACCGGCGGAGACAGCATCTGCGGCAGCGAGACCTCGCAATTCACCGCCGATCAACTCCCGAACGGCGCGCCGGAACTCAGCCCCCTCGGCAAGCAGCACCTCGACATCGCGAACTGGGCCAGAGAGCACCCGGACCGGGGCGCCCTATGCACCCCTGTCGCCTTCATGCTCGACTTCTACAATGGATGGAACATGCCGCGACATCTATACCGGGGCGACAAGTACAAGATCTGGGGCAAGCTGCCGTATGAGAAGGGCGATTACCTGATCGACGGCATGTTCCGCATGATCTGGCCCGGCTACGAGGACGCCAGCTACCTGCGCAACGAGCGCGGATTCCTCTGCCCTACCCCCTATGGCGACATCTTCGATGTGCTGACCAACCGCTGCCACCCGGACATTCTCAAGCAATATGCGGCCATCATGCTGCTGGGCGATGTCGAGATGAACCCGGAGGTGGTGCGCAATCTCACAGCTTACGTCGAAGCCGGCGGCGATCTGATCCTCGACGCGAAGCGCGCAGCGGCGTTCCCGGAGGCCCTCACCGGCGTCACCGTCGGCGCGGACGGTATGAAGGGGCGAATGAGCCGCCTGCTGTCCTCCGACAAGACGTTCACGGAACTGCCCTATACTTACGCCAAGCTCTCCACCGGCGCGGCGCAGGCGCTCCTCGTGAGCGAAACGGGCGATCCGCTCATCACGGTCAACACGGCAGGCAAGGGCCGGGTCATCGTCGGCGCGGCGGACTTTTGGATGACCGACAAGCTCACCTACCAGGTGCCCGACCTCGTGAATATGGAGCCGCCGTATCTCCTGCTCAATGGCGTGAAGGCCGCCCTGGCGGGCTATTTCGGCACTTTCAGCCCCGTCTCCGTCAGCCCGCGGGGGCTCACCGTGCGGACCTGCCTGTACGAGAGCGACCCGAAGAAGATGCTCGTGGGCCTGCTCAACAACGACCTGTTCGCGGACTGGAAGGGCACCGTCACCGTGCGCAAGGGGGCAATTGCCTCGGCCACGGACTTGTGGAGCGGTAAGAAGCTGACGGCTGCGGAGAGCATCCCGGTGTCAATTGCGGCGGGCGACGTGGCAATGGTCGAGGTGAGGCTGAGGTAAACAGAGGGGGCCATAAACATATAACTGGGCTTCACAGCATCCGCGCCCGGCAGGAGCAACACACGCTCCGGCCGGGCGTGTTCACATTGGACGAGGCGCGTCCACCGCCACGTCGCACCGGTGCCACATGCTCCGTCGGGCTACAGACAGGTCTGTATATATATAGCGCTTTATCGTATACAATCAGTAACAAAGGTATTGACAAGCATCCGATTACTCGCTAAACTACAATAAGAGCGGGAAACCGGGATCGGAGGCCCCGTGGACAGTTGCTTCACTTAGTCGGAGGTGGATGTTCATGGCAGTGAAGAAGGCAGCACCTGCGAAGTCCACAGAGAAGGCAGCACCAGCAAAGGCCGCACCAGCGAAGGCAGCGCCGGCCAAGGCTGCTCCGGCGAAAGCCGTAGCCAAGGCCGCACCTGCAAAGGCTGCTCCGGCCAAGAAGGAGGCTCCCGCGAAGGCCGCGCCCGCAAAGGCTGCCCCCGCCAAGAAGGCCGCTCCGGCTAAGGCCGCACCTGCAAAGGCTGCACCGGCCAAGAAGGCTGCTCCGGCGAAGGCTGCACCGGCCAAGAAGGCTGCTCCGGCGAAGGCTGCCCCCGCCAAGAAGGCTGCTCCGGCGAAGGCTGCCCCCGCCAAGAAGGCGCCGGCGAAGAAGGCCTAGGGTCGTCGACTAATCCACAAGGTCGTACCGAATCTACATCGCATCCGGTTCACATTCCGAAGCCCGGCGGCGCGGTGAGCGTCGCCGGGCTTTCGCTTGTCTGCCCGCGCAGGCGGTTGCCGCGTCACTGCCGAACTGTCCTCCCATGCCGCCCGGTTCGTCCGACGGCGGCGCTGCCCGCATATCAGGAGGGAGCACTATGCGTTACATCCTCTGCGTCGCGCTCATGCTGTCCGTCGCCATCGCAACCGCAGACACCGGCCGCCTGAAGCTCACCGATTTCGAGAAAGGCGAGCCGATCTACACCTCCGGCGAGGGCGTCCAGCCCGGCTCGAAGGTCTCCGTCACCACCGACCAAGCGCACAGCGGCGCCCATGCGGTGGCGATCAAGTACGACTTCATCGCTCAGCCGACCGGCCTGCAATACGTCGGCGTTGGCTTCAGCGGCGAACTCGTGGGGAAGGCGCAGTCCCTCAGCGCCTGGGTCTACGGCGACGGCTCCGGCGAGTGGTTGCGCCTGCGCCTCGCCGACAGCACCAATCAGATCTTCCAGTGGAACATCGCCGAGATCACCTGGCAGGGCTGGAAACAGGTCAGCGTTGACCTCCCGCCCACCGACTCGCACTGGTCCGGCAGCAACGACGGCAAGCTCCACTACCCCCTCCACGTCGACTCGCTGCTCATCGACAGCAATGTGCGGCCGAAACAAGGCGTCCTCTACATCGACGATGTCGAGTACACGACCGAGGCAGCGCCGGCGGACTATCTCGTCACCGAGATCGCCGACGCCCCCTTCGGCGGCGTGATCTGGTGCGGCGCATCGCCGGCCGCGCCCAAGTTGCGCATCCGTAACATGCGCACCGACGCCGGCTTCTCCGGCTCCGTGGCGCTGCAGGTCTCCTGCGCAGGCCAGTCGACTCCAATCCCCCGCAAGGCCCTCGAGATCGCCCCGGAGCAGGCGGCTCTAGTCCCGATCGACCTCCCGCGAGGGACCGAGGGCCTGGTAAGCGTCGAGGCCACGATCTCCGGCGGCGGGGCCGACATCACCCGGAACCTCAGCCTCGCGGTGCTCAACTCCCCCGCCTCTCTCACGCTCGACAGGGGCAGCTTCTTCGGCGCGTGCACGCACTTCGGGCAGGACAAGGGCAATAACCCCGAGACCTTCCGCCTCATGTCGCGCGCCGGGATCAAGTACCTGCGGGACGAGATCCCCTGGGGACAGGTCGAGCGGGAGAAGGGCAAGTACGCCTTCGATGCCTACACAGACGCCTGGATGCAGGGCGCAGTTGCGAACGGGGTATCGCCGCTGATTATCTTCGACTACGGCAACTCGCTGTATGACAACGGGGCGTCGCCGACCTCGCCCGAAGCCCAGCAGGCCTTCGGGGAGTACTGCTACCAGCTCGTCACCCACTACAAGGGGCTGTGCAAGACGTGGGAGGTCTACAACGAGCCGAACATCGGGTTCTGGCTGCCTAAGCCCGACCCCATCGCCTACGCCCGCCTGCTGAAGATCGCCTACGCCGCAGCCAAGCGCGCCGATCCGACCTGCACCGTGCTCGGCGTCTGCACCGCCGGAACCGACCTGGGCTACATCGAGACGGTGCTGAAGCAGGGCACCGCGCAGAGCATGGACGCCCTCTCGATCCACCCGTACCGCTACCCCGGCTCGCCCGAGAAAACCAGCTTCGTGCAGGAGGTCACGCGCGCGCACGACCTGATGACGAAGTATGGCATCGGTGACAAGCCCATCTGGCTGACCGAGATCGGCTGGCCCACTCAGAAGGACCCCGCCGGCGTCACCGAACAGGCCTCGGGCAACTACCTCATCCGCATGTACGTGCAGGCGATGTCGCTGCCGTTCGTGCGCGGGGTCATCTGGTACGACTTCCAGGACGACGGTTCGGACGTGAAGTACAACGAGTGCAACTTCGGCCTCATCCACTGGCAGACTTATGCGCCGAAGGGCAACTACGTCGCTTACAAGATGCTGACCCAGTACACCGCCGGGAAGAAGGTCTCGCGCCGCCTGCTGCCGACGGATGTCAATGACCGGCGCTACTGCTACGAGTTCAGCGATGCCAAGTCTCACGTCCTCGTCGCCTGGTGCGACGGCGGAGCTGCATCGGCAACCATCAAGACGGGGATGCGCTCCGTGAACGTCCGTCTCGCCGACGGGCGCGTGAAGAAAATGCAGACCCTTGGCGGCAACCTCTCGCTTCCGCTTGACGACATGCCGGTGTTCATCGACCTGGGGGCCCAGCGCGGCGAACTGGCGCAATCGATGCTCGACTTCGCCGGCGTCGCCGAGGCCGCGATGCCCGGCGAGAAGCTCCCCGTGCAGGTGATCCTCCACAGCCCCGCCGGAGCGCCGTTGCGCGGGCGGCTCTCAGTGACCGTCCCTGACGGCTGGTCGGCCACCTGGGGCACAGGCGAGGCCACCGGGCCAGAAGATGTGTCCCTCAAGCCCGACGGCACGGACACTCGCGCGCTGACAGTCGCGGTCCCGGTCGATGCCAAGGAGGGCGGCTACGGCCTCTCGGCGGCCCTGCAAAGTGTGCACGATCAGCCGCTGGTGGTCGGAGGGGCGACGATTACGGTGGCGCAGCCGGTGGAGATCACGCGGACTGCGCCCGCCACGAACGCGCCGGGTACCGTGGTTCAGGAAGTGGTCATCCGCAACCTGCGCTCGAGGCCCCTGACCGGCGTCAAGGCGACCCTGGATTTCGCATCGCAGACGAGCATCCCCCAGCCCATTCGCCTGCCGCCAACGACGATCCCGCCTCATCGGTGGCTGAGTGTCCCGCTCAGCTATGGCGCGGCAAGCGTCCCCTTCGGCAGGCCGAACTACTGCACGCTCACCGTCAGCTTCCCCGGCGGCGCCGAGGTCCGCTACCCGTTCACTTTGGGGGCATCGGCCCTTCCACGTGCCGCCGAACCGCCGGTGATGGACTGCGACGTCGCAAAATGGCAGAACGTTCCCGTGGCGCACCTCGGCTCCGACCCGAAGGACTTCTTCATTCTGCGCGAGGCCTCGACGCTGAAGCAGAAGTCGGCGGACATCCGCCTGCAGTACGATGACAAAGCCCTGTATCTGCTGGCGGTAGTCAACGATGACAAGCACGTACAGCCCTATCACGGGGAGGACGTCTGGCAGGGGGACAACATTCAACTGGCGGTGGATGCGCGGCACTCCGCCTGGCAAGCGCTCGATGATGGCAAGACCCCGACCTACGCTGAGATCGGCCTGTCGCGAACGACCACCGGCGACGAGGCGTACCGATGGCTGTGGAGGCCGGGCCTGTGCAAGGGGATTGCGTTCGTGTCGAAACGCGAGGGCAACACGACGATCTACGAGGCCGCGATGCCGTGGTCCGAGATCGGCCCCGAGCAGCCGAAGCGCGGGGACCTCATCGGCTTCTCACTCCTCGTCAACGCAAACGACGGCGACGGCCGCGACGGCTGGCTGGAGATGTTCTCCGGCATCGGCTTCGGCAAGGACCCGCGCAAGTTCGGGACGCTGGTGCTGGGCTAGCGCTACCGCTCCGGTCGCCCAGACGGCATTCCTCAAGACCCGCGCTGTACGGAAGGGTACAGCGATTGACCACGGAGACACAGAGAGCACAGTGAACGGCAACACCCTTGACGCCCGCCATCGGACAGGCGGGCCGTTTCTCAGTCGTTCGCTGTGGCCTCTGCGTCTCTGCCCTGAAAATCGCCGTTTGCCGGGCGAACGGCAACCTCACCCTGACCCGCTTACAGCGGGTAGGCCCCTCTCCGCAAGCGGAGAGGGGAGAACAGCAGCAGTTCCCTACTGCGCGAGAATCGCCGTTTGCCTCTCCCCTCCCGGAACGGGAGGGGTGGCCCGCCGCAGGCGGGACGGGGTATGGCCGTCGCCTTTTCATCGTTCCAGAGTGCCGGAAACCGGCATGACGACTGTGGTTCAACGCCGTTCGCGCTTCATCTTGGGATGCGGTCAGCCTCTGACAAGATTCCGAACGTTTCGCCCGCCGGTTGCCAAAGCGGCATAGCAATGTCAGGCCCTATTCCCCAGCGTGAACATCGTCATCCCGAGGACGATAGCGCCCGCGCCGGCGTACTGCAGCGGCGAGACGCTCGACCGGAAGATGATCGCCAGCGCGGCCTGCGCGGCGACGAATCCGCCGCCGGTGCCGATGGCGAGAGCTAGGTTCTGGTTCATTGCCTTGTAAAGAAGCATCAGGAACCAGATACTCGACGCGCCGAACACATTCCCTAAAATGAAGAACAGCGTCCAGCGTTCGGGGTAGTTGGCTCCACACTTGAACAGAATCTGGGCGATGGCTTGCATGGCCCAGAAGATGACGACCCAAGCAATGGTCATGAGTGCCTCCGTATGACGACGTCCTCGTAGAGACGGGCCGGCGGCCCGTCTCCCTCCCCTCATACCCGAACGGCCTTGAGACGGGGCACCGCCCCCTCTTTACGATCCGATCCGTCTCTCGTAGAGACGGGCCGCCGGCCCGTCTCCCTCCCTCCCGTACCAGAACGGCCTTGAGACGGGGCACCGCCCCGTCTCTACGATGCGGCGGTATTCGCCCAGCGCAGTAGGTTCCTCAGCAGCCGCTCGGCCACCGGGTGGGTGCCGAGGTTCTCCCGGATGAGCAACGTGTTGAGGATGATGCGCCCCCTGCCGCGGTTGAACGCCGCGAGCATCAGCCCCGCGATGTAGTCTTGCGAGGTCTTCATCGCCCCGGCGATGATCTCATCCGGCACCCGATCCTGCGCGTTCCACACCAGGTCCGGGATGATCTCGCGGTAGAATGTATAGTCCATGAGGCCCCCGCAAGGCAAGCCCTCGAACACCGAATGCCGCGCCGTCCACTCGTCCTTCAGATACAGCCATCCGCCGATCGGGAAAAACTGCCCGCGACTCTCCAGCGGCAGGTGGGCCACCGGATCGTCCCCCTCGGCGAGGGTGCCCGGCGTCAGGAAGATGACGGTCGCTCCGGCGTCGATTGCACTCACCAGCGGCGCGAAGGCCTCGGGCCCTCCCGGCGCAGGCGGAGCGCCGGAGGCGAGGATCACCGCGCCGGCGGCCGCGTCGGGCGTGAACGCCGCGCACCGGACGCCGCTTTGACCCAACCATGCCGCAAGCTCCGGGTCGTCTCCCCATAGCAGCACTTCACCCGCCACCGGCGGCATCTCGGCGGCGTCGGCGAGGTGGAAGACCGCCTCTCCCCCGGCGGCTGCGGCCCCGCGCTCGAACGTCGCGACGAATCGGTACCGGCCGCTCGGGCCGTTGAGAGCCACATCTTCGGCGAAGACAGGGATCGCGAGGGGCAGCGTACACTCCGGGGCTTCGGGGATCGTCACCGTCGCGCGGCGCTCCAGTACAGGCCTTCCCGCCGGGTCGAACACATTGAAGAGCGCCGGGTACTCGCCCGGACGCAGAGCGTCCTCGTTGGCGAGAACCGCCTCCAGCCGCACCATCCCGCCCCTGTACAGGCTCACCGGCTCGGCGAACAGGCACCACCGCAGCGGCGCGAAGCCGTCGGCCATCGCGTCGATCGTCCCCGGCTTGAACTCGCGGAAGGTGGTGGTGAGGCCCTCCGCGGTCATGCCCTGATCGACCGTGCCTGTGAGGCTGTAACCCGCGAGGTTCGGGTTCGCCCGCAGGGCGTTGAGGCCCAAAAGCCGCTGCCCGGCCATCTTGGCGAGACATGCGGCGAAGTAGTCCTCCGGCCGCCCGAAGACCTCCGCCATCCCCCAGCGCTCCCAGTCTACGAGGAAGCGATCCATCAGGTTGCGGTAATACTGCGCGTCTTCCGCGTACTCGGCGCCGAGCTGCTCGTAGTGCCGTGTCACGCGCACCAGGTCCACTGCGCTGCCGATGCCGTATTCCGACAGGAGCACGGGCTTGCCGCCCTCGCCGAAAGTGCGCAGGAAGCGGATGATCTCGGCGGTGTGCGGCACCCTTGGATACACATGCGCGTCGCCCGCGCGGTCGCAGTACCCGCCCCAGAGCATCTGCGTCGGCGCTGCGTCCGGGGCCTCGCCGCCGAGGAGGTGCTCCCACTCATACGAGCCGGGGTTGCAGATCGAGCCGATGCTCGGTTGCCCGTCCCAGCGGCCGCTGGAAAGCAGGACCATGCGGCTGTCGTCGAGCGACCGCACCAGCGACAGCGCCTCGACCGCGTGCCGGAACACCGGCCCGTCCGGCGTCTCGTTCAGCAGACCCCAGATCGCCACACTCGGGTGATTGCGGTCGCGCAGGACCATCTCGCGCGTCGAGCGGTCGAAGCGCTCGGCCATCTTCGGCGAGTCGGCCATGCACCAGCCGGCGTAGGACTCCTCGTAGACCATCAGGCCGATCTCATCGCACAAGTCGAGCTGGTAGCGTCTTGGGATGCCGGCGATCCACCGAATCGCGTTGAAGCCCATGACCTTCACGTTCAGCAAGTCGCGGCGCAATATGTCCGGATCGAGCGGGAACTCGAGGCCCACCGGGCAAGCGTTGCCCGTGTGCGAGCAGCGCAGGAAGAGCCGTCGCCCGTTCAACCGGAACGCCCCGTCCGCGAACCTGAAATCGCGAAACCCGACACGCACCGAGCGTTCGTCGGTCGCCCGCCGTTCAAGATCGGGCATGTGAGCCTGCCGTTTAAGACCGGGCACTTCAGTGCCCGGTTCCTGACCTATGGGGCGGCCTGCAGGGCCGCCACAGCCAGCGCCGACTTCAGTCGGCGCACCGTCCACACGCACCGTCACGCGGTACAGATACGGGTCGCCGAGGTCCCAAAGATGCGGCTCCGCAACGCGAAGCTCCGCCTCCACGACCGTCTCTCCGGGAGCGACCTCGCGCTCCACGCAGGCGACTGCAAGCGTCTCCCCGCTGGCCGCCGGTGCGATCGCGAACTCCAGCGATAGGCCCGTCGCCTCGGCGAGGGCGTTGGTAACGCGCGCTTCGACCCGCACGAGGCCGGTTAGCGCATCGGCGCGGGCGAACAAGTCGTCGATGCGGACCGCAGGAGTCAGTAGCAGCTCCACCGAGTCGACGATCCCGCCCTGATCCCACGCGCTGCCTGCGCCATAAGGCAAGGCCTTGTTGCGGTGCGGGGTCTCGACCAGCACGATGCCGTCGATAGGCTCGTGCGTGGGGTTGAGCACCCGCACGGCGACGCGGTTCATGCCGCCCGGGTTCACGACATCGGTGACGTCGAGCACGAAGGGCGTCTCGCCGCCCTCATGCCCGCCGACATGCGTGTCATTCACCCACACATCGGCCAGGTAATCCACCGCCCAGAAGCGCAGCAGGTAGCGCCCGTCCGCGTACGGGTGTGCCGGGCAGGCGAACTCGCGCCAGTACCACGCGACACCGTGGTAGCCGGGGAAGGCGTCCTGGATGATCCAGGGGACCTTCGCCGGCTTCGCGCCGGACTGCGGCGCGCTCCACCAGCCGTCGTCGCGCCCGACATTAGCCGGGTCAGGCGCTAGCAACCAGGTGCCATCCAACGACATGATCTTCGTGGGCATGGGTTCCCCTCCACTCAAGCGTTCGCGTCGATCTCCGCCAGCATGTACTCCACGGAGGCTGCGTAGCCGTCCTTGCCGACTTCCAGGTTGATGTACCCCTCGTACCCCGCCTCCGCCAGCACGCGCACGCAGCCCGCATTGTCCACGATCCCCTCGCCGAGGTTCACCGACGCGTAGCACTGCCCGTCAAGGCCTCGGAACCCCTCTTCCTCGTGATCGGTGATCCGCCAGTCCTTGACATGAGCGTGCACCACATAGGGCATGATCCGCTCCAGCATGTGCACGGCGTCTTCGCCGGCGGTGACGCAATTGCCGCTGTCGAAGGTCAGCTTCAGGCCGGGCACCTGCTCGACGGCCAGCAGAAGCTCGTCGGACACGATGAATGCGCTGGTCGGGAAGCCGAAGTCCTCGATGGTGAGGATGACGCCGGCGTCCTGTGCGATGGGCAGCGTCTCCAGAAGCCCGGCGATGAACCACGGGCGCGACTGCTCGCGATCCACATCCGCTCTCCCCGCCGGCGGGATCATCACCCGATCTGCTCCCAATATGACGGTGTCCTCGATCCCGCGCTTCATCGTCTCCAAGCCGGCCTTTCGCTCCGCCGCTGTCGGGCGGTCGATGTCACCCCAGAAGGTGTGGCAGCAGGTCTTCAAGCCGTGATCATCGACGACGCGCCGGATCGCGGCGGCGTCAACGCCGTGGGTGGTGATGAAGTCGATGGCGTCCAGGCCGAGTTCACGGGTGAACTCGCACAGGGACGCGATATCGCTCTCGGAGCAGCCGACGGTGGGCAGAATGCAGCCGGACATCATGGACAGCTTCATGGTTGTAGGGGTCTCTCCCGGGATGTGTGCCGAGCACAGGCCGCACATTTCCCTCCCGCTTATCGATGACCTCCTCGGAGCATACGACACACGGTGGGTAGAAAGTTTGAAGACAACTACCCAAATGCTTACCAAATGCGTACCATATTCCGCCGTTCTTTCACCATAGTTTGCTGGTACATTTCGACTGTCATCACATCCCGCACACTATCTGCCGGAGGTACGGAAGATGCGCTACCGACCCACACGAGGTTTCACGCTCATCGAACTCCTGGTCGTGATCGCAATCATCGCGATCCTCGCCGCGATTCTGTTCCCCGTCTTCGCTCAGGCCCGGAGCAAAGCCCGCCAGGCCTCGTGCCTCTCCAACCTCAAAGAGATCGATTTAGCCACCATGATGTACTGCCAGGACTACGACGAGTGCTACCCGTACATTGAGTACAGCCAACAAACCTGGTGGGCGTCCATGCTCACGACGCTTAACGGGGCGGCGACGGGGCAGTCGGGGCCGAACTATTACGACGGCGCGCAGTGCTACTACATGCTTATGCCGTATGTTAAGAACACACAGCTTTGGTACTGCCCTCAAATTCCGAAGAGTCCTGCCGACCACTACGTCGACTCGACCATGCAGTGTGCGCCCACCAATTATGAAGTCAACTGCATGATCACCTTGCCGGACCTCTATCAGTCGATGAGTTCGAAGTTCTCCTGGGAGAACGGCCCCTTCTGCCCTGTCACTCTGGCCCAAATCCAAAGTCCCGCGGCCGTATTCATCTGGGAAGACTGGGGGCAGGCGTACCCCAACAATGCGATCCACAACGGCGGCACCGACTTCGCCTGTTGCGACGGACACGCCAAGTGGGTCAGGCAGGGAGACAAGGAGTGCATGGGAGGCTGGACAGCGTCAAGTTAGGCATTCGCTCGGCAATCCGCACAAGGACCGCCACACTGGGACGGCTAACACACTGAGAGGACCAAGGGACCAATGAAACGCTGCATCGTCGTCGCACTCGCCGCGGGGCTTCTCGCACTCGCCGCTGCCGCACACGCCGCACCGGGCAAGTTCTACCTCATCGGCATGGGCACCGCGCCCGACCTCATCACAGTGCGCGGGGCGGAGGCCATCAAGCAGACGGATATCTTCTTGCTCGAGGAGCCGGGTGAAAAGGACTACTGGAAGGACTTCATCGGCGACAAGGAGGTCTGGTACTGCCCCCATGCCAGCCGCATCTACTACGGCACCGACCCTAATACCCTCAAGGACCCCGAAGCGCGAGCCCTGTGCCTCCGCAATGCGAAGTTCCGCCAGGACACGGTGGACAAGATCAAGGCCGCCGTCGCTGACGGCAAGATCGTGTCCGCGCTCGAGGGCGGAGACTGCATGATGTACGGAACCACCTTCTACCTGGAGATGCTGCCGAAGGATTTTCCCGCCGAGGTCATCCCCGGCATCAGTGCCTTCAACGCCGCGACCGCCGCGGTGAAGATGAGCCCAACCTTCGGCTATGACACCAACTCCGTCATCCTCACCATGTCCGACTGGCCTGGACGCGTCGATCCGAATGAGAAGCTCATGGCGACCCAAACGTCCATGATCTTCTACACGATGCACCTCAACTACCCGAAGCTTTTCGCCCAGCTCAAGAAGCATTACCCCGGCAGCACTCCCGTCGCGGTGGTGACCTTCGCAGGCGACCGCGAGCAGCAGAAGGTCATCAACAGCACCGTTGACAAGTTCCTGACCGAGGTTGACTATAAGAGCCTTCCTGCCGACATGCACATGCTGCTGGTCGGCAAGTTCCTCACGGTCGGGCAGGCGCGCAAAGAGGGCGTCATCACCGGCAAGCAGTTCGAGGAACTCACGCACCCTCAGACGCCGAGCAAGTGAGGCGCGTCCAGCCTCGATTCAGCGGCGGCGCGTGGTCCGAAGCGGGGAACGGCCACGCGCCTGCCGTTGACCTTGTTCGCCCTGCGCAAACGGGAGGCCCTTGATGAAACGCGTGCTTTGGATCGCGGTCACACTGATGTCACTCGCCACTCTTACGGCCGTGGCGGCTCAGGTTCGCAACAAGATCGGGGGCGGCTACATCGTCTACCCGACGACGAACCCCAAACATGGCCCGGTCGTGTTCAGCCATCTGTCCCACTGCGCGGGCGGGGCCGGGTTCAGTTGCGATGACTGTCACCCCACCATCGCGAAGAAAAAGTGGGCGATCACCAAAGACGATGTCCACCACGGCATGGCCTGTGCCTCATGCCACAATGGCGAAAAGAAGGCTCCGAAAACAGGCCAAGTCGCTCACAAGATCAGCGAGTGCTCCGCCTGCCACGTGCCCCGCGAGACCTCGACCATCATAGTAGACAGCATCGGCAACGTGCCTTTCTCGCACACCAAGCACACCGGCGCGGTGGTCAACGGCAAAGTCGTCGAATACGGCGGACAGGCGTGCGGCGACTGCCACGAGGGGCTCTACGCGCGCAAGAACGGCCTCTCGGTGGCGATGACCTACCCGCACGGGAACGATAGCTGCGGCGCCTGTCACGATGGCGAGACCGTCAGCCCGTCGGGCAAGACCGCTTTCACCGTCTCAGCGGGCAACTGCCGCAAGTGCCACATCGAGCCCAAGGAGGGACAGGCAGGTCAGCCTCCATGCCGGCCCTACAGCGCGCGTACGGGGGTGAGCGATGGCACATGAACTGGTTGAGCGCCCCTCCGCAGAGTCATCCATCGCCGCGGCCATCCCTCGCCCGACACTCACGGTGCCCGACGCTATTGCGGTGATCGTCGGCGGCGTGATCGGAGCCGGGATCTTCAGGACGCCCTCCATCGTCGCGGGCAACGTACCCGGCGAGATGGCGATGATCCTCGTGTGGGTCGCCGGAGGGCTCGTCTCCGCAATCGGCGCGATGTGTTACGCCGAACTTGCCGCGGCCTACCCCCACTCCGGCGGCGACTATCACTACATCACCCGCGCCTTCGGCCGCAACCTGGGCTTCCTGTTCGCCTGGGCAAGAATGGCGGTCATCCAGACAGGTTCCATCGCCACACTCGCCTTCGTGGTCGGCGACTACGCCAACGAGGTGCTCCCCATCGACGGCGCTCTCGCCGCGGCGATCTACGCCGGAGTCGCGGTGGTGGCGCTCACGGGTCTGCATACCCTTGGCATCGAGAAGGGCAAGTGGACGCAGAACGTGCTGACCCTCGCCAAGACGGTCGGCCTCCTGCTGGTCTTCCTCGCCGGCGTCACCCTCGCCCGGCATGCCACCCCGATACCCGCAGGCGAAGTGAAAGCGAGCGGGTCCTGGGGTCTGGCGATGATCTTCGTGCTGTTCACCTTCGGGGGCTGGAACGAGGCGGCGTACATCTCCGCCGAGGTCCGCGAGCCACGACGCAACATGGTGCGCGCGCTGCTCGCCGGCGTCGGCGTCATCACCCTCGTCTATGTGCTGGTCAACATCGCCTACGTGCACGGCCTCGGCCTCGCGGCGATGGCCGGGTCGAAAGCCGTCGCCGCCGACCTGATTCGGCGGAGCCTGGGCGAGCCGGGCGCGAGGCTGGTCAGCCTCCTGATCGTCATCTCCGCCCTCGGCGCAACCAGCTCCACGATCTTCACCGGCGCACGCACGAACTACGCGCTCGGCTGCGATACCCCTGCATTCGCCCTGATCGGGCGCTGGAGCCCACGCCGGAACACCCCGACCGCCGCGCTGCTGCTGCAGGCGGCCATTGCTCTCGCGCTGGTACTGCTGGGCGCTCTGACCCGCAAGGGCTTCGAGACGATGGTGGATTACACCGTGCCAGTCTTCTGGTTCTTCTTCCTCCTCGCCGGCCTGTCGGTCTTCGTGCTGCGAGTGAAAGAGCCGAACGCGCCACGCCCCTTCCGAGTGCCCTTGTACCCCGTGACCCCGGCGCTTTTCTGCGCCACATGCCTGTACATGCTGTACTCCAGCCTGAATCATGTCGGCATCGGCTCTCTGGCGGGCGTCGTGGTCCTTCTTGCAGGCGTCCCAGTGCTGATCTTCTGTCGCCGCCGTGAGGCGCAAACGACCGACCCTCCCCCGACCACGCCCCCAACACGAAGGTAGCATCAATATCCCAGTCGAATGAGTCCTGGATCATCTCCCGCCTGCAGGTCGCTTCGGCCACCTGCAGGCGGGACGCATGGGAGGCAGAACGCATGGGAGGCGGAACGCGTGGGGAGGCGAGACGCGTGGGGCGGGCGTCTCGCCCGCCAGCCGTTGCCCTGGCCGTCGCCTCTGGCGTTCTTCGTCGCCAAGACTGGAAAGGGACCTACCCACCGTGCGCGGGTCAGAATGAGGTGCCGTCAGCCGCTCCCCTCCCGGCACGGGAGGGGTGGCCCGCCGCAGACAGGACGGGGTGGGGCCGTTCGTCGTTACCCCCTCCCTACGCGCTCGAAGAGCGCAAGGGAGGGGGCAAGGGGGTAGGTGGCCGTTCGTCGTTACCGTCGTGGGGGGAGAGGGCAGGAAGCCTTCCGTCGTTACCCCCTCCCTACGCGCTCGAAGAGCGCAAGGGAGGGGGCAAGGGGGTAGGTGGCCGTTCGTCGTTACCGTCGTGGGGGGAGAGG
>Ga0181520_10006422_pt1 | contig 17976 bp, 16 predicted proteins | sample PEATcosm2014_Bin_29_FD_132451 | JGI IMG/M metagenome (GOLD analysis project Ga0181520, IMG submission 132451) | Peatland microbial communities from MTU Mesocosm Facility, Houghton, MI, USA - PEATcosm2014_Bin02_30_metaG | ecosystem: Environmental > Terrestrial > Soil > Wetlands > Peat | place... | reverse complement strand
GGGAATGCGATGTCGCCACCGTGAGCACGGCGCCGTATTGCTTGCGAATGAGATTGAAGCCGTGCGGTTCGTCCGCATCGTCCCGCACGCACATGATCTTGCCGGGCGGCTGCGTGAGTTCCGCCATGGAGTCGATCTCAACCAAACGGTCGCCGGTGATCCAGGCTTCCCGTTCAACGCTGGAGTTCCGGTCGAAGACGCGCACGCCATCTGCCGCGTACCACATCGGATTGACGTTCGCGGCTCGCGCGGCGGCCATCACATCGAGCGCGACGGGAACATTGAGCGGTTGCTTGTGCAGCGCCGTCCCGGTCGTCACGTTCCCGATCCAACCACCGTTGAAACAAATGACGAGATCGGGAACGCCCAGAGCCTCCGCCGCGCGGCGGGCGCCGACGGGCGATCGTGCTGTCGCCAACACGACTAAGACGCCCGCCTTTTGGGCCGCCTCGACGGCGTCGATCACCCGACGCGGCAACTCGTGGCTGCGTGTCAGCAGCGTGTTGTCCAGGTCGGAAACGAGCAGTCGAAGCGCGCCCATGTTCGATCTCAGCGATCAAAGACGCGCGTGCGCGGGCCGGTGTGGATGAACAGCGTCTTGAGTTGGGTGAACTCGTCGAATCCGGCTTGGCCCATCTCGTAGCCGAAGCCCGACTCCTTCACGCCGGTCAACGGAAGCTGAGGCGCGCCGTCGATCGCTGTATTCGCTTGCACCCATCCGCTTCTCAGCTGGCGGGCGACGGTCAAGACGGTGTCGATGTTCTTCGACCACACGTAGTTCGACAGTCCGTAACTGGTTTCGTTCGCCAGACGAACCACCTCTTCCAAGGTGTCGAAACGGGTGACGCTCAGCACCGGACCAAAGATTTCCTCGCGGAAGATCGTCATCTCAGGCTTGACCTGATCGAAGATCGTCGGCTGAAGGAAATGACCGGGAAGCGACGAGACTGCCTCTCCGCCGACCACGAGTTTAGCCCCTTCGGCGATCCCAACGCGCACGTAGTCCTTGACCTTCGCGAAATGATTCTCGTCGATCAAAGCGCTGACATCGGTATTCTCGTCGAAAGGATCCCCCACGCGCATCATCGCGGCGGCCTTCGCCACGCGTGCGATGAAGTCGTCAGCAACCGACGACTGCACAAACAGGCGTGAAGCGGAGACGCAACATTCACCGTTGTTGAAGAACGCGCCCATCAAGGCGCCGTCGATCGCCGCGTCGAGATCGGCGTCGGCAAAGACGATGTTGGCCGACTTGCCACCGAGTTCCACGGAAGAGCGAACAAGGTTCTTCGCCGCGTTGCCGAGCACCTTTTGTCCCGTCTGAGTCGACCCGGTGAAGGAAAGAACATCGACGCCGCGATGCGACGTCAGCCCGTCTCCCGCCACTGCCCCAGCGCCGCCCAGGACGTTGAAGACGCCAGCCGGAATTCCGGCTTCGAACGCCAATGCCGCAAACTCGAACGCCGTTCCAGGCGTAAACCCAGCGGGCTTCGCGACAACGGTGCAGCCGGCCGCCAGCGCAAACGGCGCCTTTTGCGCCAGGATTAGCGCAGGGAAATTCCAGGGAATGATCAGGCCGGCGACTCCGGCCGGCTCGCGCATGATCAGAGCCATCTTGTTCGTGCCGAGATTGGTCAGGCTGGTTCCCGACATCTGCATTCCCAGCGAAGCGGCGTAACGGATCAGCCCGACCGCGCCGTCGATGTCACCGCGAGCGAAACGGATCGGCTTGCCGGTCTCCTCGACTTCAATCCGGGTCAGACGATCACGGTGATCGTGGACCAAATTGGCGAAGCGGTTGAGAATTTCGGCGCGCTCCATGCCGCTCATCCGCGGCCACGGGCCTTCGTCAAACGCTTTGCGCGCAGACTTGACCGCCATGTCGACATGTTCCGGCCGGCAGACAGAGACCCGCGAAACGATCTTTCCGTTCGCCGGCGAGCGGCGTTGGCTGCCATCCCCACCGGTGACTTCAATGTACCGGCCGTCGATGAAGTGGCTGTAGGATCGAACTGGCATATCGTTTTGAATTGTCATATCGCGTCTCCTCATCTCAACTTTGAGATTCTCATTCCCGCAGTCGTCATCGCCAGACCGCGTGGGACATGATTTCTTCTTCAGTCGTGTGCGCGCTATCCAGGGTTGCGGCCACAGCACCTTCACGCATGACGACGATCCGGTCGCAAAGTCCCAGGACTTCCGGAAGCTCGGACGAGACCATCACGACACTGACGTTGGTCTTTGCCGTGAGCTCGGTGAAAAGGTCGTAGATTTCACGCTTTGCCGCCACGTCGACGCCGCGCGTCGGCTCGTCGACAAGCAGAATGCGAGCCCCGGCGTGAAGCAGGCGAGCGAGGCCGCATTTCTGCTGGTTTCCGCCGGAAAGCGCTCCAATCTTGGTTTCTGGCGACGGCGTTTTGACCCGCATCTGCCCGATGAAGCCAGAAACGATCTCCGATTCCCGGGCGCCGGATATCAGTAGGCGGCGCGTAATGGGCGCAAGCGCTGAAATCGTAATGTTGAAGGCGACCGTCTGATCGAGAAACAAGCCCTCCGTCTTCCGGTCTTCGGGGAGCAGGCAAATCCCTTGCTTCATCGCTTCGCGAGGATTGCGGATGCTGACCTGCTTCCCGTTGATACGGATCTCGCCCTGGTCGATTTTGTCGACGCCAGCGATGGCGCGCAGCACTTCGGAGCGTCCGGAACCGGCGAGCCCACAGATGCCGAGGATCTCGCCACGTCGGACGTCGAAACTGATGTCGTGCAACACGCCAGCTCGATTGAGCCCCGAGACGGAAAGGCACACCTGGTCATCAGGTTCAACGCGGCTCGGAAAGATGTCCTCCATCTCCCGACCAACCATGTGCCGGACCAATCCGGCCATCGTGGTCTCGCCGATCGGCAGCGTTACGACGAGTTCTCCGTCGCGCAGAACAGTCACATGGTCGCAGATTTCGTAGAGTTCTTTCAGGCGGTGAGAGATGTAGATGAAGGTTACGCCTTCCTCCCGACTTAGGCGTCGAACGAGGGCGAAGAGTTGCTCGAGCTCAGCGTCGCCAAGGACCGCGGAAGGCTCGTCGAGCACGACAAAGCGCGCATTCCGCGAGATTGCCTTGGCTATCTCGACCATCTGTCGCTGAGCGACGCTGAGCTGATTGATGCGCGCTGAAGGGTCGACATCAAACCCAAGGCGGCTCAGCACAGCTTTGGCGTCCGCATTGGCGCTCGCCCAGTCGACGGTGCCGAAGCGGGTCTGCGGAAGGCGCCCCAGATAGATGTTCTCGGCGACCGTCAGATGAGGCGCCTGCGTCAGCTCCTGATAAATGACCGCGATGCCGAGCTGCAGCATCTTTTCCGGCGTCGGCGCGTCGACGACCTCGCCGTCCACCAGCACCTCGCCCTCGCTGGCGAGGTATGCGCCGGAAAGGATGCGGATCAATGTCGACTTGCCAGCTCCATTCTCACCGATCAGACCGTGCACGGTGCCCTTATCGACCGCGAACGTAACGTCCTTGAGCGCATAGACACCGGGAAAGCGCTTGTGGATCGCTCTCATTTCTAAGGCTACGGGGGACATCCTAACCTCACTCGACCGCGGTGCATTTTCGTGGCGCCAACCTGAGTTGCGCCGCAGAATGATCTCTTGTTCGACGCGCTAGACTCGCTCTGCAGCGGCAAGAACGGCGCTGGATCGCTCCATGTTCTCGACGTCGCTCTCCGAATATCCGAGCTCCGCGAGGATCTCGCGGGTGTGCTCGCCTAATTCGAGCGCCAGGACGCGCAAACCGGGCACTTGGCCGTCGTAGCGATTTGGGTGATTGATGATGTCGATCACGCGACCGCGCACATCGACCTTGCCAAACACTTGCGCGTGGATGAGTTGGGGGTCGCTTCGGAGCTCGTCGTAGTATTTGACCGGGGCCCACCAAATGCCGTGACTATCCAGGCGTTCCGCGATCTCCGCCATGGAGAATTTCGCGGTGGCGGCGTTGATGCGACGCGCGTATTCGTCACGATCCGTGTAACTGTCGAGCGATGCCACCGCTCGGATATCGTCGCTTTCCAGCGCCTGAGCTAAGGTCTCGGTCTCGCAAAGCGAGATCACGACATGTCCATCGCGCGCCGGATAGACTCCGTAAGGCGCCTGATGAAACCAAGTCGCGAGGTTCACTTCGCGTTTCAGCACGCTTCGGTCGAAGCCGCCGGCAAAATAGTTCAGCAAAGCCTCGCCCTGCAGATCGATGCCGGCGTTGATTAGACTGCCTTCGACTCGGGTTCCTTTTCCGGTCTTGAGACGGCGCACCAGCGCGCCCAAAATCCCCATCGCGAGAAGAGCGGCGCCATGTTGGTCGACGACCGCGAATCCGACCGGCGTCGGTGCATTCTCCGGATTGCCGGTTACGCTCATCAGACCCGAGCGCGCCTGTACGAGAATATCTTGCCCGGGCTTCTGAGCCATCGGTCCAGAAGAACCGAAGCCGCTCGCTGAGGCGAAGATCAAACTGGGATTGAGGTCGTCGAGCACGGCTTGGGTGAAACCCAATTTGTCAAAGACGCCGGGCCGAAAATTCTCCACCACGATGTCGGCTTGGGCGATCAGTCGCCGGGCAACCTCATTGCCCTCTGGGCTCTTCAGATCGATCGCTATCGAGCGATTGTTGCGATTTGCACATAAGAAAAAGCCGCTGACGCCCTCGACGAAGACATTGGCGCCCGACCAATGGCGCTCGTGAGCTCCGCCAATCGGCTCGACCTTGACGGCGTCCGCCCCCATGTCGGCCAGATACTGCACGGCGGCTGGCCCTTGCAGAAAGTGGCAGAAACTCACGACCTTGATGCCATCGAGAAGCATTTCATCCCCGTCTTGTGTGACTTCGGCGGTCTCGTTAGAAATCGATTTCTCATGTTTTCTCGCGCCTGTCAACTGCGAAAGGCGCGTCAGACGGCCGCATCGTACGTTTGCCTCAATGGGAAGGGTGACTTGGATCGGTGCTCGACGCGCTTCAGTCCGCAAAATCGTAGCCGTTTTCGTCAGGCGCCATAGGCTCTGAATCTACCTAAGTAGCGGAAGCGCCACGCGTGGGCGGCTGCGCAGCAATGCCGGAAACGACCGGAAACGTGCGGGCAGTCCGCTTTGTCGGCCGCCAGCGAAGCCTTCATTTTTTGATTGTGTGTATGTGTTCGAGGGCTTCAGGAGCGAGTCGGGCGTAGTCCCGAGATCCCGCGGCTTGAGGGACACCGCCGAACGATCAATCATCATCCCACTAAAGAGGCAGCCGTGGGGGCAGATTACGATTCGCGGCTCGAAATAGGCAGGCAATCTCCCTCCTTGAGAAATCGCTTCCGCTAATTTCCTGCTATTTATCAATGTTAACGCTGCCACTCGCAGAAAACACGTGAATGTCGGGAGAAACTGCGGTATGGTCCTCTTTCCGCAAGACGGAAACTGGGGCAAATCCAGAAGGCGCTGACGAACGCGGGAGGAGCTGCGAGATGGGTGCCGAGCCCGGAGATACGAAACTGATCGACGTCGCGAGGCGCGCTGGCTGTTCGCCGGCAACTGTATCGCGAGTGCTGAACGACAATCCGACTGTCGGTACGGATGTGCGCGAACGCGTCAAGAAAGCAGCGATCGAGCTCGGTTACGTTTTCAACGGCTCCGCCAGAGCGCTTCGTTCGACAAAGTCCCGATTGGTGGGCGCAATCATACCGACCCTTGGCCACGCTATTTACGCAACAATGGTCGACGGCCTGCAGACTCGACTCGCCGAGAAGGGCGTTTCATTGATCATCAGCACCTCAATGTACGACATCGACCTCGAGTTTGACCAGGTGCGACTTCTCATCGAGCGAGGCGTTGAATCGATCGTACTCGTCGGCTCAAAGCATCGACCGAACACCCTGGGACTGCTGGAACAGCGCGGCATCACCTACGTCTTCACCTACGCGTCGGAGGCCACGACGAACGGCGCAGCCATCGGCTTCGACAATGCGAAGGCGGGCCGCGCGGCTGCCAGATTTCTGCTGGACCTCGGCCACGTGCGTCTGGGGATGCTTGCCGGAATCACTCACGACAATGACCGCGCTCAGCACCGCGTCGACGGTTTTCTCGAGGAGATCACGAGGCAGGGCATTGAGACGGCCGCGATCCCGGTCGTCGAATGTCCTTACACGATCGAAGCCGGGAAGTTGGCGACCAAGTCTCTACTGGCAAAGCCGCGACCGCCGACCGCCCTCTTCTGCGGCAGCGACATTCTCGCGGCGGGGGCCCTGAAATACTGTCATGATCACGGCGTCAACGTTCCACAGGACGTTTCGGTCCTCGGCTTCGACAATCTCGAGATTGCCGAGTTGACAACGCCCGAACTGACGACGCTCGAGGTGCCGGCGCACGATATGGGCCGGCTGGCTGCAGAATACATCTTGGCCTCGCCGCCCCAGAAAACGCACCTGCGCCAGCGGGAACTTGCAATTCGACTCGTCGTCCGTGGCAGCACTGGCCCGATGGGCAGAAACTGAAATTGACATGAATTTCATTCGCCCGCCGACGTGGGCCGCCCAAGAAATCGCAGGACGTATGTCGTCGATTCGATCCGACGCACAATTGGCGGCGCGTCTCGGACGCGAGATTGTCAACGGCGTCTTTCCGGCGGACTCGCTGTTGCCAAGCGCGGCTGAAATGGGCAAGCGCTATTCGGCGTCACGCACCGCGCTGCGCGAGGCCTACAGCCGGCTCGGCGGCAAGGGGCTGATCGTGGCCCGGCCAAAGGTCGGCACGCGCGTGCGGCCCAGGGCCGATTGGAATTTGTTCGATCCAGACGTGCTCGCTTGGCGTCTGAGCTCCGAACCGGAAGGGCATTTCGTCGACGAGCTGTTCGTCTTGCGCCAAGCGATCGAGCCGGTGGCGACGGAGATCGCCGCGGCTTCGCGAACGTCTGAGAGCCTCGCGCGCATCTCGCAGGCGTTCGACCGCATGGAGCAGTTCAAAAATGGTGGCGGTGATCTCATCGGCGCCGACGTTGATTTTCACCTCGCCATTCTCGAGGCGACGGGAAACCATTTTCTCGCAGCACTCGGCGGACTCATCCGAGCTGCGCTCGAGAGCAGCTTTCGCTTCACTTGGATCGGCGCGGCTAGCATCCGCCAAGACCGCCTCGAACAGCATCGCAATATTCTTGCGGCGATCAGCGCGGGCTCGCCGGACCGGGCGCGCACGCGTATGGTCGAACTCCTGAATGAATCCTTCGACGACTTGTGCAAGTTCCGCAAATTACGAGCGAAACGCCAACGACCGGAAGTCTGACGTTCAACCGAAGGACGCGTCGTGAAAACACTTTCCGCTTTAGTCTCAGGCGTCTTCTTCGTCGCAGCCTTTGCGGGCGCAAGCCCTGCGGCGCGCGCGCAGGACACGATCAAGATCGGCGAAATCAATTCCTATTCGGCGATTCCTTCGTTCACCGAGCCCTATCGCCAGGGCTGGCGGCTCGCGCTCGACGAGATCAACGCCGGCGGCGGCGTCGACGGCAAGAAACTCGAAGTGATTTCCAAAGACGACGGCGGCAAGCCGGCCGACGCCGTGACGGCGGCCAACGAACTGGTCGCCAGCGACGGCGTCGTGATGCTGATGGGAACGTACTTCTCCAACGTCGGCCTGGCGGTATCGGACTACGCCAAACAGAAGAAGGTCCTGTTTCTCGCAGCCGAACCGCTTACCGACGCGATCACCCTCTCCAAGGGCAATCGCTACACGTTCCGGCTTCGCCCCGGCACCTACGAACAAGCGTCGATGCTCGCCGACGAAGCAACCAAATTGCCGGCCAAGAAATGGGCGACGATCGCCCCCAACTACGAATACGGCCAGTCCGCCGTGACCGCGTTCAAGGCGCTGTTGTCGGCCAAGCGGCCCGACATTCAGTGGGTGGGCGAGCAATGGCCGCCGCAAGGCAAGATCGACGCCGGCGCCGTGGTCGAGGCGATCGCCAAGACCGAACCGGAGGCGATTTTCAACGTCACCTTTGGCCCCGACCTCGTCAAACTGGTGCGTGAAGGCGACACGCGCGGCTTGTTCAAGGACCGCGCCGTCGTCAGCCTGCTGTCCGGCGAGCCGGAATATCTCGATCCGCTCAAGGACGAGACGCCCGAAGGCTGGATCGTCACCGGCTATCCGTGGGCCGACGTCGCAATCCCCGACCATGCCGCGTTCCTGAAAGCCTATCAGGCCAAATACGGCGATTATCCGCGCCTCGGCTCGGTGGTTGGCTATTCCGCGATCAAGGCCGCCGCTGCGATTCTCGCCAAGGCCCATTCGACCGACAGCGAAAAACTCGTCGACGCGGCCGAGGGCGTCGGCGTCGCAACGCCGTTCGGGCCGATCACGTTCCGCGCCATCGACCATCAGTCGACGTTCGGCGCCTTCGTCGGCAAAACGACGCTGAAGGACGGCAAGGGCGTGATGATCGACTTCGCCTACCACGACGGCGGCAAGTATCTTCCCTCCGAGGCCGAGGTCAAAGCCGAGCGACCGCAGAACTGATCGCTCGCCGGGAGGCGGCCCGCCTCCCGGCAGATCTCTCCAGCGACGGCGTCAGAGATTGAGCTTCTATTTCGTCCAGTTCGTCACCGGGCTCGCCAGCGCCTGCTCGCTGTTTCTCGTCGCCTCCGGTCTGTCGATCATTTTCGGCGTCACCCGCGTCGTCAATTTCGCCCACGGCGCGTTCTACATGCTCGGCGCCTACGTCGCTTTCACCCTCACGGATCGCTTCAGCGGCGCGATCGGCTTCTGGGGCGCGATCGGGCTCGCTGCGCTGGTCGTCGCGGCGATCGGAATCCTGGTCGAGATCGTGCTGCTGCGCCGCATCTACGACGCGCCGGAGTTGTTCCAGCTGCTCGCGACGTTCGGCGTCACGCTCGCGGTCGAGGACCTCGTGGTCTTGATCTGGGGGCCGAACGACCTGCTTGGCGCGCGCGCACCGGGTTTCGCGGGCGCGATCGACCTCTTCGGCCGGCCGTTCCCGACCTACGATCTGCTGCTGATCGCGCTTGCGCCGCTCGTTCTGGCGTCGCTGTGGCTGTTGTTCCGCCGCACGACCTGGGGCGTGTTGGTGCGCGCGGCGACGCAGGACCGCGAAATGGTCGCCGCGCTCGGCGTCAACCAGAAATGGCTGTTCACCAGCGTCTTCGCCCTCGGCGTATTTCTCGCCGCGCTCGGCGGCGCGCTGGCGTTGCCGCGCGAGGCGGCGAGCCACACGATGGACATGCAGGTCATCGTCGAAGCGCTGGTCGTCGTCGTCATCGGCGGGCTCGGCAGCCTGCCCGGCGCCTTCCTCGCCGCCGTCGTCGTCTCGGAGCTCAACGCCTTCGGCATCCTGGTGCTCCCGCGGATCTCGATCGTCCTGGTCTTTCTGGTGATGGCGGTCGTGCTCGTCTTGCGCCCGTCAGGCCTGCTCGGACGCCCTGAGGTCGCCCAGCGGGCGGCGAGCGGCTCGACGATCCTGCGCTGGCGACCGCTCGCCGTTCGCGATCGCGTTTTCGTTGTGCTGGTCCTGGCCGCCGCCGCGCTTCTGCCGTTCGTGACGGGGGACTATCTCGTCGGCGTGGCGACCGAGGTGCTCATTTTCATCCTGTATGCCGCGAGCCTGCATTTTCTCATCGCTGCGGGCGGCCTCGTCTCCTTCGGCCACGCCGCCTATTTCGGCCTGGGCTCCTATGGCGCGGCGATCGCGCTGAAACAACTCGGCCTCGGCATGGAGGCGTCGATTGTCGCCGGCGTCGTCCTCGGCCTCGCCGGCGCGCTCGCTTTCGGCTGGTTCTGCGTGCGTCTGTCGGGCGTCTATTTCGCCATGCTGACGCTCGCCTTCGCGCAAATCGCCTGGTCCGTCGCCTACCAGTGGAGCGAAGTGACCGGCGGCGACAACGGCCTGATCGGCGTGTGGCCGAGCGCCTGGGCGGCGGCGCCGTCGCACTTCTACTGGCTGACGCTCGCCCTGGCGAGCGGCGGCGTCGCCGTGTTGCGCGCGATCCTGTTCTCGCCGTTCGGCTATTCCCTGCGCGCGTTGCGCGACTCGACATTGCGCGCCGAGTCGATCGGCCTGGACCGACGGCGCGTGCAATGGATCGGCTTTGCGATCGCCGGCGCCTTTGCGGCTCTGGCGGGCGCGCTCTACGCTTTCCTCAAAGGCGGGGTGTTTCCCGACAACATCGGCGTTTCACTGTCGATCGACGGACTGGTGATGGCGCTGGTGGGCGGCGTCGGCACGGTTTCGGGCGGCGTTTTCGGCGCCGCGCTCTACAAGTCGCTGTCGATTTGGGTGATCAGCCACACCGACTATTCCAAGCTGGCGCTCGGCGTCGTCATCGTCCTGCTCGTCGTGCTTTTTCCCAAGGGCGTGGTCGGCGCGTTCGAAGACTGGCGCAGCGCGCGTCGCCCCGTCCGCGCGGCGGGGGACCGGCGATGAGCATTCTCACGGTCGAGCGTCTCGGCAAGACCTATTCCGGCTTCCAGGCGGTCAGCGACGTGAGCTTCGCGCTCGAGGCGGGCGAGATGCTGGCGCTGATCGGACCGAACGGCGCCGGCAAGAGCACCTGCTTCAACATGATCAACGGCCAGCTCGCGCCGACGCGCGGGCGCATCCGCATCTTCGGTCGACGCGCCGACGGCATGACGCCACGCCAAATCTGGCGTCTGGGCGTCGGCCGGACGTTTCAGATCACCGCGACATTCGTCTCGATGACCGTCGCGGAAAACGTCCAGATGGCGCTGCTGTCGCATCATCGCCGCCCTTGGCCGACGTTTCGCTGGGCGGCACGCTTCCATATTGACGAGGCGGCGCGTCTGCTCGAGCTCGTCGGCATGGCCGATCAGGCCGAGCGCCGTTGCGGCGAACTCGCCTACGGCGATCTGAAACGGCTCGAACTTGCGCTCGCCCTCGCCAACGACCCAAAACTGCTGCTGATGGACGAGCCGGCCGCCGGAATGGCCCCAAGCGAGCGCCGAGCGTTGATGAATCTTACCGTTCGCCTCGCGCGTGAGCGCACGATCGGGGTGCTGTTCACCGAGCACGACATGGAGGTTGTGTTCGAATACGCCGATTGTGTTCTGGTGCTCAATCGTGGAACGCTGATTGCGCAGGGCGCGCCGGCGGCGGTGCGGACCAACGCCGAGGTCCAGGCGGTCTATCTCGGCGCCGGCGCGCTTAACGGCGCCAGGCCGTGACCGCCGCTCCGGTCAAGCTCGCCGTGTCGGGGCTCAACGCCTCCTACGGTCAGGCGCACGTTCTGTTCGACGTCGCGCTGTACGTCGCGGCAGGCGAAGCGGTTGCGCTGATTGGCCGCAACGGCGCTGGCAAGACAACGACGCTTCGTGCGATTCTCGGCCTCATAAACGATCGCAGCGGCGCCGTCGTCTTCGACGGCGAGAACGTCGCGGCGCTGGCGACCTACGACATTGTCCGTCGCGGCGTCGGCTACGTTCCCGAAGACCGGCGCATTTTCTCCGACTTGACGGCGCTGGAGAATCTCATGGTCGGCCGGCGACCTCCACGCGCCGGCGCGCCAACCTGGACCCTCGAACGCCTGTTCGCGATCTTTCCAAATCTGCGCGAACTGCGCGACCGCGCCGGCGCGCGCATGTCCGGCGGCGAACAGCAGATGCTCGCCATCGCGCGTACGCTGATGGGCAACCCATCGCTGCTGTTGCTCGACGAGCCCTCCGAAGGTCTGGCGCCCAAAGTCGTCGAACAATTGATCGCGGCGATCGGCGAAATGAAGCGCCAGGGTGTCGGCTTTCTGGTGAGCGAGCAGAACCTCGCTTTCGCCCGCCTGGTGGCCGAGCGCGTCTATGTCATGGAGAAGGGTTGCATCCGTTTCGCCGGAACGACGGGAGAATTCGACGCGCGGCCTGACGTCCGCAACGCCTATCTGGCTCTGTGAAGCTCAATGGCTGCGAAGGCGCACCCAACCGAACCCCGCGGTCGGAATGCCCCACACTATTGGTTCACAGTAGGAAACTACAAGAATAGGAGACCCAAATTGCGCCCCCCCGATCTCTCATCCGAATCCGAGACCGACCGAGCGAATGGCCGGACCGTAACGCGCGCCGATCTCTCAGAGATCGTCTATCGTCGGGTCGGCCTTTCGCGGACTGAATCGGCGAAACTCGTCCATGCCGTCATCGATGAGATTTGTGACGCCGCGGCGCGCGGCGAGACGGTCAAGCTATCGTCCTTCGGGTCGTTCGTCGTGCGCTCGAAAGGCCAACGCATCGGCCGCAACCCGAAAACCGGCGTTGAAGTGCCGATTCTGCCCCGCCGGGTGATGGTCTTCAAGCCCTCCAACGTGTTGAAGGCTCGTATCAACCGCAAATCGGCGGAACGGCGGCGCGGCGTCTGAGACCATGGAATGGGGAACAAAGCGCCACGGGCAAGAGCCCGTTTGATTGGTCGCACGCTGGCGTCGCTGGGCGCGCGCCATTCGAAATTCGTCGCACGTTGTCCATGATGGTTCGCAGAAGTTGCAACCAGTTGTAGATCATGCAAAACGCGGTTCGTACCGGAAACGTAACAAACAGGAGAGGACATGCCTAAAGCTGTTGCACGGTCGAAGAAGGCGCATGCGAGACGACCTTGGTCGAAGGACGATGTTCGCCTTCTTAAGAGCATGGCTCGCAAGGAGCCCGCCTCAAATATAGCGAAAGCTCTCAAGCGAACAGAGGCCGCAACACGTCAAAAGGCGACGAACCTGGGCGTGTCGGTCAGCATGATACGCAAGAAGCGAGCACCCGCGAAAAAGCGCTGAGAACGTGCCCGAGCTGGTAAGCCGCCGACGCCCAATTAGAGGTAATCCGGCATACACATCATGACACCCGCTCGACGCTGAACCGCGTCTCGTCGAGCGTAGCTCTCGTCGAGCCATGAAAGGACGATCCGCCCACTCCGGCAGAGTTGGCGCGTCGCTTCGCCGAAGCCAATGACGTGGGGAAGGAAGTCGTCAATTCGATTCTTGCCGCGATGTTGGCTCTGTCAAATGTGGCGAAGAAGTCGCCTGCATCGGATTCGGAAATTTCTGAAACAACGGCTTAGCGCGAAATTTCAAGTTCATCAGCGTCGTAAAAGCTGTCGAATTTCGCACAGTTCGCGCACCGAACTGAGTGCATCGCCTACAGTCCACGCAAACGACAACCTCGTCTGGGATCTATTCGAGCGCCTATGCCCATAGCCCGAGCTTTCAGCTCAGAGATCCGGCTGTCTCCCGCTGGACGCTCGCGCGACGAGTTCGGTCGCCAACGCGCGGGCGTTAGCGAGGAGCGGAGCGGTCAACATCCGCTCCGCCGTCCATCCCTTCTCCGCATGCGGTTGTCGGACGGTCGTAGCGGCAGCTCCGTCAGCGTGCTGTCCGCGACATCGTCGAAGCCGGTGACGGAAGGATCCTTCGGCTCGGCGAGGCCGGCCTCTCGGGCCGCCGCTACGGCGCCAAGCGCCAATCGGTCGCTCATCGCAAGAATCGCGCTCGGCCGGTCGCCGGCGGCGCGCCGCAGCAGAGGCGTCGTCAGGTCGCGCGCTTGCCGTTCGTCGTTGAACGCGCACTCCAACTGCCGGCGCCGTCTCCGGCGCCACCCCGGCCGCAGCAAGAGCGGTCCGGTAGCCATTCAGCCGCGCTGCGGCCACTTCGTAAGTCGCCGCGGCGATCCGCTTCCGCGAGGCTGGTCCGTTCTATCCGTCCGGTCTGAGGTTCAGCGACAGAACCGCAAAGCGCGGATGACCAAGCGCGAGAAGATACTCGGCCGCCTGTCGCGCAGTCCCAAAGTCGTCGACGCCAATATGGGCCACGCCGGACTGTCGCGGTTGGTCGATAACGACCAGGGGCAGTGCGCGCCTGGATTGGCGCGATCACTCTGACGATGTTGGGGCGAGTGGGGTCATCATATTGCGCCGCATCACAGGTTGGGCTTCCGCCGGCGCGCAGACGAGACAGGACGAAGAATGGGGGAAGGGTAGCGTTGATTGACGTCGACATAGCTGCAATGAGCGCAATGGCAAGCGTGGTCTTTGCGAAAAAAGACGCCAAATAGGCCCTGAGCGCATCGATTTTCTCAGGGGCGCGCTGGAACCCCTCAAAGTCGTGGTCGAGATGTCGGCCTGCCGTCAGCCGCTGAATACCAATCGATATCGTGTTGTTCAGGCATGGCGCGGGTCGGTCGCCGGAGATTGGGAAACGGGTCCTGCGTGAGGAACCAGCCAGGGTAGCCGGAGGGTGGCGAGAAACAGCAGCGCGTGCAGGGTGCAGAGCAGACCGAACGCCGCGATGAAGGCGCCCGACGTCGACGCGAGTTCGGACGCCGCCGATAAGCGCCAGCCAAGGAAGGTCGCGCAGAGCGTCGTCAACGTCGGGCCGCCGAGGCGCTGAACGATGTTCATGGCGGTCGTCGCCATTGGCAGGTCCCGGCGCGTGACTGACGCGTAGCCCGAGGTGATCGACGGAACGCCGATGGCGCTGACGCCAACGCCTCGAATGAAGAGGCTCGCGGCCAGGACGCCGACGACGAGGCCGTGCTGGGCCAGAAAGACGAGCGGAACAGTCCCCGCCAGGGCCAGGAGTGCCCCGCAGGCTGCAAGCTTGCGGATGCCGAACCGCTTCGTGAGACGGCCCATGAATGGATAGGCGCACATCATGCCAAGTCCCAGAGGCGCGAGCAGCCATCCGGTTCGGCTCGGCGACAGGCCGCAGGTGCGTACCAGATAGATCGGAATCAGCATCTGGCCGGCGAACGAGACGCCGTTGACCATGAACATGGTCGCGATCGAAGCGGAGAACACCTTTGCCTTTAGCAGCCGAAGGTCGATCAGCGCGGCGTCGCCCTTGGTCCGCGCCGTACGGTAGAACAGGACGATCATGATGATGGAGACCGCAAGGGCGGCGAGGCCAATCCGCTCGCCCAGATGGTCCGAACCGTAAAGGAAGAGCACCAGCCCCGGCGACAGCAGGACCAGTCCGAGCAGGTCGAGGCCGCGCGGCCGCGTCTCCTCTCGATCGTTGGGTAGGAACGCCGCCGCCAGCGCAAACGCCAGGACGCCGACCGGCAGGTTGATGAAGAAAAGCCAGCGCCAGGATGCGAACTGGAGGATGGCGCCAGCGATGACGGGACCGAGGAGCGGCGCCAGCAGGATCGGCAGGGTGGCGACGCTGGCCACCTGCGCCATTTGTCTGCCGGCGGCGCGGGCGATCATCATTTGCGCCATCGGTGCGAGAAGTCCGCCGCTCATACCCTGGAGAACACGGAAGGCGATCAGCGAATTCGCCGACCATGCCAAGCCGCATAGGGTCGAAGAGAGAGTGAAGGCCGCGAAGCACCACAGATAGATCGCCTTGGCGCCGATGCGATCGACGAGCCAGCCGTTCAGTGGAAGCATCAGCGCAAGCGCCAGCAGGTATCCGCTCGTCACCCACTGGATCGCTGAAAGGCTGACGTGCAGGTCGGCGGAAAGGTTGGCGAGCGACACATTGACGACCGTGGCGTCGAGCTGCGCCATGAAGGAGCCGATGGCCGCGACAGAGACGATTTTCCACACGCCAGGAGCGAGCCGATCGGCCCGATCGTCGCCGCCGGACGGCGCCGGGTCCCTTTCGTTCGACGACAGGCTCATGCGCGAACGGGCAGGTCGACGATCTCCCGTGAAGACCCGGTTTCGCCCAATCGCGGAAATATCCACGTGACGCTGTCATCGTGCGGCTCGGGGCTTAGGTCGGTCACGCCGTCGAGCGGCAAGGTGACGTTGAACCCCAGTTCATAGGCATGGCGAAGGGTCGACTCCACGCCCATCAGCAGAGCGCTCATGAGGCCTCAGGCGAATTGCCGCCGTGAAATCGTCCGAACATGCGCGCACTCATCAAGGCAAACAGAAGAACACCCAACCCAAGAGCGACAACATCCGCCGTCGATCGCAGATCAAAGTTTCCAACCCGGCATGTAAGAAGGTAGCCAACGGCCAGGTTGAAAAAGCCCCAAAGGACATTGATTGTTGAAGACGAAAGTCCCTGACCGGGTGGTTTCGCAAACGGACTTTGAAAGGGGCGCCCCATCACGCCGCTGACAAAATGCGGAACCGCATTGGTGAGAAAAGCACCGCCAAGGAAGTAGGAGACGTAATCGAGCCATTCCATCGTCAAGCATTCCTATTCTCAAACAGATCGACGATCTCTTGCGTCGCGCCGGCCTCGCCCAGTTTGCGCAATATTCGCGCGAGGCTGTCGGCGTGAGCGTCGGCGTTCATTTTGGTCATCGCATCGGGGTTGCTAGGACTCGAGGAGGCGTTTGAGGAGTTCCACGGCGCCAGCGAGCTGGCGCTGTTCCTGCACAGTCAGCCGCGCCTGCAGGGCGCGAAGCAGCCAGTCCTGCCGAGCCGCTCGAGCCGCGCTCACCCAATCTCGGAAATGATCGGTGAGCGAGATGATGGTCTGGCGCGCGTCCGAGGGGTCGGGCGCGCCCGCTACGTACCCGGCTGTCTCTAGGGCCGCGATGATCGCGCCCATCGATTGCGGTCGCATGGCCTCGGCCCGCGCCAGCGCGCTCCCGGTTGTGGGCCCGTCGCGCTCCAGCCGCAGGAGCACGGACTTTTGGGCCGAAGTCAGGTCGCCGACTTCGGCCTGCTCACGGAGGCGCCGGCTAAGGGCGCCACCCACGATGCGGAGCTCTGTAGCCAGGGCGGAGGTTCCGGCGCTTTCGGAATCGGTTATTTCTGGCTTCATCCAGCCACTATGGCGTATATGAAGGAAATCTACAAAGTTTTTCTTCCTATATTCCACTGTGGCGGCTGTGCTACCTTTGCCGCGCATTGCCCTTCTGACCTGCGGTAAGCGTGAACCGCACAGGGCATCCCAAGCCGCGAACGGCCACATGGATCTTGGTGCTCAGGCCACCGCGCGAGCGACCGATCGCCTGATCTTCAGACCCCCTTTTTTAGCCCCGGCAGCGTGCTGGTGGGCTCGAGTTTCTCGCCGTCTTCACACAGCGTAACGCGATGCGCTTGAAGCGTTTGACCTTGCCAACCGCCTGTTCGATGCGGGCGCGGCCTTTGTAGAGCGCCTTGGGAAAGAAGGCCGGTTTTTCGAGAGTATTCTTTCGATATGGAATTGCCGGGCAAATGCCTTGTTCGCGCGCCGCTTGCCGGTTTGATTTGGCGTCGTAGCCTTTGTCGGCGAGTGCGGCGCGCGGCGTAATATCGGGGCCGATGTCGAGCAACGTCTCGAAATTGCGGCTATCGCTTGCTTCGCCGCCGGTCAGATGGAAGGCGATCGGGAGGCCGTCAAAATCGGTCTTGAGATGGATTTTCGTCGAGAAGCCGCCGCGCGACCGGCCGAGCACCAGATTTTCTTGCCCCCTTTTGCGCCGGCCGCGGAGACGTGTGCGCGAACGACCGTCGAGTCGAACATCTGAACCAGATGCGCCGTCTGGCTCATCGCGGCGAGCGCCTCGAAAAAGGCCTCGAAGACACCCGACTGGCTCAATCGCCAGAACCGTTTCCAGACGCTGTTCCAGTTGCCTAATTGAGCGGGAAGCGCGCACCAGTTGACGTTGTGAACGGAAAAATAGTGAAGCGCTTCGAGGAATTTTCGGTCATCGCGTCCTTTGTCGCCCCGTCGCGAGCGCGACGCCTGGAAGTCTTTCAGGACAATTGCCCAATCCTCATCGGTCATTCGCGTCAGCATGGTCGGCCTCCAGATGCCGACCGCCCATGAGTCACAGATCTTCTGATTTGGGAATCCCATCACGCTATGCTCGACCGAATCCGTCCACACGGCCTAGGTCGTGGACTCAAACCTTGCCCACAGACGAATTGCGGCGAGAGCGACGGCGGCGAGGAAATTTCTGGCGGTCTTGTCGTAGCGGGTCGCAATCCGGCGAAAGTGTTTGAGCTTGTTGAAGAAGCGCTCGACGAGATTGCGTTTGCGATAGAGCGCGGCGTCGACAACGCGTTGGACTTT
>Ga0181520_10006421_pt1 | contig 17979 bp, 20 predicted proteins | sample PEATcosm2014_Bin_29_FD_132451 | JGI IMG/M metagenome (GOLD analysis project Ga0181520, IMG submission 132451) | Peatland microbial communities from MTU Mesocosm Facility, Houghton, MI, USA - PEATcosm2014_Bin02_30_metaG | ecosystem: Environmental > Terrestrial > Soil > Wetlands > Peat | place... | reverse complement strand
CGGAAACAGGGAGAATTTTTCAGACACGTCCTGCTGGGACCGTTTTTTATGCTGGTTGATTACTGCATGAGTAAGATGAAAGGCACGTACAAGAAATCTTTTGCAAAGTTGTCGAAGGCATCGCCTTATCTGGAGATGGATGCGTTGATTCATCTCAATGATACCAGTTTCAGTGTCAACGAAAAATGTACCGGGTGCGGCATCTGTGCCGGAGTCTGCCCGGTCAATAATATCGTCTTGACGGATAAAAAACCGGTCTGGCAGCATCGCTGCGAAAACTGCCTGGCCTGCTATAACTGGTGTCCGGTCAAAGCCATCCGGGGCGGTATTGCTGCGAAAAATTATTACTACCGCCGCCCGGGAATCAAAATCGCTGAAATGATGAACCAGCGAGTTCACCCTTCAGTTTGATTCCTACCGCCAGCAGGCGTCCCAGTCCTCCATGCTGATGCTCATTGAGTTCAGCATCTGCATCGGGATTTGAATCGTGGTGTTGGTCTGGTTCTCATACTGCTTCACCGAGCGCTGCAGGATGAAGGACATCACTTTCAGGTGCTCCAGACTCATCCTAACCGTGGCCTGCCGCTCGACTTTCGGGGGCGAGCCGGGCGCCGGTAAAACCGGGTCCGAAAGCAGAAAATTCAACGTCGCGCCGTATGTGCTCGTGTTCAGCGAAAACTGGTCGGTAAAAATCGCTACCGGTTCTGTCATTTTAATGCCTCCTGAAATAACGCTGTCCTTAGTTCCCTAATCGTAAAGAATAGCATTGTCAGTGTCAAGCACACCACGATTTTAATTCATTCCCTGCTATGACGCGGAATCCATTTTTTTCTTTCTTAATCATAGCGGCGGTAACTGGATCCCGTTCCCCCATCAAGTATGAGGCGAGCTTGCAGCGGGAGTGAATAACTTGAAGGATATTCTGCTGTTAAGGTACGATTCGGGGCTTTCACCATTTCAGCTTTTAGCGATAGGCTGTCAATACTACGTTGCAAATATGAGTGGTAATCGTTTATACACATTTGCTGCGCAAAGTGTACAATGTCCCCTCACCCTGACCCTCTCCCTCAAGGGGCGAGGGAACTGAGGTTGGGGCGAGAATGCTGCCTGTTATTCGTTTCGTAAAAAACGATATTTTAAAAATTATCCGCCCATCGGTTTGAGGCTAAAACAGGGCTTTAGTTACCATAACGTTAAAATCAATTACCCTTTTTGTATCTGATTCGCTTCGTACATTTTCACTAAGGTTAAAAGTATCTTCGGTTGCGACCTGCGATAAAAATCTCAAATTAATTATTTTCTCCCCGGTCCGCGGCTATCCATTTGTAATAATTCCATTATTTCACCTATATTTTTCGGGGGAAGAGGTGAAATTCCTGAAGCCTTTTCTAAAACAGCTCTGACAACGGCTTTCATCTGAGAACGTTCGGTCCGGCTGAGATGATATTCAGCGGTAAACCGCCTGGCCATTAACCTGATGGCCTCGTTGAGGACACGACGGTTAGCGGGGACTTTCTTGACAAAACACTGCAATTTGATGCGGAGCAAGGCAATATCCTGGCTGACGCGCTCCGTATTCGTGATTTTACAGAACTGATCTATTTCATCAGGAGTGAGAAATGAGGAATAAAAACCGTGGGTACGGCCGTTCTGATTACCCGGCTGGCCGCCGCGTTTCCTTTTTTCCGTCTTCATACCGCTAACCTCAAATTATCCGCTGAATCCGCAAGAATAAGATAACATATGAATGATTATGCAGTCAAGGAGTTTTTGTCGCTATTTTTAACGAGCTTACAGCCATCAGCAGTCAGCTTTCAGCTTTATGATATGAGTGGTGAACGATAAGAAGTTAGGGTCGGTCGGGTTCATACATCAACTAAGAAGTTGAGTATACATTGACTGCGTCAAGTACCGAAAATGGTTCTACGGCTGCGGCCTCCGGAAACCCGACGCTACAGTAAATTATTCCGCTCACCATTAGCAGACCTTAATGCAAATGAGCAAATAGTCAGGTGGATTCCTGCTTTCGCAGGAACGACAAAGGGGGGTGTCAGTGAACCGCCAGGACCTACGCTAAAGCTCCGGCCTTCGTCTGAAGACTCAGGGGGTGTGCTGAGTTTCGATATTTAGGTTTGTTTAAGATTTGGAGATTAGGATTTCGAATTTCCTTGTTTACAAGGTACTGAGCTTTAGCGAATGTATTGTTCCTTGAATCTTGATTATTTTCCGTTTAGTCCTCTGCGTTGCGCTGCATACGCACGGATGGTATAATTTTGTCAGCTTGATTTGTGAGGCAGACCATGAAATTATCGCGTGAAGAAGTCATCCACATCGCCGCCCTCGCCCGCATGGGCCTGAGCGAAGCGGAAATCGAAAAAGCCCGGGAGCAGCTCGCCGATATCCTGGAGAACTTCGAAGTGCTCAAAGAAGTAGACACCGCGAATGTTCCCCCGACGGCGCAGTCCATCAACCTTTCCAATGTCATGCGCGACGATGTTCCCCGCGAATCGCTGGCCGTGGAGCAGGTGCTGGCCAACGCCCCCGACCGCGAAGACGATTTATTCAAACTGCGCCCGGTGCTGGAATAAGGAGACTGGAATTGACCGATAAACACCGCGATTTAACCATCCATGCCGCCCACGAATTGCTGAAAGCGAAGAAAATATCCTCCGTCGAACTGACGCAGGATTACCTGGCCCGCATCAAAGCCGTCGACCCGCAGGTGCGCGCCGTCCTTACCGTGACCGCAGAATATGCCCTCGAACAGGCCAAAAAAGCGGACGAGCGGATTGCCGCGGGCAAAGCCCAACCCTTAACCGGGGTGCCTTTCCTGATTAAGGACAACATGTCCACCAAAGGCATCAAAACAACGTGCGGTTCGAAAATGCTGGAGAATTTCGTCCCGCCCTACAACGCCACCGTGGTGGAAAAACTGCACGGCGCCGGTGCGGTGATGGTGGGCAAAGCCAACATGGATGAGTATGCCATGGGTTCCTCGACGGAAAACTCGGCGTTTTTTACCACCCATAACCCCTGGGACATGTCTCGCGTGCCCGGCGGCAGCAGCGGCGGTTCGGCGGCCGGAGTCGCCGCCAACGAAGCGGTTTTCGCCCTCGGTTCCGATACCGGCGGGAGCATCCGCCAGCCGGCCGGTTTCTGCAGCGTGACCGGGTTTAAGCCGACCTACGGCCGGGTCAGCCGCTACGGACTGGTGGCTTTCGCCAGCTCCCTCGATCAGATCGGGCCGTTAACCAAAGACGCGCTGGATTCTGCCCTGGTGATGAACGTCATCAGCGGCCACGATCCCGCTGATTCTACCTCCGCGGCGGAACCGGTGCCGGATTACACCAAAGGCCTGACCAAAGACCTCAAAGGCATGAAAATCGGCATCCCGAAAGAATATTTCGTCGAGGGGATGCAGCCCGAAGTTGACGCGGTGGTTAAAGAAGCCATCAAGCAACTGGAAGCGCTGGGCGCGAAAGTGGAATGGGGTGTTTCCCTGCCGCAGACGCCGCACGCCCTGGCGGTTTACTACATCATCGCCCCGTCGGAGGCTTCGGCCAACCTGGCCCGCTACGACGGCTCCAAATACGGCTACGCTTACCTGGATACCGATAACATGTGGGAAGGGATGGAGAAGACCAAGCAGTTCGGCTTCGGCCCGGAAGTGAAACGGAGAATCATGCTCGGCAATTATGCCCTGTCTTCCGGCTATTACGACGCCTATTATCTGAAAGCGCAGAAAGTGCGCACGCTCATTCGCCGTGAATTCGACGCGGCTTTTGAAAAATACGATGCGCTGGTCACGCCCACTTCCCCGACGGTGCCTTTCAAAATCGGCGAAAGAGCGGACGACCCGCTTTCGATGTACCTCAGCGATGTCTGTACACTACCGGTGAACATCGCCGGCATCCCGGGCATTTCGATTCCGGCAGGTTTTGCCAAAGGTTTGCCCGTCGGCCTGCAGATTATCGGCAAGTCTTTCGCCGAAGAGACGCTGCTCAAAATCAGCTACGCTTTCCAGCAGGTAACCGACTGGCACACAAAAAGACCAGAGGTCTAAACTCGATAAAGCTGACAGCTGTCAGCTGATAGCTGATGGCTGTTTTTACCTGCTATAATGTAATCACCCATCGAAACGAGTTAACCGCACCCGTCAGGAGCTGAAAATGCTGAAAGACATTTTGAAAATTCTGGAAAACGACGCCCGCGCCACGCCGAAGCAGATTGCCGCGATGACCGGCATGACCCAGGCGGAAGTGACGAAACTGATTAAAAAAGCCCAGGACGACCGGGTTATCCTGCGGTACAAAGCCATCGTCAACTGGGACAAGGCGGAGAACGAGCATGTTTTAGCCTGGATCGGCGTCAAGCTGGAACCGCAGAAAGACGTCGGTTTTGATTCTATCGCGGAGCACATTTACCGCTACCCGCAGGCCAAGAGCGTTTATCTCGTCTCCGGCACGGTTGATTTACTGGTGATGGTCACCGGTAAAAACAACCATGAAATTGCCGATTTCGTCTCGCAGAAGCTTTCCCACATCGACGGCGTGAAAGAAACCATCACCCAGTTCATTTTGAAACGCTATAAAGAAGACGGCGAAATAATGGAAGCCGAAGAAGTAATGAAGCGGCAAGCCGTAGTGCTGTAACCCGAACCTGCAGGAGATAATGATGACGACACAATCCGGAACTCAAAAACACCGCAAGCAGCATATTTCCCAGCGGGCCAATGCGATTCAGCCGTCCGGCATCCGTAAATTCTTCGACCTGCTGTCCTCGATTGACGGCGTGATTTCCCTGGGCGTGGGCGAACCGGATTACACCACGCCCTGGCACATCCGCGAATCGGCCATCGAGTCCATCGAAAAGGGCCAGACGATGTACACCTCCAATTCCGGGATGCCCGAATTGCGCAAAGAACTGTCACGGTTCCTGAAAAATGAGTATAAGGTGGATTACGACCCCACCGGCGAAATCCTGATTACCGTCGGCTGCAGCGAGGCGCTCGACCTGACGATGCGCGCCATTGTCGACCCCGGCGACGAAGTGATTATTCCGAATCCCTGTTTTGTGGCCTACAGCTCTTGCGTGACGCTGGCCGGCGGCAAGCCGGTGAACATCCCGACTTATGAAGCCAATAATTTTGAAATATCCGCGGCGGATATTGAAAAACATATAACCAATAAAACCCGCGCGATTCTCATCGGTTATCCCTCCAATCCCACAGGCGCAGTCTTGAGCCACCAGAAGCTGGCAGACATCGCGGCGCTGGCTAAAAAGTACGACCTGACTGTAATCTCCGACGAGATTTACAGCAAACTGGTCTACGGGGTTGAATTTACCTGTTTTGCCTCGCTGCCGGAAATGAAAGAGCGCACCGTGTTTCTGGGCGGTTTTTCCAAGGCTTATGCCATGACCGGCTGGCGCGTCGGTTATGCCGCAGCCCCCAAAGAAATCATCGGCGCGATGCATAAGATTCACCAATATACGATGATGTGCGTTTCCACGATGTCGCAGATGGCCGCCATCGAAGCGTTAAAAGGCGACCAGGAAAGCGTCACCGAGATGGTGGAAGACTATAACCGGCGCCGGCAGGTGATTGTGAAAGGCCTGAGGAGCATCGGCCTCTCCTGTTTCGAACCCAAAGGCGCTTTTTACGCCTTCCCTTCAATCAAGAGCACCGGCATGACATCCGAAGAATTCGCCGAGAAGTTGCTGGAAGAAGAAAAAGTGGCGGTAGTCCCCGGCTCCGCTTTCGGTCAGTGCGGCGAGGGATATATCCGCTGCTGCTACGCCACAGCGCTACCGGATATCGAAGAAGCTCTGAAAAGAATGGGGCGCTTCGTGAAAAAATACAAGAAATAGAATTTTATCTCCCTGTCTGGGAGAGATTAAGAGAGAGTGCATCAATTCAGGTGGTACACCCTCACCCTTCGGTCCTCTCCCACAAATACATTTTGACTGAATGTCAAAAGTACTTCGCCTGAGGGCTCAGGGGACAGGGGAACTGAGATTGCGGGGGCGTAAAAAATGGAAAAGCTGGTTTGCGACAAATGCGGTTTCGAACTCACCGAGCTCGAAGATATCAACCTGGCGTTCGAGGGGATGGAAGCCTGGCAGGAAGCACAAAAAAATCGCGGTACTGAAGCGAGAGGGGTTTTTCCCTGTAAGTATTTCGCGCAGTGCCAGGGTGAAATGATACTCGTCAAAGGGTCCAGGAAAAAGCCGTCCAAACAGGAAAAATAATCCGGGGAGATTGCAGGGTGATGCCTAATAAATCCGAGAAACAGACATATGCTGCCGCCGGGGTGGACCGCGACGGGCATTCCGATATTACCCAGGGGCTGCGCAAAACCTTAACCAGGAACGACCCCCGTCTGCTGAACCGCGTCGGCGCTTTTGCTTCCCTGTTTGCTGCGGACTTTCCGGGCATCACCGACCCGGTGCTGGTGCTGAAAGCCGAAGAACCCGGCTCGAAGCAATTACTGGCTAAAAATTTCAATAAAATTGACAATATCGGCTTCGACATGATTAACCACCTGATTAACGATATTATCGTGATGGGCGGCAGACCGCTGGCGGTGCTGGACGTCATCGTGGTGGGGAAACTGGTAAAAGACGACATCAACAAAATCATCGCGGCGATTAATCAGGCCTGCGTCAACCAGGACTGCAGCCTGGTGGGCGGCGAAATCTCCGAACAGCCCGGCGTTTTACCCGGGGAAGTTTTTATTCTGAGTTCCAGCGTGGTCGGTGTGGTCAGTAAAAAGAAAATCATTGACGGCGCACGGATAAAAAAGGGTGATAAAGTCATAGCGCTGGCCTCTAACGGCCTGCATACTAACGGCTATTCTTTAGTCCGCAAACTGATCACGGAAAAACCGGACATTCTCAAGGTAAAAGCCGGCAAGGATAAATTCATTGATGCGGTTTTGCGGCCGCATACGGCTTATTATCCCTATTTGAAAGAAATTCTTGATTCCCCGAAAGTGCGCGGCCTGGCGCATATCACCGGCGACGGCATCGGCGGCAACCTGGAACGGATTTTGCCGGAAGGTCTGAGCGCGATGGTGCAGCTGGATAAAATCGAAGTGCTGCCGGTCTTCAAAGTAATCAGAGATGTCGGCTCAGTCCCGGAAGAGGACATGGTCAACAACCTGAATCTGGGCGTGGGCATGACCATGGTCACCGCGCCACGGGAAGAAAAAGCGATGATTCGGTACCTGGAAAGTAAGGGGATACACGCCTATCATATCGGGGAAATCATCGCAGACGCGGATAATACCGTCAAGTTTTCCGGCCGGATTAACTGGGGAAAATAAGGGAGACTTACCGAAAACGCACGATAATCAGTGTTTATAGCGGGTATAACGGGTTGCCCGAGATTTTCGACGCCCGTGTGAAGACCCAATAATCAAGAACAGACCTTAATAATATTATATGGCGCTCTTTTGGATTCCCGTATATTCACTTCGTTTAGTATTTCGACTATGTCTCAACTGTTCGCGGGAACGAACAATTGGGTATTTTTTATAAAGCCGGTTCCAGAATCATGATTTGGCCGGAGGGAATTTTACCGGCAGTAAACTCGATTTCGCTCTTACCGGTCAGAATCGCGTCCGGCCTCAATTTCAACAAGTCTTCGGTCCCGTACTTCGGAAACAGGAGCTTCGGGCTGCGAAAATGCATCGGGATGACCACGCCCGGTTTCATTTTGTCCCAGAGCGCAACGGCATCAGTTAAATCAATGGTCTGCGGCGGGCCGCCGGTGGGGAAAATGAGGACATCGACGTGACCGATGGCTTTCAACGTATTATCATCCATGGTATGCCCCAGGTCAGCACAATGACAGACCCGGACGCCGTCCAGCGTGAAACAAAAAATGGTGTTCGGCCCGCGCTGCGCGCCGCAGACGTTATCGTGAAAAGAGGCCACGCCTGAAAACTCGATGCCCTTGACGGAATGAGTTCCGACTCCGCGGATGATTTCCGGACGGCCCTGGATACCGGCGGTGTAGTTGTGGTCGCCGTGTTCATGGCTGACGGTGACGATATCCGCCGTTTCTTCAACCGGCGCATGTTTGATATTACCGCGCGGGTCGATTTCGTAGGGGTCCATGATGATTTTCAGGCCGTGATTGCCGGTAATCAGAAAACATGCCACGCCGAGCCACTTAACCTTCATCGCGCCATCCTTATTGCGGGTTTCATGCTCTTATTCTAGCAACACCAAAAATGCAGCGCAATTTATATCAATCTTTTTATTACTAATCATACCGGCATGGTAATATTATTTCCGGATTTTACATATATTTTACGATGCGATAATATTGCGGTAACGGCCTGTGTTTAGTATAGAGAATGGGGAGAAGAAAAATATGAAAAAGAAACTGCAGGCGTTGGCGGTTTTAATGCTGTGTTTAGGACTTCCGGGGATATATATGATGGCGGGTCCCGGCGGCGCAGCAGGCGCCGATAATTCTCCCAACGGGAAGAGAAGAGGGCGATTAATCCGTTTGCTGACGGTTCAGGAAGAAGCTAAAGTAGATGCAATGCTGACGAAAGCAAAAGGAGAGGGTAAAATAACCGACCAGCAGGTAACAAATATCAAAAAAATCTGGACGAACCATCATGCGCAATTTGCGCCGGGCTCACCGACGATGCGCCTGCTCCAGGTGCAAGATGTCATCAAGGTCAAAGCCACACTGGATAAAGCGGTGAGCAATAAAAGAATTACCCAGCAGCAAGCGGACAGGGCGATGGACCTCTGGCAAAAACTGCATAATGAGTACCTGATAAAATAGTCCTTTTCTGCGAAAAATCATGTATAATACAGGCGGGGATAAAATGGCGAAGATACTGATAATTGATGATGAAATCCACATTGTAGAACTGGCGAAACTTTATCTGCAGCGTGATGGTTTTCAAGTGGAATATGCCACCAAAGGGCATGAAGGCCTGGCGATGGTGGCTGCGGGCAACCCTGACCTGGTGATACTGGATATCATGCTGCCGGACATCGACGGCTTTGAGGTCTGCCGCCAAATCAGGGCGAAAAGCAAAGTGCCGATTTTAATGCTCAGCGCCCGCCGGGAAGACGTGGATAAAGTGGTCGGTTTGGAATTAGGCGCCGATGACTATCTGGCGAAACCATTCAATCCGTCAGAGCTGGTGGCCAGGGTGAAGGCGATTCTGCGCCGCGCCCATGCGGAAGTAGAACCGCCGCAGACAATTGATATTTACGGGATACATATCGATATTTTGAAGCGGGAAGTGATAATCAATAAAGAGCCGCTCAAACTCCGTACCAAGGAGTTCGACCTGTTATCGGTGTTTGCACAGAATCCGGATATCGTATTAAGCCGCGAACGGCTGCTCAACCAGGTTTGGGGATACGATTATTACGGTGAAACACGCACCGTAGACGTGCATGTCAATCATTTAAGGGATAGACTGGAAGGTTCCCCGGCGGACATCGAGACATTCCGCGGGACAGGCTATAAACTGGTGGGGCGCAAGGAGACGAAATGAGTCTCCGGCTAAGTCTTTTCCGGACTTACGCGATTATCGTACTGGTATTATTAGTTGTTATCGGTGTCAGCGCCGTTTTCTTAATGCGCGGCTTTGTGGACAATCAATCACTGGCCGGACTGGACGACATGACGCGCCCGATTGACGTGCAAATCGTGGCGCTGGTGCGCGGCAACGTCACCGCCGCAGAGCTTTTAACTTCGCTCCAGGAACAGGCCGACAAAAACGGGGCGTATATCCTGCTGGTGGACGGGGCCGGTGATATTGTCCGGCAACTGGTGCCGCAACAGCCGGAAACATTGTCGCCAATCAATGTCGCGCCCGGAACGCTGCCGCAGGGAATCACAGCGGCAAAGAAAGGCATGTTCACCACCACCGACGGCAAGACTTTTCTGTATGCGGCCTATCCACTGACCAGACAAAGCCTGCCGCTGACCAGCGTCGATACCCTGGTGCTGGCAACGCCGCGGCCGGGGATTATGACGGTCGTAGGCACTTTTATCTGGCCGCTGCTGCTGGCCGCCGTCTTTGCATTGATAGTATCGCTGGTGATTGCCATCATTCTGTCAAGGGCGATTTACCGCCCGCTGGCGGCGGTCACGAAAGCAGCCCAACAGATTTCCGCCGGGGACTACAGTCAAAGAATTAAACCGGAAGGCCCGAAGGAAATCAAAGAGCTCGGGGAAAGTTTCAACCGGATGACGGAAAATGTCGAGCAGGCCCAACTGAAACTGCGGCATTTTGTGGCCGATGTTTCTCACGAATTGAGGAGCCCGCTGACCTCCATCCAGGGCTTTGCGCAGGCTTTGCTGGACGGCACGGCGGCGGATGACTCGACCAAACTCAAAGCGGCGCAAATCATCAGTGAAGAATCCAGACGGCTGAAGTACCAGGTGAACGAATTGCTGGAATTATCGCGCATCCAATCAAATCAGATTAAATTTCATAAAGACCCATTGCTGATCGGGGAAATACTGGAACAGTGCACCGAAATGTTAACCATCCAGGCCAAACAGAAACAGGTAACGATTGAATTGACCGCGGAACCGAAATTGACCGTGATTGGCGACGCCGACAGCCTAGAACAGGTATTTTTGAACCTGCTGGATAACGCGGTGAAGAACAGCCCGAACGGCGGAGCAATCAGAGTGGCATCAGTCAAAAGCGGCCGCAATTTTGCGAAAATTACGGTAGCGGACGAAGGTCCCGGGATTCATCCGGACTACGTGGCCCACGTGTTTGAAAGGTTTTATCAGGTGACCGGCGCCAGAACCGGAGTGGGTCTGGGGCTGGCAATTGCCAAAGAAATCGTGCTGGCGCATAACGGCACAATCGAAGCATCCAGCACCCCGGGCGAAGGTGCGGTTTTTACAGTGACCCTGCCGCTAATGAATCCGGCCGTAAATTCAACCGGAGCCAAGGCTTCGTATTAAGATGCCAGAACGACCTTGACCGGCGCCCGTTCGAAACCGGCGGCGCCCGTCACTGTCTGCGGTTTCAACCGCATCACTTTTGCCAGCAGGGTATCCGGGATGATTTCCAGCCGCGTGTTGTAAAAAGTGACAATCTGGTTAAAATAATCCCTCGCGAGGGCGATGCGCTGTTCCGTACCGGATAATTCATCTTGCAGTTTCAAAAACAGGTCACTGGCTTTTAAATCCGGATAACTTTCGACGGCAGCCCGCAGCGTCGGCATAAAACCAGCATAATCCGGCCCGGCCACACCTGGCGGCGTCGCGGTCAGCTGCTGCCGCAAATTGGCGACCAATTCCTGCAACGTACTTTCGTGGGCACTATAGCCTTCTACGACCTGCACCAGATTGGGGATAAGGTCGTTACGGCGTTTCAATTCGATATCCACCTCAAACCAGCCCTGCTGCACCCGCTGGCGCAGATTTATCAGGCTGTTGTAAACCAGCCACATCCAGCCCAGGACGATGATGAGCAAGTAGCCGCCGACGGTAATTAAAAATGATAGTCCGCTCAATGGCTGAAAAGGACGGAAGACGATGTTGCCAAGCCAGACACCCCCGACGATTGCCAGCAACCCGATGACCAGCCAGCCCCAGAACCAGAAGCCGAGACCGGAACTGATTTGCTTTTCAGTGCGGGTGGAAACCAGGAACATCGGGCAATTTTTGTCTTTGGCGATTTCCGCGGCAACGATATCTTCACGCTGCCGCGCCTGACCCATGATGTAGAGGTTGGCATGGAGCGGGATGGCTGTCTCGGTAAAGCGCCGTTCATGGTCGGAGTCAGCGATTTCTTTAAGGGGGCCTTTGGCGAAATAAAGCGGGTCGGAAAAACGGCAGGTTTTATTGAAGATTTGTTTATCCTGGATTTCGGCGCCGTCCGGAATGATGCGGATGACACCGGTATCGTCCTTGAGGTAAAACGGGGCTTTCTGCTGGTCTTTAGCCACGACGGTCCAGCCGCTTTCATGACGCGTCGTCGGCACACCTTTTGCCCCGATGCTGGTAACGGTCCGCGACCAGTGCTCTTCGATTTTCCACGTGTAAAGGACGCACGGCATACCCGCCAGGTAGCTGGTGAGCGGTTTATCGCTTTCCGCGGTGCCTTTCAATTCTGCCAGACCGATAAAGACGCCCAGCGTTTTAGAAGTCGGCATGTCGTCAACCAGACGTTTTTTACGCAGAAAACGGAAGGCGGCAAACAGACAGGCCAGGGCAATAACCGCACCGATAATAACAGAAATATTCATTTTCGCTCCAAAAAGGCTATTGTAAAATCATACGGCGGCAGAGGGAAAAGTGTCAAGATATTTGCTTATCGCTGCTATCTTATTTCCCGGAATTTCGTTATAAATAGTATCAAGCGCAAGGAGGTACAAATAAAATGAAAGATATCACGCAAAAAATCCTGTTTCGGGTGCGATGGCTGGGCATGTCCGAAAGACGCCGGTACGCCTATCTCTGGGCCAGAACAAGAGAGAATTTGCAGTAAATGACGCAAAAAATTGAATACAACCCCGGTTAAAGCCCTGGAAAAAGCAAATGCGATTCCGGGGCTTTTTACTTATGCAGAAAAAGATAAGCATGTTTGACCCTGCACGCCTAACAGATTATACTCAAGCTAGAAGGGAAAAAGATTTTTATCGGCGGCAATAAATTATGACCAACCTGGTGGACGCGTTCGACCGTCAAATTGATTATATGCGCATTTCGGTGACCGACCGGTGCGACCTGCGGTGCATTTATTGCGCGGCGACGTCGTTTCACAACCAGACGCATGAAAATACGCTGCGCTATGAGGAAATCGCCAGGGTGGTAGAGGCGGCCGCCACGCTGGGCGTGACGAAAATCCGGCTGACGGGCGGCGAACCGCTGGTTAGATTACATCTGGACCGTCTGGTGGTGATGCTGGTCAATATCCCGGGCATCGAGGAAGTGTCAATGACGACTAACGGCACACTGCTGACGAAATATGGTGCCGCACTAAAGGCCGCCGGACTGAAGCGCGTGAATATCAGCCTGGACTCATTGAAACCGGATAAATTTGCTTATATTACCGGCGGCGACAAATTGAATGACGTTTTACAAAGTATCGAATATGCCAACAATATCGGGCTGGTGCCGGTGAAAATCAATACGGTGATACTGAAAGGGATTAATGACGACGAAATCCCTGATTTTATGCAGAAAACGATCACTGACGGCTGGAATGTCAGGTTCATCGAGCATATGCCTTTCGCCGGGGCGAAAAAGCAGGATAACGACCTGGTGTCTTCCCGGGAAATCATGGATATCATCCGCAAACAATTCGGGGAACTGCAGCCGCATCATTCGCATATCGGCAACGGCCCGGCCAAATATTATAAGCTGCCCGGCGCCAACGGAACGGTAGGATTTATCGGAGCGGTGACGGAGTGTTTCTGCGCAGAATGCAACCGTTTCCGCCTGACTTCCGACGGGAAACTGCGTCCCTGCCTGCTGGATGATGACGAAGTTGATATCCGGGAAGCTTTAAGAAGGGGCGCAACAATTGAAGAACTGGCGAAGACTATTCAGTCTGCGGCAATGGTGAAACGGGCCCAGCACAGTCTCGATACCGGGAACAAGCCTTCATCCCGGTCGATGCGGCAGATCGGCGGTTAAAATAGCCCCAATATCGTAAAAAATAAGAAAGCCCCCCGATGTTTGCGGGGGGCTTTCGTTTAACCCACGGTGAGAGTACTTTGTAAGACTCACGAAGTGGCCGGGGGCACTTAGTTAGCCGGCGAGACGCGGACATCGTTGTATAACTTCTGTCCGTTCGCAATTTGGCCCTTTATCTTAACCTGTCCCAGGGTGTTAACGGTAACCAGATTAGAGACATCTCTCTGATATCCGCACAGCAGACACTCTTCATACCAGCCATCCGTTTCGCGCTGAATGAACAGGTCTCCGTTGCACCGCGGGCAACTCTTTAATTTCCAGACTGCCATATTCTTTTCCTTCAATTTTACGAGGACACCGTTAATCTGCCGGATGCCCTTCTCATATTTTGCAGGTATTTATTTCGTTACCCGCTAACGACCTTTTTCATTTATACTGGTTTGCTTGATTACCCAGTCCGTATAAGAGAATAGACTATAAGGGTTACGATAACATTAAGAACGGGGAGAAGAGGTAACAATAAAGTAACAATTATGTAAATTCTTGGTAAAAAAGCGCAATATTTCTCTACCTTTTAATTTCTTCACTAAATTGCCGGACTTAGTTAGTCTGCAGCGGGATGAAGATAGAATCTTCCCCGGTGGCATTGGCCGGATAATTAATTTCCGTGTAAATAGTTTCTTTCGAATTAATGTCCGAAAGGTTGTTATGGAAAACTAACCGGTAGCTGGTGCCATTGGCCTGAGATGCGGTAAAGGTAAGTTTGTCAGAAGTATTCCCCGCAGCTCCTGCACCGCTGCCGCCGGTGGGATAAATCACAGAATTCCCCGCTTCTATCTGGAAAACGACACTCCCGCCGGAAGCTGGTTTTTCCGTGGTGTACCAGCAGGAGACCACATTACCGGCGGCCAGGTTTAAATCAATGGGGAAGGTCCCGCCGCCCTGCAGCGTCAATCTCAACTGATAATCTTCCCATTTTACACCCTGCAGGTCAGTAATCTCTGTTGTTTTGACGATACTGTAGACCCGGGTCGGCGTGGTCGAAGTAGTGGTCTGGCCGGTGCAGCCGGTAAGCATCATGGTGGCGAGCAGCGAACCTATCAATATTGATAAAACAATATATTTGCTATTTTTCACTTTAGTTCCTCAACACTATATCCCACTATAACTACCATACAACCGAAAATGACCTCCGTCAATATTTTGCAGATGAAATATTTTAGGGCGTACGGACATTGAAACCGGTACCGGATAGAACGAAAATACCGGTTTACGCCCGCAAGAAAAGCGAGTACAATGTGGGTATCATTAAACCCGCAAAATCAGCCCGAGGAGGCAGTCAGATGGATTGTATTTTTTGCAAAATTGTGGCCGGGCAAATACCGAGCGACGTGGTTTACAAAGATGACAAAGTGATTGCCTTCCGCGATATCAATCCGATGGCGCCGGTGCACCTGCTGATTATTCCACGGGAGCACATTGTTTCCCTCAACGACGTCAGCGAGCATGATACACCGCTGGTGGGACACATGGTGCAGGTGGCGAAACAGTTGGCCAAAACGCAGGGGATTGCCACCAAAGGCTATCGCGTGGTGATTAACTGCGGGCCGCAAGGCGGGCAGGTCGTGCAGCACCTGCATATGCATTTGCTGGGCGGGCGCGAGCTTTCCGGCGGATTAGGATAGCGATTCTGCCGATGCCAGCCAAAGCGGCGCTTAAGGCGTGAATGCAAGAGAGATCGTTCTGAAGGTACGCACATTACGGCGTGAAGAATCTCCGACACTACTCAACAGGCCGGGAGACCGTTGGTCTGCCAGAGGCGGACTCAGGGTGTTGATAATCCGTTGTAGTATTTCGAAATTCGTATTAGATATTACTTGATTGTTGTCTATTGAATCTTGAATTTTTTCGTCTCTGGGGTGTTATACTAGGATAAAGCAAATATTATGTGTTGCCCGAGGGTAAAATGGCGCTGGATTTAAGCAAAATCGTGAATCAAATCACCGGCATGGTTGACAGCCTGAAAGCGCACCGCGAGGAAAAACGGCAGCAGCTGCAGCATGCCGTGGCCATCCTGCACAGCCAGTCCAATAACCTGGAGCAGCTATCCAAAAAAATCGAGGCCAGCAAAGTCACCTGGCTGGTGGCCCGCCTGGTGGAACCAATCGACCGGCATTATCAGCCGCAAGGCGCCCCGAAAGAATTCACCGTCATCGCCACCGACGGTTCGCACATTGACGTGGACCGGCACCAGCCGACGCATTGCTATTTAATCAATATCGGCGGCGTGGTGTTGCATTACGGCGCCAAGCCGGAAGCGGCGCTGGACAGCGTCCCTCACCTTTATGCCTCGGACGGGGAACTTTTCATCACGTCGCCGGAAATGCAGGGCCGCGAACAGCCAATCGAAGGCGCGCTACTGGGCATCAAACGCGGCGTCGAGGAATGCAAACGGCTGGCGGAATTGTGCGCGGAATTACCGGCCGGCCAAACCGGCGTGGGCTTAATTGACGGCTCGCTGCTGATGTGGAGCCTGACCGCTTACCCCGATTTCATAGGCGATATCATGCTGGAAAAAGGCTTCCTGACCCATCTGGAGCAAATACGCAAATTGAATAAGGACCGCGCAATCCCCGTCGCCAGCTATATCAGTTATCCCCGCAGCAACGATGTCGTCAATGCCTTACGCGTGGCGCTGTGCCCGCGGGAGACCGTGGACAGCGACAAATGTCCGGAATGCAAGACGCGGGAATGCGATTTTGCCGCCGGTGTGCGCGACCGCGAGCTTTTCAGTGAAATATTAGCGCCGGGGGAAAGGTCGGCGCTGTTCATCAGCCCGTCCACCATCCAGAAGCGTTACGGCAAACATTTAGTGCATTTCTTTTACCTGCGGCTGGATGAGGAAATCGCCCGGATTGAAATTCCCCAGTGGGTGGCGCAGGACGAAAAAAGGCTGAACCTGGTGCATACACTGGTGCTGGACCAGTGCAAGCGCGGGCAGGGTTATCCGGTGGCCCTCGGGGAAGCCCACGAGAAAGCTGTCATCACTGGCGCCGACCGCGAGAATTTCTGGCAGATGGTCGAGGCTCAATTGATTGCGGAGCATTTGCCGACTTCCGGCTCCGCCAAAAGCCAGAGCAAGAAAACCCGCTGGGTGTAAAAGTCCCGCCGCTTATTTCGCATCTGTCCGGCAGCAGTTTTTACCGGCTTTTTTCGCCTGATAGAGCAGGCCGTCGGCGCGGGCGATGATTTTCTCCGCATCGTCTGCAGTTTGAGCCGCCGTCACGCCGGACGAGATGGTGATACGCAGCATCCCTTCCTCTTTGGTCACGGAAGAATTGGCCACCAGCAAACGCAGCCGCTCCGCCATGCCGAACAGTTTTTCACCGTCGCAGTTGGTGGCGATGACAAGAAACTCTTCGCGGCCCCAGCGGAAGATGGAAGTTTCCGGCTCGCGGATAATGCCCGCCGTGGTGCGGGTTAGCATTTTGAGAACTTCGTCGCCAACGTTGTGGCCGTAAGTGTCGTTAACCTTTTTAAAATCGTCAATATCAATAAAAATCACGCCGAACGTCCAGTTGTAGCGTTTCAGTTCGTTCAATCTGGTACTGAGGGTGATGTCTGCAAAGCGCCGGTTGCCGACGCCGGTCAGGCTGTCGATGAGTGACTTGCGTTCCAGGTCGGTAACCCGGTCCCGGAGGGCGATTTCGAACGAATCGTCGCTGAAAGTTTCCACGCCGCCGATGATATTATTGTTTTCGTCATGCACCGGTTTTACGCGGACGCAGACCGGCACGCGGTGGCCGTTTTTATGCTGCATGAAGACATGCGCCTCGCGCGGGGCGGCATCCTGCATCGTGGCCGCCAACGGACAGCCGTCGAGGCAGAGCTGACAGCCCGCGTCGTTGATGTGCACCAGGATATTATCCGAACAGCGCCGCCCGATGACTTCCCTGCCGGTATAGCCGGAAAGTTCTTCGGCCGCTTTGTTCCAGTAGGTAATCACCCGGTCGCGGTTGACGAAATAGACGCCGTCGCTGATTTCGTCCAGCAGTCCCTTGTAGAAATCGAGCTGTTCCAATTATTGCCTCCCGGTAAAAAAAGCAAGCCGCTTTGGTTACGCTTATTCTACCTTGAATGGCAGACGTGCGCAACCGAAGGGAAAAACCGGCGGGAAACTTGAAAGGGATGGCGGTGAAAGTGTAACATAATTCACGGAGGGCGGAGCGCCCTGCCGCCAGTATTTGTGCCCCAGTAGCTCAGCTGGATAGAGTAGCGGTTTCCTAAACCGTTTGTCGGGGGTTCGAATCCCCCCTGGGGTACCACTTTTT
>Ga0181520_10006420_pt1 | contig 17981 bp, 15 predicted proteins | sample PEATcosm2014_Bin_29_FD_132451 | JGI IMG/M metagenome (GOLD analysis project Ga0181520, IMG submission 132451) | Peatland microbial communities from MTU Mesocosm Facility, Houghton, MI, USA - PEATcosm2014_Bin02_30_metaG | ecosystem: Environmental > Terrestrial > Soil > Wetlands > Peat | place... | reverse complement strand
TGCCTCATAAACGCCGCTTTTTACGGCGCCAGCGGTTCCGGCGAAGAACGGCACGGCATCCGCTTAAGACCGTGACCATGGACGCCTCAGCGGACAACCCTCCCCACTTGGCCGACGCGTCGAAGCGGATCGCCCAGGAGGCGCTGGTGATTTTCGAGAACCGCATGGAGCTGTTGGTGCTGGAAATTCAGGAGGAACGGGAGCGGATCATGCGCGCGTTCTGGTTGAGCCTGGCCGCGGCGGTGTTTGGCTTGCTCGCGGGGGTGGCGTTGAGCATCGCGATTGCCGTCGTCTGCTGGCAATGGTCGCCGGTCGCCGTCTTGCTGATCCTGGCCGCGTTGTATGCCGGCATCGCCGGTTTCCTGGCCCGGCAACTGGCCCAGTTGCGCCGCGATTGGCAGTCGCTCCCCGCCACCCTCGAGGAATTACGAAAGGATCGCGCATGGCTGGAAAAAGGTCTCAATTGACGCCGCTGGCGGCCCGCAAAAAACTGTTGCTCATGGAAAGCGAGCTGAACCGGCTCCAATTCATCGAGGCCGTCCGCGACTGGAAAGCGGAATTCCGCCGGTCCAAACAGCAGCTCGCCAGTTTCGGTTCGCTGGCGTCGCTGGCCGGCAAAGTGGCCTCGGTGGTTCCCGCGCTCGGCGGTCTTTTTTCCCGGCGCCCCGCGCATCGTAAAAAGCGGCGGTTTTCCTCCCTCTTCAACGGCATGCTGACAGGAACGTCCCTGTGGCTCCTGCTCCGCTCCCTGCGCCGAAGACTTTGACCGGCTTCGCCAACTGCGGCTCAAAATGATTTGAAAAACCTGACGGAAACCAGCGCGTCCGCGAAAAGCCGGCCGCAAACCAACGGACCCGCAAAGTCACGGCGGACCCGGGCCTTCAAATCTTATCGTGCCGTTCCAACGAGGCGCGTTGATCCAACGCTGGCGCCCGCGTCGGCGCATGGGAAAGACCGCCGGGCGGCGCGGAGGCGGTCGAGCCCGGCGTCAGGACCTGCGGAGCCTTCAGGGAAGCGATTTGCGGGATATAGACCGCCAGACCGAAACAGGACCAAAAGAGCTGGGCCAGGCGGAGCGCGAAGCCGTACGCCACCCCCATCACCGGGCTATAGCCAAAGGTTTGCAAAACCAGCACGCGGGTCCCTTCGAGCGTGCCGATGTTCTGCGGCACCGCAAACGTCAGCAAATCGAACCACATGCCCAAAAACCACGTGCAGGCGGCGACCGTCCAATTGGCATCCTGATGCAGCAGATGAAAAAAGAGCCAGGTCTGGGCTATGCCCACCGCGTAGCCCACCAGGTGCCAGCCGACGGCCAGCGGCAAGCCGAACGGACGCTCCCGATAGAACTGTTTCATTGTTTCGTCCACGGCGGTGAGTTCATTGGCCGCCCGATGTAGCATCCGACCGCCCAATTCCCGCGCGGCCAGCCAGCGCACGAGACCGCCGAGCCGGCCGTATTTCTGAAGCAGCAGAAAGCCAATCATGCCCCCGGCCATCAAGGCGCCGGAACCCAGCATCGCGCTCCACAACGCCGCGGGAATCTTCACCCGCCACAACACCAGCACGGCGCCCAGCACCACGAAGAGGAGATGTGCCAGGGCAAAACAGAGCTTGCCGATAAGCACGCCGCTCGCGGCTTCCGGCCCGCGGTGGCACTCCGCCAACAGGGTGCCCTTGGTGACCTCGCCGCCAAGAGCCGCCGTCGGCGTGAGGTAATTGATGGCGTAGCCCGCCATTCGGATGCGAAACAGCGTCCACCAAGACAGCGAGCGAAGCGGACCGCTCAGACAATGGCGCCAGCCCACCGTATGAATCATTTCCGCCACGCCCTCCCCGAGGATCAGCGGAATCAACCCCCACCCGAGCATGGCCATTTTATCCCACAGGTCATGCAGGCCGACGTGGGCCACGAGGACGGACAAAAAGACGATCCCCAGTCCGAGCAACGTTAGTTGCAGCTTTTTCATTGGGACCGGGTCTGGCCCCAGCCGACTTTGAAGCGTGAACAATACCGCTTGAAACAGGACGCTTCGGCGATGGTCACCGGCCGGGCCTCAAACGACGCGGTGCCGGTCCGCCGATGGTCGTAGCGCGAACGCTGATGGGCGAGCCGGGCCATCCGTTCGCCGGCCGCCGGCGTCAGCGGCAGGCCAAATTTTTCATAGACGCGGCGGATCACCTCCAGGGGATCGTCCACAATCTCCTGGTATTTGACATCAACGAACCGGCCGGCCAGTTCGGGATGCGTATCGCGAAAATTCAGGAAGCGATTCAACCCCTGCGCCAGCACCCGGGACTCCCGGGCCGCCAAACGCTCGGGCACGTCCGGCCAGCCGTACAAACCGTGCAACACCTCCGTCAGATGGCAGGACGACTTCAGCACCTCGATCGGGTTCCGGTGGGTTTGGATGATCTGCGCGTCTGGAAAGACGGCAAACAGCGCCTCCAGACCGTAGGCATGGTCCGGGGACTTCAACACCCAGCGGCGCTCCGGCGACCGGAACTGAAGGTGCTGCAGGAAGCGCCGCTCCCACGCGTAGGCCGGGCGAAGATCCGTCTGCCGCAAAAACGATTCGAAAGCCGGAACCCGGCAGGTGGAAATGAATTCTTCGGACAAAAGCGAATAGCTTTGAATGGCCACGCATTCGTGGGGCGTGCCGGCCCGCAGGGGAAAGACGGTGTCTGCCTGCGGCGCAAACCGGCGGAACCACCACAGGCATGCCGCGGCTTTGCGTATGCGGGGATCCGGCACCTGGCGCCGCCCGCGCGGGGGAATGGGAAACATCACCTCCCAGACCCGCGGTGCGCGGTTATCCGGATCCTCGGCCAGGAGCTCGTGAAGATACGTGGAACCGCTCCGCGGCATGCCCGTGATGAAGATCGGCCGGCAAACCCGCGCGGCCGCCATTTCTTCCTGCCGCGCGCGCCATAAATCAGCCAGGCGCAGGCGTGTTTCCAAGAGGTCCTGAAGATGGACGCGCATCAGGAACCGGCCCAACGGGTGTAAATCGGCCTCCTGCTCCAGGCTGTCGCCCAAGATGGACAGGGCCGGTTCCAACGGTGGATCGCCAAAATCCTCCAGCCCCGTCCGCCGGCGCGCCGCCGCCACGAGACTCCCGGCATCCAACGGCCACAGCTTGCGCCCCAGCGCGTCTCCCAGCGTTGACCACCAGGCCCGGTTAGACCGGTCATCTGATGAAATGATTTCAGACATTATCAACGAACGAAATCAAACTCTCCGGATCCACATCATGCCTCGAGATTTCCTTGCGTAGTGCCATATTCCCCTGTCTTCGTGTATATCGGAAGCGGAATGGGGGTGCAAATCATTTCGACCGGGCATTCTCGGGCAGTTTTGACATTTAACATCCACCCGTCCAACACCTTTCTCCAAACGCGGCCGCTCAGGCCGGGGACACCCCCCTCCAACTTCGTGTCAATCTTCCATCAGTCGCCGGAAATTGCAAAGCCAGTTTTCCGCACGGGCCATGCTTGCGCCGGGCCGGTTTTTGGCGACACTTTCCGCACATGTACTGGCACGCCGTCATGGACCGGTTCTGGCCGCACATCGCCGCGGGATTCTACCTGCTTGCCTGTGTGCTGGCCACCGGCCACGCCTTGCTCAACAAACGCGATACGCGCGCGACGATCATTTGGATCAGCGTCATCTGGACCCTGCCGCTGTTCGGCCCGGTGCTCTACCTGGCGCTCGGGGTCAACCGCATCCGCCGCCGGGCCATCCAGCTCGGCGTCCACAACACCCTCTACCGGCCCGTTCCTGAAAATCTTGGGGAACCGGAACCGGAGGGCGCGGCCCATCTCCACCATATTGCCAGCGTGGTCACCCGCATCACCGGGCAGCCCCTTTCCTCGGGCAACCACATCGAACCGCTCATCGCCGGCGACGCCGCCTTCCCCGCCATGCTGGCGGCCATTGAGGCCGCCGGCAAATCGGTGACGCTGGGCACCTACATTTTTGACAATGACGTCACGGGGCGGAAATTTGTGGCCGCGCTGGGGCGCGCGGTCAAACGCGGCGTGGCCGTGCGTGTCTTGATTGACTCCGCCGGCCTGCGCTACTCGTGGCCGCCGATCACCCGGAAATTGCGGCAGGCAAAAGTGCCCTGCGCCGAGTTTCTGCCCGCCTCCTTGTTCACGCCTTGGCGCGCCGCCACCATCAACCTTCGCAACCACCGCAAGCTGTTGGTCGTGGACGGCCGCACCGCCTTCACCGGCGGCATCAACCTCCGCCACGGCAATGTCCTGGCGGATCATCCCAAACACCCCGTCCAGGACCTGCATTTTCGCGTTTCCGGGCCCGTCGTCTCGGCCTTGCAGGAAGCCTTTGCCAACGACTGGGCGTTTACCACCAACGAAATTCTCGACGGCGACCTCTGGTTCCCCGAACCGGAGGAAACCGGCGAAGTGATTGCCCGCGTGATCACTGACGGCCCGGACGCCGATTTTGAAAAGGCCCGCTGGACGCTGCTCGCGGCGTTGGCGGAGGCGCAAACCTCGATCAAAATCGTCACCCCCTACTTCCTGCCCGGGACGGCGCTCATCACCGGGCTGAACCTGGCCGCGCTGCGGGGCGTGCGGGTGGATATTCTGCTGCCGGCCAAAAACAACCTCCCGTACGTCCAGTGGGCATCCCGCGCCATGTGGTGGCAGGTCCTCGAGCGCGGCTGCCACCTCTGGCTCACCCCCCCGCCCTTTGACCACTCCAAGCTGATGACCGTGGATGGCCATTGGGTGCTGCTCGGCTCCGCCAACTGGGACACCCGCAGCCTGCGCCTCAATTTTGAATTGAACGTCGAGGCCTACGGCCGCGCCTTTGCCGCGGAAATGGAGTCCATCATCGCCCGTAAAATCGCCACCGCCCGCGAGGTCACCCTGGCGGAAATGGACGCCCGGCCCATCGCAATTAAATTGCGTGATGCCATTGCGCGTTTATTCTCACCGTATTTATGAAGACGTTTGACAGTCTGACGGAACGCGAAATCCTGGCCCTGGCAATTTCCCTGGAAGAAGAGGATGCGCTGATTTACGAGGATTTTGCCGATGGCTTGACGGAGAATTTCCCCGAACAGGCGGCCAAGTTCCGCAGCATGCGCCGCGAGGAAGACACCCACCGCCACCGCCTGCTGGAACTGTATAAGACTCGGTTTGGCGAGCATGTGCCCCACATCCGCCGGCAGGACGTCCGCGGCTTCGTGGACCGCAAACCCGTGTGGCTGATCCGGCCGCTGGGCCTCAAGACCGTGCAGAAAGCCGCCGAAAGCATGGAAGTGGAAACCCGGCGCTTTTATGAGGCCGTCGCCCGCCGCACCACCGATGCCGGCATCCGCCAGCTCGTCGGCGACCTCGCCGAAGAGGAGCGCATCCACGCGCGCACCGCGGAACAAATCCAACTGACAAAATTGAGCGACGATGATCGGTCTCAGCAGCAACGGCTGTTCGTGCTCCAGGTCGTCCAGCCCGGATTGGCCGGCCTGATGGACGGCTCGGTCTCCACGCTCGCGCCGCTGTTCTGCGCCGCCTTCGCCACCCACAGCAGTTTCGCCACCTTCCTTGTGGGCCTCGCCGCCAGCGTGGGGGCGGGCATCAGCATGGGCTTCGCCGAGGCATTGTCGGACGATGGCTCCCTGACCGGCCGTGGACACCCTTGGGCTCGCGGCTTCGTGTGCGGCCTGATGACCACGCTGGGCGGCCTCGGCCACACCCTGCCCTTTTTGATTCCAAACTATCGGGTCGCCATCGGCGTCGCCGTTTGCGTGGTGTTGGTGGAATTGGGCGTGATCTCCTGGATTCGCCACCGCTTCATGGACAGCCCTTGGGCGTCCGCGCTCTTCCAAGTGGGCCTCGGTGGCGTGCTGGTTTTCCTGGCGGGCATCCTCATCGGAAATTCGTGATCCCGCCTGCCACCTAACCGCCCCGGCTCACCGCGCCAGCCAGCCGCCATCCACGTTCAGGATGGCGCCATTCAGGTAATCCGCTTGCGGGGAGGCGAGGAAAACCACGGAATCCGCAATGTCTTCCGGCCGGCCCCAGCGGCCCTCGGGAATACGGTCTTGAATGGACCGGTTGCGCGCCGGATCTTCCCGCAAGGCCCGGGTGTTTTCCGTGGCGATATAGCCCGGCGCGATGGCATTGACGTTAATCCGCTCCCGCGCCCATTCGTTGGCCAGTGCCTTGGTGAGGCCGGCGATGCCGTGCTTGCTCGCGGTGTAGGCCGGCACCGTGATTCCGCCCTGAAACGACAGCAGCGAGGCAATGTTCACCAGCTTGAGCCGGGCCGCCGCCGCCGCCCGGGCCCGTCCGGTTTCCAGCCACCATTTGCCCACCGCCTGCATCAGAAAAAACGGCGTGCTCAAATTGGTGGCCATGACGGCGTTCCAGTCCGCCTCCGAAAAATCCCGGGCCGGCGCGCGGCGGATGATCCCGGCATTGTTGATGAGCGCGTCAATTCTCCCGGTCCGGGCCAGGATCTTTGCGATCACCGCCGCGGAGTCCTTTTGCGTGCCACTGCCCAAGTCCGCTGGGTGGGCCACAAACTTGCCGCCCGCGGCCTGTACGGCCGCCGCGGTTTCCGCCAAATCGCTCCGCGCCACGCCGACGACCGTCGCCCCCTCCCGGGCAAACGCCACGCCAATGGCCTGGCCGATCCCGCGGCTGGCACCCGTCACCACCACTACTTTGTCCACGAATCGCTGTTGGTTCATAACATTTCTCTCGCTCCGCCTTCGGCTTCAGCGCAGTTCCAGCGGCTTCACTTGGTCCATGTCATCAAAGACCTGGTTCTCGCCGGCCATGCCCCAGATGAACTTGTAGTTGGCCGTCCCCACGCCAAAATGCATGGACCAGTTGGGCGAAAGGGCCACCTCCTCGTTGTGAAGGAACAAATGCCGGGTCTCCGCCGGCTCGCCGAAGAAATGCGAAAGCACGTTCTCGCCCAGGTCGAAGTACAGGTAAATCTCCGAGCGCCGCCAGTGGGTGTGCGGCGGGAAGGAATTCCAGACGTTGCCCGGTTCCAGCGCCGTCAGGCCCATCACGAGCTGGCAGCTTTGCATCCCGCCCTGGTGGATGAATTTGTAAATGGTGCGCTGGTTCGCCCCGGCCTGCGTACCCAGGTGAACCGGCGAGGCCTCGGCCGACTTCATCATCCGCGCCGGATGGGCCGCATGGGCCGGACAGGAGAGCAGATAGAACTTCGCGGGCCGGGCGGCATCCGCGCTGGCGAAAGCGACTGACCGCGTGCCCATCGGCAAATAGACACAATCGTGCGGGTCGAGCGCAAAGGTCTGCCCGTCGGCCACCACCTTCCCGGCTCCGCCGATGTTGATCGCTCCGAGTTCGCGGCGTTCGAGAAAAAAAGCGTGCCCGGTTTCCTTGTGATTGGGCAGTCCGATTATTTGGCCCGCCGGCATCGCGCCGCCCACAAACAGGCGGTCGAGCTCGGTGAAGTGGCCGGTGATCTCGCCGGGAACAAACAGCCGGGTGATTTGAAACGTATCGCGGAGTTGCCGGGTGGACATGCCGATCACGTCCTGCGGACGCGGAGTGCGGCGAATGGAATTTTCAAGCATTTCCGAGCTTCCCAAAAAAACGGCCCGACGACAAGCATCCCCGGCCCACCCCGGCAGCGCCCGACGCCATAAAAAAGGCGCCCGTTGCCGGGCGCCGGAGAAATTCGGCGGCGAAAATCAGCTCTCCACCTCGCCCACCTGAAAGCGGACGAACCGGCGGATTGTGATTTCATCGCCCAACTGCTTGGCGATCTGCGCCACGTGTTCTTTGACGCTGACCTCCGAGTTGCGCTTCACGAACCCCTGGTCCACGAGGCAGTAGCTCTGGAAGAACTTGTCCAGCACGCCGGCCAGGATCTTTTCCATGGCGGCGGCGGGCTTGTGTTTCAAGCGGTCGGACTGCGCGGCAATCTCGCGTTCCTTGGCCACGATCTCGGCCGGCACCTGCTCCCGCGAAACGGCGTGCGGAAAACCCGCGGCGATTTGCAGGGTGATGTCCTTGACCAACTGCTTGAACTCATCCGTGGCCACCGTCGCAGCCTTGCCGGCCCCCACTTCCACCAAGACGCCCACCTTGGCGCCGGTGTGAATGTACGCCGCCACGAGGCCGTTGCCGGATACGTCCAGCCGGGCATTCCGGGCGATCTTGATGTTCTCACCCATCTTGCCCACGGCGGCCTGGCGCTCCGCGTCCAAGTTGGCCTGCGGATTGCCGGCGATCTTTTTGGCCACGTCATCCGCGAAGGCGCGGAACGCCTCGTTGCGGGCCACAAAATCGGTTTCGCAATTCACCTCCACGAGCACACCGGACTGGCTGCCGGGCGCAATATAGTGGGCAATGACGCCTTCGCGCGCCTCGCGCGTGGCCTTCTTGGCGGCGCTGGCGGCACCGGACTTGCGGAGAATGTCCACGGCGGCATCCAGGTTGCCCTTGGCGGCCACCAGGGCCCGCTTGCATTCCATCATGCCAACGCCCGTCATTTCACGGAGCTTGGCCACAGTTGTTGCAGTAATTTCAGCCATAAAGTTGACGTCAGAGTTGTGTTCGGGCGGACAGCCTGCGCGCACGCATTCGTCCGCCCGACAAAATCCAATCTTTCAGGCGGCCGCCGGAGCGGACGGGGCGGCGGGCGCAACGGCCGGTGCGGCCGGAGCTACCGGGGCAGCCGGGAAGGCGGACGCAGCCGCGGGAGCGGCCGGAGTGGCGGCTTCCGCCGGAGCGGCAACCTCGCCCTCATTCACGCGGCGGGATTTCTTGGACTCAAATTCGGCGCGCGCCTGCGTGATCGCCTGGGCCACGGCCTGGAGAATCAGGCGGACGGACCGGATGGCATCATCGTTGGCGGCAATCGGATAATTGGCGTCATCGGGATCACTGTTGGTATCCACCAGCGCCACCACCGGCACGCCGAGCTTTTTCGCCTCGGCCACGGCATTGTGCTCGCGCTTGACGTCCACCACAAACAACGCGGCCGGCATCTTGTCGAGATCGCGGATGCCTTCGAAATACTTTGAAAGCCGCTGACCTTCGCGGCGGATGGTGGCCTGCTCCTGCTTGACATAGCTGGCCAGGGTGCCGTCCGTGTCCCACTTCTCGATTTCCTTCAGGCGCTTGATGGAGCTCTTGATGGTGGTGAAATTTGTCAGCGTGCCGCCGAGCCAGCGCTCCACCACGTACATCTGCCCGGTTTCCTTGGCGGTTTCCTTGACGCATTGCTGGGCCTGCTTCTTGGTGCCCACGAACACAATCCGGCCGCCTTTGCGCACGGCGTTGCTGAGAAAATTCAAGGCCGCCTCCAACTGCACCTCGGTCTTGCTCAAATCAATGATATGAATCCCGTTGCGCGCATCGAAGATGAACGGCTTCATCTTGGGATTCCAACGCTTCGTCTGATGTCCAAAATGGACGCCGGCTTCCAATAGTTCTTTGATACCGATGGTACTCACGATTTTCCTTTGGTTGTAACCCCGAAACCTTCAGGGCATCCCGCGGAACACGGGATTGTATTTGATGTTGTTATGGCCGCACACCCCCGTCCGGGGATGTATCTTCAGGCCGTTATCCCCTTTCCCCCATGAAATTTCATGCCGGAAAAAGGGTGCTCAGGATAGCAAAACCGGCCCGGGTGACAATGTTTATTTTGTGGGCGCCGCCGCCCGGTTCCGCCCGCCGGTTCCGCGGCGCCGCCCCGCCGATAGCAGCGTTTGCGGTTTGTCCGGCGCGGCTTCGCCCTCGCGGCGGCCGCCAAAGAGCAGCCGCAGGCTGTTCATGACCACCACCACGGTGCTGCCTTCGTGCCCCACCACGCCAATGGTCAGCGGCACCCGCCCCAGCAACGCAAAGCCCACCAGCACCACGATGGTGCCCAGCGAGATCACCAGATTCTGCCGGATGATCGCCCGGGCGCGCTGGCTGAGCCGCAATGCCGCCACGAAGTTCTCCAACCGGTCGTGCATCAGCACCACGTCCGCCTGCTCCAGCGCCGCATCCGAACCGCGCGCCCCCATCGCCACCCCGATGTACGCGGCCGCCAGGCTCGGCGCATCGTTCACCCCGTCGCCAATCATGGCCACCCGGTTCCCCTGCCCGCTCAGTTCGCGGATCGCGGCAACCTTCTGGTCCGGCTTGAGTTCCGCGCGCACGTCGTCCAGCATCAACTCCTCGCGCAAATGTTCCGCCGCAGCCTTCCGGTCGCCCGTGAGCACCACGCTGCGCAAGCCTTCATCCCGCAGTTCCAGCATGACCCGGGCGGATTCCGGGCGGATGTCGTCGCGCAGGATCACCCGGCCCAGCAAATCGTTGCCTTCCACCCAAACCTCGGAAAAACCCGCATCCACCGGCGCGCCCACCGGCCGGTGGTCCAGGTTGAACCAGTCGCGCCCGCCCAGCCGATATTCAACCCCTTTCAGGGAGGCCTTCAGCCCCTGGCCGGTGACCGACTCAAAACGTTCGAAGGCCATGGGCTGGAGACCCTGCTGTTTGCCATGGCGCGTGATGGCCCGGGCCAGCGGATGCGTGGATAACCGTTCCAGGGAATACGCCAACCGCGCCACAGCGTCCTCGCGGCCGGGCGGATAACTTTCGACTTTTTCCACGCGAAGCTCGCCCGTGGTGAGCGTGCCCGTCTTGTCGAGGCAAACGACATTGACGGCGGCCAGCTTTTGCACCGCCGCCCCGCCGCGAAATAAAATCCCCCGCCGCGCGCCGTGCGCGATGGCCGCCAGCACCGCCGACGGAATGGACAGCACCAACGCGCACGGTGACGAGACCACCAGCAGGGTCATGGTGCGGTAAAACGCGCTGTGGGACTCGACGGTGGAGGCAAAGGCCGCCAGATGCAGACCCAGCCACCACACGAAAAACATGGCGAGCGAGAGCGCCAGCACTCCATACGTGTAATAGGTGCTGAATTTGTCGGCGAATTGCTGGGCCGGGGCTTTGCGCTGTTGCGCCTCCCGGATCAGTTTGATGATTCTTTGCAGCGCGCTTTCCGCGGCCGGCCGCACGGCCGTCACCTCGACGGCCCCCCAGAGATTGATGGTGCCCGCCAGGGCCAGGTCCCCAACCTTCTTTTCCACCGGCGTGGCCTCGCCGGTCAGGTTCGATTCGTCCACCGCCGTGCCGCCCTCGACAATTTCCGCATCCACGGGAAACTGCGCGCCCGGCTTGATGAGCAGCCGCGCGCCGGCGCGGATTTTGCCGACCGCCACCTCGGTTTCCACGCCGGCGGCGTCAATGGCGGTGGCGGTCTTGGGCGCCTCGCGGAACAGGGAATGAATCTCCTTTTGCGTGCGCCCCAGGGCGTAATGTTCCAAGGCCCCTGAAACGGAAAACAGGAACAGCAGCGTGGCCCCTTCGGCCCACCGGCCAATGAACGCCGCCCCCGCGGCCACGGCCAGCATAAGAAAGTGAATGTCCAGCACGCGCTCCTGCAGCCGCTCCCACGCCTCTTTGGCCGGAAAACAAGCCCCGGCCACATACGCCGCCGCGAATGTCGCCACCCGAAATTGCGCCGGCGCCACCGTGGCCGCCAGGAGCCCCAAGACCCCGCACAGGCTGGCCGCAACCAATTGCCACTTCCATTCTTCGGCCGCCTCCTCGTCCTCTTCCTCAAACTCGACGCTGCGCGGTTCGATGCGCGGCAGCGGCAGATCGCTCCAACGCCAGAACGTCGGCGCCGTGGGACAGGTCAGCCGGGCGATGGTCGTGGCGTTGCCCTCGGTCCGGATGCTGATCTTCCGCCGCTCCTCGTCGCTCAGCGGATGGCGGCAGGCGGCGCAGTCATCCCGGCCCGCCAGCAGGCTGCAATGCTCTTCGGCGTTGGCGGATTCGGCGGCCGCGAGTTGGTGCGTGATGCGTTCGGTGAGTTTCCCGTCGGTGCGCCCCAGCGTGGCCACGGAAATTTTCTGGTGCGCGTGGTCAATCGTCACCGCCTCCAGCGCCGGCTCCCGGGCCAGCGTGTCCGCCAGCGACCGGGCCAGGCAGTGCTCCCGCCCAAGCTGGCCTGCAGGTGTGGCATCGGTCGTCGCAGCCATAGATCACCCTACCTTTAGCACATCGCCTGACTTGGAGCGATGCAAAACTCGACCGCCGGAACCATCCCGGCACCCCCGTCCCCGGCGGATCCCAGGCATTCGCCGGCCCAGGTTTGGAGCGCCCCGCCGACTTGGCCGAAACCGGCCAAAATCTGGCCTATTTACGTACAAACAGACACTCATTACACCTTTGCCGGAGACGACGGATAACCAATCTTGTCTTTTTTTAACCATAATTAGCCATTTTGCAACAAACCTGCGGTCCATTTCGATTTAGTGATTGTTTTGAGACGTTAGGTAAGGCATTTTATGGCCTTGTGATTTCTCGTGTTCACGCAGAAATCACGTCTATGACTAGTACTAGTGTTACGGATACCAAACCAAACACCACCAATCAAAAGTTGATTGCGTGGGTCGAAAAAATGGCTGGCTTGTGCCAGCCCGATAACATCCATTGGTGCGACGGTTCTAATGCAGAGAACCAAGCCCTCTGTGATTTGATGGTGCAACGGGGCACGTTCACCAAGCTCAACCCAAAGAAACGTCCCGGCTCTTACCTCGCGCGGTCCCATCCCAGCGACGTGGCGCGCGTGGAAGACCGCACGTTTATCTGCACGCAGACCAAGGACGAAGCCGGCCCCACCAACCATTGGGCCGACCCGGTCGAGATGAAGAAAACCATGCTCGAACGGTTCCAAGGCTGCATGAAAGGCCGGACAATGTATGTCATCCCATTCGCCATGGGCCCGTTGGAGTCGCCGCTCTGCAAAATCGGCGTCGAAATCTCCGACTCGCCCTACGTGGTGGTGAGCATGCGCATCATGACGCGCATGGGCAAAAAGGTGCTCACCAAGCTGGGCGCCAAGGGAACCTTCATCCCCTGCATGCACTCGGTCGGCGCACCGTTGGCGGTCGGGGAAAAAGATGTGCCGTGGCCCTGCGAACCTGATCCGCAGAAAAAGTACATCGTGCACTTCCCGGACGAGCCGTCCATCTGGTCCTATGGCTCCGGTTACGGTGGCAACGCGCTGTTGGGCAAGAAATGCCTCGCGCTGCGCATCGCCTCCTACGTGGCCAAACGCGAAGGCTGGCTGGCTGAGCACATGCTCATCCTCTGCCTCACCTCCCCCGCCGGCAAAAAACATTACGTCGCCGCCGCCTTCCCCAGCGCCTGCGGCAAAACCAACCTCGCCATGATGCAACCCGCGTTGCCTGGCTGGAAAGTCACCACCCTGGGCGACGACATCGCCTGGATTCGCGTGGGCAAGGACGGACGGCTTTATGCCATGAACCCCGAATGGGGCTTCTTTGGCGTCGCGCCCGGCACCTCGGCCAAATCCAATCCCAATGCGCTCACCGCCTGCGCCAAGAACTCCATCTTCACCAACGTCGTGCTCACGCCGGACGGTGATGTGTGGTGGGAAGACATGGGCATCCCCGCGCCGGCCACAGGCATTGACTGGCAGGGCAACGAATGGACGCCGCACTGCGGCCGGAAGGGCGCGCATGCCAACTCCCGGTTCACCGCGCCGGCCTCCCAGTGCCCGGTCATTGACCCCGAATGGCAGAATCCCGAGGGCGTCCCGCTCTCGGCCATCCTGTTCGGCGGCCGCCGCCCCAGCACCATCCCCCTCGTCAACGAGGCGTTTGACTGGGAACACGGCGTGTTCATGGGTTCGGCCTGCGGCTCGGAAACCACCGCCGCCGCGCTCGGCAAAGCCGGCGTGCTGCGCCGCGATCCCTTCGCGATGCTGCCGTTCTGCGGCTACAACATGGGCGATTATTTCGCCCACTGGCTCTCCTTCGCCCAACGCACCGACCGTGCGAAACTGCCGAAGGTTTACTTCGTGAACTGGTTCCGCAAAAACGCGGAAGGCAAGTTCATCTGGCCCGGCTACGGTGATAACGCCCGCGTGCTCAAATGGATTTGCGAGCGCGTCGAAGGCACCGCCAAGGCGCAAAAGACCCCCATTGGCAACGTGCCCCTGCCCGAGGCCCTGGATTTGAAAGGTCTGGACCTTTCCGCCGAACAGGCCCGGCAGTTGCTCACCGTGGACGTCGCGGGTTGGAAGAACGAAATCGCCAACGTCGCCACGAACTACGAAAAGTTCGGCAAGCACCTGCCCGCGGCGTTGACCGCCCAGCTCGAGGGCCTGCGCCAGCGGCTCGGCTGAAATACGCCACGAAACTCTCTCATGCGGAGTGGAAATTCGTTTTCCACTCCGCTTTTTGCTTTTGCAGCCTCAATCCTCGATCCTCAATCCCTCTTTGGGCTTGCCTTTCAGCCCCCCGTCGGCCATCAGTTCAGCGAACTAACTCAACTCTCATTCGCCCCTTATGAAAAAACTCCTTTTGCTCACTTCGGCCTTGGTCGCGCTGGCGCTACTCCCCGCCCAGGCGCAGTTCGCCGGGCAGGGCCCCAAACTCGGCGGCGGCATGGACAAGCTGTTTGGCGCCAACCAGACCTTTTCCGCCCAGACTGAATTTCAGACCACCCTGCCCAGCGGCAACGTCATCATGCCCGGCAAAATCAGCTTCGATACCGGCAAGTCGCGCTTCGAAATGAACCTGGGCGACGTGCAGGGCTCCCAGATGCCCGCCAGCGTGGTGCAACAGATGAAAAGCATGGGCATGGACGTCATGATCGCCATCTCGCGGCCCGATTTGAAGCTCGGCTTCCTCATTTATCCCGGACTCAAAAGCTACGCGCAAATGCCTTCTCCCGAAACTTCCGGCAGCCTCAACCCCGATGATTACCAGGTGGCCATTTCCGACCTCGGCAAGGACGCCGTGGACGGCCACGACTGCGCCAAGCGCAAGGCCGTGGTGACCGACAAGGCCGGCAACACCCACGAATACACCGTTTGGAACGCCAGCGACCTGAAGGATTTCCCGGTCAAAATCGTCACCAGCGGCGGCGGCATGTCCGTCACCATGTTGTTCAAGAACATTTCCTTCACCAAACCCGCCGCCGGCGACTTCGAAGTCCCCGCTACCTTCACCAAGTACACCGACGTGCAGACCATGGTGCAGACCGAAGCCGCAAAAAAAATGGCTGCCGGCGCCCCGCCCACCGCCCCGCATTGAGTCGCCCCCGATTGCTGAACGCCAGCCGCGCCGGGGCGGGGACGGCTCGTCCCCGGTGCCAGAAGCCTCCGGAAGCCCATTAAACATGGAGTGCGCGGACATGTCCGCGCCTTGGAACTGGCAGACATGTCTGCCAGTGGGAAAGCGGCGACCTGTCGCCGCACTCCACATGACGCCCCACGCAAATCCGCCACGCCCCGCAACTCCCTTCGCGTCATGGACTGCGCCGGCAAAGCGCAGCGGCGACGGCGCTTTCGCACGCACGCGCGACCCTCGAACCTTTGAGCACCGTTGCCCGCACGAAAGCGGCGTGCCGCTTCCCGCCGCGCTCCGTTGCTGGACCCGCGCCCGGACCGCGGCTGTGTCGCAGACCAGCCGCAGCAGCTTCGCAGGAATGACCGCGTCCGAAATATTCAACCCGGCTTGCGAACCCAACGCGCTGCGGCTGATCCGGCGCCGCGCCGGACACAGCCGCGCTCCATTGCAGGGGCGGGCGATTCTGCCCCTCCTTCGTGCCGCACTCTCCATGACGCTCCGCGCAACCCGAAACCCACCGCCACAGTCCTCCATTGCCGGGATGGTTGGTGGCAGGCCCGGGAAGGGCGGCCGAAGAGAAGTTTTTTTAGGGTTGACCAAGGGCGACCAGGGTTGACCGGGACTCGGGGCGCGGAGCGCCGTTTGCAGGCTAAATGAAGGGTAAAGCGAGCAAAATTGCGTAGATCGTGAGGCTACGGGGCTGCGCGGAGGCGCGGACCGCATCCGGCTGAACGCGGCCACCCCATCCCGCGGCTGCTGGCTGGCAGCTTTCACCTGACCAGCATGACACAGTTTTCACGGGGGTGTTAGTTAGCCGCTAACGCAAAACGCGCTTTTTTTACGATTTTTCGTTAGCCGCTAACAATCGCAATGCCAAAGGCCAATAACATCCGATGGGCGTGGGCCCAGACTCTAGTTTAACCCCTTGAGTTTCTTTCAGTAGGAGAACGTGGTTGAGTACCTGACATTCTCTCGGAACTCCGGTCGGGCCGGGGAAAATGGAGGGATTAGAAAAAAACTCACAATTAATTTGCAAATTAATTGGAACGCAAGAGAATCAACAAAGAGGAGAGCGGCCCACCCTGTTCGGTGGCGCAGATTCATCAGGTGATAACCGTTTAAAACAACCGCTGATTATGATGAACAAAGGATCACAAAAGCCGGCAGCTTCGAAAGGCAAGGAACCCCTGCGCTTTTCCCACCCGTTTTTTACAACCACCCCCAAGAGTCAACGAAAAGAAATACCGAAGGTGGGCAAAGGGCTGGCCGAATACCCCTCCACGGCGTTGCTGCTGGAGCCAATTCCGGCGCCCCAGCGGGATCCCACGATGACTCTGGACCAGGTCATTGGCACTACAGGTCTTCAGCAAATACAGCAGGCAGGGCAGATCACTTTTCATGCCGTGGGCGATACTGGCAGCCCCGATACCATGACTGAGCTTATTTCCGGGGCGATGGCCGGTGATTATGACATTTCGAATCCTGGCACGGCGCCTGCGTTTCTTTTTCATCTGGGCGACGTGATTTATTACGACAACACCGATGCGGGTTATCTCTCCCAGTTTTATACTCCTTACAAAAAATACCCGGGAAAAATCATTGCCATACCCGGTAATCATGATGGCGAGATGTTCAAATACGATCAACCCGGCCAGCCAGGAACAGGACAGGCGACTACCCTGGAAGCATTCCAGGAGAATTTCTGCCAGAAACAAACTGGTGTGCCGCCGGCGGCGAAGACAATTTACCGGGAAATGATCAGCCAACCCGCAGTCTATTGGTACCTGAATGCTCCCTTTCTCGATATTGTGGCTTTGTACTCCAACGTGGCCGATGGGCCAGGGTTCATTTCGGATCCAAACGTCATCGGCACAGTGCAAACGGATTGGCTGGCAAAAACGCTAAAAGGCATTGCTGCGCAGCGCAAGGCTGGGCCGCGCAAGGCCTTGGTCATCGCCGTGCACCATCCTCCTTTCAGCGGCGGCGGACATAGCCCGAGTCCCGCCATGCTCAAGGATATGGACACCGCTTGTCAGCAGGCGGGCATTATGCCGGACGTGGTGATATCAGGACACTCACATAATTACCAAAGGTTCACCCGCTATCTGCCGTTCAATGGTGTCAACCTGGAAATACCCTATTATGTTGTCGGCTGCAGCGGGCACGGCATTCAGCCGGTGCCCCACGCAGACGGCGCGAGGGTGGATGATCATACATTTGACAGCTCCCTGTATGGCTACGGATACCTGAAGCTAGCCGCAGATCCTCAAAAAATTGTCATTAATTTCACCCAAGTTGAAAACGATGGCACCAAGCAACCCTACGATCAAACGATCGTAGTCGATTTGAAAACCAACCAAATCGTGCCGGCGTGATTGGTGCCGCATCACCAAAACCACCCAACGCCGGATTCGCCCCTCAACCACTCGCGCAACCCGAACGCACCGCCGCTGTTCCTTCTCCTCGGGGGAGAAAGTCAGGATGAGAATTCACCGAACGTGTTCGCGCATTGGCCCCCTGAACCGGGGTGGATCCAGCGCGAGCATATTGCCGATTCGCGGAAACGAATTCTCCCTCTCCCCGGGGGAGAGGGCCGGGGTGAGGGTAAGCGTTAAACTGTTTAGCTCACGGTGTTTCCAGTCCTTCACAGCTTTAGATTTGGCGCGGAGATTCATGGGGAGTTTCGACATCCCAAATGGGATGCACATTGGGGCCATGAACCTGGTAGAGTGGTGTGCGTTCGCTCCACCGCGCAGCGTAACCGCATTGCCATTTGACGCGCTCGCAGGAGTC
>Ga0181520_10006419_pt1 | contig 17982 bp, 15 predicted proteins | sample PEATcosm2014_Bin_29_FD_132451 | JGI IMG/M metagenome (GOLD analysis project Ga0181520, IMG submission 132451) | Peatland microbial communities from MTU Mesocosm Facility, Houghton, MI, USA - PEATcosm2014_Bin02_30_metaG | ecosystem: Environmental > Terrestrial > Soil > Wetlands > Peat | place... | reverse complement strand
GGATGATGAGATTAGGGATAAAGTTCTGTGGATTTTCCGTCAGACTCCTTTTCTAGTTGCCGCCCGAGCACCACGCTGGGGGCGAGTTCACGGTGGTGACGAGCGCTGGTATCTGAACGATTGGCCGCCGCCTGCCGAGCGAGTGTTGCCGTTCATGCACGGCCTGATCAGTCCCATGGGCTGGTCCTGCACGGAATTGAGCCGCATTGTCGAGCTTCCACTTCGATGCGGTGCTCCTTGAAGTCGCAGCCAATACCGTCGCCTTGGAAGCCCTGCTACCGGACCGCTGGGTGGCCGCCCACCCCGAGCACCGGCTTGAGCAGCGGGAAGAAGAATCCCGTGAAGCCCAGGCCCGCCGTCGCCGGAAACGGCTCGCACGCCGCGTTGGTACCGCCTTGCAGGAACCGACGATTCTGTTAAGCTAATACGCGGTCATTGTCTTCCGCAAAATCCAGCGACTTTCAACATCCGTGGATTACGACACGACCAATCAGTTTCGCCCACCAGCCCGCGAGCCGGACATCTTCGAGCAATGTCCATGGCAAGGACGTGATCTGGCTATCGGCCTGGGAATTGCCGCCGTTTGGTGGCTGATGTTCTTCTTGCCATCATTCTCCTGGGCAAAAACGCACGTGGCGCTGTGGTTCGCCGTGATGTGGACGATTCAAATCTGCGTGTACGCGCTTTATCCCGCGTGGATACTTCATCGAAGGAGACTTGGAGTTCCCAACCGGCCCGGCCTCAGCCGCCTGGCGAAAGAGGGTGGACTGGCTTTACTGGCGGCGATCTTCGCATCGACAGCGGTCGGCGTGTTCACTTTGATCTTGGGCAGGTTCCTCCCCAGTTTTGTCGATCCTGCGACTCCTTGGGACAGCGTGGCGCGAAGCGTAGATCTGCTGCAAATTATCGGGATCGCCGTTGTTGGTGTCATGCTGGCCCCCATGGCCGAGGAAATTTTCTTTCGCGGTTTTCTCTTCAACGCCCTGCGGCAGCGACGCTTGCCGACGGTGCTGGCCGCCTGCGTTCAATCGGCCGTCTTCGCCGGTGTGCACCATTACGGAGCCTATGCCACGGTCGGCGTTTTTTTCTACGGAATCGTCTTGTCCGGGATTTACTCGTGGCGGCGAACGCTGCTGACGCCCGTTCTCACGCATGGCGCGATCAACTTTGTTGGCATACTGGGCCTCATTGCCGTGGCGATCCAAAGCGCCCATGCGCCCGTCCTCGGCGTCCACTGCTCGGCACACTCCGGAGGCTTGTTGGTCGACGAGGTGCTCGCGGGCACGGGGGCCGAGCGGGAAGGCATTCGGCCGGGCGACATCCTCGTGGCATACGACGGCACCGCGTTGTCGGATTTTCAGCAATTGATCCGCCTTAGCCATTCCGGTTCCATTGGCCAACGGGTCCGCCTCACGATCCTCCGCCAAGGCAAGAGGCTGGAAAAGAACGTCACCTTGGGGCCTCGACCGCCGTCGTAGCCGGATGGCCCATGCGCGACGGTGAGCAGCATACGGTCAATAACGACGAGATTGCAAGAACGACCGAAGTGGCCCCGCCTACGGCCGAGATTGGGCTGCGAGAGATGATGGTGATTCTCTGACGATAACGATTTCTTGATCGCGCGGAAACGTCGCCTGTTTGGCAGCGACCACAGGCTCGTCGGTGAGTACAAGTTCATCTACAAGGATGGCGAACGGCGACTTCGGGCAGAGGCGCGGGATCCAAGGCCGTCAAACTGAACCGTCGAGGTGAGTTTGTCAGCCCACGCGCCCTTCGCCGCACGGAAGTTTCACGCCGGGCACCTTCGGACGTGGATTACCGAAACACTGTCGTCATGGAATCTGGCATGAACGGCGTACCTGATTTGCCTGCCAACGGCATACTTCACGTACAAGTCGGAGCAGATTGCACGCTGGACGGTGGCACTTGGAATCTGACGACGGATCAGCATGGGGCACCGATCGCGCAGATCAGCCCTCCGACAGTCCCTATGTTCCAGCAAGTCGTCGCGTACCTGGAGGCCAAGCCCGTGCCGCCGAGCGGGAGCATGCGGCGGGCCGACGAGGCCCGGGCTGCGGTGGCCGTGTGTCTGCGTTGGGGTTCGTACTTCGCCGTTCTGGCCGACCCGGCAAGGCCCGATGCGCCGAACATCGACGCCGGGCAGGTGAGCCAGATCGACGACGAAGAGATGGCCCGCATGAACATCGAGATTTCAGCGGGCGTGGCATGGTGGTTGACCCCGCCTCCGCTACGGTCGCTGACCGCATCCACCGCCGGAGGCACGACGACGCCTCCCAGACCCTACCTGAGAGCCCGTTTTCAGAGCAGATTCACCAAGAATTTGAAGATTCTTGCGAGGGGCGTTTTACCTCTCCGCAGGGGCACGGTAGAATCGAGCATGTATTGTATGACTTGACTCCTCGGCGTGCGCCAGGAGTTGAACGGCTACAAATGAACTATCCGCTGCTGATCTCGGAGATCCGCAAGCTGGACCGTTCGTTGAACTGTATCATCGAGCACATCCAGCCTGACCTCGCCGTGATGTCCAGGACCAAGGCTTGGGTCGAAAGGCAATTTCGGCAGCAATGAGCCGCTCCGACGAAGCCACATCGTTTCCCGAACGCATCAAGACGGTAAGTATCCCAAAGAAAGCGAGCATATCATGCACGTCCATCACCTGGTTTTGTTGTGCGGACTATTTGTTGTCGCGGCGACGCCTCACCGGCAAGCGGAGGCCGCTGCGCCGGCACCGAAGGTTTACGCCTACTGTGTGGAACTCGGCGTGCCGAACATCAAACCGCGCGGCCCAACGGAACTGGCAGGGCTGCTCCGCGAGATCGGCTTCGACGGGGCGGGGTACGCGATGCTGACCGGGCCGCGGCTCGACCAGACTTTGCGGGCCTCGGACGAAGCTGGATTGAACGTCTACCTCCTGCAAACGGCCATCAACCTTGCCCCCCGCGCCACCGCCCGCTACGAGGCGAAAGTACCGGACGCCATCCGCAAGCTCAAGGGGCGTCCGGTGACGGTCGTGGTAACTCTGAACGGCCTGAAGCCGGGCGACCCTTCCGGCATGGAGCCCGCCGTCCGAGCACTGCGCGAGTTGGGCGATGTTGCGGCCGAGGCGGGCATGCGGATCTCTGCCTACAACCATGTCAACTGTTGGAATGAGAGCGTGCCGCTCAACGTGGAACTGGTCAAGAAGGTAAACCATCCCCAAGTGGGCTTCAATTTCAACGTCTGCCACTGGCTCAAGGTCGACGGGAACAAGGACTACCACCCCTTGTTGCGGGCCAACGCCGACAAGCTATTCTGCGTGACAATCTGCGGGGCTCAAATCGGGGCGAAGACGTGGACTAACGGCCTGATTCAGCCGCTTGACCGGGGCGACTTCGACAACCGCGCGTTGCTGGCCACCTTGCGGGAGATCGGCTACCAAGGCCCTGTCGGGATCATGTGCTACGGCATTCCAGGCGATGCTCGCGACTACCTCCGGCGTTCGATGAAGACGTGGAAGACCTGGATGGCAGAGCCCTGACCATCGTGCCAGTGCCGCCCACGGCGGTTGCTCTCGCCGGTCCCCATTGGATAGCCACTGCCCGCACCGACGCGCTGGAAATACACTGTGATCCGTCGAGCGTCCTGGAAGCGGTTGAGTTGCGGGCCACGTGCAGCGAAGGCGTGTTGGGTTTGGCGGGCATGACCGCCGTAAGCACGCCATAACAAACGAGTTCCGCTACGCTGGTCCAGCGATTTCCTGGATCACAGATCTCGCAACAGGAGCCCGTCCTCGGCGCGATTGGGAAGTTCATGACGGCTGCCCCCCGAGCACCACGCGGGGGCGAGTTCGCAGTGGCGACGACCGCCGGTATCTGAACGCTTGGCCGCCGCCCGCCGAGCGAGTACTGCCGTTCATGCACGGGCTAATTGGTCCCATGGGCTGGTCGTGCACGGAATTGAGCCGCATTGTCCAGCTTCCGCTTCGCGGTGACGACGTGGATCCACCGTAGGCAAAACCGTCGCAAGCTGCTGGGTGAGCTACGGCGACGGGGGGGCGGACATTGGGACGGCCTGTGAAACCAGATTCTCGGCGGGAATATCAGCGGGCTAACTGGGATTCCACATAGCTCTTGGTTAATATGGAGGAGTTGTCGCTCGGAGCGTATCCAAGCAACGTCCAAATGGGAAAATGTTGCTAAGAATTAACGTCTGACCCCGCTCGTTTCCTCGCCACCACTCAAATTACCGCCCATCCAGCCGTTATTGATTGTTGTTTTCCCCAATCCCCTACTCCAGTTGAAGAACTCATTATGCGAGTTACCGCGGAAACTTACCTTCGCTTCATCATTGTCTCCGCCATTACAGGCGTCGCATCCTGTGCGGGGGCGGGCATCGCGGTAGCCTCGGAAGAGGCCGCTTCGCCGCGGGAGGAAGCCGTGATCCTCACGCCCAAGCCGCCGGCGACGCCGAGAATCAACGGTGCCAAAATCTTCGGCGTGCGGCCGGGCCACCCCTTCCTGTTCACGATCCCCGCCACGGGTCAACGACCGATGGAGTTTTCCGTCGATCAACTGCCCGAGGGCTTGAAGGTTGATCCGCAGACCGGCCAAATCACCGGTTTCATCAAAGATCGCGGCGAGTACGTTGTCACGTTCCGGGCCAAGAACGCTTTAGGACAGGTGGATCGCCCGTTCAAGATCGTTTGCGGCGACACGCTGGCTCTGACGCCGCCGATGGGCTGGAGCAATTGGTACGCCGATTATGGCCGCGTTACCGACAAGGTAATCCGCGATGCGGCCGACGCCATGGTAAAAAATGGAATGGCGAACGTCGGCTACCAATACGTAACCCTAGACGACTGCTGGTCGAACGCCGCGAAAAACCCCGATCCGAAGCGGGTTGGCCCACCACGCGATTCCCAGGGGAACATCCTGACGAACCAGTATTTTCCCGACATGAAAGCGATGACGGATTATGTTCACGCACGCGGCTTGAAAGCTGGAATCTACTCTTCGCCCGGCCCGGTGACGTGCCAGGGTTTTGCCGCAAGCTGGAAGCATGAGGCCCAAGACGCCAAGCAATTCGCCGACTGGGGCTTCGATCTGCTGATGTACGACTGGTGTTCCTATGGCGGCATCCACGAAAAGAATATCGAGTATCTCAAGCGTCCCTATAAGCTGATGGGCGGTCTGTTGAAGCAGCAGGACCGCGACATCCATTTCAACATCTGCCAATACGGGATGGGCGACGTGTGGAAATGGGGCGCCGAGGTCGGCGGCCAAAGTTGGCGAACCGCCTTCGATATGGGCTACGACTTGAATCGCATCGCCGAAGTCGCTCTGAAAAACGCCTCGCATCGGGAATACTCGAAACCCGGCAGTTGGAACGACCCCGACAATCTGATCATCGGATACTACGGCAAAGGGCCCTGCCGCTTGACGCCCACCGAGCAATACGCCTATATGTCGTATTGGTGTTTAATGGCTGCCCCGCTTTCTTATGGCGGCGACATGAGCCGCACCGATGAATTTACGCTCAACGTTTTGTGCAACCCGGAAGTCATCGAGATCGACCAGGATACGTTGGGCGAGTGTGCCCGCGTCGTCCCGTTGTCGGAAAAGACGTTTCTGATGGTCAAACGGCTCGAGGACGGCGGCACGGCCGTGGGGTTGTGCAATCGCGGCGAGGGTACGCAGAACGTGACGGCAAAATGGTCCGATTTGGGACTTACCGGCAAGCAGACGGTCCGCGATCTCTGGCGGCAGAAGGATCTCGGCGGATTCGACAGCCAGTTTTCCGCCCCTGTCGGTCGGCACGGCGTGGTGCTGCTCCGTCTCCGTGCGGGAGAATAGCAGCCGCCAGGTCACCATTGACACGTCGCGAGTAGCTTTGGCGATGGCTCGCGCTCGTGTCATCGGGGCACGTTACCCGCCTATGGCAGGCAGAAATACAAGGCATCCTCCGGCCCGTGACGCGCGGAGGTCGCCTTGTTAAAGTCATGGCCCGCCACCCCGTAGTAGCGCAGGTCGTAGAAGAAGTGCTTTTTGTACTCCAACTTGACGGCTGCGAGACTGAAGGTGCCGCCTGGCCGCCCACGTCGGCCACGGGCCCCACGGCGGGCTCCCGTCCTAGGGTTGGACCTTCCGTCCGACAGCCCCCAACGGCCCACGTGGGCCAACGTCGGCGCCCACGGGCCGGGTGTGGCCAGCGCCCGACGCCGACTTCTCGGCCCCCGTCATCGCCCCCCCGCCGCCAACGATTTTGCACGCTTGCCGAAAGGGCATGACATGACAGAGCGCCAGGCTCCTACTCAACTCGTAGATATACGTCTCCCGTTCACCCACAGAATACTGCTTGGGGTTAAACTTGGCCGGAGACGTAAACAGCAGCTGTATTTCCGGGTGCCTACGCCAAAACATGTATGCCGCAATGCCCTGCATTTTGCTGCAGTGCGGTGAGACGGCCACGTCGTACTCTGCACCAATCACAGAGAAGATTTCTTCTAACTTAGCAACCGACTCGTCGGGCTTGAGCGTTGAACACACATCCTCGCGGTGCGGCCAAGAGATGAACATTTCTTCGTGCAATTTCTGTGACAACCGCATTCGCCACAAATGCTCTCGCCGGGGTGACTTCCCATATAAGACGACGAGGGCGCCCGGTGCGTAACTGTCGATCAGCCCTTCGATCCTATTTGGCTCGTAGCCAGCAAACACTATTAGGCACGTAGGACGGCCAGGTCGAAAATTACCAGCAAAATCGGGAAGCACATGAACTGCCATTAACGCAGCACTTTGAAGATACATTTCGGCCTTGTCGTAGTCTTTTCCTTTCCATGCCTTAAGCAAGCCGTCCGCGTGCCTGCGCAATGGAAAGTACTCCGCCGCCTCTGTATAGACAATCTGGACTTCCAGCCCGGATTCAATGCAGGCGTTCACAACACCGAGCGCCCACATGTGCGTCATCCCGGATATGTCGACCGTCACCCTAGGGATAGTGATCTCCCCGCCGACTGCCCTTATGGCGTCCTTAATGTGTTCATAAGAGGGCAGCGGCTGCCCGGCGTCTACCTCGATAATGGCCGGATCCTGACCAGCCACTTCTCGCAAGAATCCCCTGATTGTCACGAAACTCGACTTATTGTCCTGCGGCTGACTCGTATACTTTAGCAAAGCCGTTCGCTCGACTCGTTCTTTCATTCTGGCTAATTTACGAGGAAACGTCGCTGCGCGATCCTCAAATCCGCCGCAACAAACAAGTAACCCGATACCAGAAGGACTCCTCCCTGATAGCTTTCGAAAGAAACGGGGGCCCTTATTCCTCATCGAATAATGTCCTTTGCCTTTTACTCTTGGCGGGGGTTGCAAGCACTGCGAGCTTCTTTGCGTGCCGCTTTACGAACTGGCTTGGCTTCAGGAGGAGCTCTCGAAACTTCTCTTGGCTAACATACAAATGGTTTCTTACTCGATAAGTTGTCTGAAAAGCCGGGGCGAACACCTTGTTCATATCGTACCGCACACCAAGGCCGATTTGCGTTCGAGAGAATGTTACCCCATCGTCGAGCAGCAGATCGTACGTAAGGAGTTCTTGCAAAACCGCGATTGCCTCTTGTCCGATCCCACGTCGGTCATTTCGCTCAATAGAGATTGCTTCATACCATCGGTCCGGCGACCCACTCTTCCAACGCGTCAAATACTGTCGGGAGATCTCACCGATTGCGGACAGCACTTCCTGGAGTCCTTCGCCCAATGGTTTACCGTTCACTGTGCCGGGCAACAATGAGAGGGCCTTGTACTTGCGTACCGAGTAGTTGCGAACAGATGTGTCCTGGGATTCCAATGAGACGGAGGGGCTGTCAGCCGAAACCCCAGCATCACGGAATATTTCCTCAACTATTTCCAATAACGTCCGAACGCTGCCATGAGACAGCTGCCACACGATATTCCAGCCAGCGTACAGCGCCCGCCCCTTACTCCGATCCACCGCCACCCTTGCACCATGACTCCCTTCTTGACGCGACGTACGGCTGGTTCTCGATACCGCAAAGGGCGAGGGGGCCTTGGGTTCAGCATAGACCATCAGCCGGTCGATCTTCTGCCAGAGCAATTGCTGGTCAGCCTTCAGCCGGTCGTTCGCCTGCGAGACGAGGTCGTCGTACTGGCTCGTTTCCTTGGGAATGAACTCGTATCGGCCTCCCTGGTAGCGGATCTGGTTGCGGAGCTTGCCCCGCATCTCTTCGAGGATCGTCTCGTAATGGCCCAGTTGGGCTTGAAGCTGGTCCTCGCTTGGCTTCAGGTCGGAAACGGCATCCAGTATCTGTTCCTTGTTCAGTCCCGCCACGCCGGCCAAGTGGTAAAGAAACAGGGTGTTCAAGATGCGTTCCGCCCGGGCGCGGTTCTGGGGGCGGGCAAGCTGCCCGTCCGTGATCTTGGCCAGCGTGTTCTGGGCCGCCTCCAGCGCCCTGCTCTGGGCCAATTCCTCGGAGATGAACTGCAAGCAGTCTTCGTCGTCACCCAAGCACTGGGACCGGCGCAGGTACTCCGACATCTCGTCGATGACGATGAACACCCCGTCGTATCCCGCCTCAAGGATGTCCCGGACGGCCTGGGTAAGACGCTCTCCGCGCTCCGTGGGCACCTTGGGCGTGAGGTTCTTGTGCCTGTAGAAGGCCAGCAGCACCCGACCGGCGTCGCGCTGCGACTCGGGCTTCTTCAGCGCCTCGATCAGCTCGTCGTACTGGTATTCCGCCAGCCCGCGCATCAACCGCTTGTCGGCCAGGAACTTCCGAAGTTCGCCCTTGAAGGCGTTGTCATGGTCCCGTAAATAGAGCTTGGCGAGGTGCTCTTCGGGATAGACCGCCAGGGGCTTACGGTGCCTCTGGGAACAGCACTGGTTGTCGAGCAACGACATCCTGCGCATCGACGGCGAGCTTGGCGACCTGTTCAAGGCAGCAATGACCTGCACGCAAAGGTCACTTGATCCCGAGCTGCTGCCCGAGCCATGCCACCGCTTCGTCGAAGGTCTTCTGTGGCGGCGGCGAGTATTGGGACTTCGCCCAGCGGTACTACTGCAAGAACGGACGGTCCACCAGCCAAGTACACATCATTCGGCAGGCGCTCCGCACGCTGAGAGAATTATACGGTCACACTCCTGCTACCGACTTCGGGCCGTTGGCCCTGCAAGCGGTGCAATCGCAATTGATCGAGCGAGACTTGGCCCGCAATCGGGGTAAGATTTCTCTACGACGCTGGCGTGGGAATCACGGGCGTCGTCGTGTAACTCATCGAGGCATGCACGGTGAAAGAACCACGGTTGGTACGGCAGTACAACTGCCACCTCAATCTTGACCGTCGTCGGGCTGTTCTCTCGACGTTACCGCAAGAAAGCCATTCCGTGCAAGCCGATCATCTCCTCCAAAGTCCTACCGCACAGAGAACTCATTCCCCTGTCCGGACTTCAACTGGAACCGCTTCAGCCCAAGTGGATGATCGGGCTTAAGGGCGGGAAACTTGATCCCCCGGCCGTCGGGCAAGAGCAATTCGGCTTGGCAGCCCGATGGGATCTGGACCGCTACGTGATGTCCGTCGGGTCGATGCTGGGCCACAAACCGCATCGGACCCCGGACTGTGTAATACGTCAGGTCAAGATCCTTGAGGTCGGCAAGCTGCGGACGGATCTGGCAGCGGGTGAAGCCGGGCGCCGTCGGCCGAATCCCGGCAATGTCCATGAAAAGTGCGTAAATCGGTGCCACCGCGCAGTGACTCCACTGCCCCGCCGAGTCCGGCGCCACGTCCCAATCCTCCTGGAGCGTGTTGTTGAGCACGACCGACTTCATTTTTGCCCAGCGCTGGCGGAAGTCGCGGACCAGTACGTCGGCCCGCCCTAGCCGCGCCAAGGCCCAATATCGCCAGCAGGCGTTGCACGGATAGGAGACTCCCATCGCGGCAGGACAGTCGACCAAAGCCCGAAGCGATGCCGCCGTGTTGCCCTGTGGACACTGGTCGAACAGGATGGCCGTGGCCAGCGAGCGGTCACACAGCCGCGGCTCCTTCTCTTCGGCAAGCCAAGGAAGGTTGTTGACGAACAACCCATGCGCCGGGCTCCAGAACTTCCGCACCGTCGCCTCCAAAAGGCCCCGACCACGGCGAGTGAACTCCTCGGCCTGCTGGTGGTCGCCGCGCGCTCGGGCGATCGGCGCCAGGGCATGTCCCAGCATCGCCGCCGCGTACAAGTTAAAGGCACACTGCTTGTGGCGCTGCCGCTGGTAGGCAATGTGGTCGATCCAGACCTGCGGAATGCCGAGGTTTTCCACCGGCAGTAGTCCGTCCTTGCCGCGGATCGAGTGAAGGTAATCGGCGAACCGTATCAGCCGTGGATATGTCTCGTCCAAGGCCGCCAGATTCCCCGTCTCCAAGTAATGATTCCAGCAATCGAAATTCAGCCCGACGCCATGATCCAACAGCGGGCCCCAGTAAGCGCCGTTCATCTGCCGCTGCATGACGCGCGCCAGCCGGTCGAAGGCCGGCCAGCAGTCGAGGAAATAGCCCTCGGGCGTCTGGCCTTCGCTGAAGGTTCGCAAAAAGCGCTCGCTAAGCCGCAACTCACCAAAGGCGCAGCGGATGGCCAGCAGTTGATGCCCGCCGTCGCCACTGTACTGCTGACGCTCGCGGGCCATGCCGTCCACGCAGGTCTCCTGAGCGCTGTTGTATACCGTATTTACCGAGGCATCGAAAAGCCGCTGCAGCTCGGGTTCGGAGCAGCGGACCCGCGGCCGATTGGGCCAGTCGAACATGCGGCGCCGCACACCCACCTCGCGAATGACTACCGGGCCGCGGGCGTTGCGGACGTGAAGCTGGAGCCAGCGGAGTGATTCGAAGTCGAACGGCTCGAAACGGTTGACGCCCTGGCGGCAAATGAAGCGGGACCAGTTGAAGAACTGGCTGTCGAGCCATTTCGGGCCCGCTGGGTCGTGCGCCTCCTGACACATCAGCTCGACGATTGTCCCTTCGGGGGCATCGATGGTGAACTGCGGCCAGCCGACGATCTGCTCACGGAACTCGAAGGTCACAAAAAGCCCCTGCCGCGGATCGGCGGCCGCCGGCAATTCCCATGCCTGTCCGTTGCGCTCTTTGGCCACGGGTTGCTGCTCGATGCGAAATGAGTTCGGCATGCGGAACTCAAACCAGTCGGCCGGATCCCGAAGCCATTGGACACGGCCCGACTCGGCCAGTCGCCTTGCCGGCACTTCGCTCTCTCGCAGCAGCGGAATCTGCCGCAACCGCAAGGAGCTTCTATTCGGATCGGCCCGCTCGATCAGGTCGTTGCCCGAGTAGCCGCTGCACGCGGCGGGCTTGTCGGCCGGGCAATCGAGCGGCATGGCCGGCGTCCAACGGGCGTCGGCGGCGAACCCCGCCATGTCCCAGCCGAGAGGATGCAACCGGGCGTCGAACTCTTCTTGGAGCGAACGGAGGTACCATCGCTTGAAATGGCCCGGCCGATGCGCTCGATCGACCATCGCTAGCCACGACGGATCGGAAACGACTCGCTCGCGGTGGCCGTCTTTGTGCTGGATCACCAGGTTGAAGATCATCCCTGGCTTGCCGGCGGGCCAAGTCCCGTCGCCGTGGCCATAGAATAGCACCTCGACGCCAATTACGTTCTTGCCCGGTCGCAGCAGCGAGGTCACGTCCACCGGATCAACATCCAACTGCCGCGGGTCGCACGGCGGCGGTCCCCACTGCACTCGCGTGCCATTGACCGTCAGCCGGTAGCGACTGTCGGCGGTGATCCAGCCGGCGGCTTTTCGCGGCCGATCACTGAGCTCGAACTCGCGGCGGAACAGCACGAAAGTGCTGGGCAACGTCCGTTGCGACGGCAGCCAGATCCACTGTGCCGGCGCAAGACTGACGCGGTAGGGCCGCCACCTTGCGGAGGCATCTGCCGACCCAACAAGCGAGATGAGTTCGTCAACTGAGAGCACGTGGTCGGTTACCACGGGCCAGGCACGGAGAGATGAAGGGCGTTGCTCCCCGGCCGCAGCAACCGACAGCACGGTCGACCCCCTCGTCGCAATCACCGCTACGGCGGCAACAAGCCCTAACGAAATGCGTAAGAAACGCCAATGCCGCAGCATCAGTTCTCACCTCCGTTGAATAGCCTCCGGCAAACCTACATGGCTCAATATCGCTGGTGCTCCGTCAATTGTCGATTGAGGAGTAGCACGGCCATCTTGGCCGTGGATCACAAGCTGGAAGCCTGTGCCACGTGTCCCTCGAACTGGTATTTCCCAATGGGACTCCGCTCGGGTACGCTCCGAGCGACGACTTCCCATATTAGCCAAGCGTTACGTGAAATCCAAGCTGGCTTGGTGACTTTCTTGATAAGGATCCGATCCTAAAGTTCGTGTCGATACCCAACGCTCTTTCAGAAACAACCCAAGGATCTTCCCCAAGAATCCTTCGCAATTTAGAACGCGCCGCTGGCCAATTTGGGGGCGATTTGCTGGTCAGGCTTCACTCCCGGGAAAGGCATGACTTCTCGGTACGCCGAAAGCCCTGTCATCTCTGGGTGGTATTTTGCGACGTCCGAGCAAACGGTTGAGATAACGAGACAGCCGTCAACGACGGGGATCACCGCCATGCCGATCCCACGGGTATCCTATAGCGAAGCGGCAAACGAGTATTTTCCCGATTCGACGGCAAACACGGCGTAGCCATTCTCCCCTCGCAAAACTTTCACTCCAGGGGCGTTGCTGGCCGTCCGGCCGCTCTCGGTCACCGATGCGACGTCCTTCGTCCGTACATAGACCGTCGCCGTGGTGTTCGCTGGAATCGTTATGTCCAGCCTGAAGACGTCCTTCTCGCGTCTCCAATTGCTGACGATCATACCGTGAATGGACCTGTGACTGCCTTTCACCCATGTCAGATCACCGACGACGGCCGGCCGGATGATGAAGTGCTTGAACCCCGGCGCGGCCGGATCGGGCTGAATTCCTGCCAAGCCGTTGTGAAACCAGCCGGCGATCGAAGTAAAACAGGAGTGGATATGGGAATAATACCCGTTCCATTGCTCCCACATCGTCGTGGCGCCCTGTTCGAGCATGTACCCCCAACCGGGACAGGTCTTTTGATTCACGATGGTGAACAGCAGATCGTCGCGTTGGACGGTCGGAAGGTACTGAATGAGAAAATACGTGCCGAGCATGCCGGTGTCGAGATGGCCGCCGCGCTGGAGGAGGATGCCGTCTTCCAGCTTTCGCAGGACAGCGTCTCGTTCGGCCGGAGGTACGACGCCGGCAAAGAGCGGCAGGCATTGGTAGGACTGCTCCTCCAAGACATAGGTCTGCTTGCTCGGATTGTAGAACGCCCGATGGATGAGTGGTCGGATCTGGTCGAGTTTGGCCCGGCAGCGGCGGGCTTCGTCCTGCCGACCGAGCGCGGTCGCCGATTTCTCCAGCAGTTCCCAGAGGTAGACGCGGTAGCAGTTGTTGAACACTTCGGCGGCCGGCGCGGGCGGCCAGTTGTTCGTATCCATGCCGCGTCCCGGCGCCACCCAATCGCCGATGAAATCCCATTGGCCGCCATAGGCGTGAAGGATGTGGTTCGTGCATCGGCCTTCGAGATAATCGACATAGCGCCGCATCGGGCCATAGCATTCTTCCAGAACCCGCCGGTCGCCGTAGTAAAGGTACATTCGCCAAGCCAGCGAGGCCAGAGGGCCGCCCCAGGCAGGACCGCCGCCCCCGGGATCGCGCGGCGCCACGTGCGGCAGGTCGCCCGTCTTCGGATCCTGACCGTGACGCCAATCGCCCAGCCATTTCGTGTAGAAACTGGGCATGCGAAAATTCATCAAGCAGGTTTCGGCCGACACCTGGCCATCGCCATAACCGAGACGCTCGCGGTGCGGACAATCGACCAAGTATCCGCCCAGATCGAGACAACGGAGGGTCCAGAGATTGAGACGATAGATTCGATTGAGCAGCTCGTTGGAGCACGCGAACGAACCGACCGATTCTAAATCGCTTTCGACGAGCAAGGCTTCGAAATCGGCCGGCGCGGGTGTCTTCGGCAGCCCCTCGACAATGGCATAGCGAAAGCCATGGTAGTTGAACTTCGAGCAAAACTCCTCGTTGGGCCGGCCGGCGGAGATGAACTCATCGGCCTGATGAAACGTCTGATAGCGGATTTTTCCATTGGCGGCTTCGAAGGTTTCGTCGCTTGAGCTCGGACTGACGCCCGCTGGCAGGCTTTCCGGAATGACGCTTTCGTAGCGTCGGTCGGCGTAGTGGATTACTATGCGCTGCCCGGCCGTCAGCGTCGGCAGCCGCATTCGCAGCCAACCGGAAAGGTTCGTGCCAAAATCCACCTCGCAACGAGCCGTTCCGAGCCTCGAACACGCCACCGCCGGAATTCGCATCCCAATGCGGTTCAGCGGACACGATTGCGACTGCGACCCGGAGCCGGGCGGCGCGAGCACCTCGACGCCGGCCCAGTGCCGATCGTCATAATCCGCGGAACTCCAGGCCCGGTTGTCGAGGCGTGCGTCGTAACGTTCGCCGCCATAGTGGTCCCAATACCACGGCCCCAGCGTGACGTACGGACTGGGCGCCCCTCGCCAGGTTTCGTCGCTGGTAATTTCGACCTTCTTTCCGCCGGCGACCACTTCAGCCTGAAACCGAAGCATCGGCCCGCCGACCGACACGCCCAGCCGTCCGGCGACGTGCCAACCTCGACCGAGCCAGAGCCCCACGCAATTGCGGCCCTTGCGCAACAGAGGCGTAATGTCGTATGTCACATAGAATGATCTCGATGGGTAATACGAAACCGCCGGACTGAGCACGTCGGCGCCGACCTTGCGGCCGTTGACGTAGAGTTCGTAGTAACCCAGCACGTTGACGTAGGCCAGGCCGCGCTCTGGTTTGGCATCGAGCACAAAGGTCTTGCGCATCCAAGGAGAGGGAGAAGCACTCTCGTTGTTCATGGGCTGCAAGGCGGCTGGTACGGAAGCCGATGGTTCCTTGCCGAAGCGTATCCACCGGGCCTGCCAATCCTCCGGCTTCAGCAATCCCATGGACCAGGTCATTGGCGGACTCCAGGCCGATGGCTTGCCATCCTTGTCCCGTGCTCGCACTTTCCAAAAACACCGCATGCGCGAGGCCAAGGTCTTTCCGGCATACGCGACGTGCGCAGATTGATCCGATGCCACTTTGCCGCTGTCCCAGAGATCGCCAACATCGTTGGCTAACAGCTCGAGCGTGGAGGCCACCAACACTCGATAGGCCGTCTGCTTCTGCCCACGCTGTTCGGATTGAAGGCTCCAACTGAGTCGCGGCCGCGGCGTATCGATCGCCAGAGGATTGCGAAGGTATTCACAGCGGGGCTCGTCGATACGCAACGTCGATCCTGACGCGGGTAATACTCTCGCGTCAGACGGTGTCGAAGGAGACTGACACAGTGCGGTGACGTGGCCTGCGAAAGCAAACACGACCAATACGGACAGAACCTCCTGCATGATGTCACTTTCGTCGCTTAGCCGGCATTTCCCATTTCAACAAACACGCCCTCATCTGCCGTTTTTCTGCGGTGGTTGAGCGGGCTGGCAGGGCGTCCCAGCAACGAATTTGCGGATGGAGTTGAGCACCGCCGTTCCCTGGCCGCAGCCCCTCGCGTCCTCCTGAGTGATCACAGCGAGTTTCAGTGCGCGGTCAACGTTGGCGAGAATCCGGTCTCGCAACTCGGCCGACTTCTCCACATACACGAAGCGATGCTGGTCGCACTGGATATGGAACCACAAGTCGAGGTAGTCCGTGGCGCTCTGGAGCTTGCGGATGCGTTCCGCGACGTACGGATTTGGGTTGGTGGATTGCGCCGATTCGAGGCAGGCTTTGGCATCGCGGATCCCCTCGGCATACTGCCGCAGACTCGCCGCGTGCTGCTCTGCGTTGGCTGAGGCGGAGTTCGCGAGGATGACGGCGTGCTTCTCATGGAGCGTACCGAGGATGGCGGCGTGCTTCTTCATGGCCTCGGCGGCCGGACCGAACAGCGATTGGTAGTAATTCGCTTCGATCTGCGAAACGTCCAGATCGCGATCCCAGCCAGCGCGGGCACAGGCATACAGGGTTACGGCGTGTGACCACCAGTCTTCCGGATTGGTCGACAGAACGAAATGCCCAGCCAGTTTCACACGCTCGTAGTAGCGGTAGTCGGCCACGATGACGTCGGGAATCGGGCGGTATAGGAACCGCTTGATGCAGTCGTCGCCATAGTAAGAGAATTCGGTGACCTGCCTGGAAACCGAAATCCACTTCTCCAACTCCTCGCGTAGGCGCTTGTTGGCGGCACGGTCGTCGGTGATCGGATGGAAGTGGTCGCGAGCGCCGATCGAGCCGTAGTGTTCGCAGAAGGTGGGCACGACGTAGGGTAGCGGCTTGACGTGGGTTGGCGCAGTCAGGTAGTGGATGTACGCCAGGAACTCGCACTTTACACCCGGCACTTCGGCATGGACCCTTTCCGCGACTCGATTGACGTAGGCCAAAAGTAAGTCGGCGCCACTGCCCGCCGCGGCCTTGCATCGCGCACACTCGCAGAAGCCATAGCCGTCATTGGGCCACAGACTGGCCATGGCAATCTCCGGCTGTGACTTCAGATACGCGACCACGTTCGAGGCATAGGTGGGGACAGACTCGTAGTTCGAGTAGCATAGTTGCTCGGTCTTCTTGCCTTGGTTCGTGGCAAACCAGTCCGGGTGCGCTGGCCGGTATTTCGCCGTCGATAGAAAGTATTCGCGGGAGTGGCCGCCGATGTCGGGCAACAACCCACGGTCCAATACGGCCTCAATCGCGTATGCGCGAACCGCGTCGTAATGGCCGGGGAACATCTGGAAGGCATTCATCCGATTCTTCGCCAGCCAGTCTACGATCTGCGCGAAATACTCCTTGCCGCACGCGCCGTGGATGGCGATACCGCGGAAGGAGAATGGCGGGTTGACGACCAGATGAACTTGCGAGGGCTTCCAGTCGGTGAGCTTCGGTACGAAGTCCTGCCCAGGCTCGGGCCAGTGGCAGCCAATGACATTTTCCAGGTACGTGTAGACGGCGTTCAGCGCGCCGCGGTTGCCCCGGCCAACGAGGAGCACCTGCCGGGCATCGCCGACTACGCACACCCCGTCCTCGGAGAGCTTCGCCTCACTCAGCTTAGCAAGCGGAAAACCGCCGTTGGAAAGACGACCATCCTCGGTCAGATTGCCCACCCAGAATATGCCGCCTGCCACTGGTGATCTTGGTGCATTCGTGGCGATTGAGGTTTTCATCTCCGCGGCCGCGGCCAAGTACTTGCTGAGTTCGTTGGCGGCAAACCGCTCGATCCGAGTCGGCGGCGAAGGCAACACGATCGTCACCTCGCGAGCGGCAGCCATCGCCTGCACACCAAACAATGTCAGGCAGGCGTAAGTTATTCCTGCAACCAACGATTTGCGATACCATGCAATCAATCTCATCACGTATCCATTTCCTTTCGATTTCATGTTCTTGCTCCGCCCGAAGTATGAAGTATAACGGCCTATCCAACCAGTGAAAAGCACCGTGCCCCACGCCTGTTGAGCAACGGTCCCTTTTTCGACCTCTGCCCATCACCCCGCGCTGCAGCCAGTTTCCCCGGCAAAGCAGCCCGAGTTTGCCATCTTGGAAAACAAAACACCGGAAAGCCGTCGGAAATTCTTCGATGCGGTGAAAAGCTATCCGCGGGAATCACACCAGACGCTGGAATGGATTCGTCAACTGTACGATATCGAAGACCGCTCTCGCACGTGGTTGCCCGAGGCTCGCCGGCAGCTTCGTGTTGCCGAGTCAATCCCCGTGTTGGGCAAGATGGAGGCCCACTTGGCGCAACTGGCCGGGACGGTTCTTCCCAAGAGCAGTTTGGCGAAGGCGGTCAGTTATGCGCGAAACCAAGGGGCGGCCCTGCGTCGTTACACGGAAGATGGTCG
>Ga0181520_10006418_pt1 | contig 17985 bp, 21 predicted proteins | sample PEATcosm2014_Bin_29_FD_132451 | JGI IMG/M metagenome (GOLD analysis project Ga0181520, IMG submission 132451) | Peatland microbial communities from MTU Mesocosm Facility, Houghton, MI, USA - PEATcosm2014_Bin02_30_metaG | ecosystem: Environmental > Terrestrial > Soil > Wetlands > Peat | place... | reverse complement strand
GTGCTGACGGTGCGCCTTGCTGATCCGGCAATCGAAGACGAACTGATTGCTGCGGGAATCCGTCTTGAAGCCGGTGAACTGTTAACCGCCGCGCGCGCAATCGTCTCCGGCGATGTGACGGCGACTCAATCCTTCCGCGAGGGCGGCGTGCGCCTGCAGGATGAAGGCTCGCAGTTAGTCGCGGAGATTCTCTCCAGCGCCCTCAACCAAAAAGCTAACAGCATACTGGATGTGTGCGCAGCCCCGGGCGGAAAGACGCTGATTCTGGCCGAGCGCCACCGTCAAGCGCGCATTGTTGCGCTCGAATCCAGCGCGCCGCGTTTGGAGCAGTTGAAGAAGCGTCTTGCGCCACTGGGCGAACGGATCGAATGTCGCTTGGCCGACGCAACCTTGCTCAACGAAGATGCGATCTACGATCTTGCCTTGGCCGATGTGCCTTGCAGCGGCACCGGAACGCTGGGCCGCAACCCGGAGATTCGCTACCGTCTGCGCCCCGACGACCTTCCGCGCCAAGCCGAACGACAGCGGGCGATTCTCACGGCGGCCTTGCGCGCAGTGCGCCTCGGTGGCCGGGCGGTTTACTCCACCTGCTCGCTGGAGCCGGAGGAGAATGAGCAGTTGATTGCCGCCGTGCTGGCCGAGATGCCGTCCGCCCGCTTGCTTCCGCTCGCAGATCGCATTGAGGCTCTGCGCCAGGGCGGCATTCTCACGGGCGATGGCGCAGCGCGGCTGCAAGCCTGCCTTACGCCCCAAGGCTGCCTGCGCCTGTTGCCCGGTACGTTGCACACCGATGGTTTTTTCATTGCGCTTCTTGAGCAAGTTGGCGATTAAAGATCTTGCCCAGTTGAGAAGAGTCCAGAAATGGCGATGCGCTCACCCTATTCCAATGTGTACTTCGCCCAATGATTTTCATCGGCTATTCTTCTTCTGCACTCAGCCTCACGACTTCATAGTCGCGACCCAGCAACGCGCACAGCGCTTCCACCACCAGCTCATGATCGGCGCGCTGCGGCAAACCGGAGACGGTCACGCAGCCCACCACGCCCGTGCCTTTCACAGTCAACGGAAACGATCCGCCCGCGGCGGCATAATCGGCTACCGCTAGGCCCTCACGCTCCATGAGTGTTTCGTTCTTCGCCTTCAGGCTCAATCCCACGCCGTAAGAGCTGCGATGAAAGCGCGCCGCCACATTGATCTTGCGGCGCACCCATTCCGGGTTATCCGGCGTGGTGCCTTGCAGCGCCGCATAAAAAAGCGGCTGCCCAAAGCGTCGCACATCCACCACCAGTGACAGCCCACGTTCAACGGCCATTGTACGCAGCCGCGTACCCAACTCCCAGGCAATTTGCGCATCCAAATGCGACAAAACCAGCTCGTGCTCCTGCAAGGCAACCTGATCCAGATCTTCACTCAATCCCATACTGTCCCAACTTTCCTTCAATTCTAATCGGCCTGTTCCCTGTTCCCAGCGCTTCTCACTTGGCCACGGTCAACTTGACCAGATCGCTCTGCATCACCAACTCTCCGGCGGGCGGCTGCTGGGCAATCACGGCACCGGGACGAACCGGCATTGTGGGCGCTGCATTACCTTTGCCGATTGGCGCAATGGATACATCCACAAACTTTGGCGGAGCCGTCTTGATGCCCACCCGCGTCAGCTCGGCCTGCGCGCTGACGACGAGCAGCCCCGTCAGGTCGGGCATCACAAAGCCGTCGGGCGCATCGTTGCTGGCGGCGGCCACCAGCAGATTGATTCCAGGCCGCGAGATGCCTTGCGCGTGCGCCGGCGGATCCTGCGCAATCACCGTACCTTCTTTGGCTCCGCTGTAAGGCAGATGCGCGGTGGCGCCGGCCTCCAGGCCAACGCGCCGCAACTCCAACGCGGCAATGCGCTCGTCTTTACCCACGGTCTCCGGCACTTCCACCTTTTGCGGCCCCAGGCTTTCGGCCACGCGCATACGCCACTCGCGGCGCACCACCGTCCCCGGCGGCGGAGACTGCGTGAGGATATGCCCCGCGGCCACGTCGCTGGAGTAGTAGCGATTGTCCACGTCGAGATCAAGGCCCAGCCCGGAGGTTTGGCTGCGCGCCTCGGCCACGGTCATTCCTTTAAGCGCGGGCACCTGCACCTCAGCGCCGTGAATGGCAAAGTGCATGGTGGCGATAGCAGCGAGCAGCGCCACGGCCACCAGCAACATGACCAGCGAGGCGACTTGAAAGAAGTTGATAACGGGACGGGTTCGCATTCTAAAATCTCCGCTCAGATAAACATTATCGTATTCGCGCCTTTGCTTATCTTATCGCCGCAGTCCGGTAATTGATGAATGTGTAAAAAATGTGTATTCTATAGTGGGAAGGACGCGCCGCGATGAACAGCCGGGAGGTCATTCGCAAGCTCAAAGACGACGGCTGGTTCGAGGTGGGACAGACGGGAAGCCACAAGCAGTTCAAGCATCCCTCGAAGCCGGGACGGGTTACGGTAGTCTACCCGCAGCAGGATGTTCCCGAAGGAACTCTCCGGAGCATGGAAAAACAATCGGGCCTCAGGCTCAGGTAAAGGAGCAGTCATGGAATACATCGCCTATCTTCACAAAGACAAGAAATCGGACTATGGCGTCAGCTTTCCTGACTTTCCCGGCTGCATTACCGCTGGTTCTACCCTGGAAGAGGCGCGCGCCCGGTCGGCGGAGGCGCTGACTTTTCATGTGGCTGGAATGCGCGAGGATGGAGAGCCGATTCCCAAGCCCTCCACGCTCGACGATCTGCGCAATGACCCGGCGATGAAGGGCGCTGTGGCCTTCCTGACCGAAGTGCGTGAGCCGGAGCGGACCGTGCGCATCAATATCACCGCGCGGCAGAGCCAGATTGCAGAGATCGACCGCCTTGCCCGCGCCAAAGGACTTACCCGCTCCTCGTATATTGTGCAAAGCGCGCTGCAACGGAAGGCGGCTTCGCGCTAGTGACAGAAATTTTCAGCCAAATCATGTATCGAAATATAGGAAATCATCAACAATATGCCAAGACTCATTTTAAGATTTGCTGCGGCAGGCAAGCTGATTTGACCTATCCTGGACATTTTTCCAATGACGATTCTCATGGTTAATCCCATTAAATAGGGCATTAAAACATATAACGGAATCAAGAATCGTTCTGCATATGTTAAAGCAGGATTTGCGACGGACCACAAACCTTGGATGACATCAGCCTCGGAGAGGAACATAGCAATCAAGGCCAACACAAAAAAGCCAATCGAAAATTTTTCATTAATCATGCCTTGGCCGGTTACCATATCGCCCCAAGGCTCGGTAGGTTCCTGTTCTTTCGTCAGCATTCGTTTCGTTCCTCTTGCTTCTTGATTCGACATGATTGTATTGCAAACAACTTCCGAAGAACAACCGCAGGTCCTTCGACTCCGCTGCGCTTCGCTCAGGATGACAAATTGATAGTTCTGCAATCCTATTATGACGGTACTATTCATACCGAATCTATGCGGCAAAAGATCGGACAGGAGCGCTCTGGTCGCCGAGGCCGGCAAGCAAGCCTGCAATAGAGATGTCTTCATCCAGCGCCTCCCAGTGCAGGCCACGGCTGGAGATACGGACTTGTTCGCGGTGCTCGGCGGTGCCGTGCAGCAACCGAGGAAACCAGGCCAGCGGCACGCCGATCACGCGACCATCGCTCAGATCGACCCAGAAGCTGTCGGCATCGAAGCGGACACTCACCGGACTATACGAAATGCTCATACCACTCCCTCTCAGTTTAGAACTCTCACGTCACTCTAGATGAAAATCAAAATAGGCCCGGCGCTTCATAAATGAAGGCCAAAAAGTTCTGTAACAGGGCACGACTTCAGTCGTGCCGAAAGTGTCGCATAGATGAATCCGGGCTTTAGCCCCTGCGGTATTTGTTTTCAGCCATTTCACTTTCGCAGCGGCTAAAGCCGACCCCTTTTGAAGAGGCTTTTGCGGCACGACTGAAGTCGTGCCCTGTTACAAAGCAGAGTTTTCAGCAAACAACTTGCGCCAACTCCGGCAACTTATTTTGCGGGATCAAGATTGACATTCGTTTACTCCAGAAACGAAGCCACGACGGCCAGCGCGGCGATGGCTGCTGTCTCCGCGCGCAAAATGCGCGGCCCCAGCGAGACGGCGCGCCAACCATTCGCATCGAAGAGCGCCTCTTCCTCCGGCGCCCATCCGCCTTCCGGGCCGATGGCAATCTCCAGCGTGGGCGTCTCCGTTCCCGCTGCCTCAATGGCTTCTTCCAGCGCATTGCGCAGCGTGGTGGTGCGCTCCTGCTCGGCCAGCACGATGCGCGTCGCATTGGAGTCAGCGCGGAGACGCTTGCTGAGCGGCTCAGGGTCCAGGATCAGCGGCACATCGCAGCGGCGCGACTGCTGCGCGGCTTCATGCACAATGCGCCGCCAGCGTTCCGCGCGCTTGGCTGCCGCCTGCGCCAAGTGTTTTTCCGTGCGCCGAGCCAGCACCGGCGCAATCGCGCTTACGCCTAACTCGGTGGCCTTCTCGATGGCCCACTCCATGTGATCGAATTTATAAACGGCCATCACCAGGGTAACCGGCAGCGCGGGATCAGCTTCCAGTTCGGCGATCAGATTGAAGCGCACCTCACGGGTGGAGACCGCGGCCACCTCTGCATGAAAGACGTGTCCGCCAGCCACGACGTCGGCCTCCATCCCGGGCTGCGCGCGCAGCACGCGCGTCAAGTGTTCGGCCTGCGCGCCGGTGAGCGTGGCTGTAGCTTCATCCCAATGTTCGGCAATCCAGCGGCGGCTTGTCATAATTATCTTCCTGCCTTCCTTGCGAATTCCAGTGTAATCCTTTCTGTAAAATTGTCGCAGCCCAGAAACAGATCAGGGGAACGCTGAATGCGCTCCCCTGATTTGTTGCCTTTTGGTTGGAGGTTCCGCTACTTCTTCTTTGCGGCCTTCTTTGCCGCCTTCTTCGCGGGTGCCTTCTTGGCTGCCTTCTTGGTTGCCATTTGCCTATTCTCCCTTGAGTCGATTTTGTTCTGCGCTGCAAAAAGATATTGCAGTTGAAGAATGTATAGATTCATCAAGCGCAAGTGTCAAGAGAAAAACGACAAGGCAGTGGAAAAATAGGCAACAATTTTTTCAAGTGCCGAATCGAGCCGCGCGCATCGCCCTAGAGAATGTGTTTTGCGCTGAGCATTGTCACGGCCAGACCGGTGATCAGATCGTGCCACGCGTGCGCCATCATGCCCGCGCGCAGGCTGCGGCGATACAGCGCAAGCAAACTGAAGAGCGCGCCAAATGCGGCGATCAAAAACATTCCGCGCGCGCCTTCGTAGATGTGTCCGCTGCCGAAGACAAGCGCTGAAGCCGCCACGCCCCACGCCACGCTGCCCCGCGCCCAGCAAGTGAATTGGCGTTGCAGATAGCCGCGAAAGACAACCTCTTCCGTGAAGCCGACCAGCAGGCAGAGCAGCATCCACGCCACGACTTCGCGGTCATTGGCAGGTGCGAGCCGCTGAAGCGCGCGTATGATTTGCAGTTTTTCAGGATCGGAGTTCAGAGCTTGCTGTGCATTTTCCGGGGCGTGCGCGGCGGGCGTCCCGCGCGTAAGCAATGCTTCAGTGCGCAACCATGCGCTGCTCAGCGAACCCAGCACCATCAGTGCCGCAATCCAGAAGGCAACTGCGTAACTCAGGTCTCTGAGAATAGATCGAAAGCTTATCGGCCACGAGTCGAGCAGCGTGCGAAAGGAAATCTTTTTCAAGTGCAAGCCGAAGGCGATCCATGCCAGCATCAGCACGTCCATGCCCGCTGCCAAGCCGTAGGTGGCGAGCCGGTTGAGTTCACGATGCGTGCCGGCAAGCAGCCACGCTCCGTGAATGGAGAAGTCGACGATGACCACGATCAGCACAACGGTGTGCCACACGGGCGCGATGGCCGCCGGCGTGGTTGGCGGAGTTAGCGGAGTTGGCGGGGTTGGATCAGTTTCAACAGATTCCATGAAGCCTCATAAGGAGAAAATATCATTTATCACTACTGTCCGGTTAACGGCTAACTTGTCCCCTGCAACCTTCTGATCTACGGGGAGTTGCGGATATTTTTATGTGGTGTCGATTTGAAATTGCCGCGATGCTGTATCCAGTGATTGTCTCTGGAGGCGGCCTTGAACGCTGGCAAGTTGCTGTTTGCGCAGTTGATGGATTTCCTTCCCTGGACCTCTTTTGCCCGCAGTGTGGCTCGTTATGGAGGCGACCGCAGGGTTCGCAACCTCACTTGCGCCGAGCAGTTTCGCGCCATGGCCTTTGCACAGTTGGCTTATCGCGAGAGCCTGCGCGACATCGAAGCCTGTTTGAACGCGCAACCCAACAAGCTCTTTGCCATGGGTTTTCGATCACCGGTGCGGCGTTCCACCTTGGCCGAGGCCAACGAAAGCCGCGATTGGCGCATCTATGCGGAACTGGCACAACGGCTGATGCGTCAGGCCCATAAACTCTACGCGCAGGAAAGTCTCGGCATGGACCTCGATGCAGCCGCCTTCGCGCTGGATTCGACCACCATCGACTTATGCCTGAGTTTGTTTCCCTGGGCGCATTTTCGCTCCACCAAGTCCGCCGTGAAGATGCACACGCTGCTCGATCTGCGTGGCAACATACCCTCGTTTATAAGCGTCACCACTGGCGATGTGCATGACGTCAACATCATCGACGAAATCCCTCTTCAGTCGGGCGCCTACTATGTGATGGATCGCGGCTATCTCGATTTCTTCCGCCTTCACCGCATCCATTTGCTTGGGGCCTTCTTTGTAACTCGAGCCAAAAGCAACCTCGATGCCAGCCGCATTTACTCGCGCCCAGCGGACAAACAGGCGGGCATTCTCGCCGATCAGTCCATCGCGCTCAACGGCTCTGACAGCCGCAAGGATTATCCCAGCCACCTGCGCCGCATCCGCTTCCGTGATCCGGAAACCGGTAAGAATCTGGTCTTTCTTACCAACCAGTTCACCCTGCCCGCTGCCACCATCTGCGCTCTCTACAAAAGCCGCTGGCAGGTGGAGCTGTTTTTCAAGTGGGTCAAGCAACACCTGCGTATCAAGGTCTTCTTCGGAACCAGTGAAAATGCGGTCAAGACACAACTCTGGATCGCCATCTCGATCTACTTGCTGGTCGCCATCGTTAAAAAACGCCTCAATCTATCCGGCTCACTCTACACTTTGTTGCAGGTGCTTTCAGTAACTCTATTCGAGAAAATGCCCATTTCACAGGCACTTCAGAAGAAGGACTACAATAATTTACAGCCAATTAACTCCAACCAACTGATTCTGTTCGACTTTTAACCGGACAGTAGTGATCATTTATGACAAATTGCATCAGCGCGTTCCTTCACCCATTGTGACAACACTCCGGTATCGCGTCGGTGAATGAGATCGTCAAAATAAGTCTGTTGGTCCTTGGGTCTAGTCTTTAACAGCAACTCATATATGCGTAATGCACCTTCGACCCCGGCCTGATATTCGGCAATGTGATCAGTTTGTGCCTCTGGATGTTCAAGCGCAAACTTAACCTGCGCAAAGAACATTGCAGTGAAAAGAGTCTGACTATCCTTTTTGTCTTTTTTGGGAAAATCCAGGATCGTACAAAGATTCACATGCACATCAGGAATCTCGATGGTCCACTCTGTAAGCCACTGGATTTCAGGTTTGAGGTTCGCGTTCAGCGGATCGGCTTCGAAGTGCTGAATATATTCAAGCGCCTGCCTGCGCTCTTCGGGGGTGGATGGTCCGCGCTGGGCAGTTATGGCAAGGGGCGTGACAAACAGCGCGCAGCCCACCAGTGCTACAGAAAGATTACGCAGAATCATGAATGGAATCCTCGCCAACAAAAGTAATGCATCGCCGCGCTGCTTGGCAATTGCCTTTTCTCAGGAAGGCTTCCGTTCGCAGCGCATAAAATAATTGCACATAGGAATTCAATTCATAAGGATGGTGAGAACAATAATGGCGGAGCTTCTCAAACTTGGTGAACCGTTCAAGGTGGCGATGCTGGTTTATCCGGGCATTACGCAACTGGATCTGACCGGGCCGCAAGAGGTCTTCACGAAGGTGCGCGGCGTGGAGGTGCGCCTCTATTGGAAGAGTCTGGAGCCGGTCACGAGCGCATCCGGCTTGCAATTGATTCCGACGCACACACTGGACGATGATGCGCCGATTGATCTGCTGTGCGTTCCCGGCGGACCTGGGCAAGTGGAACTGATGGCCGATGAAGAGGTACTCGGCTTCATCAAGCGCGCGGCTCAGAGTGCACGGTATCTCACTTCCGTCTGTACCGGCTCTTTGCTGCTGGGCGCGGCGGGGCTGCTTCAGGGTTATCGCGCCACCACGCACTGGACCTCGATGGACAATCTGGAACCGCTGGGCGCGATTGCCGTTCCAGAGCGCGTGGTCTGCGACCGCAATCGCATTACCGGCGCGGGTGTGACGGCCGGCATCGACTTTGCGCTGACCGTCATCGCGCGGCTTTGGGGAGAAGCTTTTGCGCGCGCTGTGCAGTTGGGGCTGGAGTATGATCCGCAACCGCCCTTTGCATCCGGTTCTCCGCGCAACGCATCTCCTGAAGAGCTACAAAGGATTCAGCAGCAGATGCGCCCTTTTTTGGAGCGGCGCATGGAAGCTACGCAGAAAGCTGCCGAAAGATTGAAGGTATAACCGAATGTATCAACGCTGGTAGCGCCGAATGAACTCCGAGGGCTCAAGACCATCCTGCAAGCGCGCGTCGGGCACAGGTTCGCCCGCCTTCAATCCGAGCGGCAAAACCCCTGCCCAAACCGGCAGCGCGTAATCGGCCTCATCGTCTATCGGCGGTCCTGTCCGGAGTTTGGCCGAGGCCTCTTCGATGGTCAGCTCCAGCACCGTGGTCGCCTTCAACTCCTGGCTGGCGGGCACGCGCACTTCGTCCCATCGCCCGGTAATCAAGTGCTCGCTGATCACCCGCAGCGCCTCGTTCTTTTGCGCCGGGTCGTCGATCTTGCGCGCCGTTCCAAAGACCACGGCGGAGCGATAGTTGATGGAATGATGAAAGGCCGAGCGGGCCAGCACCAGCCCATCCACCAGCGCCACGGTAACGCAAACCGGCACGCCAGCCTCCAGCGTGCGCATCATACGGCTGGCCGCCGAGCCGTGCAGATAGAGCTTGTCGCCGGCGCGACCAAAGAGCGTGGGAATCACAAACGGCTGCCCATCGACCACAAAGCCGACGTGCGCCAGAAAGGCCGCGTCCAGAATTGCGTAGACCGCCTCCATCTCATTCGAGCCGCGATTCGGCAGGCGGTGAAGAGTGCTGCGTTCTGTCATGGTGTTGGTCCTCGGTCGTGATAGATTAAGTGCCGTAATCGCATGAATTGGATGGTTGCGCCGCTCTGCAGACCGGCTGAAGCGCGGGAGATCCTTGTCCGCGCAAGTCATTGTTTTAAGATTTTGCGCCGTCCCTATGGGACTCCGAGTGAATTATTGGGCGGCGCTCACCCCGCGTTAAAACGCGGGGCTAATTACCATTGCGCCTACGGCGCGTTTGACTCGCTAGTATTTGGCTACTCTGCGCCTACGATGCGAGATAACTGGCCATGATTTGGCTCTCTGCGCCTACGGCATGGATAACTGTCAGCCGCGCCCTTGGCAGGAGCGGCAGACATAATCGACCACCTTGAAGCCCATCGGATTTTCGACGCGGCTTCCGCAGCGCGTGCAGGTGACGTACTCCATATTGGCGGGCGCGGAGACGGGCGGCGCGGCAACCGTGGACTGCTGAACTGTGGGCGCCACCGGCGTGGGGTCGTTGATGCCTTTGAGGCCTTCCTTGAAGCCCTTCAGCCCCTCGCCCAATCCCTTGCCGAGCTCCGGCAGTTTGCGGCCGCCAAAAACCAATAATGCAACCACCAACACCACCAAAATGTGCGGCCACTCAAATCCGAACATCTCTCTACCCTCCACGCACACGGCATTCACAACCGCGCACGTCCAAAATATATTGTCGCATATACAGGGGTCAGGGATCAGGGGTCAGGGATCAGCCGTTGAAAATTTACTGACCCCTGATCTCTGACCCCTGACCCCTGCTCTAATTCACCTGGGCCGGCCTGCCCAGCCGTTCGGTGACCATCGCGTAGAAGGCGCGCAGATCCTCCTCGTCGCCCTGGGTCAGCCGCCGGTAGACCTTCATCAGCGGAAAGAGCCGGCTGGCGCGCACCTCGATGGCCGGAACCGCCATGGTGCCGCCGGGGTACTGGGTCATCTCCCAAGTGCCGGCGTAGCGGCGGCGCAGCACCTCGCCCAGGTAGCTGCCCCAGAGCCGCACCTCGAACTCCAGCTCCAGCTCCGGGCTTTCGCCCACTCGCACCAGAATCTCGTCCAGCGCGTCAATCGACTCGGAGGTGAAGTCCAGCTTCTGTTGGAACTCGCTGCGGCCCATTTCCGCCGCCGCCCGTGCATACCCTTCCATCATCGACCCCAGGTCCGGGAAGATCGACGCCTCCAGCTTCATGCGCAAATTGGTTGAATCTCTCATTCATTCCAGAGTATATGTCTTGCGCGCCGCCCAAGTCTGCCAAGTGGAGCGGGCGGCAGAAAATTCGCGGTTCACCGCAGGTTTGTGGCAGACTGGAGATGCGTGGAGAAGCAGCCCGACGTTCGCTGTCGAGCTTTGGCTGGAATGATCTGCCGCTAACTTGCGAAGTTGCAATTTCCGCGAAGCGGAAGCCAACTTGCTGTTTTTATTCAATCAACGCTTTGTCTCACAGCCTCGTTCATCAGGAGGATTTCACCTTGAAGACCATCAAATTCTTCGCGCTGGCCGCATTGCTGGCGCTCGGCGTGGTCAGCGCGCAGGCCGCCAACAAGCAGATTTATCCCGACCCATCGCAGGCCAAGGCCGATCTCGCCGCCGCTCTGAAGACCGCCGCCGCAGAGCACAAGCGCATCATTATTGACTTTGGCGGGGACTGGTGCGGTGACTGCCAGGTGCTCGATATTTACTTCCACGACGCCGCCAATCGTCCGCTTCTGGAGGCCAACTTTGTGCTGGTCCACGTGAACATCGGCCACATGGACTCTAACGTTGACATCGCCGAGCAGTACGGCGTGCCGCTGCATAAGGGCGTGCCCGCTCTGGCGGTTCTGGACGAGCACGGGGCGCTGCTCTTCAGCCAGAAGACCGGCGAATTTGAAGATATGCGCCATTTGGAGTCGAGCGCGCTGACCAAGTTCCTGCTGCAATGGAAGCGGTGAGATTGAACTGCTGAGGGGATGAGAGCTATAGGTTGCGCAGAAACTCGTTGAAGCTGGCGGCGTGGGGCGAAGCATTCCCCACTTTCGCCGGATCAATCTTGCCTAATATTTCGAATCCATGCCTAGTTTTGTGGTATTCTTTTTTGGTTTTAGTCGGTTTAGAGGCGTGCTTCAACTTTGGTTCCAGATCATCCTTGGAAACAGCTTCGATGTTTGTCGAACTGCCCGGAAGGCTGTTTGCCAAGAATCCTCCATCATAGAAGGCCGCCAACGCTTCACGATCAGCCAGGAACCAAGCTTCCATCGCTTGAACCATCAGGAAAACCTGGTGACGTCGCAGTGGAGGAAACTCCCATCTGTCCCGACTGTGAAGATGCTCAAGAGGTGTATCGGCTGAGACTTGGCCTTCGGCATCAACCAACAGAACACAGACTTCGTCTGGCTGGCTTTCTTGAACCGCAGTCTTGAATCGATCGTATGCCTGTTGGCGTCCACCGCAAGCCACGATTCTCGGACTTTTGCTGGGAGGCGCAATCTTACCGCAGTACATTGCAAAGCCTTCCTTGCAACGTTTGATCGTATCCTTGCCGTCTCCGCCGCCCTCAACATAAATTCGGACACTCACCAGCGATTCCCCCCGATCTCGCCGCTTGCCCAAAGATATCCGAGCGAATAATCTTTCAGCCAAACATTCAGCCGTTCCTTATCCAGACGCTCAATTACTGTTGAACCCTCAATCTTTTCGCAAATACAGACGGCTTCTGGCTCATCGGAAAAAGCATCGACTAACGCGGTCGAATGAGTAGTCACAATCAATTGCGTCCGTGTGGAGGCTTCGCGGAGTAAGTCGGCAAGCGTGGGAATCATGTCGGGGTGCAGACCGAGTTCTGGCTCCTCGATGCAGGTGACCGGCGCGGGGGTTGGATTAAGTAAAATCGCAAGCAAGGCTAGCCAGCGAAGAGTGCCGTCAGAGAGACGGTAGGCTGGAGTTGAAAACCCGCTTTCCTCGTAGATCGCAACTTGAAGATGCGTGCCGACTACCCGAACATCAACGCTCTTTACAGGCTCATAAAACTTCTTCATCAATTCATTTATCTGTTCAAAGACATCACGATGATCCGATTGGTAGCGTGCAAGGATCTGAGCAAGGTTGGAAGCATCTTGCATAAGTCCATCTTGTCGTTGGCCAGCTGCTATCAGGTTTCGTGGTGCACGATCCGCTCCAAAGGCCCAATCTCCATAGAAAGAAAATTGCTCAAGCTCATCCGCAACCTTTTGTATGTGATTCACATAGAAGTTGAGGTTGGGTACTCCGAGCATAGAGAACATAGAAATGCCAATCGGAATATTGAAAAACTGATCTGTGGAATCTGGTTGCAAGAGTTTGTGATGAATTTGACCGACGGATTCAATGCGGTCGAACCATCCAGGTTGCACAGGATCGTTTTCAAATCGATCAAGTTCATGAAAAAGTTCTTTCTGTATCGCGAGTGAGCCACTTTGCTCTCTTAATGCAATTGAGTATTCAATCGTCTTTTCTACCCAGGAAGAGTCGATTGCGGATGTCACGTTTGTTATTGGATATTTTTGACCGCTCGCCTTGAAGGTTATTGATGATCCTTTCTTGTCCGCGTCTTTCCCCTTCCATATCCATTCAAGCGCACCGCCCGTCTCCCTGACTCTGGACCATGGGTCTTTATCCGGCAGTTTACTCAGCAGTCCAAGAACCTCAATCAGATTCGATTTGCCCGACCCATTTGGCCCGATGAGGATATTCAGCGGGCGGAGTTCGATCTCTTCGGTGTTGGGGCCGAAGGAGAGCAGGTTGACCGGGCGGATGGACTTCAGGAACGGATGCTGGGCCATGGCTGCGCCTCCTTGTGCGGAAATCTCTGTACGGTATCACTTTATCGCAGATGAGAGCGGCACGGCTAGTGCCTGGACCACATGAGTAGGTAATCAATCATGGTTATGTACGGGCGAGGACGCCCGCACTACAGCCGGTCTGGAGACCGGCGCTACGCTTTGCCCGTTGCGCGGCTAGCTCAGCGGCTTCATCTGCTTGGTGTTCTGGTAGGTGTAGACGATGCGGTGGGCGACGGTGATGGTGGAGAGTGTGGCCAGCACCCAGAGCGCTGGGGCCATGACGCCCCAGTGATTGAAGAGCGCACCCAGGATTACCAGCACGATGCGCTCTGGCCGCTCCATGAAGCCAACCTGGCACTTGCCGATCAGCGCCTCGGCGCGGGCGCGCGTATAGCTGATCATCAGCGACGTGACCATCACGAAGGCCACCAGGCAGACATACCGGAAGCGGTTGATGCGCCCGTAGTAGACCAGCAAGCCGAAAAACAGCACCACGTCGGAGTAGCGGTCAATCACCGAGTCAAAGTAGGCGCCGAAGACGGTCACCTGGTTGTTGCGCCGCGCCACGCGCCCGTCGAGCATATCGAAGGCACCCGCGCAGAAGATCACCACACCCGCCCAGAAAAACATCCAGTCGGCATTGGTGGCGTTGGCGTGGCCAAAGAGCACCGCCGCAACGATGTTAATCACCAGTCCGATAAACGTGAGCGCATTGGGCGAGATGCGGGTCAGCGCAAGACCATGAACAATCTTGTTCAAGAGCCATCCACAGGCGCTGCCGAAGGCGCTGGTCCAAGTCCTAGCCATTCTCTTACTTTTGCTCCGCATTCGCCGTGTTCGCTTCCGCCACGGCGGCCTCATCGTGAATTGTGGTCAGCTTCAGAATCTCCAGCTCACGCTTGCCGTTGGGCGTAACAATCACCGCCGTGTCGCCCACTCGCTTGCCCACAATGCCGCGCCCAATCGGCGACGTCGTCGAGATCAGCCCCTTGGCTACATCCGACTCTTCGCTGGTCACCAGGCGATAGACAATCTCCTCGTCCTTGGTCGTGTCGTAGACCACCACCGTCGAGCCAAAACCCGCCTTGTCCCTGGGGATGTTGGTGAGATTGACCAGTGACAGCTCGGCCATGCGCCGTTTGAGCTGGCCCAGGCGCGCATCCACAAAGGTCTGGCGCTGCTTGGCCATGTGATATTCGGCGTTCTCCGAGAGGTCGCCCATGGCCACGGCCTTCTTGATCTCGGCAGGGAGCTCGTGCTGAAGCTCGTGCTCCAGAAGTTCGATCTCGGCGAGAAGCTGCTTCTTGATGTGATCTGGCATCGGTTGTCCGTGGTGGCGGGCGGGTTCTCACCGTCCGCGAGAGATAAACACTTGACTTCCCATTATACGCGGGGGAAAAGACAGGTGTCAGGGATCAGGGTTCAGTGGTCAGGGAATGCGCAGCAGGCGCAATGGCGCCAGGCCCGCGCTTCAGCGTAGGCGTGGCGCCATTGCGATACTCTACTTCGTGTCCTGCCCGGAGGGGTAATAGCCCAGCTTGGCGACCACGTCCACGCCCGGCCGGTCCACGCGCACGTCAACCTTGCGGAATTTGCCGTCGATCACCGGCTGATGGCTGTAGTAGCCCAGGGTGTACTGGTTGCGCGCCTCTTCAGCGATCTTGGCGTAGCTCTTCTCGATGCCCTCGACGCCGCGCTCGAACTCCGGTTCGCCGCCCGTGGCCAGAATGTACTTGGCCAGCAGGTTGTCGTACATGGTGTAGGGCAGATGAATGTGGCTGATGTAGCCCTCGCCCCAGCGCGCCGAGTCGCCCACCAGCGTGCCGTAGACGGCCGTCTTGTTGGTCAGCAGATACTTGCGTACCTCGTCAAATTTGGCCTTGCTGCCGTACTCCTTGCCATCACTGATGACGTAAACGATGCGGCGGCGGCCCTTGGGGCGCGTGGAAAGCTCCTTGGCCGCGGCCAGGATGGCGTCGTTGAGGGTATGAATCTCCTTGGGGATGGTGGTCCATTGGCCATTGCCGGCCGAGCCGCCGGACTGCAAGTTGGGATCAACGCAGCCACCGTTTTGCGTCATGCTGCACGCGGAAGACAATGGCCCGCCGTTGATGGGCACAAGCATCTCGGTGCCGGTCACTTTGGCCAGGGCCAGCACGGCTGGCAGGCGGGTGGTCTGCGCGCCGGTGAAGGCGGTCCGCTCCTGCGAACCATTGTTGTAGGTGAAGACAGCCACTTCATCAAAAGGAGTGAGCGCGCCTTGAATGGCGCCCAGTGAGTCGTTCACCTTGGCCATCACGTCCGAGGTCAGACTCTGGTCGATTACAAAGGCAACCGAAAGCGGGAAGGAGTCGGTGGTGAAAAAGGAGATCGGCTGGCGTGTGTCATTCTCGTAGACTTTGAAGTCACGATAGGTGAGGCCGGCCACCAGCTTGCCCTTGGAGTCTTTCACCGTCACCGGAACCTCGACGAAGTTGGTGACAGCATGGTAGGTGACAAGTTTGTCCACACCCTCGCCGGCGGCGGGCTGGTCGGGCTCCTCGGTCTGAATGGTGTCTTTGGCCGGAGCGGCGGCTGGAGCGGCTTGCTCCTGCTGGCTGGATGGATTGGAAGACGAGGTGGTCGCCAACGGCTCATCCCCGGCTCCTTTGCCGGGCGTGATCGGGCCACCCAAGTCCGCAAACGGCTTGGGAGCCTGCGGCGCGGGTGCGTCGGGCACAGTGGATTGTTGCTGTTGGGCCAAAGCCGTCATGCTCAAGCTCGAACCAAGGAGCGCAGCCAGCGCGATTGCCGAAAAACCAAGCTTCACAGATCTTCTCCAGTAAACAGTGGTCCGTGGTCAGTGAACAGTTGTCCGTGGTCAAAGGTCAGTTGCAGGCTTTGCCGACTGAACACTGACCACTGGTCCGACACACTACCGTAATCGTCAGAGTATCAGACGCGCCAAATGCCTGCAGGTTGCTTTTGATCGGATTATGGGCGATTGTTTGAAGTTGGAACTAAAGTAAATTGCTGTTTTGAAAGGGCACGGCAGCACAAGTGGCGGATGACTTGACGCGTGCGCCATGGCAACCGGGGCACAACTTCAGCCGTTCTGCAAGATACTGAATATAAAGGATGAGCTTGACAGTCTGCGGAAAACTCAACAACCCAAGCATTGCAACCGAGGAACAGCATCATTAGGGTTGTAAATGACAGAAAATAAAGGTGGTATTTAGCGCCTGCGGCGCGTAATTTGAGAACATTGAGAATCTGAATACCCTGCGGTCGAAGCCACTATAGCCGTGCCCTTTTGAAAATTAGATCTTCCCAGTAAATGGCTAATCCTCCCGGCCTCTCAGGTCAGGCTGTGGAAAACTCGGCGCAAACAGTCTAAGATTGTCCAGTTCTCGGACAGTCGAATTACCTTCGAATGGGTACGCGTAATCTGGTGCTCCTTATTCTTCATGGGTAATATCGTCACATATCGGAAAGACTTTAGCTCTTCTAAGAATTTTTTTGCCGAGCCTGAGGCCTTTCACGATTCTGAATCTTTTGAAGGAGCCCGCCATGATGACCAACTGTGCAGTCGGTGAAGATTTTGAGATCAGCCCCCGCTTCCGCCGCAGCGTCGAAGAGCGCATCGCCCGCCTGGAAAAAGACGCCGAGTTCGATGAGGCGCAGGTGGCCTTCCTTGAGGACGGCGACCATATCCGCAGGCAGATGCGCCTGGTGGCCATCCAGCGCGCCGAGGCTCTGCGCATGAGGCTCTTTCTGGACCGCGCCAACACCCGCCAGCCGCGGCCAATGATTACGCTCTGATAGCGGTTCGCGTGTATTAAACTTACACCGGATTAGACCTAAAGTGTATTAAAGATACATAGAATACAATGGCGAGGGCCGCTCCTTTCTCGCGCAGGGGCGGCCCTCGCATCTTTGGGTAAGGAAAAAACGGCTCTATCGAGACAACAGTCGTTGTTCGACATTCCTGAATACTTTCCGGATTTGCGTATTTTGATTCTTCTCACAGAAACATTCAGGGGAATTGCATTTGAAATTCGAGCTCGCAATAAAGGGAGATTGCGTTTAGATTCCGTATAAACTTAATAATAAGAATGCTTTGTAACAGGGCACGACTTCAGTCGTGCCGCCGATGTGCCCCACAAATCGGTCGGCTTTAGCCGCTGCTCAGGTGCAATGGACAAATGCGAGCTTAGCAGGGGCTAAAGCCCGGCACTTTTCGGCGCTTTATTCGGCACGACTGAAGTCGTGCCCTGTCTTCAATAGGCGTTGAAAACACGTAACTTGCTGATATGTCAATGTGCGAGAAAGCCAGAAAGTGCGAGATGCGCATATTGTTAGCACAAATTAGCACAGTTTGAACACGGCTCGGAACACCCGTGTTGTGTCTGCATAAAATCCACCAATGTCACGCGCTCTATGCGGCTGAGTTCGTGAGTTGGCACAATGGCGCACTTCTTGCCGACAGTGACCGTAGCGATTAGACCGTTCACCCCCTCGACTGACCATTTGCCGGGAGCGGTTGGTGTAAAGCAAGTGTAGAGCATGGGGTCCTTTCTTTCGCAGGACCGGGAAAACAACAGCAGTGAAGCAATACGAATGTTCTATTACAAAACAGCAAACCTTGTCAAATGAAGCGTTTAGCCGTCCCGATAGTGAGTCCCGTTAAGGCGTCCCGGTGGGCTATTTGGTGCGAATGGGCTTTCGATGCTTTGACTTCTCAGTGAAACCAATGGCGGCCTTGCGCTTCCGGTCCCTTTCTTTCTCCAGGGCATACAGTTTACGCATAGCCTCTAGTTTTTTCGCCCGCGTTTCCGGGTCCCGGTCGTAATGGCGTTGTCGGCAGATACTC
>Ga0181520_10006416_pt1 | contig 17989 bp, 21 predicted proteins | sample PEATcosm2014_Bin_29_FD_132451 | JGI IMG/M metagenome (GOLD analysis project Ga0181520, IMG submission 132451) | Peatland microbial communities from MTU Mesocosm Facility, Houghton, MI, USA - PEATcosm2014_Bin02_30_metaG | ecosystem: Environmental > Terrestrial > Soil > Wetlands > Peat | place... | reverse complement strand
GGACATCGTTGCCGCGAGCGCCTCCTTCGGGATCTACTTCGCCATCGCGGGCGCCGTCTTCCTCGGGGCTTACCAGGTGCCCCGGTACACGTTCGAGGACTGGCAGCTACTCGTCGGCATCCCCCTCGGCCTGTTCGGTGCCTTGCTGATGACCCTGACAGTTTGCTTCGTGATGCTGGCGTCGCGGCTGTTCGGTCGGCTGAAGGTCCCGATGATCGTGAAATCGACGCTGGGCGGCATCGCGTTCGGCATCGTGGGCGTGGCACTCCCGCTGACGATGTTCTCAGGCGCCGATCAGCTCGGCTCCGTGTTGAAGCATGCACGCGCTCTGGGCCTAGGCCTGTGCATCGCGATCCTGATCGCAAAGATGCTCGCTTACGCGATCAGCCAAGGCAGCGGATTTCTGGGCGGCCCCATCTTTCCGACGCTGTTCATCGGCGGTACCGCCGGGGTCGTCGTCCACCTGATCATCCCTAGCGTTCCGCTCGGACTGGCGTTCAGCTGCCTTCTTACGACCGTCTTGGGGTCACTCGCTTCGGCCCCGTTCGCCATGGTGCTAATGACTGCGATCCTGACCCGTGTGGGGCCATTGCAGACCTTCCCCATCCTGATTGCCGTTGTTACCGCGTTCCTCGGCGTGGAAGCCGCGAAATACTTGCTGGCAAGCCGCGAGCAGGGCCGCTCACGGGGGGCCTCGGGTGTCAATTGACGCAACGCTTAGAGAAGTACTGAGACGAGATCGCTGGAGCTGTTGGATGTTCGCTTTCCGGGGATCGACCGGTGTCCGGACAAAACGCGATGGAACGTTAGCCTCGATCGGGAGCGGCGGCGTGCGTGTGGATGGGTTGCGCCCCGCCGAGTTGAACCAGCGGTGATGGCGGGGCCCTGACAGCGGGCTCGCGCCGCTTGAGATAGCAGTTTCAGATGTTGATTTGGCCTTACCGGTCCCGGCAGCGGCGGTCGTCCAGCGCCTATATACGAAAGGTGGTGGCATGGGCACATTGTCCTACAGCAAGGCGCAGTCCTCTTTGACGCAGACGAACTTGAACGCCGTCGCACCTTATGTGTTCTGGCTGATGTTCCGAAACGTCGCCTCCGATGGGCTCGTCTTCGAGGACCCAGTCAACAACGGTGTCGTGTCCCAACCCGGTTGCGTGCTGGCCTCACCGACGTGGGATAACAGCGGCGACCATGTCTCCCAGGACTACGTCTACAACTGGACCCGGGATGCCGCGATCGTGGCCATTGAGCTGGCTGCCGGCGCCATACCCACCAACCAACCGCTCATCGACTACGTGCGGTTCGCCCAGTCCTGCCAGACCTCGCCCGGCGATTTCGATCGCGCTTCGTTTCTGATAAATGGAACGCATCGAGCATGGACCAACCAGGCCGACGGGCCGGCCCTGCAAACCCAGGCTCTTCTGGCCATGCACAGCGATCTGGACACGCCGACCCAGGCCCTGGCCACGTCGCTGATCGCCGCCAACCTGAACTTCCTGCAAAACGCCTACCAGGGCCAGACTGTCAACCTCTGGGAGGAGGTGCAGGGCTACTCCTTCTTCGCCCGCTCGGTACAACTGGCGTGCTTCGAGGCGATCACTACCAATACATTCGGAATACCCGTCCCGGATTGGCTGGACACTGCGATTACCTGGCTGGAGAACGCACTGGCCGGCCACTGGAACGGCCAGTACTACCAGTCCATCCTGCCCGTCCCGACCGTCAAGACCCCCTACGATCCAAACATAGACATCGTTATGGCCACGGTCTACGGAGGGGTTGCTGTTACAGACACGAAACTCCTGGCCACCGCCGGTCTTCTCCGGAACCAGTGGGCGGACCCCGCCTCGCCGTACTACTACCCGATCAATGGCGCCGATCAGCAAGGCCACATCGGACCTCTGCTCGGGCGCTACCCGGGCGACCTGTACGACGGCGACACCGACGAACAGGTCGGCGACCATCCCTGGGTCATTTCCACTGCCAACTTCGCCGAGCTCTACTACCAACTGGCCAAGCACATCACCGCCACTGGAGCGACCCCGCTCGATGACTTGTCGGCGAGTTTCTTCGCCCAGGTTGACATAACCGAAGCCACCACCCCGGCAGCGGCCGCCACCGCGCTCGAAGCTGCGGGCGACCGAATGCTGCAGGCCATCGTTTACCACAGCGACCACCTCGAGCTGAGCGAGCAGTTCGACGGCAACACCGGCTACGAGAAGAGCGTCAGCAACCTCTCCTGGAGCTATGCCTCCTTCCTTTCCGCGGTACGAGCCAAAAGGTCCATTCGTCCATGACATCCATCAGCGCGTTGAAGCTGCCCGTCGAACTGACGGAGCAACCGGATCTGGTCCACGACGGAACTGTGGCTTAGCCGAAGAGTTCAAAGAGCGTCACGGACGACTTTGTGGGACATATCGGCTGGGCGACAAAGCGGCACGACACTTGAGAGCCGGGTGACGAAGGAAACTCGACGTGAACATACCGGTAACAATTCGGAACAAACGGCGCAATCATCAACGGAGCGTCCGGGGAATGGGCGCAGGTGTCCAACACCTCGAAAAGCCAGCCGAACTAGGGATTGTCACGGGTGCGATACACGACGCTTGCGGGCATGCTTATGGCGTGAACCAGCCAAGCAGCCTTCAGACAGCCAGCCCGGCCAATGGACAACAACAGAGCCGGGTCGACGCATTGGGGTTCTCGGTTCTGCTCGACGACCCCGAGATCGCGCTGTGGGCGAACGAGACGTGCTCGAGGTATCGGATCTCCTGCCTCGAAGCCCTAAGTGTCCTGGCGCATGCCCTTGTCGTCGATACCTCGACGGTGACGCGGCCGGGTCGGTGGTCCGAGGATATGGGCTGAGTGCACCATGATTCTCGCAGGACAGCCGATGCCGGCTGCAGATCCGAAGCTGGAGATCGAGCTGGTGGGCAGCGCGAGCGGGTCCCACGTGCGGATAAGTGGCGACATCGTTGCGGAGACTCGGATTGCGCTATGGGGCGTCGAGTCGCTCCTCGTGAACGAGCCGCGGGTGACCTTCGATTTTTCGGCCGTGACGTCCATTGACGCTACGGGCCTGGAGACTGTGCTGAGTCTGTTGGCCAGTGTGCGGCTCCGTGGGGGGGAATCCCATCATCGGCTGCAAGCGGCATCAGGTGCAGGCGCAGAGATCGGCACCGTTCCCCGGGGTGGTCGGTCGTAGGCCATCTTCGGGGTCCGTGGCCTCAGATTGGTGACGTGCGCAGTGAACTGACGCTAGGGCCAGACGTTGAAGAACCTTCATCATGAGGAAGAGAGCTGTTGGTTCACTTGTTGTGCGAAACGAGGCCAGTGGCAGTTGCATCACCGACTGAACACGAACATCGGCCGTCAATGCATGGCAGTACGAGCAGCCAACTCGCCAGCGACGCGCGTGCGGGTCTTACAGGAAGTCACAAGGGGTTGTTCTCGAGCTTGCTTCACGAAGTCGGACAGGTTCCTGCATCACGTGGAGCTGCGAACGCCGGTGGTCCCGGCCACGCCGCGCAACGATGCCGACATCGTCCGCGCCGCGCGGTTCGCAACCGGGGCCTAGCCCCGGCACATCGACTAGGGAGGTGAGCGTGAGCACCACGGCTGTGAGGATGGACATCGACACCCTCGCCATCAACACCATCCGCGGACTGTGCATGGATAAGGTCCAGAAGGCCAATTCGGGGCATCCGGGCACACCGATGGGCATCGCCCCCGTCGCGTACACGCTATGGCAGCGCTTCTTGCGCTTCGACCCGGCCGACCCGATCTGGCCCAACCCCGACCGCTTCGTCCTCTCCGAGGGCCATGCGTTGGCGCTGCTGTGGTCGCTGCTGCACCTGAGCCGAGTGCAGGCGGTACCGGGCAGCCTTGGCCAATGCAACTCCGAGCCAGTGGCCAGCAGGAGCACGTCGGGCACGCGGCCACGAGCCCGCCGTGCTGATCCTGTCCCGTCAGGCGCTGCCCACCTTCGACCGGACCACCGGCGCCTCGGCGCCGCTCGAGCAGTTGCTGATCAAGTTTCGGCTTCACTCCCGACCGGGTGGCCGAAGTGGCACGCGAGCGCGTGGCCGCTGCACGACGCTGAGGGCAGGCGGACCGAACCGCGCACGAGTACGGCGCAGAAGGGAGACCAGTGAAGGCGACCGAGACACTCCACGAACGGGGCCAGAGCCTCTGGCTCGACAACATCACCCGCAGCATGCTGGACAACGGCACCATCGCGAAGTTCATCAGCGACTACTCGGTGACGGGGCTCACCTCGAACCCTTCCATCTTCGACAAGACGATCGAGTCGGGCGATTATGACAAAGCCATCGCTTCAAAGTCCGGAAGCGGGCTGTCTGACCAGGCACTGTTCTTTGAGCTGGCCGTCGAGGACCTGCAGCGGGCGGCCGACCTGTTCCGACCCGTCTTCGACCGCACCACCGGGGTGGACGGATGGGTCTCTCTGGAAGTGTCGCCCCTGTTGGCCCATGAAACGGCCGAGACGGTCGAGGCGGCCACGTCGCTGCACACCCAGGCTGATCGCCCCAACCTCCTCATCAAGATCCCGGGCACCCCCGAGGGCCTACCTGCCATCACCGAAGCCATCGTGGCGGGCGTCCCGGTTAACGTGACGCTGCTCTTCTCGGCCGATCAATATCGGGCGGCGGCGGACGCCTACCTGTCCGGGGTGGAACGCCGCGTGGCCGCGGGGCTCGACCCGGCCGTGGGTTCCGTCGCCTCCGTCTTCGTTTCGCGCTGGGACGTGGCCGTGGCCAAGGAGGTGCCGGCGGATCTCGTGGACACGCTCGGCCTTGCCGTCGGGCTCGACGTTTACCGCGCCTACCGCGAGGTCATGAACTCAGACCGCTTCCAGGTCCTTGAGAACCAGGGCGCTCGCATGCAACGCCTGCTCTGGGCCAGCACCAAGACAAAGGACCCGGCTGCCTCCGACACGCTGTACGTGCACGGCCTGGCCGCGCCCTTCACGGTCAACACCATGCCCAACGACACGCTCGAGGACTTCTACCAGCACGGCGAGGTGGGCGACCCGCTGCCGGCGGACGGGGGCGACGTCGACACCAGGCTGGGGCGCTTCCGCGACGCCGGGGTGGACTTGGGTGCTTTGGCGGCCAAGCTCCAAAGTGACGGCGCGTCATCCTTCGTCGAGGCATGGAATGACCTGATCGGCCGGGTTCAGACGCAAAGATCTGCACCAAGTTGAGACCGCCTCGCCACCGGACCCCTACGGAAGGAGAACAGTGCCGAACTCGCCCCTGCCACTGAGACAACGCCCCGCCTTTGCCGCGCTCGCTGCGCACCACGCCGCGATCGAGGGCAAGAGCCTGCGCCAGCTCTTCGACGAGGACCACACACGGGGGGAGCGGTTGACCGCCGAGGCGGTGGGGATACACCTCGACTACTCGAAGAACCGGGTGACCGACGAGACGATGCGACTGCTGGTCGAGCTTGCCGAGCAATCCGACCTCGAGCGCCACCGCGACGCCATGTTCGCCGGGGAACGCATCAACGTGTCGGAGAACCGCTCGGTTCTTCACGTCGCCCTGCGTATGCCGAAAGGCACGACGCTGATGGTCGATGGGACCGACGTGGTGGCACAGGTGCACGAGGTGCTCGACCGCATGGCCGTCTTCACCGAGCGCGTCCGCTCGGGCGAGTGGAAGGGGCACACGGGCAAGCCGATCCGCAACGTGATCAACATCGGCATCGGCGGCTCGGACCTGGGGCCGGTCATGACGTACGAGGCGCTGCGTTACTACACCCGGCGCGACTTGGTCTTCCGCTTCGTCTCCAACGTGGACTCGACCGACTTCGTCGAGGCCACCCGGGACCTATCGCCCGACGAGACGCTCTTCATCGTGTCATCCAAGACGTTCGGGACGCTCGAGACCCTGACCAACGCCAAGTCGGCGCGGGCCTGGGTCCTCGAGCGAGTGGGCGACGAGTCCGCCATCGCCAAGCACTTTGTGGCCGTGTCGACCAACGCCGAGCGAGTGGCCGAGTTCGGCATCGACACCGACAACATGTTCGAATTCTGGGACTGGGTCGGGGGGCGCTACTCCATGGACTCGGCTATCGGGCTGTCGACCATGCTCGCCATCGGCCCGGAGCACTTCGCCGCGCTCCTGGCCGGCTTCCACGCCATGGACGAGCACTTCCGTACGGTGCCCCTGGCCGAGAACCTGCCCGTGCTCATGGGCCTGCTGGCGGTGTGGTACGTCAACTTCTTCGGGGTGCAGACCATCGGGGTAATGCCCTACGACCAGTACCTCAAGCGCTTCCCCGCCTACCTGCAGCAGTTGACGATGGAGTCCAACGGCAAGCACGTGACGCTCGACGGGACGTCCGTCGACTACGCCACCGGTCCTGTCTACTGGGGCGAGCCTGGGACGAACGGCCAGCACAGCTTCTACCAGCTCATCCACCAGGGCACCCGGCTCATCCCGCTTGACCTGATCGGGTTCGGCCAGACGTTGAACCCCCTGGGCGAGCACCACGACATCCTGTCGTCCAACGTTTTCGCGCAGGCTCAGGCACTCGCCTTCGGCAAGACGAAGGAGGAGGTGCAGGCCGAGGGCACGGCCGCCAACGTGGTGCCGCACCGCGTCATGGAGGGGAACCGTCCCACCAACGTGCTGCTGGCCGAGCGGCTGACGCCGTACACCCTCGGCGCGCTGGTGGCGCTGTACGAACACAGCGTGTTCACTCAGGGGACAGTGTGGTCGATCGACTCGTTCGACCAGTGGGGTGTCGAGCTGGGCAAGGTGCTGGCCGTCGCCATCATCCCCGAGCTCGAGGCCGAGCAGGAGCCAACTTTGGCGCACGACTCCTCGACGAACGCGCTGATCCTCAAGTACCGGACACTCAAAGGCAAGGAGACAAGTCATGGCGACTGACAAGTCCATGCAGATCGGGATGGTCGGACTGGGCCGAATGGGGGCGAACCTCGTGCGGCGTCTGATGCGCGATGGGCACCGCTGCGTCGTCTACGACGTCAACGCGAGCGCGGTGAAGGACCTCGAGGGCGAGGGGGCCACGGGAGCGTCGTCGCTCGAGGACTTTGTGGCCAGGCTCGAGAAGCCTCGCGCCCTCTGGCTCATGCTGCCGGCCGCCGTCGTGCAGTCGACGTTGGAGCAGCTCATCCGGCTGCTCGAGGCCGACGACGTGTTGATCGACGGCGGCAACTCCTACTACCGCGACGACATCACGCGGTCCAAGCAGCTGGCCAAGCATCAGCTGCACTACCTTGACTGCGGCACCAGCGGCGGGGTATGGGGAATCGACCGGGGTTATTGCCTGATGATTGGCGGCGAGACCGACGTGGTCCAGAGGCTCGACCCGCTGTTCAGGTCGATCGCGCCGGGAAAGGGAAGCGCCGAGCCGACGCCCGGCCGTACGCGCACCGACGGCACGGCGCCCGACGGCTACCTGCACTGCGGACCGAACGGAGCCGGCCACTTTGTGAAGATGATCCACAACGGCATTGAGTACGGGATGATGGCCTCCATCGCCGAGGGGTTGAGCATCATCAAGCACGCCAACGCCGGCTTGGGGAGCGAGGAGGTGGACGCCGAGACCACCCCGTTGCGCGATCCGTGGGCCTACCAGTACGACATCGACGTGGGTGAGGTGGCTGAGGTGTGGCGGCGTGGATCGGTGATCGGCTCCTGGCTGGTCGACTTGACCGCCGACGCCTTCGCCCGGTCACCCGACCTTCACGACTTCGCGGGCCGGGTGTCGGACTCGGGCGAGGGCCGCTGGACGTTACTCGCCGCGACGGACGAGGGCGTGCCGGCCTCGGTCATCGCTGCGTCGCTCTTTGAGCGTTTCGAGTCGCGTGGTCTGGGCCAGTTCGGCGACAAGATCCTCTCGGCATTGCGCAGCGAGTTCGGCGGACACGCCGAGAAGGCGTCGTAGTGCGCGACAAGCTCGCGGCCGTGGGCCGACCCGGCGGTCGTCGCTCGGATCGGCGCGGCCTTGGTGGCGCAGCGGGCCCGTCAAGCCGTCGACGCGTCGGGCCAGTTCCACTTCGCGGTGTGTCGTGCGCACACCCCCCAGCGATGTTCGCCGAGCTGGCCACGGAGAGCGCGTCGTGGCAGGTCGTCGTGATCTACCAGGTGGACGAGCGGGTGGCGCCCCCAGACGATCCCGACCGTATCCTGCACCAGCTGCAGGTGGCGCTCGGCTCGGCCCCGGCGGGTGCAGCCATGTCACCGGCTTGGAGGAATCGGCGATGACCACGACGCGGTCGGCCACGGCGACGACGACCTACTATCGCGTGCGGGCTGCTCCGCCCCCTTTTAGGAGCCAGCCCTCAGGGGCGATCTGGTCGCCCAGTCGATGGTCATTCGAGGCGGTCGATGTGGTCGAACGCCTCGATGGCGAGGCCCAGCTGGCGGGCGGCCTCCTCGATGCGGGGGACGGGGAGGCGCAGTGCAGGTGCAGCGACCGTCGCGCCAGAACAGGGAGCAAGGAAGGCCACGTTCGAGCCGGTACCCAAGCCGATGGTCATGCCGTCCTTGACCAGCTGTGCCGCCGCTTCGGCGGCCAGCCGCTTCTCGGTGTCGATGCTGATCTGGCGGGGGCTTGACGTTTACGAGGCACGGGTAGGAGGTCAGAGCACATGGCGCTTGGCTATTCGAAACCGTTGTACCTGCTGGCGTTCGACCACCGCGGGTCGTTCGAGCGCGACCTGTTCAGTGCCAAGCCTCCGATCTCAGACGAGGTGCGTACGGGCATCATCGCGGCCAAAGAGATCATCTACGACGGCTTCGTCGAGGCCGTTCGGCGGGGCGTTCCGGTCGAGGCCGCCGGCGTTCTGACCGACGAGCAGTACGGCGGCGGCGTGGCCCGGCAGGCCAAGCTTGACGGCCACCTCCTGGCCATGCCGGTGGAGCGGTCGGGTCAGCTCGAGTTCGAGTTTCAGTACGGCGAGGACTTTGGCGTCCACATCGAGGCGTTCGACCCTAGTTTCGTCAAGGTGCTGGTGCGTTACAACCCCGAGGGCGATGCTGCCCTCAACGCACGCCAGACCGAGCGGCTCGCCCGCCTCACCAGCTGGCTGCACGAGCGACGGCGCCTCTTTCTCTTCGAGCTGCTGGTGCCAGCGACGCCGGGGCAATTGGACGCGGCCGGCGGGGACCAGCGGCGCTACGACCGGGAGGTTCGCCCGGGACTGGTGGTGCGGACGATTGAGGCGCTCCAGGCTGGCGCGGTGGAACCCGACATCTGGAAGATCGAGGGGCTCGACGAGGCCGCCGCCTGCGCGCAAGTGGTGGCGGCGGCAAGGGCCGGCGGGCGCGACGGTGTGGTGTGCATCGTCCTCGGCCGTGGGGCCGACGAGGCCCAGGTTTTGGAATGGCTCCGGGTGGCCGCTGCCGTACCCGGCTTCGACGGCTTCGCGGTTGGCCGGACGATCTGGGAGGAGGCGCTGCGCAATTTCATCGCGGGCAAGGCGGAGCGGGGCGCCACCGTGGAGCAGATCGCCCAGCATTATGTCGAGACCTTCAACGGCTTCACCGGATCTTCGCAAACTCCAACATGCCCGTGATCGAACAGCGGTCCGACGACACCACCCGTGGTGATGGACATGCTTGACGTGCACAAGGTCTATGTCCGTGTCTACCGGCCGCCGACTGGTTTGTCCGCAACCCTTAGGACAGACACATGGACAGGGAATCCTGGACGGTCAAGTTCGACCCGCCTTTGGTCGCCGACGTCGCGTCAGTTTCTGACGGGTGGCAAGATCGTCGGCGAGAGCGAAGACTACGACTCGGCCCCGAAGGCAGAGGACGTCGTGCACGAGGAGTTCGACCGTCACCCATCCCGACGACAACAGAGGGTCAGTGGACAAATCCCTTTCGGCCAGGTTCGGCATCGCTTCCAGTGAGATCGCGACAACCGGGAACAAGCTCAACGACGTGGTTATGTTCGACGGCTCGGGGTTGAGCATCGCCATGGGAACGAAAGCGGCGGGGTCCAGCAGGCCCGACAGCCGGGTCACGTCCTCGAACGATGACGATGGCTTCGCGAATGCAGTGGGGCACTAAATCCTCCAGGACGGAGGCGGGAGCGGGTGATCCATGGTTGAGAACGCGGTGAACGAAGCCGACGTCCTGGCGATCTTCGGGATCGCCGGGGACCTGGCCAAGAAGATGACGTTCCGGGCTCTCTACCGCCTGGAGCGCCGGAAGATGCTCAAGTGCCCTATCATCGGCGTGGCCCGCGACAAGTGGTCACAGGACCGGCTGTGCGACCACGCCCGCCAGGCCATCGTCGACAGTGGCGAGCAGCTGGATGAGAAGGTCTTCGCCCGCTTCTGCGCTCGGTTCTCCATGATTTCGGGTGATTACACCGACGACACCACCTACGCCGCCCTGGCCACGGCCATCGCGGGCAAGCAGCAGCCGGTCTTCTACCTGGAGATCCCGCCATCGTTGTTCGGACGGGTGGTGGAGGGCCTCGCTCGGGCCGGTCTCACGGCGCGGGCCCGGGTGGTGGTCGAGAAGCCCTTCGGCCACGACCTGACGTCGGCACGCGCTCTGAACGCCGAACTGCGTAAGCGGCTCAAGGAGTGGCAGATCATGCGCATCGACCACTTCCTGGGAAAGGAGCCGGACATGGACATCTTGTTCCTCCGGTTCGCCAACTCCATCTTTGAGCCGCTGTGGAATCGGGACCGCATCAGCAGCGTGCAGATCACAATGGCGGAGAACTTCGGAGTGGAGGACCGGGGGAGCTTCTACGATCCGGTCGGAGCATTACGCGACGTGGTGCAGAACCACCTGCTGCAGGTCATCGGTCTCGTCGCCTCGGAATACCCGGCCACCTCGGACGCCGACGGCCTGCGCGACAAGCGGGTCGAGGTGTTCCGGGCCATGGCCGACGCGGACCCGGCGCACTATGTCCGCGGGCAGTACGACGGGTACCTGTCGGTCCCCGGGGTGGCCCCCGGATCGCAGACCGAAACCTTCGCCGCGCTGCGGCTCGAGATTGACAACTGGCGTTGGTCGGGCGTCCCTTTCTTCATCCGCGCCGGCAAGGCGATGGCCGAGCGGGTCACCGAAGTGCGGGTCATCTTCAAGCGACCGCCTCGGGCGGCCTTCGCATCCGGGCTGACGCCAGACGCCAACGAGCTGGTGATGCGTATTGACCCCAAGCCGGGTGCCGACCTGGTCGTGCAGGCCAAAAAACCGGGTGCCGACACGACACGGTCGGTGGACCTGTCGCTGATCTTCGCCGACGAACTGGGCGAGGCCCCTGAGCCCTACGAACGGTTGCTGGGCGACGCGCTGCGCGGCAGCGCCAGGCTGTTCGTCCGCGAGGACAGTGTCGAAGAGACGTGGCGGATCGTCCAGCCGCTGCTGGACGCGCCCCCGTCGATCCAGTCCTACGCCCGGGGATCCTGGGGCCCAGAGGGGTGCAGCGCGCTGGTAGCCGGGCACCCGAGCTGGCGTATGCCCTGGCTGTAAGCGGTTCAACGCGAACGGTCACACCCGCGTCAAAGGCGCCGTCGCAGGTGCTCTTGCTTCGATCGGTAAGTCCACCCTATCCAACCCACTTCAAGGTCAATCTCGGAGTCAGTCATGCCACCGAGCGAAGCTCTGACCAGGCACTCTCCACTGCCACGAGGCGTGGATTTCGGTTGCCAGTCGGTCCTCCGACGCGGAGGTCTTCACGTAAGTCCTGCTACATCTTCACCGAAGGCTGTAACGCTCAGGTGAAGCGGAGCCGGACGGGTGTGAAGACCTCTCCTCTCGAAAGATCGGAACTGTCTGTAGCTGGATGTTCCGGCTAGCAGACGGCTGCGTCGGCCGGCTGTCGCAAAAGGTCGCTCCGGCTCTTGCGGCGCCGTCGGCGTTTGCGCGGGCTGGCTTAACGGTCGTCTCTGGAGGTTCTCGCCTCGAAGCCGTCGAGGATGCGCGCGTTGCGGGCGACCAATGTCCCCATCATGAAAAGGCTGATGGCGGTGACGCCCATGACGCGGCAGACGATCAAATCCCGGCCCGGGGCCTGGGCGGCCCCCATCCGCCGGGTGGCACCGAAGCGTTCCGCTTGCTGGAGAGCGGCCTCTGCGTCGACGACTCCGACATAAAACAAGACGTGAGGTTCGTAGCCCTCGCCTCCACCCACACCGCCGGGGATGCCGGCTCCGTCGGTGGTCCGGCCCGGATCGGCAAAGCCATAGTCGGAGACTGCCTCGACCACGGGGCCGCCCGTGTCGAACTCCCAGCCAAAGAGCTGGCTGTAGAAGCGGCGCGGCGCGGCCGGGTCATGCCCGGTGATCTCGAGGTGCACCACAGGTTGCCCAGTGATCTGTCCTCTCTTGTGGCGTTCAGGACGTGCTTGAGACCTGAAGACGGCGAACTATCTCCTCTAACTCGATGTCGCCGCAGGCTACGTCCAACACGAGTTGGAAGGCCTCCTCGTCGCTCAGGGTCACCTCGTAGTCGTTGAGGTCGAGAAAGACGACGACCGCCAGCCATGAGAGCCGCTTGTTCCCGTCCACCAGTGGATGGTTACGCGCCAGGGAGTGCAGGAGCGCGGCTGCCTTCAGCTCGATCGTCGGGTAGGCGTCCTCTGCAAATGCGCTGGCACGTGGCCGCCCTGCCGCGGAGTCGAGCAGCCCGAGGTCACGAACAGGTCCGATCCCGAGTGCTCGTATCATCGAGAGCAAGTCTTCGAGGTCGAGATACTCCGTCTCGCTCACGACCGCCCAAGTCGGTCGAGCACGTCCCCCCAGCGCGCACTCAGCCGGCTCGTGCGTTCCGCGACGCGCCGAGCGTGAACGGTGCGCTCGTAGCGGTCGAGAATCGAGCGCCGGATCACTTCCTGACGCGAGATTCCCTCGGCCTCGACGAGCGCATCGAGTGCATGCTCCATTTGTTCATCGGTGCGGACGGTCAACGCCATGACCCAATGATACCAGTCTGGTACCAACATTGGGTTGTCCGGCAACACTCATCGCTGACGAATGATCTGGGCCACTCGGGCGCCTCCACGGTCTACGCAGCCGATCGGCGGAACCAGCTCCATCGCTATCCCCGCGGGCCGCGTGTACCCGCTGACAGGTACCTCCGATCGACGAGGGCGGTGACGACGAGCGCTTGCGAGCCAGCTTGTGACTTGACCGATCGGGCGAACGAGTCGAGCATCTTGCAGGACCGATTGCCTCTCCACCCTACGGCGCATGTCACGTTGGTGCGCTTCCACAAGGTCTCTTAGTGACATCGAGAACACCTCACACCCCCCAAGCGATCGCCGGGTAGCTGTTCGCTTGACAACAAGTTACTTGAATACCAGCTTGATGTCAAGCTGCTGTTCTTCAAGCGGTTCACCAGGTATGCTGCAAGATATGAACGCTGAAGCGAGCGGCCGGAATCGTTCTGCGGCGACAAGCCTCGAAACGTGCGGCGACGACACCGACGAGCATGTGCGATGGGCGACCCACGCGTGGTCGGAAATAGACCCGGACGTGGAAGGGATCGTTTGCAGGGTCGAGAGGGCCCAACGTCATCTCGAGCGGGCGGCGGTGGACACGCGTGACCTGGTCGGCCTCGCCCAGGGCGAACTCAAGATCCTTCTTCGATTGACCCGTGGTGCCCGTGGTCAGGGTGACCTTGCGAAGAGTCTGCTCGTGTCAACGGGCACGATGACCAACCAGCTGGACAAGCTGGAGGCAGCAGGACTCGTCGTGCGTCTCGCTGACCCCACTGACCGACGCGGCAAGTTCGTCGAGATGACTCCGAAGGGTCGAGAAACCCTTGACAACTACATCAACGTCCAAGCAAAGCGGGAACGCCAGCTGCTTGACCGTCTCAGTGCCAGCGACAAGCAGCAATTGAACCGCCTCCTGCGCAAACTCCTCGCATCGTTCACGAACGAGCCGGTTCCGTAGCCTCGCAGGCGCTGCCATACTGCTCCCGGTGCGGTGTCGCCCACTTCGATCAGCTGACAGCGCACTTCGAGACGATCTAGCGCAACCGCACTCGGGACGGACGGGCCTCGGTCGACCTGCACCACACCGGCTCTCTCGAGAAGCGCCACCACCCATCCTGCGGTGGCTCGCTTGATGAAGCGCTTGAGGGGGGCCGAGGGTTCCAGAGACGGCACTGGTGTCATTGACGCTGCCAATCGCCATCCAGCCCCCTCCGGCCAGTGTGGTCCCACACCTTCCAGCACCGACCATCTGATTGGAGTTCTGGCTCGCTTCTCACCTAGCAACAGGACCAGCCCGCGTCATCAATGGTCTCGACGGTGAAAGGCTTACTCTGAGAAGGCGTCAGCAGCCGTTCGCCAGCCTTCACCCGTGCGCTCTCGCGACCAGCATTGATCGTCGACCGACGGCTCCTGGCGTAGCCTCATCAGCCGCCCGACGGTCCTTCCGGCGGTCCCAATAGGGACTTGCCTAGCGACTTGATGTGAGCCCGGTCGGCGAGGGGAAGCAGCGCTTGCTCCGCTGGACAGAGGTCGACCAGGGCAACGGCGTCGATGGTATTGAAGGTCGTCACGCTTGTTGGAAGGTGGGTCTCCGACTCGACGCCGCGGGCCCCGACCACCGACTCCATGGCGCTGTCCACCCCGCCGCCGCGCTCGAGGAAGGCGCAGAAGGCCGAACCGTCGGTGAGCAGCGCCTTCAGAGCCACTTCCTGTCTGGAGTCGACGTAGGAGGAGAGGGAGGGATCAACTTTGGCCACGTCCTGGAAGTACTCGGCGTCTTGGGCATAGGTGGTTCTGGGGGCCACGAGCCGCCCGTTGGCCGGTGCCGTCCGGCCCGCGCCAGAGCGCGCCGACCGGTCGGCGGTGGACGTGCAGCCGCCGGCCAGAGCCACAAACACCACGACTGCAGCGAGCGTCTCGGCGGCCTTGATTATGACGCGGGCTCGGCGGGTCGTCAGTCGTTCTCCACCTGGTTGTCCCACTTGGCGACGATGTTGTTGCCGTTGGGTGCCCACCGGAGTAGATCCTCGCCGATCGGCACCACGCCCCGCAGCTGGAAGGTGACCTGCTGCCCGGTGGAGACCGACCTCGGCATCGTCGTGCCCTGCGGGGGCAGGAGGTGGAACTCGGTTCCTACGTGGTCGATGCTGTCGAAGTCGGCGGCGGACAGAGAGATGTCGCCGTTCACGTCCCAGATGTGAACCGTCCACGTGGCCACGACGAACTGGGGCTGGTAGCTATAGCCTTCCCCCGGCACGAGCGGGCCATTAACGACGACTAAGGCGCTAAAGCGCGGGGTCTTCACCCGGACATCGCCCCCGGCGACGGTGATAACCGGGTCGGAGTACGTGCCGACGAGCGTACGTTCGACTGGCTGGTACAGCTGCTGCTTGGGCAGCCAGGTCGCCGGGTGGCTACCGGCATAGGTCTGACGACCAGGGGACGCCAGACCATAGATGCCGTACGCGAGGATCCCGAGGAGGACAGCGAAGGCGCCGATGATCAAAGCTGTGCGGGCGCGGCGGGAGCCGGGCTGACCCGCCCGGCTCCTTCCTGCACCCGTTGACCGGGTGATCGCGATCACGACGAGGCGTCCACCTTTGCCCGCCGGCGCCGCCGGAGCAGGCTGCCGCCGAGGAGGCCCATCCCGGACACCGGCAGGCCGACCCTCAGCGGTGCCACGAACGTGTGGACCGGAGGCCGGGGCGGCCGAAAGCCGTTACCGTCCGGCGCCGTGAAAATGTCCGAACCGAAGTCGGCCAGGTCGATCTGAGCGGCGTAGCCTAGGTGGCCCTGCCAGTCCAGACCTCCGCATACTGTGCCGGCCGTGAGGGTGATGTTCCTGCCGCTGTGGACGCAGCTTCTCACGTCGAAGAGGTCCTCCATCGTGCGCAGCCAGCTGTAGTGGTTGTAGTCGACGGTGGTCACCGTGCCCGGCCTGATGTACGGGCTGATGAGCACACTGCCCGTGTCACCGCCGCCAGAGGTGGCGTCGGTGGCGTCGAACAGCGGGTCAGGTGTCTCGCTGCCGGTTAAGCGTTTCCCGGATCAGCCCACGCCGGCGCTGACGTCACAGCCTGGCCTGCCACTAGCGCCAAGAGCCCTAATCCGGCGATGAGGGGCTTAAGGTACGAACACCGCGGCGACCAAGTCCGCCGAGGTCCCGTCCCTAGCCTCGCTTGGCCTTTGGGAGCCGACGGCGTCCGCAGTCTTTCTTTTGATGACACTTCTAGTGAAGTTTTTTTGATTCCACCACCAGAGAATCGGCCGTTTGGTGTCCGAACTAAAGCAATGGAGGACAAATCGAACCTGGCTCGAGCTCGCGCGACTAGCTACTTCGACCTGAAATAGTCCCCGCCGAAGATCTGCAAGAGAACGCTGCCCCGTCCTGGCTAGCGATTCACGACGATTCGAGCGAGTTGCCTTGCCCCGGTCTCATGTCTGCATCAGCTTGGCGATCTTTATCAAGTTGTGGGCGAACACTCCATGTCCGCACCACGTTCTCGCCCCCTCGATCCCGTCGAGGCGAGTCCGGGCGAGGCCGAAGTCGCGTTTCGCGCAGCTGATCCGTCCTTCGCATCCGGTCCTCCATCGGACCATCGCCTGGAAAGATCGTCGCTTCTCGACTGCCCGCCGGGCGGCGTTGGGTTTGCCCTTCGTGGGCAGCACGACGTAGCGGACGCCCAGATCACGAAGTGATCGTTCAAGTCCGGCTTCGCCATAGCCACGATCGGCGGTGAGGGCGCGCGGCACCTGACCGGTGCGGGCCTTGATGCGCCGCACCGCCGGCTCGAGCATCGAGGCGTCGGCCGGATTGCCGACCTCGAGGTTGTGGTCGAGGATCACCCCGTCCTCGTTGTCGACGAGCTGGGCCTTGTAGCCGAACTCGACCGGCTTTCCGAGGCGGCCTTTCTTGATGGGCCGGGCGTCGGAATCGTGCAGCGACACGATGCGGCTCGATCCTGCCGGCAAGCCACCGGCCATCCGCTCGGCGGTCTGGGTGGCGATCTTTCCGGTCAACGCTGCGGTCTTGGCGAGCTCTTCGACGAGGAACCGTGCCCGTCCAGAGGTACTGCGGCGGAGCTTTCGCCGTGCGTTTCTCACCACGGCGTCGGCCTCGCGCGCTACTCGCCGGGCGATCGTGACGAGCTCGGAGTTGATGCGGTGCACCTCGACGAGCCGGTCATCGCTTCTGCGGTGCAGATTGGCGTTGATCGACCGGGCGCGGCTCAGCACCGAACGGGTCCGGTCGGCCATCTTCGTCCGTCTCGCGAAGCCCATCGCCTGCAGCTTCTTCGTGGTCTTGGCCATCTTGGCAACGCCCTTTGCCAAAAGGCCCGAGTCAGTGGGATAGGCGACGTTCGCCTCGATCACGGTGGAGTCGGCCCGGACCTTGTTGGTCTTGAGCACCCTGGCTTCGAGAGCCTTTGCCAAAAGGGCGTCGTTCAGCTCCTCGATTGCCTGGGTCCCACAGCGGGTTGTGATCTTCATGAGCGTCGTCGGATGCGGCACGGCGACCCCGAGCGGGATCCGGCAAAAGCGCTGCCAGGAGATCGAGTCCGCGACCTCACGGCAGAGAGGCTCGAAGCCGAGCTTGTAGCGGAACTTCAAGAACATGAGCCGCAAGTAGGTCTCGATCGGCACCGAGGGCCGACCAAAGATCGGGTGGAAGTGCCGACGATAGGGGGCGAAGAACACCTCGTCGTCGAGCAGGCGGTCGACCGCTTCGAGCTCGACCGGGAGCCCCAGGCACATCTCCGGCAGCAGCGCTTCCCAAAGGGTCGGCTGGGCGTTTACCGTTCTCAACATGGTGGCCTCGATCCGTACTAGTCCTACGGGTCGAGGCCATCATTCCAGCTAGCGGATGAAATCGCGAGTATTTCCGGCCGACTTTTTCAGGGGAAAGTAGCTATAGCGGACTCCGAGGGCATATGGACGTTCCCCGAACCCTTTGCCCTGGACGACCAGGCACAGCTGCGCATAGAGATGTCTGTAGGAGATGCCACCCTCGGATTCAGCCCCGACGAGG
>Ga0181520_10006415_pt1 | contig 17992 bp, 13 predicted proteins | sample PEATcosm2014_Bin_29_FD_132451 | JGI IMG/M metagenome (GOLD analysis project Ga0181520, IMG submission 132451) | Peatland microbial communities from MTU Mesocosm Facility, Houghton, MI, USA - PEATcosm2014_Bin02_30_metaG | ecosystem: Environmental > Terrestrial > Soil > Wetlands > Peat | place... | reverse complement strand
CCGCCTGAGCGGGGCCAGCTTGCTTCGGGCTACGCCCTCCGCAAGCTGGCCCCGCTCAACCAACAACAACAAAAACCAACTACCCTGAGGAATGGGAATCTACAGAAGATTTAGGACTTGACTAGGTTTCCCCTTTGAAAGCTCGAATGACAATCCGCTGGCCTCGCATCGCTGGCCCCGCCGTCATTCTCTTTGCCGCGGGGGTAGCCGTCGCGCCGCAGTTCGTCCGCGGCCCCTCTAGCGGCCACGCTTCGACTTTCATCTAGTCTCCTGGTTCGATGCGCTGGCGAGTTGGCGGCGAGGGCTATGCTACCAACGGCAATTGGGGCGAACTTAACGACCTTTGGACATTCAACCCCTCCACGAACCAATGGGCGTGGGAGGGTGGTAGCAACACGGTGCCATCTGACGGTAAAGGTCAGCCCGGCGTCTACGGCACATTGGGATCGCCTGCCGCCGCAAACTCCCCCGGAGGCCGCGTTTACGCTTCGAGTTGGACCGACAGCAGCGGCAATATCTGGCTCTTTGGGGGAGGCGGCTTCGATGCCTACGGCAATGAAGGCAATCTCAACGACCTTTGGGAATTCCAGCCTTTGGTCCTCACCCCCTCTTTCCAGGTCAACGGGGCTGCATGGCAGGCGGGCAACGCAGTCAGCGTAACGCCTGACTCCACGGTCAACCTTAAACTCCTGCCCCTCAGCGGCGGCACATGGAGCTGGACCGGTCCCAGCGGATTCACCTCCGCCTCCAGTGAGATCGACAACATTCCATTGAGCGCCGGAGCCAACACCTATACCGCAACCTACACCGACCCCACTGCTTGCTCGTACACGATGTCATTCATTCTTACCGTTCAGTAATCAGGCTAACCCCGGTTCCAGTACCTCGCCTCGCTGGCCGCACCCTACAGTTACCCCCGCCGTCCCGAAGACCGCGTTTTTGTCCGGTCGCGGGCTGGGCGGCGGGGCGGTGGTTCCAGAACTGTGCGCGGACTGCCATCAGGTCGCATCATGGGACGGCGAAAAGAACGAGGAATCCGTAGAATAGCCCAAGATGGCATTTACGGAACAATACGATGTGGTTGTGGTGGGCGCGGGTCATGCCGGGTGCGAGGCGGCGATGGCGGCGGCGCGCATGGGGCTGAAGACGGCGCTCATCACCATGAACCTCGACCTGATCGCGCAGATGAGCTGCAATCCGGCGATCGGCGGCGTGGCCAAGGGGCACCTGGTGCGCGAGGTGGACGCGCTGGGCGGCGTGATGGGCGAGGTGGCCGATGCGGTGGGCATTCAGTTCCGGCTGCTGAATGCCTCGCGGGGGCCGGCGGTGTGGAGTCCGCGGGCGCAGTGCGACAAACAACTCTATCGAGTGAAGATGCGGGAGGTATTGGAGTCGCAGGCGGGGCTGCATATTCGGCAGGCGGAAGTGGTCGATCTGGTGATCGACGACAGGGATCAGGGATCAGGTGTCAGGGATCATGGATTAGAAGATGCAGGTCCCCTTCGGCAAGCTCAGGGCAGGCATTCGACTTCGCTTCGCTCCGCTCCGTCGAAAATGGAGAACGAAGAGCAACCGCAGGTCCTTCGACTCGCCGCGCTCGCTCAGGAAGACAGCCTGTTTGCTAATCGGCGGCGTGTTCTGGGGCTGAAGCTGCGCGATGGACGGACGCTGCTGGCCGGGGCCACCATCATAACCACCGGCACGTTTCTGAATGGTCTGATTCACTGCGGGGAGGAGCGGTATCCGGCGGGGCGCAGCGGCGAACCGGCCTCTTTGCTTCTGGGCGAGGCCCTTCGGGCTCTTGGGTTACGGACTTGCAGACTCAAGACTGGGACGCCGCCGCGGCTCGACGGGCGAACGATTCGCTGGGCGGCCTTCGAGGAGCAGCCGGGCGACGCGGAACCGACGCCTTTCAGCTTCCGGACGAAGCGAATCGTTCAGCCGCAGATAAGTTGCCACATCGCCTTCACCACGCCGGAGACGCTGCGCATCATCCGCGAAAATGTGCATCGCTCGGCGATGTATTCGGGGCGGATCGAGGGGATCGGGCCGCGCTATTGCCCGTCGATCGAGGACAAGATCGTCAAGTTTCCCGACAAGAGTCAGCATCAGTTCTTTCTGGAGCCGGAGGGGCTGCACACGCACGAGGTCTACGTGAACGGAATGTCCACCTCGCTGCCGATGGAGGTGCAGTGGAGGATCGTGCGCTCGATTCCCGGCCTGGAAGAGGCGGAGATGCTGCGGCCGGGTTACGCCATTGAATACGACAGCGTGGACGCGACGGAACTGGACCGGACGCTGAAGGTGAAGAGCATGGAGGGGCTGTATCTGGCTGGGCAGATCAACGGGACCAGCGGGTATGAAGAGGCGGCCTGCCAGGGGATTATGGCCGGCATCAACGCGGCGCTATGGCTGAAAGGCGAGCCGCCTTTCACGATGGATCGGAGCGAGGGCTACACCGGCATCCTGATCGATGATTTGATCTCGAAGGGGACCAATGAGCCGTATAGGATGTTCACCTCGCGCGCCGAGTTCCGGCTGCATCTGCGCATTGACAACGCCGATCGACGGCTGACCCCGCATGGACGGCGACTGGGGCTTATCGGCGACGAGGCGTGGGCGGAGTACGAGAGGAAACAGGCGCGGAGGAAAGCGCTGGAGCGGCTCTTGACCACCGGCAAGGTGAATCCGGAGGGGCTGCGGGCCGCCGGCCTGGAAGCGCAGACGGCGGCTGCGGGACTGACTTGGGCGCAACTGCTCAAGCGGCCGGAGGTGCGCATCGAGGCGGTGCTGAGGGCGGTGCGGACGACCGAAGCAAACGCAGGTCCTTCGACTGCGCAGGTTGCAAAGAACGCAATCTGCTCCGCTCAGGATGACAGTTATTCAAATCAAGATGGTAGCTATTTAGATGACAGCTATATGAATGTGTCAGGCGACGAAGAGATCGCGCTGATGCGGGGTGTCCTACGCAACGAGGCCCGTGCCGTGGAGACCGAGATCAAGTTTGCCGGGGATCTGGAACAGCAGAAGAAATCCATTGAGAAATTGAAGGCCGCCGAGGGGGTAGCAATTCCGGCGTGGATGGATTACTCGATCATCAGTGGACTCTCGCGGGAGATGCGCGAAACGCTGGAACGTGTTCGGCCCGCGACCATCGGTCAGGCCAGCGGCATTCCCGGCGTAACTCCGGCCGCGCTGGGGCTGGTTCATCTTTCGATTCGGGTGCAGGGAAGTTTGAAGCGGTGATTTGCCTCGTCGGCGCACGCGGATATTCCTTGCCGCAGGCCCGTCCGCGGGTGGTAGGATGCGGCGATGAGCGATTATCTCTTCGCATACGGAACGTTGCGTCCGGGGCGGGCGCCGGAGGAGATCGCGGCGGCGGTCGAGAAGTTGCGGCCGGTGGGTGAAGGATTCGTCCACGGAACGCTCTGCAATCTAGGCGAGTATCCCGGCGCGGTGCTTGATCCATCGACAGAGCAAAGGATATCCGGCACGGTATTCGAGTTGCCGGATGATGCGGATATCTTGCACCAACTGGATGAGTACGAAGGCTACGATGCGGACGCGCCGAAGCGGAGCGTCTTCGTCCGCACTCGCCATACGGCGGTCCTTGAGACGGGCGAGGCGGTGTCCTGCTGGATGTATGCATACAACCGCACTGAGAGTGGAGACGAACGATGACGCAGGCCTGGAATCCGCAGGACTATGAAAAGAACGGAGGGTTTGTGCATGAACTGGCGGGTGGAGCGCTGGAATGGCTGGACGCAAGGCCCACGGAACGCATTCTCGACCTGGGCTGTGGCGACGGGCAACTGACGCACCGGATCGCCGCCGGCGGAGCTACTGCGGTGGGTGTGGATCTCTCGCCGGAGATGGTAGCCTCGGCGCGGGCGCGGGGAATAGATGCCCATGAAGGCAAGGCGGAGTCTCTGCGGTTCCCCGACGGCTGGTTCGACGCCGTCTTCTCCAACGCTGCGCTGCATTGGGTGAGCGACCAGGACGCCATGATGGATCAAGTAAGGCGGGTGCTGAGGTCAGGTGGGCGGTTTGTCGCGGAGATGGGCGGGCACGGAAACATTGCCGCCATTCGTGTGGCTTTAGCGGCCGTGTTGGCCCGCCGCGGCTTTGAGGGCCGCGAGGCGGGCGAGAACTGCTATCCAACCACGGACGCTTATGCGCGCAGACTTGCGGGTCACGGCTTCAAGGTGGAAAGAATCGCGCTGATACCGCGCCCCACGCCGCTGGGGGAAAGCGGCATGGAGGGCTGGCTGCGCACCTTTCGCCGCGGTGTGCTGGAGAGCCTGCCGGAGGATATCCGGGATACGGTCGTCGCCGAAACCGCGGCGCTGCTTGCGCCCGCTCTGCGAGCCGAAGACGGAAAATGGACCGCCGACTACGTGCGGTTGAGATTCGCCGCCACAGTTTGAAACGATCGTTGCGGTTTCTTACTCGGCCTGCAGCAACTTGGAACGGAAAAGCAATCCGGCCGCCGCGCCGCCCAGGCTGGGCACTAGCAGGAAGAGCCAAATTTGCCTGATCGCCTGGCCGCCGACAAAGATCGCCGGTCCCAGGCTGCGGGCGGGGTTCACGCTGGTTCCGGTGATGTGAATGCCCAGAAGGTGAATGGCAACCAATGTAGTGCCGATGACCAGCCCCGCGAAGCCGGCGGGTGCGGCCTTCTGCGTGGAACCGAGGATCACGATCACGAAGAGCAAGGTCGCCACAAACTCGTAGGCGATGGCGGAACCCAGGCTGTAGCCGCCCTGGTAGCCCGCGCCCCATCCGTTCTGGCCCAGTCCGCTGGCGGCGATGCTGTAGCCGCCGCCGACGCCGCCGACGATCAGGTAGACCACCGATGCGGCCAGAATGGCGCCGGCAAACTGCCCCACCCAGTAGCCGAAGAGGTCCGCCGTCTTGAGCCTTCCGGCCACCCATATGCCAAGGCTAACCGCCGGGTTGATGTGGCATCCGGAGATGGGGCCGATCCCATAAGCTGCGGCGATCAGCCCCAGGCCGAAGGCGAAGGCGATGCCCACAATGCCCACTTTGTCGCCGGCGACGACAGCCGTTCCAACTCCAAAGAACACCAGAAAGAAGGTGCCCACCAGTTCCGCGAGATATTTCTTCACGATCCCTCCTGTTTGGATTGCGGTTGAGTATCCGGTAAGCGCAGCCCATAGCGGCGCTGATGCCAAAGGGTTTTGAGGCAAATCAGAGACGGACCCGGGGAAGCCGGAGCGTCCATCGACGGGTAAGGAGAAGGGCCGTGGAGCGTTCCCAAACGCGATAACGCAGTTTCGCAGAGACAGCTTTGCCCGGTCAAGTCAAATTCATCAAACGTTTGCATCCCGTTAGCCTATCTGAATTACTCTGTTAACAGTTCCATGCGGTCTCAGGGTTTTGAGTTCCACGGCCGCCGGACGAGGGCTGACAGGTTGAGCCAAACCGTATTTGTACTGGAAGACGATACCGATATTGCGCGTCTGGTGCAGCATCACCTGGAAGCGGCGGGCTATGCGGCGCGCCTGTTTCACACCCCCACCAACCTGATACCCGATGCCGAGCGGCAGCCGCCGGCCCTGTTTCTGTTGGACATCATGGTCCCCGGCGGAGACGGCTTGGACGTGTGCCGCCGGCTGCGCGGCAACGCGGGGCTTTCCACTATTCCCATCATCTTTTTGACCGCGCGCGCCGGAGAAAACGATCGCGTCCTGGGTTTGGAACTGGGCGCGGACGACTACATCACCAAACCGTTTGCCACGCGCGAACTGGTGGCGCGCGTCAAGGCCGTGCTGCGCCGCTTCGAGCGTCCCTCGACGCCCTCGATCGTAACCTTCGATCAGGTTGTGGTGGATGCCAATGCCATGCAGTTGACGGTGCGCGGAGAGCTGACCACCACCACGGCCACAGAGTTCCGGCTGTTGGATTATCTGGTGCGTCATCCGGGTCGGGTCTTTAGCCGCGACCACCTGCTGGACTCGGTTTGGGGGGATGCGCGCTTCGTCACCCCGCGTTCGGTCGACGTCTACGTGCGGCGCATCCGTGAGAAGATCGAGCTTGACCCGGAGAACCCGCGCTATCTGAAGACGGTGCGCGGGGCCGGCTACCGCTTCGAGCTTCCCAGGGGCGAGTAACTCCATTGACCCGCAAAGTCTTTACCAAGCTGCTCGGCCTCTTCGTCCTGCTGCTGGTTCTCCATGCCGTGCTGATGTATCTCGTTTTTCGTTCCTTGACGCTATATGGTGGGGGCGAGACGCAGCGTCTATCGGTCCGTGATGCGCTGTGGTCCGGGCTGATCGCGTTGGGCGCGACTGTGCCGGTGGCGGCTTGGGTTGCGGGAGGAATCTCGGCGCGGTTCAGCCGGGTGGTGGCCTTTGCCTTGCGCATCGCGGAAGGCGACTTGAACGCGCGTCTGCCCGCGGCCCAGACATTCGGTGAACTTTCCTCGATGGAGTCGGCATTGAACCGGACGGCCGAACGGCTCGGCGAAAGCTTCGCCGAGATCGATAGCCGCCGCCAGGAGCTCGCGGCCATATTGGATTCGATGCGGGAGGCTGTGGTTACCATCACTCCCGCAGGCCAGGTGCGCTGGTCGAACGCCGTTATGCAGCGCATCGCCGGGACGCATATCCGCGTGGGCCGTCCGCTGGTCCACTCGGTGCGCGATCCCGCTGTGCTGGATTGTGTGCGTGGGGCGCTTGAGAACCGAGAGGTCCGCTTTGGTCGCGCCGGTTCCCTGGCCCCGGGGCGCGTCTTCGAGATTCACGCCGCGCCGCTGCCCTCGGGCGGCGCGCTTGCCGTGTTGCACGACGTTACCCGCATCGAGTCCGCCGAAAAGTCTCGCCGCGACTTCATTGCCAACGTCAGCCATGAGCTGCGTACGCCTCTGACCTCGATCCAGGGTTACGTCGAGACGCTCTTGGAGGAGCCTTTTCCCAGCCTCGAGACCGCGCGCGAGTTTCTCGGCATCGTCCTCAAGAACGCCACGCGCATGAACCGCCTGACCGTGGATTTGCTGGCTCTGGCAAGCGTCGAAAGCCCGGATTACAGGCTGGCCCGGCAAGCCATGCGGGCCAGCGCCCTGGTTGAAGACGCCATCGAGTCGCTGGGCGGCATGGTGACCGACTCCGGGGTCCATCTCGAATCGTCGGGTGCGCCCGATGCGCTGGTAATGGCCGATCCAGACGCCATGAACCAGGTCTTCGGCAACTTGATCGAGAATGCCCTCAAGTATGCCAAAGCGGGCAAGCGGATTTGCGTCGGGGCGCGGCTCTTGGACGCCGCGGTCGAGTTCACCGTCCGGGACTTCGGTCCCGGCATCGCATCCGAGCACATTGATCGCATCTTCGAGCGTTTCTATCGCATCGACAAAGCTCGTTCCCGCGAGGTTGGCGGCACGGGACTCGGCTTGGCCATCGTGCAATACATAGTTATAGCCCACGGCGGCGGCATCCGCGCCGAAAGCGAACTGGGCGCGGGCGCTGCCTTCCATTTCACGCTGCCGCTGGCTCCCGCGCCATCGGGAAGAACCGGAGCGGCAGAACTGTCGGCGGCTGCGCTGGAGACAAGCAACGCCGGGAACGGGATCGAACCGTTGAAGTAGCGCAAAGCGCCGACACCTCCCGGCATCCGTTCATCGTGAACGGGTACCGGGAGGTGTCCCAGTTGAATCAGGTTATTCCGGCTGGGGGCCGAAGGCGTAGTCGGATGCAAAACTCTCCAACGACGCTCCGCCGGTGCCGCCGGAGAGCGACACGGTGATGGTGGTTTGAAGGATCTGGATACCAGAAACGGTAACCGAATCTCGCTCCTTGATGGTGCAGGCGTCCTCGCAGATTTCGTAGACTTCAAGCGGCGCGGCGGTGCTGGCAACGGAGGTTTTTTCCTCCACCGTAACGCTTCCAACGATCCCCGAAACCTTCGCAAGCCCGAGGTCGAGCGTGAGAGTGCCTGTTAGCGGCAGGATGTCGGCCGCGTTTGGCGGGAAGGGAACAGCCTTGAAGCCGATCACGGAGATCTCGGATTTCCCGGCTGCGACGCTCCAGGGAGCCGAGAAATTCAGTCCCGGAGAAAGTCCGGCGACGGGCAGCAGAATGGGGGTCACAACGATCTCGGCCGGCGTAATGGCGTTCAGGACCGGGCTTGCGTAGGTAAAATTGTCGTAAAGGACGCTGTCGAAAGTACAGCCTTCCGCGCCGAGCGCGATGTAGCTTGCAAGTGTCCCGCGAACGCACTGCGGAGCGAGCGGCGCGATTTGGGCGAAGGCGGGGAGGGCGAACAGCAGCGCGAAGGCCGCCGTGAGAAGGAGTTTGGCTTTCATAGTGGGGGGTCCTCCAGAGAGATTCAATTCTGGCGGCAACGCTAATCCACTTTTTGAACCATTGTCAATGCGCCGATCGATTTAGTTTGCGAATTAGTTGACGAAATCTCGGTTTATTCAAATCCCTTTAACATTGGCCGTAGAGAATCCGATTGGAGAGCAATTCCGCAAGGGAGATTTTCGTGAAACGAGCATTGGCAGCGGTTGGCATTTTGGCATTGGTTTCGATCCCGGCTCAGGCCCAGAAGTTGACGGGGGCGGGCGCGACATTCCCCTATCCGATCTATTCCAAGTGGTTCAGTGAGTATTCGGCGGCGCATCCAGGCGTCGAGATCAATTACCAGTCCATCGGTTCGGGCGGCGGCATTCGTCAGGTCGCGGCCGGTTTGGTGGACTTTGGCGCCACCGACGGACCGGCCACGGACGAGCAATTGGCCGCCTCGAAGACCAAGTTGATTCACATTCCCACGGTTCTGGGCGCAGTTGTTCCCGTCTTCAACGTCACTGGCGTCAGCGACCTCAAATTCAGTTCGGACGTGCTGGCCGACATTTTCCTGGGAAAGATCGCAAACTGGAGCGACGGGCGCATCGCCAGGGACAATCCCGGCGTGAAGTTGCCCAGCGAAAAGATCATTGTGGTTCACCGTTCCGACGGCAGCGGCACCAGCTACATCTTCACCGACTATCTGAGCAAGGTCAGCCAGGAGTGGGCCAACGGACCGGGAAAGGGAACTTCGCCCAGTTGGCCGACGGGTGTCGGCGGCAAGGGCAACGAGGGCGTAGCTGGCCTGGTGCGCCAGTTGCCCGGCTCCATCGGCTACGTTGAGTTGATCTATGCCTTGCAGAACAAGATCAGCTACGGCGAAGTTAGGAATCCGGCCGGCAATTTCGTGAAGGCTTCGATCGAAGGCGTGACGGAGGCCGCGGCCAGCGTCAAAACGCTTCCCGCCGACTATCGCGTCTCGATCACCAACGCTCCCGGAGCCAAAGCCTACCCCATTTCCAGCTTTACCTGGCTGCTGGTTCCGCTCAAGTCCCCGGACGCGGCCAAGGGCAAGGTGCTCAAGGATCTGCTGAGCTGGATTGTCAAATCCGGAGAGGACGAAGTCTCCGCCCTCTCCTATGCGCCGCTGCCTCAAAGTGTGCGTGATAAAGTGCTCAAGACCGTCTTTTCGTTGCAATAGTTTCAATAAACGCAAGGAACGGAACTGGAGCGGTCCGAAGGCTTGGCGGACCCTCCGGTTACGTTCAAGCGGATGAGGGAACCGCGAGGCTTCCGTACTCTTGCATCTTCTTCTATCATCAAGCCTGCCTATGCCCGTCAAACCCAAGCTCGGACAGAACTTCCTGAACGATGCCCAAGCGGTCGAGCGGATCGCGAATGCGCTGGGAGACCTGTCCAGCCGCACGGTGGTCGAAATCGGCCCCGGCCGCGGCGCGATCACGGCGGCGCTGGCCGCCCGCGCCGCTCACGTGCTGGCCGTCGAACTGGACGCTGAACTGGCCGCCAGACTGCGCGACAGTTTCCCATCGGAGCGCGTGACCGTTGTTCATCGGGATGCGCTCGAATTCGACTTCGCGGAGGCCGCGGCGACGGCCGGGGCGCGGTTGCCGGTGGCGGGCAATCTGCCCTACGGCATCACCTCGCAAATTCTGCTTAAGCTGGCCGCCAGCCACGCCGCACTGGACCGCGCCGTGCTCATGGTGCAGCGCGAGGTGGCCGACCGTGTAACCGCCCAGCCGGGTTCGCGCGACTACGGCCTGCTCTCGGTGACGATGCGGATGGTCGGCCCGGTCACTCAGCTCTTCACCCTTCCGCCCTCCGCTTTCACCCCGCCGCCGGAGGTGCATTCGACCGTCTTCCGCTGGCGTTTTGAGCCTCGCTTTGCGGAACTTGAAGTCGAGCCGACCGGCTTTCTGCGCTTGGTGCGCCAAGTCTTCGCGCAGAAGCGCAAGACGCTGGCCAACAATCTTCGCGCCGCCGGCTTTTCCGCCGATGCCATTCGGGCCGCGCTGGCCGACGTGGGGGTGGACGCGCAAGCCCGCGCCGAAGCTCTGCCCATAGAGGCCTTTGCGGCTCTTTGGCATAGCCTCAAGGAAGAACGGGCCGCCGCTGTGGGCAAAGCTGGCGGCGATTCCGAATCGGCAAAGACATCTTCCAAATCGGCCATTCTTCCAGCATGATACCCACTATCCGTTCGCTGAAAACTGCGCAATGATGCAAAGACAACAGGATTCGATCTCCACGCAACGTCAAGTCCTCGAGCATCTCACAGGCGTAAGTTCGAGCGGCTTTGGCGTGGCAGACTGCCGTTTGCCGGCGATTTTCGGGGAATCGGGTTGGCACGCGGTTGTGTTTAGTCGGTGTCATTGCCCGTTTGCTTGTTGCAGCGCGTTCTCTGCGCACGGCTCCGCCTGCCGGGATGCCGGCCGTAGCGGCCGCGGTGCTCCAGCGCCACTTCGTGAATCGCCGCGCGCACTTCCATCTCTTCCTCCGCCGGCGCCTCGGCCGTGAGCCAGCGGATAAAACCCCGTCCTGCTGACCCGCGCCGGCATCCACATCCGCTTGATCGTCAAACCGCCTTGCAGCGACATCGCTGACCGCACTTGGTCGTAGATGCCGTCTCGCCGGCGCCGCCGTCCCTCTGGCGTCGAGCCGCTTCTGGAAGCGTGATCGGCGGCTGTCGGGCAAGGATTTTCCGCGCCCAGGCGATTTTTTCGATATATTAAAGATTCAGCTTCGTCCCGGCGCAACCGGGACGGCTCAAGCCTGCCAGCGATGAATGAACGGGGCGTTTTCCATGCGGGAATCGCCAGGGTTTTGTGTCTTCGGGGCAGTGTCTTTCGAGCGGGAAATGAAATCCGCGCGCCGCAAAGTCCAATGAGAAGGTAGCCATGAACACATCGGATTGTCGTCTCCGCATTCCACCGCCACAGGGGCTCTATCATCCGCGCCACGAGCACGATGCCTGCGGCATGGGTCTGGTCGCCAGCATTCGTGGAGAAAAGAGCCACGATATTATCCGCAAGGGCCTGGAGGTTCTGATCAACCTCACCCACCGGGGCGCGTCGGGTTGCGACCCGGAGACGGGCGACGGCGCGGGGATTCTGATCCAGATTCCGCACGAGTATTTCAAGCAGGAGTGCGAACCGCTGGGGATTGAGTTGCCGGCTCCCGGCGCCTACGGCGTGGCGATGGTCTTTCTGCCGGTGGACAAGCAGGACCGGCTGTTGTGCGAGGGGGTCTTCGAGCGCATCGCCAGGGAGGAGGGCCTCGCGGTCCTGGGCTGGCGCGACACTCCCATCGACGGATCGGCGGTGGGCCGGCAGGCGCGGGCCTCGCAGCCGTATGTGGAGCAGTTTTTTGTGGGCCGGCCGGAAGATCGCGACGAGGTTGCCTTCGAGCGGCTGCTTTACCGAGTGCGGCGGCGGACGGAAAACGAGATTCTGGCCTCGGAGATCGAGAGCAAAGAGGATTTTTACATTCCCTCGCTTTCCTGCCGCACCATCGTCTACAAGGGGCTGATGCTGGCGCCGCAGATCGAGAAGTTTTACCCGGAGTTGGCCGATGCGCGGGCGAAGAGCGCGCTTTGCCTGGTCCATCAGCGCTTCTCCACCAATACCTTTCCCAGTTGGAAGCTGGCCCACCCCTATCGTTATGTGGCGCACAATGGCGAGATCAACACCATCCGCGGAAATATCAGCTGGATGAACGCGCGCCAGTCGGTGCTGGAGAGCGCGCTCTACGACGGCAAGATCGACGATTTGTATCCGGTGATCGTTCCCGGCGGCAGCGACTCGGCCTCCTTCGACAACGCGGTGGAGTTTCTGGTTCAGTCGGGCCGTTCGCTGCCCCATGTGCTGGCCATGCTGATTCCCGAAGCCTGGAGCGGCAACCCGGATATGGACGAGGACAAGCGCGCCTTCTACGAGTACCACGCCTCTCTGATGGAGCCGTGGGACGGACCGGCGGCGATGGCCTTCACCGATGGACTGGTGATTGGCGCGACGCTCGACCGCAACGGCCTGCGCCCCGGACGCTACGTGGTGACCAAGGACGATCTGGTGGTGCTGGCCTCGGAGGCCGGAGTGCTCGACGTTCCCGCCGAAGATGTGCGCAAGAAGGGCCGCTTGCAGCCGGGTCGTATGTTTCTGGTCGATACGGTTCGGCAGCGCATCGTCTCCGACAGCGAGATCAAGAAAGAATTGGCCGCGCGGCAACCTTACGCGGAGTGGCTCAAGGAGCAGCAGGTGACGATGGAGATGCTGCCGGAGCCTGCGCGGGTGATTGCCTCGAAGCCGGAGACGCTTCTGCGTAGGCAGCGCGCCTTCGGCTACAGCGAGGAAGATTTGAAGGTGCTGCTGGGCCCGATGGGGGCAAGCGGCCAGGAGCCGATCGGCTCCATGGGCAACGACGTTCCGCTAGCCTGCCTTTCGGACCGTCCGCAGTCGCTTTTCAGCTACTTCAAGCAGCTCTTCGCCCAGGTCACCAATCCCCCCATCGACCCCATCCGCGAAGAGCTGGTGATGTCGCTGACCAGCTATATCGGCACGGAGCGCAACATTCTGGAGGAAACGGCGGAGAACTGCCACACGCTCAAGCTGCCGCATCCGCTGCTGAGCAATCACGATCTGGAGAAGCTGCGGCGGGTCTCCTCGGGCGATCTGCTGGCCACTACGCTGCCGGCGCTGTTCCATGCGGCGGATGGCGAGAAGGGGCTGAAGCACTCGCTCGACGATCTGGCCAACCGCGCCTCCCATGCGGTTGGCTCCGGCTACACCTTGCTGATTCTCTCCGACCGGGGGGTGGATGCGACTTACGCGCCCATTCCCAGCCTGCTGGCCATGGCCGCGGTGCATAACCGGCTGGTGCGCGAGCAGACCCGCACCCAGGTGGCGTTGATTATCGAAAGCGGCGAGCCGCGCGAGGTGATGCACTTCGCGCTGCTGATCGGCTACGGCGCCAGCGCCATCAATCCCTACCTGGCATTCGAAACGCTGCATGACCTGCACCGGCTGGGTTTGTTGCCGCATGGAGTGACCGGCAATCACGCCGAGAAGAACTTCATCAAGGCCATCAACAAGGGGTTGCTGAAGACCTTCTCGAAGATGGGCATCAGCACCCTGCAAAGCTATCGCGGGGCGCAGGTCTTCGAGGCCGTGGGGTTGAACAAGCAGGTGGTGGAGGCCTACTTCTCCGGCACCGCGTCGCGCGTCGAGGGGGTGGGTCTCGAGGTTTTGGCCCGCGAGGCGCAGATGAAGCACGCCTTCGCCTTCGAGCCTCTCACCGAGTCGGAGACCGAACTGGCGGTTGGCGGCCAATACCAGTTCCGCGTGGACGGCGAGTATCACTTGCAGAATCCGCTCACCATCGGCAAGCTCCAGCACGCCGTGCGCCAAAACAATCCGGCCACCTTCCAGGAGTTCACCGATCTGCTCGACGATCGGAATCGCCAACTATGCACGTTGCGCGGCCTCTTCCAGTTGAAGTACGCCGACGAGCCGCTGCCCATCGAGGAAGTCGAGCCGGCGGCGGAGATCGTAAAGCGATTCACTACCGGCGCGATGAGCTACGGGTCGATCAGCAAGGAAGCGCACGAGACATTGGCCATCGCCATGAACCGGTTGGGCGGAATGTCCAATACAGGCGAGGGCGGCGAGGACGAGGAGCGCTTCACGCGCGATGCGAACGGGGATCTGCGCCGCTCGGCGGTCAAGCAGGTGGCCTCGGGACGCTTCGGGGTTACGACGAATTATCTGGTCAACGCGGACGAATTGCAGATCAAGATGGCGCAGGGCGCGAAGCCCGGCGAGGGCGGCCAGTTGCCCGGGCACAAGGTGGACGAGGCGATCGCGCGCACCCGCCACTCGATCCCCGGCGTGGGCCTTATCTCGCCGCCGCCGCATCACGACATTTACTCGATCGAGGACCTGGCGCAACTGATCCACGATCTGAAGAACGTGAACCCGCAGGCGCGCGTCGCCGTCAAGCTGGTCTCGGAAGTGGGCGTGGGCACGGTGGCCGCGGGCGTCTCCAAGGCTCATGCCGACGTGGTGCTGATCTCCGGCGACAGCGGCGGGACCGGCGCTTCGCCGCTCAGTTCCATCAAGCACGCGGGGCTGCCCTGGGAGTTGGGACTGGCCGAGACGCAGCAGGTTTTGCTGCTCAACGACCTGCGCAGCCGCATCAAGGTGCAGACCGACGGCAAGCTCCAGACCGGGCGCGACGTGGCGATAGCGGCTCTGTTGGGCGCTGAGCAGTTCGGCTTCTCCACCGCGCCGCTCATCAGCATGGGCTGCATCATGATGCGCAAGTGCCATCTGAATACCTGCTCGGTGGGCATTGCGACGCAGGACGCGGTCTTGCGCGCGCGCTTCAAGGGCCAGCCGGAGCACGTGGTCAACTACTTCTTTTTCGTCGCCGAACAGGTGCGCCGGGAGATGGCCAAGCTGGGCTTCCGCACCGTAGACGAGATGGTGGGGCGCGTGGAGAAGATCGACGCGGCCGTCGCCGACGCGCACTGGAAGGCCAAGGGCATCGATCTCTCTTCGATCCTCTACGCGCCCACGCTGCCTTCGCGCGTGGCGCGCCACCAAACGCAGGCGCAGGATCACGGCCTTGACAAGGCCCTGGATCACAAGCTGATCGAAGCCGCCGCCCCGGCGCTCGAATCCAAGACGCCGGTCAGCGCCAGCTTCGCCATTCGCAACGTGCATCGCACCGTGGGCGCGATGCTGGGCGGGCGCATCGCCATGCGCTACGGCTCGGCGGGATTGCCGGATGAAACGATTCATTTCAAGTTCAACGGCTCGGCAGGCCAGAGCTTCGGGGCCTTCGTTCCCAGCGGCGTAACCCTGGAACTCGAAGGCGATTCCAACGATTATCTGGGCAAGGGGCTATCCGGGGGACGCATCGTCGCTTATCCGCCCAAGACTTCCAGCTTTTTGCCGGAAGAAAGCATTCTGGTGGGCAACGTCGTGCTCTACGGCGCAACCAGCGGGGAAGTCTTTCTCAACGGCATCGCCGGGGAGCGCTTCGCGGTGCGCAACTCGGGGGCGACGGCGGTGGTCGAGGGGGTGGGCGACCACGGCTGCGAATATATGACCAACGGGACGGTGGTTGTAATCGGCAAGACGGGGCGCAACTTCGCGGCGGGCATGAGCGGCGGGCGGGCCTTCGTCTACGACGACCGCGGCGACTTCACGGCGCGGCGCTGCAATAAAACCAGCGTCGATCTGGAGCCGCTGATTCTCGATGCCGACGTGGCCGAGGTGCGCGGCCTGCTGGAGCGCCACCGAGACCTGACAGGCAGCCCGCGCGCGGCCTGGATTCTGGAGCACTGGGCCGACGCGCAGCCGCGATTCATCAAAGTATTCCCGCACGAGTACAAGCGCGTACTGGGGGTTCAGCGCGCCGAATCGGTTTACACTCCCCCCGCAACTTCGTCGCCTCTGGTGGCGGCCACTGAGGTGCAGCATGGGTAAGGTCACCGGCTTTCTTGAAATCGAGCGCGAACAACCGACTCGCCGCCAGGCTGGGGAACGGGTTCACGACTGGTTGGAAATTTACGAGCCGTTCCCGGAGGAGAAGCAGCGCGAACAGGCGGCGCGCTGCATGGATTGCGGCGTTCCTTTCTGCCACACCGGCTGCCCGGTCAACAATCTCATACCCGATTGGAACGACCTGGCCTACAACAACCGCTGGGAGGCGGCGATCCGCCGCCTGCACGCCACCAACAACTTCCCGGAGTTCACCGGCCGCATCTGTCCCGCGCCATGCGAGGCCGCCTGTGTGCTGGGCATCGATCAGCCCGCCGTCTCCATCAAGCTGATCGAGCGCTCGGTGGTCGAACGCGCCTGGGACGAAGGCTGGATTCACCCCGAGCCGCCGGAGCAGAACACCGGCAAGCGGGTCGCGGTGGTGGGCAGCGGGCCGGCGGGGCTGGCCGCCGCGCAACAGTTGCGCCGCGCCGGCCACTCTGTCACCGTCTACGAGAAGGCCGACCGCATCGGCGGCCTTCTGCGCTACGGCATCCCCAACTTCAAGCTGGAGAAGCGCGTGATCGACCGGCGCATCGAACAGATGCGCGCCGAAGGGGTTACTTTCATCGCCAATGCGCACGTGGGGGTGAACGTGCCGGTGGAGGCGCTGACCGAACATTACGATGCAATCCTGCTGGCGGGCGGAGCCGAGCAGCCGCGCGATTTGAAGATCCCGGGGCGCGAACTCAAGGGCATTCACTTTGCCATGGAGTTTTTGCCGCAGCAAAACCGCCGCTGCGAGGGCGATTCGGACGACTCTTTCCTGGCCAATCCGTCTCTCGCGATTCTTGCCGAGGGCAAGCGCGTGGTCATCATCGGCGGCGGCGACACCGGCGCGGATTGCCTGGGCACCAGCCTGCGCCAGGGACCGTTGAGCGTTCACCAGTTCGAGATCATGCCCAAGCCGCCGGAGAAGCGCGCCGCCTCCACGCCCTGGCCGCTCTGGCCCTTGCAACTGCGTACCGAAAGCGCGCACGAAGAAGGCGGCATCCGCGATTGGAGCATCAACAGCGTGAAATTCACCGGCGACGAAAACGGCAACGTGAAGCAGTTGCACGCCGTGCGCGTCGGGCCGCCGCCAACCTTTACGCCCATTCCCGGCTCGGAATTCACCCTGGACGCGGACCTGGTTCTCTTGGCGATGGGATTTTTAGGACCGGTGCGTTCGGGCTTGATCGAGCGACTGGGCGTGGCTCTGGACAACCGCGGCAACGTGGCCGCCAACGCAGAGTATCAGACCTCGATCGAGAATGTCTTTGCGGCCGGGGATATGCGGCGCGGGCAATCGCTGGTGGTCTGGGCAATCTCCGAAGGACGCAAGGCGGCGGCCGCCATCGACCGTTACCTGACCGCCCAGGAACAGACGCTGACGCAGCGCCAGCGGGCGCTGGTTTAGTTAGCGAAGTATTTCTCCGACGGGATTGATCGGGACCACGAAAGCGGCCACTGGGGCGACAAAACCGGAGCTTTGCAAAACGCGAAACTGGGGCCATGTGGCGTCAAACAGGCGTTGTTGCGTCTGGAATCGCGGCGAAACCAGCGAAACGTTCGCGTTAACCGCCTGCGCTGGGGCCAAGGTTGTATGCCAAAGCGTTCAAGCAGGCACACGTATTCAGCGTTTTCGTGGCGGAATTCGGAGGTTCGCCCGATCTCCCCCGATCCCAAGTCCCAGAATCGGAAGATGGGCGCCCGGTCTCTTGTGGATGGTCAGACCTGGGCCACGCATTGTAAAAGGGCGCTCCTTTCGTGTACGCCGCGTTTGCTGCGCTGAAGCGGTCAACCAACGCCAACAGAGAGGAACGCGAGGATGAACAGTGTGCGGTACATCGGGCTGGACGTCCACCGGGACGCGATTTCAGCCGGGGCGCTCGACGAGAGCGGCCGCATGATCCAGCAGTCTGCGCCGATGACGCGGACTGCGGCGATTCTGGATTTCGTCGGCGGGATGCGCGGCACTTTGCGCGTGGCCTTCGAGGAGGGAACGCATTCGCTCAGGCTCTGCGATCCGCTAGTACTACAGTTGTAGATTGCGAGATCGGAGGGAGCAGAGGCCTTCAGGCCTCTGAAATTGATACCAAAATGTTGGGCCTTTAGGCCCGGGCCTTTGCCAATCTCAGCCGAAATCCAGAT
>Ga0181520_10006414_pt1 | contig 17996 bp, 8 predicted proteins | sample PEATcosm2014_Bin_29_FD_132451 | JGI IMG/M metagenome (GOLD analysis project Ga0181520, IMG submission 132451) | Peatland microbial communities from MTU Mesocosm Facility, Houghton, MI, USA - PEATcosm2014_Bin02_30_metaG | ecosystem: Environmental > Terrestrial > Soil > Wetlands > Peat | place... | reverse complement strand
GAGACCATCCCCACTGCCTCTTTCGCACTCCCCGCCACCCTCATCAACGCCCGATTCTGTGGCTTCAGAAACCCCGCATCGACCGCGCCATCCAGGAACGCCAGCAGCCCATCCCAATACCCCGCCATATTGATCAAAATGCAGGGCTTGCTGTGCATCTTCAATTGCGCCCAGGTCACCACTTCCAGCATCTCTTCCAGGGTTCCGTATCCACCCGGAAGCACAAAGAACGCATCGGCCAGCTCCACCATCCGCGCCTTCCGCTGGTGCATGGTCTCCACCAGTTCCAGCCGGGTCAAATGTGGATGCCCAATCTCCGCGCCCGCAAGCACATCCGGCAGCACACCGATCACCTCTGCGCCCCCGGCAAGCGCCGCATCCGCAACCGCTCCCATCAATCCGACAGCAGCTCCGCCATAGACCATTCCCAATCCCGCTGCCGCAATCGCTCGCCCCAGCGCGGTCGCCTCGGTCCGAAAAGCCGGGTCGTTTCCGTCCGCCGATCCGCAGTAAACAGCCACGCGGCGAGCAGCATTCTTTGAAGAAGTCATGATGCGTTCAGAATAGCGCCCCGCCACTCGCCCAGCCATGAACCGCCTTTGAATTCATCGCATGCGCGCCCTTCACAACTCCTTCTCCCGGCACACGGTAAAATGGATATAGGAACTTTCCCGCCTGGACGCGCATCTTGCAGTCGCTCACTGACAACCTTAATCCCGAACAGCGCGCTGCCGTCGAGGCGCCAGAAGGCCCCTTGCTCATCCTTGCCGGGGCCGGTTCCGGCAAAACCCGCGTCATTACCAGCCGTATCGCCTGGCTCATCCGCGAGAAAGGCGTCGCGCCGGACTCGATTCTCGCCGTCACCTTCACCAACAAGGCAGCCAGTGAAATGGGCGAGCGCGTCGATCGCCTGCTCGGTCACTCATCCCTGGCCAAGCCCTTAATCGCAACCTTCCACTCCCTCTGCGTCCGCTTGCTCAGACGCGACATTGAGGACCTGAAAGTCGGCGGTGAAGGCCTTACCCGGTCATTCGCCATCTACGACGAGAATGATCAGCAGGCCATCGTTAAACAGATCATGCGCCGCATGGGCCTTGACACCAAGCAGCTGACACCGCGGACTGTGCTTGGCCGCATCAGCTGGGCGAAAAATCACATGGTCGATCCCCAGGAGTATTACCTGGCTTCGAAAGATCCAAACAGCGAGCGAATCGCGCACATCTACCAGGGCTACAAGGCGGAGCTGCGCAAGAATAACGCACTGGATTTTGACGACCTGCTGCTTGAGGCCGTCCGCCTGCTCAAAGTCTCCACTGAGGCGAGACAGCGCTACCAGCACCGTTACCGTTTTCTGCTGGTCGACGAATACCAGGACACCAATCGTCCCCAGTACGAACTCATGAAGCTCCTCGCCGGCGAAGCGAAAAATGTCTGCGCGGTCGGCGACGAAGACCAGAGCATCTACTCATGGCGCGGCGCCGACATTCGCAACATTCTGGAGTTCGAGAAGGACTTTCCCAACGCCCGCATCGTGAGGCTTGAGCAGAACTACCGCTCCACGCAGATCATTTTGGAAGCTGCAAGCGCCGTGGTCGCCAACAATCTTCGCCGCAAGGGCAAGAAGCTCTGGACCGATCGCCAGGGTGGGAGCCTCATCGGTTATTACGAAGCCCCTGACGGTGAAAACGAAGCTTTATTTATTGCCGACCGCATTCAAACTTTCCTGCGCGAGGCCGACGGGTCAGAGCATGCGGGCGAAGCGCATTGCGCCGTTCTCTATCGCACCAATTCCCAGTCGCGCCTCGTCGAGGAGGCCTTGCGCCGCTACAACATCCGATACACCATGGTCGGCGGCTTCAGCTTTTATGAGCGCGCTGAGATCAAGGACCTGCTCAGCTATCTTCGCCTCGTCCGCAACCCGCATGACTCGATGGCCTTGCAACGCGTCATCAATACCCCGGTTCGCGGCATTGGAAAAACTACTCTTGAAACTCTGGAACGGCTCGCGCTTGAAACCGGCGCATCCACCTGGGACGCCATCGGCGCGGCTATAAAAAATCGCCTCATTCCCAACCGCGCTCTCACGGCAATCGAGTCCTTCCGCCAACTCATCCTCGACGCCCAGGCCATGATGGATCCAGATTTCGCTGGAAAACTTTCGGCCGACGTAGCCGCCGGCGCGGAGACCGCAGATAGCGATACAGATTTCGAGTTTGGAGCGGCGACCGCAGACTCGGCCAGTGCAGAGTCCGCCACAGATTTCGATTTTGGCGGCGACAGCGGTCACCCGCAGCTCCAGCTTCTTGACGCCAGCAACTTTTCGCCATTTGTCGCGCAGCCCAAGCGCCCATTTCTGACCATGCCAAAAAGGCAGTCCGGCAACGAATCTGAGCCCTCAGGCGAGGAAGGCGCAAAGGAAGAGTCAGCGAAAGCTGCCCCTTTCCGTGCGCCGGGCGATGCTGCAACCCTGCCGGAGTTGGTCCGCTTTATCATTGACCGCACCGGCTACGTCGAGGCGCTTGAAACCGAGGGTTCTCCTGAGGCTTTCAGCCGCATTGAAAACCTGAAGGAATTGGCCAACGCAGCGCATGACGCAGAGGCCCGGGGTGAGACCCTGGCCGAATTCCTCGACCACGCCGCCCTCGCCTCTGACACGGATCAGTTCGACCCCGACGCTCGGGTCACTCTCATGACCCTTCACGCCGCCAAGGGCCTCGAGTTCCCGCTGGTCTTTTTGGCAGGCCTTGAGGAAGGCCTGTTTCCTCACTCGCGCACGCTCAACAATCCTGAAGAGCTCGAAGAAGAGCGCCGTCTTTGCTATGTCGGCATGACGCGCGCCATGAACTCGCTCATCCTCACCCGCGCACATTACAGAAGGCGATACGGAAACGACGCGCCTGAGATGAGCATCCCCTCCCGATTCCTTGAAGAGGTCCCGAACCAGCTCATGGAGAGTATCGGCGGCCGCTCTCCGTCATGGTCCACTCCCGGCTATCCCAACACCTACGGCGGCGCTTCCAGGTTTGGCGCAACCCGCCGCCCAGGCCAGTCTGGCGAGTTCGCTGACAAGCACTACAACTATGAGGATGAAAGCCAGGAAGCGCATCGCCCCGACGCGGCTCGCGAGGCTGGCGGCAGGAACTCCTCGTCCAAGCCTTTTGTTGCTTCATGGATGACTGCCACAGCCAGGGGAACTCCGTCTAAGAACGCGACGCCGGAAGATCCGCAGACCCACGCACCCGGCAATCCTCCCAATTCCATCGACAATATCACCCGCTTCTTCGCCGCAAAACCTGGTGCACACAATCCTGGAGCGCTTGCTCGTCCTTCCATGGAAATCCCTGCACCCTCCGGCGCCGCCAACCTGAAAAAGGGCCAACGGGTTCGTCATGGAAAATATGGCGAAGGCACAATCCTGATGCGCGAGGGCGAAGGCGAAGACGCCAAACTCACAGTGCTCTTTGTCCGCCATGGCATGAAGAAGCTGATGGAAAAATTCGCGAACCTGCAAAAGATGTAAAGGTTACTGAATCTCCACTTCAAGGCGATGCGCGCCCCGCCCTTCAATCGCCGCAACAGCGTATTGAGTCTGCTCCACCGTCTCCATGTGAAGATCGACAGCTTTGCCGTTTAGCATTCCACCCTTGACTCGTGCGCCCGTCGGCAGCATCACGCGCAGTGTGGCCTTGTCCGCGCAACTCGTAAAGTCGAGAGTGACCTTACTGCCTACTTGCCCGTACCGATAGAAAACATAGCCGCGAGAAGCGGGATAACGGACGCTGACCTCCACCTGGCTCACGCCTGCAGCCAGCCATCGCGGCGAAACCTGTGCAGCGCGGAATCCTGCGCCCTTATCTTCAATCCCCGCCAGCCCTTCAAGCAGCGCTGCCGTCACGCATCCCGCGCCCCAGTTGTTCGGCATTCCGCCGGAGACATCGTTCCACCGAGGCAGGAACGGCGGCATGTTCGAAAGCGTAACTCCAATCACAAACCACTTGGAACTGCCTTCCATACTTTCGAGTTCCAACGAATCAATCGCCACATTGCTTTTCTCGGGCGTGAAGCCCGCAATCCAAACACCCACGTTGTTGATGATTTTGCTCTTGCCTCGCCAGGCCACCTGCATGCGCTCATTCGCGTACGCGCCGTAGCGGTTGTTAAACTCACCGTCTTCCGGCGCCCAGAACGTGCCCACGTTCACACCTCGCTCAATGTATTCAATCTGCTTTGTTCCGTCTTCGTAATGAACACGCAGCTTTCCCAGCGTGGCATTTGACCCGGAGCACGCATGCAAAAGGTAGAAAGCCATGCAGGGCTTATGCACGGGAATCTTTGTACTGGATGCGTATTTCGGCAAGGAAGAAACACCGATGCACACGCGATGGCCGTTGCCTTCAGCCGATGGAATGTTGAAGGGCACGCCGCGAAAACTTTGCGTCCCGGTAGGAAAATCGATGAGATAGTTGTTGGTCTCATCAACCCAACCCGGAACACCCTCAACCCCTTTGCCCGTGTCGCAGTTTGCCTGTTCTCGCAAATCCAGCGGAACAAATTCAGTTGGCGGACGCTCAAGTGCCTTGCCTCGCAGAATACCCGGCAGAAAGTCGCGGTGCCGTTTGGTAATATCATGCACCCGGTGCAGAATGTCCACACCGTATTCCTCATACCCGTGCTGAAAGCAGCCGCGCGCCAATTCGCCCGAGGTGCATGCCAGCACACCGCCGTTGACGTAGTCCCATATCCCTTGCTCGCTGCCAAAGCCTTTCGTAAACGGTGGGTATATGGAGTAGAACTCACCAGGCGAAGTGGACGGCATCTGCTTGCGAATCGTCTGATAGCTGGCGATGATCCCCTTTGCCTGTTGCTGGCTGAGGCCTCTGTTCAGCGAGTAAGCGTTCGACAGTGAAACCTGGCTGCTCATATCCACGCCAAGGTCCGGGCGGAACTCAGCATCTTCCGGCACCCAGTGCGTGTAGAAGCGCCCATTCCACGAGATTCGATTGAGCCGATCTTCAAGATCGCCAGCCAGCTTGCGCATCCCCTGCGCGTCCTGCACGCGCTCGGCGTGATCGAGCATTTCAGCAAGATAGCGGCACCCTGCAATCATCCCGGTATTGTCGCCGAAAAAGATTCCGAAGTGCGTCTTCTCCAGATCGATGACCATGATGTCCCCGCCGACCAGCGCGGCCTCACTGTCGCAGAGAAAGTCCCATGTATCGATCGTCAGGCCTCGTTTCAACAGGCCAAACTTATTCGACCACCGGTAAGGATCGCCGGTGCTATATTTCACGGCGTGCAGTACGCGATCAACGTGCTGCCCCATCCAGGCATCGTCGCCCGTGGTCTTCCAAACCAGGTACAGCGCCGCAAGAAAGTACATCTCCACGTGATTTTCGACGGGCGCACGACGAAGGCCAAGAAATCCTCCATCGGCGGTTCGCGAGAAATCACCGTATTTAAATCGCCTGTCCCAATCGCTTTCCGGCGGCGTTCGGTCGATGTGATTTTCCCAGATCATTCCGTCTTCGCGCTGCGTGTCAGAGAAAATCTCAAAGCTTTGCTTCACTTCCGGCCAGAAATAACGCATGCCCCGCAGCGTGTTTGTATTGTCCAGCAGCCAGTCCACCCAGTAGGTGTACACCCGGCCGTTGTGGCGGCGCGCTCCAATCGGCCCGTCTGAAGCCATCGTCCAATACAGCGTGTCCAGCAGATGCTGGAACTCACCGCTCGATTCGCGAATCTCGGTTTGCACATCGACAGTGAAGCTGGTATGGCCGGCAAGATTGCGATCAGCATCCAAAAGCAGCACCGTGTGCTCGCCAAGCGCGCCGACTGCGTGGAACATCGCAGGCAATGTCACATCCCGGTCAAAGTACAGGGCACCATCGCCATCGAGAACCACGAGTCGGCCCGTGCTCGCGCCGTTTACGGTGAGCTCATCCAACGGGCGATGCACTGATCGCACCGGCGCAAGCGAGAGCGGCGGTGTGTGACTCGACTCAGCTTGCAGAGACGCGATGCAGCTCGCACTCAAAAGACCAACCGGCAGAGTTCCCAGGAATTGCCTTCTTGACTGCATCAGTTTGCCTTTCCGTCTTGCCCATTCGCGTTCTGCAAAGAGTGTGTCAGTCGCCGCGCCGTTGCAGCGCCGGCTTTCAAATTGAAGTGCCCTTCAAGTCTGTGGTCGCGCGACGAGTCACCTACCCACAACTTGCGTACCCCCGCAATGGTGGCCCATTCGCCACGCTCCGTCGACCAATACTGCATTTGCCGCGGCGGCACATGAATCACAACTTGCCTTGCTTCACCCGGTGCAAGTTCGACCCGTTCGAATCCCGCCAGGGCGTCATCCGCAAACTGGATCCCTTCCTGCGCATGCGCCGGCTTCTCCAAATACACTTGCGCCACTTCTGCGCCGGCCATTGAACCGGCGTTCTGAAGCTTCACGCTCACATCCACTCCGCCATCGGATGCCGGACTGGTGTTCAGCCCGGAATAAGAAAAACTTGTGTACGACAGCCCAAACCCAAAAGGAAACAACGGATCGATCTTTTGCCGATCGAACCATCGGTAGCCCACAAAAATTCCTTCGGTGAAAGTCGTCTTGCCATTCAAGCCTTTATAAGATCGCTCTGGAAACGCAGGATTGCTTGCAGCCGTATCCTCGATTCTCTTTGGCCACGTAAACGGCAGCCGCCCCCCGGCGTTTGCCAGCCCCAGCAGAACCTTGGCCGTCGCCGGACCACCCAGGTCGCCGGGCCAGCCCATATCGAGGACCGCCTTCACCTGTCCCAGCCAAGGCATTGCCACTGCCTGGCTCACGTTGAGCACCACAATTGTGTTTGAGTTCACCGCTGCCACATCGCGAATCAGTTTCTCTTGATCGCCCGGTAACTCGAAGACCGGTCGCGTCCGGCTCCAGACAAATACGACAGCGGTCCTGGCCTGCTTCGCCGCCCCAATCGCCGCGCGATAGTTCGCCACCTGCTGGCTTGGAGTCACCCAGCTGATCCTCACCTGCGTCGGGTTGTTCGAAGAGTCGGGAGCGATTTCAAGAGAAATCCGATGCGGCCCCGGTCTCAGCTCCATTGCCGCGCGAAGATTATCGAGCCCATCCGTGGTGGGAAAGATGTTCGCTTCTCCAGGTTGAATCACCTCTCCATGGATGAAGTTGAACCAGTTTTTATCCACCACCTGGTCGTCGATCTTCAGCTTCCCGTAGCAGCCCAGAAGCTGCAAATGGATGCGATACGAGCCGCTCTCAGGAACCGTCAGGGTGCCGGTCCATATGATGCTCTGGTTCGCGGGTAATGTCGTACCTGCCGTTTGAGTAAAGTTGACTTCGGAATCAATTGATACCGCATCTTCATTCCACTCGCGGCGCTCAAGCCCTGGCTCGCCAAAATGTGAAAGAGCTGCTGCGGGAATCACCGTGCCTTCCATATCGTCGGCTACGGCAAAACTCACATGCGCTTTTTCGCCCGCCAGTTGTTTCAGAGCCGCCAGGGGTCCCACTTCCAACTTCGGAAGCCCAACGGCCTTCTCGCCTGTCAGCCCCACCGCTACCGTCTGCCCAGCGCCCGGCCCGATCATCGCGAGCCCCTCCAGGTCAGCCGCCTTCAGCGGCAACGCGCCTCCCTCGTTCTTCAAAAGCACTGCGGAATCAATAGCCGTCTTTTCGATGATCTTCACGTCTTCCGCATTGTCTGATGGCGTCACATTCAGCTTGATCTTGCCATCTAAATAGCCGAATTTATCCATTTGCAGAAGCACCCGACCCGCCGCACGCGTGATCGCATCTTCTGAAATCACGCCCGAGGCAACCAGTTTCTTCAGGTCGGTCGTCGGCCATGGCTCATCGGAACCCTCCCAACCCTTTTGCTTCGGTTCCTCTGGAAGCCCCGCATCGCTCAGCGCAGGCCCTTCCGGCTTTCCGCTCGCAGCCGGCTCTCTTCGCGGCCCGTTGACGAAATACGAAGGCCCGGCGAACGGAACCGGCAGCGGGCCAGACATCTCCACATCCAATCCGTGATTGATGAAGTCCGTCGCGTGCGTCGCGCCCCAGTCGGAAGTCACAAACCCCTCAAAGCCTATTTCGCCTTTTAACACCTTTTTGAGCGTGTCCGGATTGCCGCAGGAATACGGGCCATTGATTTTGTTGTAGGAACACATGATGGACGACACCCCGGCGTTGACTATCGCAGCAAATGGCGCCAGGTACACTTCGTGCAGTGTTTGAGAATCCATGAAAACGTTGGTCGCGTCTGTGTCATACCCGACGTAGTGCTTGGCTTGCGACATCACACCCTGGCCTTGAATCCCGCGCACCTCGGCCGCGCCCAATTCGCCAGTCAGAAACGGATCCTCGCCGAACGTGTTGTAGCCGCGCCCATAGTTCAAGTCGCGATCGATATTGATAAAGGGCTGTAACACAACAGTGATTCCGTGCGAGCGCGCCTCCCTGCCAATCACCTCGCCTGTCAGCCGTGCATCCTCGCGGCTGAAGGTGGCCGCAACTCCCATGGTTGAAGTGGGTGCAATCGATGGCACGCGCGTCAATATTCCCGGCGGCCCGTCGGCAAAGCGCATGGGGGGAATGCCGAGCCGCTTGATTCCCGGCAGGTAGCCCGCTTGTCCCTGGTAGGTCGCGGCATCTTCGCCTGTGCCGTGGATCATGGCGATCTTTTCATCCAGGGTCATCTGCCCCAGCAGATGATCGACGTGGGCATTACCCGTGACTTTAGCTCCCTGCGCACTCGAAGAAGCGGCGCAAACGTAAACCAGCGCCGAAGTGAAGACCAAAACTCTTGCAGCACGACCGAAATTCTTCATGACGAAACTTCATTTCCTTTTGGTTGTTGGTGGTCAAACGGCGAACATCATTTCAGACGCACTGCGAAATGAACGTAGTGAACTCGAGGCGACACAACCTCATCAAGCGGTCGCGCTGCACGATTCGCTACGCTTTGCGCCTGCTTTGAACATATTCCGACGTTGCAGCCGTTCAGGCTCATGAGCAATGAACCAGAAGATCTGAGAAATGGCTTGGACAAAGAAAGGAATATCGTCGAATAGCGGGACGCGCGTTCATTCGCTCCGATCGTCTCTTGCCTGGTCAGAATCACGCACCGTCCCGCATTCAATTCGAAGGCAAGGCAATTCTATTCCTGAAAAGAGCTTTGGACACGAGAGGCCTGCGCAACAGCCCGGAGTACACGCGTGGCCATTCCACCGCATTCCACTTCGTTCGTAGAAGAATCGAAATTGGTGGGCCCGGAGGGATTCGAACCCCCAACCAAGGGATTATGAGTCCCCTGCTCTAACCGTTGAGCTACAGGCCCGTATTGTCATCAACTATTTTATCTTGTTTAAGATATGCCCTTCTAAAACCCACCGCTGGGCGCGCGATCATTACAGGCTGCGGCAAGATCCTGCGTTCAGATCTGCCCTTATTCCTGCCAAATGCTAACACTTTAGAGAAGCGGGAATCCCTGGGTCGGCCAGCTTTGAACAAGCATCCAGCGGTATCAACTCAACGATTGGCTTTGTCGGCAATTCTCTTAGATCCGCTCGGGCGAGTGCAATTCACTTGAAGGCAGCGCAGCGTAGAAAGAGTTTTCATTGGGCTTGTATTGCAGTCGATTTATCGTGAGGCCAGAGACATCGCCATCCGCGAGTTGGGCGGGAAGTTCTCAAAATCCTCTACCGGGAGAGGGTGGCTGAAGAGATAACCCTGCATTGAATGGCATCCCAGGTGGGACAGAAAGTCCCGCTGCTCATCTGTCTCAACGCCCTCGGCCATCACCTTCAACCCCATTGCGCGTCCTAACGAGATGATTGCCTGGGCAATGGCGCCACTGCACGAGTCTTCAAGAATGTCGTGAACGAATGATCGGTCGATCTTCAATTGATCCAGCGGCAGGCGCTTCAGATACGACAACGAAGAATATCCAGTGCCAAAGTCGTCGAGTGAGAATCTCAATCCGTGACGATTCAGGCCCTTCATTTTAGAAGTGACATCGTCGATATCCTCTACCAGTGCGCTCTCAGTAAGTTCCAGCAGGAGCCGGTTTGGGTCGGCTCCGGTCCGGTCGATCGCCCTTAATACCTGTTCCACGAAATCCGGCTGGCTAAACTGCTTGGCGCTGATGTTCACGGCGATGTCAATCTTTGCCGTTTGGTTCCGGTCTGCCCAGGCTGCAATCTGTCTGCAGGCTGACTCAAGAACCCAATTTCCCAACGGAAGAATCAGCCCCCGCTCCTCGGCAAAGGGAACAAACTCTCCCGGCAACAACAGCCCGCGAGTTGGATGCTTCCAGCGGATCAGTGCCTCGGCTCCAATCAAGTGGCCGCGATCAACCTGCGGCTGATAGTAAAGCTGGAACTCTTCCTGACTAATCGCTTTGCGAAGATCGGTTTCAAGTGCGGCACGGCTGTTCACCGCTGCTTGCAAGGCGGGAGCAAAAAAGCGGATCTTGTTTCGCCCCGCTGCCTTCGCCTGGGACAAAGCGATATCCACCTGCTTCAGCGCTTCGCCGATGTTGTTTGGGCGATCTGAGAAGACGGAGATGCCGATGCTTGATGTGCTGCGGATTTCCTGGCCGTCAAGCATATACGGCTGGCTCACAGCATCCAGAATGCTTTGTGCGAGCTCCTGGACCTGCTGGGCAGCCACTTTGGCGTCCTCGCTCAGATCATCGAGCAAAACCACAAACTCGTCACTGCCCAGGCGCGCGACCGTACCTGCATCTTGGAGACAAGCAGCCAAGCGCTGCGCGATTTCCTGCAGTAGCAGATCGCCGGTCTGATGGCCGAGGGTGTCGTTCAACATTTTGAAGTCGTCTACATCAACCTGCAGCAACGCACGGCAGTGGCTATTCTGGTTGCCCTCTTCCAAGGTGTGCTCGAGCCGGTCGAACAGAAGGCGGCGATTGGGCAAGTGAGTGAGAGGGCCGTAGAATGCGAGTTTCCTGATCTCCTCTTCAGCAGCTTTCGCGCTGGAGATGTCCTTTATAACGCAGACGACCGATGAAACACCTTCAAGCTCGATGACCGTCGCCGACGTCAGCACCCAGATCAAGTCTCCGCGCTTTGTCTTGATTTGTGTCTTTAGATCCCGCCGCATCGAACTGTGGCCCATCACTCGCGCCAAATCGAGCCACACCGCTGGGTCAGCCCAGATTCCAAATTCCATCGAGGCTTTTCCGATGACCTCCTGCCGCTCGAACCCGGTCAGATGAAGAAAGGCCTGGTTCGCATCGGTCAGTGCTCCATCACTCAGCCGGATGATAATCACGCAGTCCAGGCTTGTCTGGAATACGGTTCGGTAGCGCGCCTCGCTGGTTTCCAGGGCCTTCGTCGCCGTCGCCTGCTGGTCTTCCTTCTCTTTGCGCGTGTCGATGTCTTCAACTAAAGCAATGTAATGAACCGTACCTCCCACGGCGTCTCGAACGGTCGATCTGGCCACATTGACCCGGGCGAGGCTACCGTCACTGCGCGTTCCGAGCCCTTCGCGCTGGGTGACAAAATTGGCATTCAGAATCCCCGGGAGGGTTGCATTCTCCTCGTTTTTCCAATCGGCAGGCACGAAGGCGGCCACATCCTTTCCAACCGTCTCACTCGCTGTGAAACCAAGAATCGCTTCCGCTGCGTGGTTCCACGTGACGATGATGCCATCGCGGTTGTAGGCAACGATTCCAACCTCGGAGCTCTGTTCCATCGAGACCAGAAGTTGGCATAGATCCTCGGCAGTCCGCTGGTCGGTCACATCGCGCCTGATCACGATGCAGCCCGAAACCTCACCATTCAAACCCAATATAGGAGCAGCCTGCAGCGCCTCTCGATACTTCGTGCCGTCCTTGCGCTGGTTGATGACCTCGTCGTACCAGACTTTGCCCGCCTGAACCGTGCTCCAAAGCTCATCGTAAAACGACCCCGAGAGCAGTCCGGCCTCCAGAATCCTGAGATTTTCGCCAATCACGTCAGAACCGGTATAGCCAGAAACATCTGTAAACGCAGGGTTTACAAACTGAATTGTCCCGTGAGGATCGGTAATAACAACGCCGTCGGGCATCTGCTCGACAGCTTTTGTCAGGCCGGTGCGCTCAATCGCTTTACTTGCCCAGCACACAGCTCACCTCGGTCAGGAAGACAATCACGCGTTCACTATCGGCAAGGTCCGCGGTTTTATTTAGCAATCCCTTAATGAATGCGGGGTGGAAAGGGGCCTTCCGTACCTTTTCAGGAAATTTAACCGGCCGCAAAACCTCTAAAACAGAGCGTCCAGGCCGAATCTGGCCTAAAATTGCGTTGTAATATATCGATCGCCCTTCGGGTTCGGGGGCGCCTTATGTAAACCGCTCACAAACCAGATCTTCCATTCTCCGCAAGACTCTCTATTTTGGTAATCAAGTCCTCTCTACGATACGGTTTCGCGATAAAACGTTCCTCTACAACCTTCTTGCCTGACGCAAGCAAAGCGGCCTTTGAGAATCCCGACGAAAACAGCACCTTCATATCCGGCTTCAGTTTGATCGCTTCGTTCGCGATTTCAATTCCGTCGATCCCGCGCGTCATGATGATGTCGGTGAACAGAACCTGAAACCTCCTGTCTGTTCGGAGCGTATCCAAAGCCTCCTGCCCATTGGTCGCGATCACAGCTTCGTACCCCGCATTGCTCAGCAACCGGTGCGCGGACTTCGCTAAGTCCGTATTGTTCTCGACAATCAGGATTCTCGGCATGGTGGCCTTGGACTGCTTCGCAACGGTGGGAGATGGGGCGGGCGCGGCAATCGCTCGCGGCAGATACAGGCGAACCGTTGTGCCATCGCCTGGTTCGCTATAAATGCGAACATTCCCGCCGGACTGTTTCACGAATCCGAAAACCATGCTCAGTCCCAGTCCCGTCCCTTTACCTGGAAGCTTGGTGGTGAAGAATGGATCGAATGCCCTTTCCACCATGTCCTTGGTCATGCCTTCACCGGAATCGGTTACCGAGATCATGACGTATTCCCCGGGGTGCAAGTCCGCAAACTGGCGGACATAGGTTTCATCCAGATACACATTTTTGGTCTCGATCACCAGGCTGCCCCCGTTCGGCATGGCGTCTCGTGCATTGGTGGCAAGGTTCACCAAAGCGGTACCAAGCTGCACTGGGTCGGCGATGGCCTGGCAAACTTCCGGTTCCGTTTCAAGAATGATTTCTATGTGTTCTCCCAGCGATCTTGCCAGCAGGCCCATGGTGCCGTGAACAAGCTCGTTCACCATGATCTTTTGAGGGGCCAGATTCTGTTTTCGTGAAAAAGCCAGCAATTGCTTGATCAGTTCCGCTCCCTGCAGGCCGGCCTTCAGGGCCATATCGCTCAATGCACGATTGGCCGATTCACCAGGAAGCTCTTCCTGCAGTAGCTCCAGATTGCAGATGATGATGCTGAGCAGATTATTGAAATCGTGGGCGATGCCGCCGGTCATCTGGCCCACGGCTTCCATCTTCTGCGACTGTCTCAGCTGCTGCTCAATCGTCTTCCGTTCGCCAATGTCATCCACCAGGTACAGGAATCCGGAGCCGTCTCCACCCGTATCGCGGAAGGCAGTACAACTCAGGCTGATGTCGACGATTCCGCCATCTTTTCTGCGTTGTCGAATCTCGAAATTCTTTAGCTCGACATTCTGGATGTCGGCTCCATGATCGGCGGTTGCAAGCAAATCGTTGTCCGGCGGAATGGTTTTAACCAGGTCCCAGAAGACTGATCCAATCGCTTCAGCTGCTGTGTAGTTGTAGATCGCCTCCGCCGCGCGATTCCACCGATCGATGACTCCATCCCGCCGAGTTGTAATGATCCCATGCGGAGACGCCTCAAAGATGGCGCGAAAGGCCTCATTCTTACTCGCCTGGTCCTGCGCCACACGCGCGCGTTCCTCCGCGATCACCTTTTGCCTCTGGCTCTCCCTCCGGACTTCCGCAAGGTTGGCGCGCTCAGTCAAATCGCGAATCGACGCTACCGCGAAGACACCATCCGCTCTCTTATAAGGACTCAGACTGATTTCGACGGGGAACTCAGATCCGTCCGCGCGTATGGCGAACAGCTCCATGCCAATCCCCAGTGTGCGCACAGACGGAGAACGGAAGTAGCCCTCAAGCTGCTTCTGGTGAGACGCACGGTAGCTCTCCGGCAAAAGAGACGCGACCGGCTTCCCTTCAAGTTCTCTCAGGGCATAGCCAAACAAGTTGGAAGTTTGTGCATTCGAAAGGACAATCATTCCCCTCGAATCCACAAGAACCATTGGATCGGGGACGACGGAGAAGACCTTCGCGATTGCTTCAAGGCTAGGCATTTTGATTTCCTGTCAATTCCATCCTTGCGGGTTGGTATTTTGTGCAGCTGAAACGGCAAACAACTTCCTGGTGCCAAAGGTTCGCGGTATGAACAAATATGATTCTCCAGGCGAACAACATCCAGTGCCGTCTGCAGACCTGGTGGAAAAAGTCGAACAATTGTTTCTTGGTTCCCAGCTTTGAAGAGAAGCCCCCACGCAGTCCCAAAGGGGCGCGGTCAGATTCGACATCACAACTACTCTGGAAAGGCGTCACGGCAATCGAATTCCAATTCCTGAATGAAGAACTGAGAACTTCAGCGTCTGTTGTTGCAGCGATGCGGTAGACGCTGCCGGAAATCGTGCAACCGGCTTTAGCGGCATCTGCAAAGATCGCGGGCTCTTCCTTTTTGACAGGTTGCCGCTTCGAAAGCACTCTTTCCCCCAATACCCCAACCAAACGGTGAAAAATGGTTCGTTTCGTACCTGGAAACACGAGATTGTTGCTTTCGACCAGGAGACACTGGCCTTCTCGATGTGGTTGATGACAAGCAAGCCGCGCGTTCCCCCTGAAACGAGCCTCCTGCAGAATTGTTGGTCAATTTCAAGGCGATTATATGTACAGAATTGAGATATTTGGAAGGGGTATGTTGAATCAAGAGAAATGTAGACCTTGAGAATCGCGTAAATTTTGATCTAAAAGAAAGTATTTTCGTGGATCTGATGCCCTGGTTCGACCGCTCAGCTTCGCAGTCCATAGGAGCAAGACCCCGGCCACCATGGAAATCGGCAGGGCTTCCAGTCGCAAATCCTTTCAGGTTTCGGCGCGGATTTCCTGCAATTCTGGCTTAATATTTACTTAGTTCATTCTAAATACTTTATATGCTCCAGCTATGCGACGCGCCAAGGACCGTAATTCGGGTCCCCAGGCAGGCTTGGCATGCGTCGGGCCGCTGGAATCATCAGGTCGGCCGGCACCAGAATTCGGCCTCGATCAGTCAGACTGCATCCTTGCCAAAGAGCCGTCGAAAGCACCAAGGAACTCACGTTACCGAAGAGTGACTCCTCAAGAAACCGTTTGCTCAAAACCCTCGATTCGCAACCTGCTGCTTCCAACCCTTTCATCGAACTATGGCAAAACGACCGCTCGCGGAGCAGCGAGCCTATTCGTAAGGGTTTCCTAAAATCCGCGTCAAGCCAGGCTCATTGCGGTTTGGCTTGCGGGGGCTTGGTGAGCGACAGGATGACGATATCCACCCGCCGATTCTTCCGGCGCCCTTCTGCTGTATCGTTGCTCGCGGCCGGACGATACTCCGCATAACCGGCCACCGACATCCGCTTGGGATCGAACCCAGATTCGTTCAATAACATCTTCCCCACCGCCATTGCACGCGCAGTCGACAAATCCCAGTTGGAACTGAACGCGGCATTGTGTATCGGCACATTGTCTGAATGCCCTTCCACCCGCATATCAAGACCGTATTGCATCAACACACCGGCAATCCGCTCAATCTTGTCTGAAGCTCCAGGCAGCAACTTCGCTTGACCGCTGTCAAAGAATCCAAGCTCATGAAGACTGATGACGAATCCCTCGGGCGTCATGCGCATATCAACTTCCTGGCGTTCAATCTCCTTGCCCAGCGCCTTGGTGAGTTTCTTGTTTAACTCAACAACGTCAATGCCGGATTGGATGGCTCTATTCGTGGCCAACGAGCCACCAATAAGATTGGGAGCTGGCGAGTCGCTGGCATTCGACAAGTCAGGTGGCGTATCCGGCGCGCTATTGCTCGCTGAAAACGAGCCCATCTGTTGAAACCCATCCTTCACTGCATGGGAGACCCGTTCAACCGTCTTCTTGTCGTGATAGGAAGACGCGAACAGCACTACAAACAAGGCGAACATCAGGGTCATGAAATCGGCATAGGACACCAGCCAACGCTCAGAATGCGGACCCTCTTCTTCTTCCTTTGCGCGTCTCCTCATATGGCCACCAGCTTTTCAGACGGAACCTTTTCACGTTCCGCCGGCGCTTTCCTGCTCACATAGGCCGCGAGCTTACCGTGAAGAGCTTTCGGGCTCTTCCTCTCCACAATCGCAATCACCCCGTCGAGCATCATTTCGCGAAGTACTTGTCTCCGCCGCATCAAGGCCTTGAGCCTGCCGGCGCATGGCAGAAAGAAGATATTTGCCGATCCCACTCCATAAATAGTTGCGACAAATGCCACCGCGATGCCCCTGCCTACCTCGTTGATGTTTTCAAGCCGCTGCATCACTTGAATGAGACCGATGACCGCGCCGAGAATACCGATGGTTGGGGCAAACCCGCCCGCAGCTTCAAACACCCGGGGGATCATTGCCTCGCTGTCAGCCTCACGGTCCATCTCCAATTCCATTGCTTCACGCAATTCGGGAGAATGGGCGCCATCGACAGCCAAAGTCAGCGACTTCTTCAGAAACGGATTCTTGATGGAATCCAACTCAGGATCGAGAGAGAGCAAACCGTTCCGGCGTGCCCTGATGGCCAGGCGGGTTATATCTTCAATGAGATTTGACGCTGGATCTTCGACGCGAACGAAGACTTCCTTCAATTCCTTCACCGCCTGCACGACGACTGAAAATGGGAACTGTACCATCACTGCTCCCAGCGTGCCTCCGAAGACGATCAGGGCCGCGGTGGGTTGCAACATCTGGCCGAACTTGCCCCCGTCCAGATATAAGCCTGCGGCGATTCCCGCAAGCGCAACTCCAACTCCACCTAGTGTGCCCCTGTTCACCGTCGGCTCCCTTCCGCCCGCTGCCACATCCCCATCTGGCCTGAGCCCCAGACTCAGCCAATCTCAAAGCGGCTGTCTAACGAGAGACCTCACGACATATGCCGCGAAACAGCCAGGCTGATGCTACATTCGGGAAGCAACCGAAGCGCCCAGGTGTTCAAGAAACCACCCCCGCGCCCGCTGCCGGCTGGTCGAGCTGAGAATTTAACTCGAGCACCCACGATCGGCGCCCCGCGATAATGTTGTGGAGATACTATCGGCAAGGTTGACTAAATATGTCACTCTATCGACCCCACTGCGGAATGATTCCAGCTCTTTCGAGCTTCTCGTCAAACTGCAGCGAAGTAAAAGGTTTCATTAGGCAGTCGTCGGCTCCGGCAATGAGCGCGCCGTGCAGCTCGCGCTCCGCGGGCTCGGCCATGGTCAACATGATAATGATTGCGTTGCGCGCAGCCTTCCGCCGCAGCCGCGCTATAAACTCCAATCGCTCGGTTTCGCGGGGATTCCAATCCACCAGCACCAGGTCTGAAGTTCCCATCTTCTGCAGAACGTCCACAGCCTGTTGACTGTTTACTGCTCCCGACACTTCGAACCCTCGCATGGAGAGCATCCGGCGCAAGACTGCTCTCATCGTCTTCGAACTCTCTATCACCAGGGCCTTCATCAGTTCCTCGCCTGACCGCAGGGAAATGCTTCGCAAGACAACTGAACCCTTCGCAGGATCCTACCTCTCTGGGCCCGGCTCAGACCGATTGCGAAAAAGGAACCCTTTCCTCATTCGCGTTCGGGTGTGGCGTGTCGAGGTACTCGGCCTCAACTCCGGTTGCTGGCTCCGGCTCTTCTGGCGGAGCGGCATCAAGCTGTTGCCACGCGCTCCTGACATGCAAAATCATCTCGATCTGCACTTCG